>Ga0209749_1000739_pt1 | contig 38824 bp, 41 predicted proteins | sample EPASupsiteSAE347_FD_187267 | JGI IMG/M metagenome (GOLD analysis project Ga0209749, IMG submission 187267) | Bioremediated contaminated groundwater from EPA Superfund site, New Mexico - Sample SAE3-47 (SPAdes) (version 2) | ecosystem: Environmental > Aquatic > Deep subsurface > Groundwater >...
GACAATAATCTGGCGGAAAGGGATATAAGAATGATGAAAGTCCAGCAGAAAATCTCAGGCACCTTTAGAAGCTGGGAAGGAGCGAGAATTTTTTGCCGCATTCGAGGGTATATCTCTACGGTCAAAAAGAACTCAATTTCTGTAATCGATGCCATTCAAGGTGCCTTTGAAGGGCATCCATTCATCCCGGGAGAACTTTGATTGTGGTATGAATTCATAACGATTTAGTGGGTGGGGCTGAATAGTTACATTAAACTTTTAAAAAAGCCTTCGCCATGACTCAGAAGAATATCTACGAGGAGAGACTGAAACCGATGCTGATAGACGATATATGATCATCCAAGATTCTTAATCAAGGAGACGGGTGGATCTAACCGTAAAGGATGACAAGATACATTATTGAATCTGATGATTGGCTGCGATAAGCTCCCGCGGGCGCGTGCCTGGGCGGCGTGGCAGCCCGGAGGCGGAACTCCGCGGCACGGGGGGGACGCGGTCGGGCCCCTGCTGGTGGAGGGCAGCCGGTCCGGAAGATGGCCACCGCTTGGCAGATCCTCATTGGATCTCATAATTAGGAAATCTATTTTTAGAGGCAGGTGCATATTAGTAATGCATTGGTGAGATCGATGGAGGTTCTTGTTAAGAAAGGCGGGATAATTGAGCTTCCGAGTTCAATATTAAGAGTCTTACTGATCAACTTATTGGCTCAATCAAATTAGATGATCAAAAACTTATAGAAGAAATAATCGAATCAGAGGATTAGCTTTGATTAGCTCTTTGGATTTGCTTGCGCCCCAATCCAAGATATTTATAGATACAAACATATTTCTGTATGGCTCCATGGACTATACAAAATACCGAGCTACATGTCGTAAGTTCCTGCAAAATATTGAATCAGGCGCCTATTTGGCAGCTACTTCCGCCCTGGTTTTAAATGAGATCGTCCACAAGCTCATTCTAGCCGAGACCACAAAGACATATCAGCTGCGAAGTGAGAGCGAAGCCAAGAAGCTGATTGATGAGATCATCGAATCGGAAATCTGGAATTACGATGACGATGATAACGAAGCGACTGCAACCGGCAATGAAAAGCACCCCAACCCACATGAAGAATGCCAAAGCCAAGTCGATGCAGCTCGCCAGTGGCAGAGCAAAAATCCTGGGAAGGGCGATTACAGCAAAGAGCGCTCTCATGTGTGTGATCTTGGAATTGACGAGATCTTTCAGGAAATCGAGAGAATGAAGAAAAAGAAAACGGGGGGCTGCCAAGATGACCGATGAGATTGAAGGTGACAAGACTAAAGCACGCAGGCAATCCAAGACCCGTCAGTTTTACGGCTTTGTGGGCGAGACCAATTACAATGAGGCGTTTATAGAAGAACTCCACCGTGATTGGGAGGAGAGCGGCTATGAGAGCTGCGATATTCCCCTGCAGCGAGATGAGCGGATCGTCCTCGATCCCCGGATCGCGCACGGCAGGCCCGTCATACGAAGAACGCGGGTACCTGTGGCTGTCATCCTGGGCGCGCTGGCCGGAGGAATGCAGATAGAGGAGACTGCCCAGGAGTATGGAATAGATCTGGAGGATGTGCGAGCAGCGATCGGTTACGCAGCCAGGATCGTATCGCAAATAGCTATTTAATCCAAGCAATTAGATGGAGTTTCATGTTAGGTCAACCAACTCCAAGATCAAAGAGGGTGCAAGAGATATCTGCAAATAAAATTGAAGGTTTGAGCCCTGGCGAGAGACAGCGCCTTGAAGAAAGCATGCGGCGTAATGAAAAACTCATGAAGCGATTAGCCGAAATGTGAGCGCTCAGAGTCTGCCGGTGTTTTTCAGAAGCCAGATTTTGACTTCATCGACCTGGCACTGGTAACTGGCGATTTTTAGAAGCATATGGATTATTTCATCTTCTTTTGCGGTGATGGCATACCCGTCACTACTCAGGATTAATTCGGCAATTTGAAAGGCGGATCTCTTGTTTCCATCCAGGAACGGGTGGCAATTAGCTACGATATGCAGAGCAAGAGCCGCTTGGCGAAAAAGATCGGACTCCGCATTTATCTGATCGACCAGGTAATCGATCGTTCCCTGGCAAAGAACACCATCTATTCCGCCAAAATTGCTGATTATCAGCTCGTGGATGTCCAGGATTTTCTCAGAAGTGAGGATCATGATCGCCACCATTGCATGAGTTGGCATCATTACTACTAACTTGCGGTGCCAGGCGGTCCCCCGCCCACTCGCGGGAGCGCTTGCAGGCGTGCGGGCGCGTGCCTGGGGCGGCGGGGCAGTTCGGCGGCGGAAATCCGCGCAGGGGAAGGGCAGCCGGTACGGGACGGCCCGAGGGCCAGGCCACTGAGACAAGGGCGCTGGGCCTGGGGACGCTGGCAAAGGGGGCAAGGCCAGGTAGCAGCCGAAGCGCGGAGCGAGGGGATTTGTTGTCCGATAGTGAGCGCGGCCTGGATCGTTAGGAGCAAGATTTTTTCATGATGACCAGAAATCATTAAAAGAAGGAGAGCAATAAGACTGGTAATATGACCGAAGCCGTAATGGTTGAAGGAGGTCTCCTTATTCCAAATAGCCTTCTAACGAAGCTTGGCACAGAAAATCTCGAAGTCTTGACCAGAGGTCGCGAGATTGTGATCCGGCCAAAAACCAAGACCAGGCAATATTATGGTTTCATGGGGATCACCAAATATGATGAAAAGCTCATCAAAGAGCTAGAGCATGATTGGGAAGAGAGTGGAAAAGATTGATTCTAGCAGAGTATTCTTCACAACATCCGATTTTCATCGACGCCAATATATTTCTTGACTACGCGCTTCCCAACATCGAATTTAGCAGCGCAGCCTCTGATTTCTTGGAGCGAGTCGAGCTGCAAGATATAGTTGCCATCACAACACCTGCCGTCCTAAACGAGGTATCTTATATTCTGCTTCTTCAAAGGGGAATGACGATTTTAGATATCGAAAATAGAGATACTGTGAGGAACAAGATAAAGGCAAATGGTCATTTTGCCCATCTGTGCTATGATGCAGTCGATACGTTCAATGAGTTTATCAGCGGTCTTGACGGCTTGAAATTGATCCCGGTCCAACCTGAGGATTATTTGCGTGCGTCAGATCTGGGAAGGACTTACAATTTGCTGCCAATCGATGCACTCCATCTATCTGCAATGAGGCGGGCTCATATCGGGGATATCGCCAGCAGAGATCGAGATTTTGAGCGAGTGGATGGAATCGTGATCTGGAGTCCGTGATTGGCATATCTCCGGGTTCCGCTAGGGGAGACCCCCCCGCCTACCCGCGGGAGCGCTTGCAGGCGTGCGGGCGCGTGCATGGGGCGGCGGGGCATTCGTCGCCAGATATCAGGGGGATTAGGTGAACGGCAACGAGCCTTGAACCTCATTGATTAGGAAATCTATTTTTAGAGGCCAAGCATAATAGTAAAATCGTGGTGAGATAAATGGAAGTTCTTGTTAAGAAAGGCGGGATAATTGAGATTCCTAATTCCGTTATGGCCGAGTTGGGCATAAGTGAGGGCAAAAAATTATTTCTGAATGTAAAAGATGGAAAGATACACATCAATCCGGCCAAGAACATTGCAGAGAGATTAGCAGGCTCAATAGCACTGGATGATGTAGATCTCATTGATGAAATTGTCGAATCTGAGGATTGGCTGTGATAAATCCCCTGGAAGCACTGCCTTTATCTTCTGAGGTATTTATCGATGCAAATATATTTTTATATCATATAATGAGGCGTCCCAAGTTCTTCCCGCCTTGCCATGAATTTTTTACTGCAATTGAATCAGGGGCATATAATGGATTCACATCAACTCTTGTGCTTAATGAGGTGCTTCACAAACTAATTCTCGCAGAAGCCACAAATACCTATGGTCTGCGCTCAGAACATGATGCTGCGAATGTATTGAAGCAAGACCCTGCGAAAATCAGGGGACTCTCTCAGGTCTGGAAGACCTATTCTGATATCAAGGAATATCCAATCATAATTTGTAGTTGCGATGAGTCCGTGCTTGACATGGCAGTCGATCTCTCAAATAAATATGGGCTCTTAATATCCGATGCCACTCACCTGGCGGTCATCAAATCCGAGGGCATTTCCAATATCGCTACTAATGACACCGATTTTCAGCGGTTAAATGAAATTGATGTCTACAAACCATGAATGAAAGAGTTTGGACGGGCAGTTTGATCCACCAATCAATAAATTAGGCAATTGCCCCGTCGGCCCCCCGCCCACCCGCGGGAGCGCGCAGGCGTGCGGGCGCGTGCCTGGGGCGGCGTGGCAGCTTTGCAGCGGAAATCCGGGCGCGGGGAAGGGCGCGGTCGGGCCCCTGCTGAGGTGCGGCAGCCGTTGCGGAGACGGCCCGAGGGCCCAAGCTGCAGGGGCAAGGGCGCTGGGCCTTTGGAGCCTTGGAAAATCTGGGGGACAGTGGATTGGAGCGCGGTCCAAATGGTGGCAGAGCTGGAAGCGCGGCGGCAAATTATGAGTAGTCGGGCTCACAGCTTTCCGCAATTTCCAAGATAAATTCAGGTTTCATGTAACGCATTCTGCTTCCGATCTGCTCGACTTCCTTCTTCAATTCCGAGTAAGGAATGAATCGGCAGATTTTTGGGAGGGGTGGCTTTAGCCTGGCAAAGGTTGGCCGGTTGATCTCGTAGAAAACAAATCGATTTCTCACGCGAAGCCGCGAAGACGCGAAGGCTGGTAAACGCGATCGCATGCATTGGACGAAAAATAGTAATAGATCAATTATGGTCAGGCATTTATTTCATCTGAACTTCGCGGCTTCGCGCCTTCGCGTGAAACAGTATCTTGTGCCAAGCTGCAAAGGGTGCAAGAAAGATAGAATTAAAACTTTACCAACACGTAATAGCGAAGAGCCATGTCTTTCGATGCCCTTCATCTATCTGCAATGAGGCGGGCTCATATCGGAGATATCGCCAGCAGAGATCTGGATTTTGATCGAGTTGATGGAATAGTGGTCTGGAGTCCGTGATTGGCATATCTCCGGTTCCCGGCGGAGGATTCTCGTCGGCCCACCCGCGGGCGCGCGTGCTGGCGTGCGGGCGCCTGCCTGGGGCGGCGTGGCAGCCCGGCGGCGGAAATCCAGGGGCAAGGGCGCTGGGCCTGGGGGAAGCAGTTAGGTGGCGCGCAAAGAGACTAATGGTGGATGGGCCGACTAAGTTGCGGCGAAGATCGCTGATTACATTTAAAAATTTCGCAAAAATAAATTTATACTAAGATTATTATAACTATTAACAATTATTCAAGATTGTAACCGCAAGAACTTTATGCTACATCGATTTTACGATATTTATTGAGGGATATATGACAACTATTGTGTCAACCGAAAAGCAGCTTGGCGAAGCTGTTAAAAGAGGAGACGAATATATAGAAATTGTAGGGCCTTTATCCAAAAAAGTATCGAGAATTAAGTCAATTGGAAAGTACGCTTGGTATGCAGCTATTGGCGGAATTGCAGCTGCAGTTTATACGTATCTTACAGCAGCAGAAGTCGCAATTTTGGCGACAAGCACTGCACCAATTACTGCCCCTGCAATTGCTGGAACGGCTGGTGCAATTTCATTCACAGGGCATGGGCTGATGGTTGGCACAACGGTTTCTGTTATAGGAAGCACCATCACAGTGTCAGTTCTTGGTGCTTCAGCTACAATTTCAGCATTCTTGATTGCAGTAGCTGGGGGTGGCATAGAGAGCTTATCAAGATTGAGATCATATAAAATCAAAGGTAAAACTAATGATAAAATAATATTAAAGAAATAAATTGTATAATGACGAATTTAATTTTTGATATTACCCATTTGGCGTAATAGGGGAAATCATGTCGAAGGAAGGTCTCGCAGTAGGCGGATTTTTTACTTTAAACATTATGCTATTTATTATCTCAGCTGCGATAGAACGACTTTATCAACCAAATGAAGCGAAGAATATTAAGAAAAAAATAGCTGTTTTTTACACAATTACTTTTGTTATACTGCTGTTATCTTTTTCTTTTTTAGTGGATATTGGTGCGATTCAGGCATTAATTGTTGTCATTATCCTCCTTGTGGGAACTCTCCTTTCGGATTGGGTTGGATATAAATTAGCGAAGTATTTAGATGCAAATTTAGTACAAAATAGAGATTCTAATAGGCTAGAATTAGATAAGAGCAGGACAATATATCAAAACTCAATAAGTTACTTTATGTATGCGATTGCATTATATATTGTTGGATTCATGGCGAAATCACCAATTTGGTTCCTCGCGGCATCTATTTTTGCAACAAGTGCTATCGCTAATGCTTTCTTCGAATTTGCTATGAAAGAAGGAATTTGTCGATTAGGCTCTAATTTGCATAGTGACGATAATATGATGTGGTCAGAATTCTTTACCTATGAAGAATGGCCGATAGTATTTATGTTAAGCACAATTTTGATTTATTATCCGCTTTCATGGGGTCTGTTTGATGTAGATACAATTCACAATATTTATTTGATACTTATTACGTTGTCGATTACGATAATTGGTGCGGTATATTCCGCGGGCTTTTCGTCATCAAGTCTTTTAAAAAACTACTCAGAGAAAGCCGCGCTTAATTCAATTGTTAGTTCTTTCTACATGCTTTGCCTCATTCATATCATTTTATCATTATTTGGATATATACATGCACATAACCCTCTTGAGTTACAGGATGCGATGTTGCTGCTTAATACACCAATCCCAGAAAGGGTACCATTTATTTGGAAGGATATAACCGACATTGTATTGTTGGGTTCATCTATCAGCCTATTCATTGGGATGTGTCTCTACATGAGATCTATAATGTCCCTAATTATGAAGATTCGATATAGTTAAGCACAAAAATATAATGTTTTTTCATGCCCCTTTCTTCCCCTTCTTCATCGCTTCCACAAACGCCAGAAACGGCGGCGACGGCTTGCCCGGCCTCGATTTCATCTCCGGGTGGAACTGCGAAGCAAAGAAGAATGGATGCCCGGGTATCTCGCAGATCTCCATCAGATCCCCGTTTGTCCCCGAGAAGATCATGCCCTTCTCCTCAATCTGGGCAATGTAAGCGGGATTGACCTCGTAGCGATGCCGGTGCCTCTCCACTATCTCGTCTGTGCCGTAAATTCTGTGCGCCAGGCTGTCCTCTTTGAGGTGTGCCGGATAGTTGCCCAAACGCATGGTTGCGCCCATGTGCCTGATCTTCTCCTGCTCGGGAAGAAGAGCGATTACCGGGTTAGGCGTGGCCCCGAACTCCGTGCTGCTCGCCCCCTGCAGGCCGCAGACGTTGCGGGCGTACTCGATGACAGCAAGCTGCATTCCGAAGCATAGCCCCAGGTAGGGAACCTTCATCTCCCTGGCGTACTGCACCGCCTTAATCTTGCCCTCAGTGCCCCGGGAGCCAAAGCCGCCCGGCACCAAAATGCCGTCCGCCTCTCTCAGAATGATGTCAGCCGAGCCGTGCTCCAGCTCCTCGGCGTCGATCCACTGCACATCCGTCTTCACTCCGGCCTCAATGCCGGCGTGCTTGAGCGACTCCCGGATGGAGAGGTATGCATCCTCCATGGGGTCGGCACACTGCGAGCCGACGGTGTATTTACCGACAATTGCCACCTTCACCACGCCCAGAGCAGAATCCATCTTCTGCACGAACTCGTCCCAATCCTTCCTCTCCTCCAGCGGGAAGAGCCGCATGGCCTTCATCAGGTACCTGGCCAGGCCCTCCGCCTCCATCTGCAAGGGCACGCGGTAAATGTCGTCGGCATTGTGGGCGCTGATCACTGCCTCCATTGGCACATCGCAGAAGTGGGCGATCTTGTGCTTGGTCTCCTCCAGGAGGGGGTGCTCGCAGCGTACTACTATCATGTCCGGCTGCAGACCCAGCTGGCGCATCTCCTTCACGCTGTGCTGGGTGGGCTTGGTCTTCTGCTCGCCGTCTATGGTGGAAGGAGCCAGGGTGACATGCACGAAAAAGATGTTGCCGGTCTCCTCATACTTGAGCTGGCGCATGGCCTCCAGGAAAGGCATGGACTCGATGTCGCCTACCGTCCCGCCAACCTCAACCAGACAGATCTCGCAGCCTCCGTCCCGAGAGACCTGGCGAATGCGCCTCTTTATCTCCTCGGTGATGTGGGGGATGATCTGCACAGTCTTGCCCAGATACTCGCCTCTGCGCTCTTTTTCTATGACAGTGCTGTAAACCTTGCCGGTGGTGATGTTGTGGTCGCGGGTCAGTTCCACATCCAAAAATCGTTCATAGTTGCCCAGATCCAGGTCCACCTCGCCTCCGTCTTTGAGGACGTAAACCTCGCCATGCTGAAATGGACTCATGAGCCCGGCATCGATGTTGATGTAAGGATCAATCTTGATAGCTGTAACCTTATAGCCTCTGTTCATGAGCAGCCTGCCGATGGACGCCGCAGTGATGCCCTTGCCAAGCCCACTCATTACCCCGCCTGTAACCACAATATATCTCATAAATTACATCTCACGCCTTGAGTAGCGTAGCCGCTCCGTATATGATAAGGGTGACGATCAGTATGGATGATGCCAGAGCTCCGGGAAACTCGGGAATGTTCAGTGTGATGAACGTCATAACCAGGACGATAACCAGCGCCAGAAATAGGACTACAGGGATGACCTTAAGTGAGGGCATGCCTCCAAAACTGCCCAATCGCTCCAGATAGATGGACTCTGCCCCCTCATCCTGCTCGACGTAGGCCGCCGGCTCCTCGGGAATACTTTCCTGCCTATCTGCGAAAGTATCGGCGGCTGTCTGGGCAGCAGAAACGGGAATCTCCCGCACCTCACTCTCAAAACCCTGGCGAGAACCCTGGTAGCGATCCTCATAGCCGGAGGTGGGTCTCTTTCTCTCTTCCATTCTCTCTTCTTGTCTTTCTTCCACCCACTCTTCCTTTATCTCATCCTTGAATTCTTCCGGCTCTACAAAAGGCACCTGCCTGGGAATAAAACGCGGAGCATCATCCTGCCTATTGCCGGGGTCTACAAAACGATCGTCAATACGATCCCGGGAGCGATTTTCAATGCGGATGCGATCATCATCAGCCTCTGCGCGATCTTTATCTGCACGGCCTTTAGCCGGCTTTTGCAGGCGCAACTCCGCGCGGCTTTCCGGAGGCCCGGCCACTTTTCGCTGACGGGTGGCGGACCGGTATCTTTGCAGATCTTTGTCGCGAGAGAATGCTATGCGCCGCGGCTCTTTCTCCGTCTCTTCGCTCTCGTCTTCTTCCCCATCTTCATCTTCGATACGCTTTACTTTCTTGACGCTTTCATAGTCTTCTTCATCATCGTCCTCATAATCCGCATCATCTAGGTTCCTGTCGAGACTTTGCCGGTCCGATAGATCGATATCATCGTCTTCTTCATCAACTTCATCGTCCTTCAATTCCTTGTCCCCCTGCATAACGGGATCTTCGAGATCGTCGCCCGGATCTTCCGAATCGCGCAGCAGAGTGATGGGCACCCGGCTATCTCCGCCGCTACTGGAAAGAAGAATCTCGCCATCCAGACGCTTCTTGTCAGCCGGCATCCTGGCAAGTATGGGGATGATCTCCTCGAGGACCACATAATGATCCGGCTTTTTCAAACGCACCGCCTTGAAGACGGGACTGCTGGCCAGCAGAGAGATGTTGGAAGGCTCCCCATCATTGAGGATTTTGAGATTGAATATGGTCTCCTCGCCGGGAAGAAGACGAAGAACTATGGGCTTAGCCGCCCCGCTGCCATTGTTGATGTGAACAACATGATCCAATGACGATACTCCCCCTCATCTAATATCACATAATATTATATAAATATTTTGCTAGTGTGGATTCATCCCGCTAGGGTGGTAGACTACAGGTAAGGCTAATCTCTCAGATCGGGCGGCAGCATATTGGGAATGCAGTCTTCAATTGGATAGCATTCCTTACAAGCCTGACAGCAGAGCTTTCCCGTCACTATCTCCTTATCATTCTCTTCGAACACCTCTAGAGTGAGGTCACCCTTGCATAGCGGACAGGCCAAAATGTCAAGCAGATCGCGTTTCATGAATCACCATATCTATTGTAAAGAAGTATAAACCTTTGGCCTAAAAAAAATTAATCCATATTCATGCCAAGAAGCTTGGCCGCATTCTTGCCGAGAACGGCCTGCTCTTCTTTCTCACAGAGTTCCAGGCCCCTGATAATCTCCGCCGCCCTTCCCGGCTCCTCCCAAGGGTAATCGCTGCCGAAAATGACTCTCTCCGGCCCGATGTCTCTAATCAGTTCCTTCATCTCTTCCAGCCCCATGTAAAAAGAGACGTAAGCAGTGTCGAAATAGACATTCTTGCCGGCGGAGAGAAGGCAGCGCCGAACTTCATCCCACATGCGCAAACCCCCCAGATGGGCCAGCACCAGCCGCAGGTCGGGATAGCACTCAATGGTCCCTGCGAAGCGATCCGGCGTACCAAAGACCTCCGGTCGATCCAATGGATCTCGACCGGCATGAGATACCAGAATCATCTTTCTCTCTATCAATGCCTCGAAAAGCCGGCCACAGCGCGGATCATCTGGATAGACCTCCTGCAAGAGGGGCATCATCTTTACCCCCTTAACGCCCCAGGCTGCCAGCCGGTCCAACTCAGCCTCCAGGTTTGGCATGAAGGGATGAACGGCCCCAAAGGCTGTAAGCTCCCGGTTCTCTCTAGAAACGGATAAGATCCAGTCGTTGAGGCTGGAGACGTCCTCCCTGCCTTTTGCCAGGGGCAGGAGCACCGATTGGGCCACTCCTGCCCCCTGCATCATGCCACGCAGATCTTCTGGCGAGCCCGTTCCGGGCACATCCACCTTAAGCTTTCTCTTAGCCGCGGGCAGGATCTTGGCCGCCACCCATTGCGGGTAGATGTGTGTGTGAAAATCGATGATCAAACTCAGATTATCCCCATCTCGGTAAGCCTTTCCGGCAGGTAGGTCTTGGTCACATAATCCAGGCCCTTGCCGGCAAAGGCCTGCTGCTCTGCCTTCTTCTTGAGGTCCAGCTGCAGCCGGATCTGCTTTTCCCAGTAGGGCGTATTGAACCTGGGATCGGTCAGCTCGCTGCGCAAGGCCTGCATGTCCTTATCTGTCAGCTTATCTGTGGAGAGATTGTAGTCCACGATATCGCTGGGCTGCACCCCCAGGAAACGCGCCCCGGGAGTGACCAGGTGCTCGGAGAGGTGAGCGCTCTTGATGGCTCCGTAGGCGATACTGGCAAAGATGCGATAGGACCAGGGATCGCCATCCGTAAAAACCACAACTGGTAGGTTCAGCTCCGCATTCAGCCTCTTTATGATGCGGCGCGTAGACCTTGCCGGCTGGCCTTTGATATGAACTAAAATGGCATTGTACTCCTCATCAAAACCGTTCTCGATCAGCCGGGCATACATTCCGCCCGTCTCGATTGCCATTACCATTTTTGCATCGTGGCTTAAAAATTCGATGTTGTCCACATTGAAGGGTATCTGGTAGCCGGCCTCGCCCACATCCTCCTGGCAGTGCATCTCTTTATCGCCGCGACGAGTTTGCTCTTTCAGGCGCAGCGGCCCGAAAACGGCTGCGCCATCCTCCTCAGGCCGTACGTGAAAGTCCTCCCGGTGTAGAGCTGTGACGATCTCCAGATCCTCGATTAGCCGGTCGCTTTCCGCCTGCTCATGGAATTTAGCGATATCCCAGTTCTCGGATATGTAATAGATCTCTCTTAAAGTCGAGCCGCGATTGTTCTTGAGATGCTCATTTATGAGAAGCTCAGCCAGATGGACCGTCTTAAGCAGTGTCTTGGCTCCGCGCACGGTTTTGACGCTGCGCGTCGTCTCCTGGTCTCCATAAACCCAGACATCTTCCTTGGTGGAATACTCAATGTTTGCTTTGGTTCGGGAGGGCAGGGAGATATGGGGCACTATGCCCTGCTGGAACTGATTGTAAAGTGAGTCCGCCAGGAGGAGCAGGTTCTCCTGGGCAATTTTTGATCTTTCCGCTTTCTTTACTTTTTGTCTTTTCTCAAACTCATTCTTCTCGTCGGATTTTTCCATTGGCTAGATCACCCTGGCCCCTGTGACGATTTCCGCATCCAGACCCTCTATCACCGGCTCTTTCAGGGCTACACCTTCCGCCGTGATGCTATAGCTGAGGGTGGCGGCCTGGCCCGGAGCAATGGCGAGCTTCCAGTGATAATCATAACCCTCTCCCAGAGAGACAACTTTAGCGGCAGGCGAGACGCTCTCCGCCGACGCAGCCAGCACCTCATGCAGCTTGAATGATCGCAACACTTCGCTATGATTTTCAATCAGGATTTTGACACTCAAAAGTCCGTTATTCCTCTCCACCTTGCGAAAGACTAGAAGGTTGCCCATGATCTTGGCTACCACCGGCCCGATATCCGGCAGATCCTTCTCCAAAACGTCGGAGAGCTTCTGGGCGATGCGCGGCAGGATCTTTCTTATGATCTCCTCCTTCTCCCTTCTCTCCGTTAGAATGCTCTGCCGTCCCAGGTAGCGGCGCAGCTTTCTTGCTACCTCCTTTAGCCCCAGATCAATTTCCGCCAAAATCTCCGGCATATCAGCCACTGCATCTTTACTCTCCGAGGTGAAAGGGATATTGGTGGAGGCGATATGAACCAGCAACACCACCGGGCCGACCGGCACGCCGCTTCCCGTGGGCTGGCCCAGGGAATAGTTCTTCCATGAGACGCTCTCCACAGCATGAGTTATGGCGCAGGCACCCTGCTGATAGACAAGTGGAACGCGATTGGCAAAGCGCAAGAGTTCAACGCGGCTCTCCTTCTCCAGCTCTCCTCCGTACCCTAGTCCCACCTCGACCAGGAAGGGATTTCCCGAATAGACGGATACGGGCCTGACTGTGGTGGCGATATAGTCCAGCCGGTACTCCTTCTCGAGACCTGCCTTGATCAGCTCCTCGCCAATGGGAGAGAGGCAGTCCACAGGTGGTGACTTGACCTTGATCTGTTTGAAAGCGCAGTGCAGGCGCGCTGCAGCATCATGGTCCAGGCTGGCAGGGGCCTCTTCCGGGTCTAAGCCCGCCCGGCTGCACAGCTCCTGGGCGGAGATTGCGCCAATGGATGAAAAGGTCTCTTTTAGGAAGACGCGCAGCTTCTTTTTGTCAGTGTAGCGCAATAGTTTGATCAGCTCGCCAAGCTCGATTCCCTCCGGATGGGGGGAGATGGCATAAGCTTTCTTGGGCAGACTCTCAGTGACCCTCTCGAAGACCTCCACATTGCCCTCCGGCTCCACCAGAGTCAGGCGTGCATGGGGATTGACAATGGCTGTGCTCTTCAGCGAGCCGTAGACCGACTGACGACGTCCCCGCACATAGGTACCCTCCATCTCCAACTCCACGCGCGTGCCTCTGGGACGTTCCCAGTCCATATCCTCTGATTTTAATATCTCGGGCTCGTTTTTAGCGGTATTTATCAGCAGCTCGCAGTAACGAGCCGGTCTGTTGGCAGCGATCTTGGAGATGACCTTAGTAGGCCTGCCGCTGGTGAGCTGGGAATAAAGCACCGCTGCAGATATGCCTATGCCCTGCTGGCCGCGGCTCTGGCGCAGAGTATGAAAACGAGATCCATAAAGCAATTTGGCAAAGACGCGCGGGATTTCCTCTTGCACAATGCCCGGCCCGTTATCCTCAACAATAACCTGATAGTATTCGCCGCTCTTCTTTATCTGCACAAAAATATCCGGCAGTATCCCGGCATCTTCACAGGCATCCAGGGAATTGTCTACCGCTTCTTTCACGCAGGTGATGAGGGCTCGCGGCGCCGAGTCGAATCCCAGTATCTGGCGATTCTTCTCAAAAAATTCAGCTACGGAGATGGCTTTTTGCTGTTTAGCCAGCTCCTCGGCAATTTCCATAAAAAAGGGAAAAAGGGCTAGAGTTCAGCCCCGACTACGGTCTGGGTAGCGGTTACGTTATCTATCTCACGGATAACGTCCACCAGCTTATTCAACATGCTCAGACCCTCAACCTCGATGATGACTACGAAGTCGAATTCGCCGAAGACATGGTAGACATCTTTAATGCCGTCTATCTCTTGCAAGGCATTGTAGACGGTCTTCTCCTGTCCTGGCACCACCTTTACCATCGTTACTCCAATTACCATATTGATTCACCCATGTGATAGAGCCTGCGCACATTATTTAAAACTTTTCAGCTCTTCTTACCGATGTTAATGGTCTCTACCTCATCCTCATCCTCAGACTGCGGCCAGGCATTAAAAGGCTCGCTCTTCTTTGGCTTGCTTTTTCGGGAAGGAGGCATCTCTTCCGGTGCTGCCTGCGAAGCAGCGGCTGCCTTCTTTGCGCCTTGAGCAATCGCGCTCTTGACAGCTATCGTTTCCGAATTTGCGTCGCTCTTGACCAGTTCCGCCCTTAATGAGGTAAGCGCGCGAAGGACCATCTCTCGGAAGTGACCTATATCTGTGTGATAATGCTGCAAAGCTCTATCGGCGTCCTGGGCGGGAGAGGACGAGGAAGAGGAGACAGGCACATTATCCGCAGTGGTGAAATCGCCTGATGCCGGGATGGGGCTGGCATTCTTGAGGGTATCCAGTCTCTCCAAGGTACGGCGGGCGGTGTCAATTATCCACTGGTTTCTCGTGTTCTCATCCACCCGCGAAATGGACTCCGCACGCAGAGATATGATGATGTTTCCGTCATCGGTCCTGTAGAGATTGGGCTTGCCCACCACGGCTACATATGAGGGCGCATCCATACAGGCAAGTATCTGTGCCGCTTCAGGTTGGTACTGACCGGCATAGATCAGTATGCTGCCCGTGGGATCTACCACTCTTCCCCGCCAGTACTCTGCATCGCTGCCGATGTCATCCTTCTCTGTGAGGGTGCCGACTATGAAGACGCGATTGCATTTGGCTCCCGTGGGGGTAAGAAGATATGAAGGTGCATACTGATGCTGATCCTCCCCGTCGCGGAAAGAGTAGTTCGAGTTCTTCAGCTCCTCGGCAAAGATCCTCTTAGCCACTTCTCGGGAAAATCCTGCCATTCCTGCCATTTTTATGCCACCTCCATTGCAGCCAAGAGCTCGTCCACCTGCGCCGCCGATATCGGCGGGATCTCATTAATGCTCTCCACAAGAAGATAGCGATCAATCCTCGGACCTGTTATGGAATAGTATCTTCCCATCAGCTTGCTCTCAATCAATGAGTGCACCACCTCATGATCGAGCGCTTCCATGGCCATCTGCTTGGCTTCTTCCAATGTGAGATTTAGCAGCCTCTCCGTGGTCTCCCGGTTGACCAGCAGATCCTGCACCCGTCGGCCGTCATCCAGCACGGCTTTAATGCGCAGATCATAAGTGCCGTCTACCTTTCCGTGCTCACTGCAGACTCCCTTGGCAAGAGAGCGCTTGCAAACCGGGCATCGTTTGATCAGCCCGGAGCCCTTCTGCACATCCACCAGGGCTCCTGAAAACTCTGCGGCGATGGAGCCTATCTCTACATCTACATCTAACGGCTCGATCTGGCTGGTGCGATTCAGTTTTACGGAAAACCTGCCCTGAAACTCATCTGTTACCAGGTTCTTGAGAAGATAGCTCTTGCCGTCCTCCAGGTCAGGCAGATCTGCCTTGGCCCACTTCACAAATTTTATGGCGCCGGTCTCATCGCCCACCAATCCTGACTGAGAGATGGCTTCGCTGTTCGTCTCCCAGAGCTGTGCCACCTTAACCTTTAGGTCAACCCATAGGCCGGGTTCATTGATCTGTGCCACCGTTACTTGCTGCGGGGCTCTGCTGGCAGGTTTTGCCTCCACATCGATCTCTAACGGCTCGATCTGGCTGGTTCGATTCAATTTTACGGAAAACCTGCCATGAAACTCATCCGTGACCAGCTTTTTTAAGATATAGCTATGGCCCAGCTCCAGATTGGGCAGATCTGACTTGGTCCACTTAACAAATTTGATGGACCCGGTTGCATCGCCCAATAGTCCAGTCTGAGAGATGGTCTCGGCAACCGGCTCCCAGAGATCCAGAACCTTGACCTCCAAATCCACCCATTTGCCCGCTTCCTTGATCTCGGCGATTTTGACCTTATCCGAGCCGGCCCTGACCTGAGGCACTATGCCGTGCTCTTTGAAGAAGTAATTTAAAACCGATCTTCTCGCTTCGCTCTCGGGAACACGAAAATCCACGATGAGCTTCTTTAGACGAGATTCGATATCCTCATCAGAGACCTCGATCTTCTGATCCCTGAGGCGAGTTTTTATCTGATCAATCAGTTCTTTCATAGACCATTCAGCCCCTAATTTTTTTTTATTGAGAGGTGACATTAACTTGGGCAGGGAAGTATTTAAATTAAATCTGTGCGGGGCGAAAGTAATCTATTCCAGATCGAGCAGGAATATTAGCAAATGGAGCTTTTGACCTGGTTTGGAAGAATTGACCTGCAGACAGGATGCTTAATGGCGGGACACTTACCTGACAGAGAAGGGTCCGATGGAAAATTGAAGATCGAGCAGGATCCCTCCAATGCTTTTCCAATTCCCCAGCCCGATCTGCGCGCCCTGGCCAAGTCCTCCGGCTTTGCAGCCGATGACGAAGAATATAATCAGCTGCTGCGAGAGACGGCCCTGGGCCTGGTGCGTCGCAGCATTCTCTCGGGCAGCACGGTTGAGGAGGATCTGCTCCAGGCCATGGAAGCTCTGGATAATTTCTCACAGGCGATCAATCTGCTCGACGAGAGACTGTACGAATGGTCTCGCCTGCACAGCCAGGAGATCGTTCATGGAAAGGATCTGGCTGAAGGGCTGAAAGAAGACGAGAATATGGGCACGCTGGCAAGAGCGATCCTCAGCCTGCGAGAGTCACGCCAGGCCACCGAGGCGGACGTCTCAGCCACGGTGCATACTTTAGCCCCCAATCTCTCCGCTCTGGCGGGCCCAGTCCTCGCGGCACGGCTCATCTCCCGGGCAGGCGGCCTGCGTTATCTGGCGAAGATGCCCTCCAGCCGAGTGCAGGTCATGGGCGCAGAAAAGTCTCTCTTCAAACATCTTAAGGGCCAGGCACCTTCTCCCAAGCACGGCATCATCTACCGCCATCCCGCCGTGATAGGATCTGCCAAAAAGCTGCGAGGACGTGTGGCTCGCACCCTGGCGGCAAAGCTGGCCATCGCCGCTCGCCTGGATCAATTCGGAGCCGGCCTCTCTTCGGATCTGCAGGCAGCTCTGGAAACCCGCCTGAGAGAAATCAAACAGCGAGGACGCAATAAGCGAAAATAGGGATCACATTTATATTCAATGCCAATATATGATGGCTCTGTGGTAGAGGTGTTCAGATGAAATGGTGGCCCGGATCGTTGATTCTCGGATTATTGATAATATTAGTTATTGCCAGCACAAGCATTCTTGCTGTTGATGCCGCAAAAGTGCCCCAAAACCTCACTGAGCATTCCTGGATCTACAGTCAGGGAACCACAGACGAAATGCGCATCTACCAGTCGGAAGCCGGTTTTAATGGACAGAAGCTGGTTATAGGAACAAGAGGAACCGGTACTGTATCCCGAACGATTAATACACAGGTCTACGGCGGCTTTGAAGACGGCTACAATGAGATCTGGTCCAACGAATGGGGCGTATACCAGAACAGGCCGTCCAGATACAGTGCGCCCATTACCAATAGCGAGCTTAAGAATGCTCTTTGCGCCAAGAATTATGAGGTAGGATCGGTCTATTCGGAGAGCTACTCCAATCTGGTAGAACTGATCAAGGATACATCCGTCAGCCAGACGGATAATAACTCTGTCTACAGCATCCATTCCGAGGTGGAGGGGACGGCCAGAGTGGGAGCGCGGGTGCAAAAAAGCTCCGCAGCGGTGCCTATCTATGTCATGAGTGGAGCCTATTCCGGATACCTTAATATGAGGATGTCACTGGAGAGCGGCAATGCATCTCTTCTAACCTTGCCCTGCCCCTGAGAGCACGGATATGAAAATTAGGCCTCTGCCTCTCCTATTGATCGTGATAATTGTGCTTATTTCAAACGCTAGGGCTGACTACTGGGGGGTCAACGTCGAAACGAACTCGTCTTCTTGGTCCATCTATCGCCAGAATAGTAATATCAGTTTTGATTTGTCAAGCTCGGTAAAAGGTAATATATCTCCAATAGATATATCTCCGGCAAAGTCGCGTAGTAGAATCCTCAGTCCATACCAGTCCTATTATGCAAATGTAGGAAATAATGACGTTTCGTTCAAGCAGAGGACAAGTTCTCTCAAAGGCAGCTTTAAATCGACAGACGAGATAATGATGCAGTCTGTTCTCTACCTGGATGATATTAGTATTTCAACAGTCAAGCCGGCAGGATCCGATCTATTCACAGTCGAGTACAGTGGTGAGAAAAACCCTGTCATCATTAAAGGTAATCGGACTCTAGCTTACTTTGGCCAGGGAATAAACGACCGAGATTTTGAGGCGAATAGCGGAGATTTTGCAGGCGCAAGCTTCCTCTACAACCGCGAGCTAACCAAGGAACAGAAAACGGTTATGTGGCTGCAAAGGATGAACGCTACCGCTATGGCAGTAGATGACGGCATCGTCTTTGCAGAGATCAAGCCAACAAAATATTTAGGTTACGAGATAAAAGCTAACACTACTGGAATCGCTGATTTGAGCTATAGGTTCAGAGATACAGAGTATGATGTCAAACACCGGAACTATCCAGAACTCAGTGTGGGAGATGAACGGTATTGGGGCAAATATGATCTAATGCGAAGGATAAATATGAAGTCGACATTCATAAGAGTCAATGACACCGATGACGATAAAGATCGTTGGCTGCCATGCTGTTATACAGGCTGGAAAGACATGTTGTATTTCGACAAAGAGGGATTTGGAACTGATGCTAAAGGCGTCTTTGATTGCACCTGTTACAAAGAAATCACAACACCTCAGGATGAGGCGGCTTCATACCCCAGTTCTTTGGCTCTGGAGAAGACTGTTACTGCCTCTGTGTCGCGGCCCATTTTATAAAGAGCAGCCCCCTTTTGGAACCAGACCGCCGCATTGTCGGGATCTAGTCTGATGGCCTCATCAAAGCATTTTATGGCATTATCATAATCTCGTTTGCCGTCAAAACCCAGACGGACGAGGGCGCGACCCTGGCCCAGGATAGCTATTCCTTTGTCGATCCAGGCCTGGGTGAGGTTCGGATCAAGTCTAATGGCCTCGTCAAAACAGCTCATGGCCTCATCGTACTTGTCCTGGCCATCGAGACTAATATCAGGGTCATCGAGATTCGCACCCTGTTTCCTGAGAATGACGCCTTTAACGTTCCAGGCATAGGCATAATTAGGATCTAACCTGATGGCCTCATTAACGCATTTAATGGCCTCATCAGACCTACCCAGGTTATGGAGAACAATACCTTTGGTGTTCCAGGCATAGGCATAATTAGGGGCCATCCGGATGGCTTCGTCAAGAACCTTGATAGCCTCATCGAACTTGCCCTGATCCCCGAGGGCCGCACCTTTGTCGATCAAGGATAGAGCCGTATTTGGACCCTGCATACTCAGCCATCCTTCTATGATCTGCTGGCAACTTGCTGATGTCATTAATGCCAGAAGAAAGATGAACAATGCATAACTTAACCTCATCTTTTTGCCTTTGCCGCTATGAACTCCCGCGCCAGCCTGGCCGCCAGAAGCGCCGTCTCGCCGTGATCGTAGGCCGGAGTCAGCTCGTTTATATCCAATCCCACAGCCCGCGACGCAACACGCTCAATTGTCCTCAACACATCCCAGGATGTGAGGCCAAATGGCTCCGGGTTGCCGACCGCCGGCGCGAATGCCGGATCAAGAGCATCCAGGTCGATGGACAGATAGAGCTGCTCGCAATTCAGTCTTTCCAATGCGTCGTCCAAAACGTAATCGATGCCGTTCTCAAAGACTTCGCGGGAAGTGTGGTACGATATGCCGTTCTCCTTCGCGAAGGTGAACTCTTCTTTGCAGCCGCTGCGAATGCCGATGGAAGCAAAAGCGCCGATGCCGCTCTTCTCCAGGATTCTCCGGCTGGCGCAGGCATGGCTGTATCTGGTGTTGCCGAACTCATCGCGCAGATCCATGTGTGCATCCAATACCAGCACGCCCAACACTCCTTTTGCGCAATTCTTCGCCAGGCTCTCTACAATTGGCGGGGTAATAGAATGCTCTCCGCCTAAAAAGATAGGGACGGCAGCTTTGGGTAACAGGGCAATGCCCTCCTTTATGGTCTCTTCGGCATAAGCGGGATCTGCCCCTAGATCCATGTTTCCCAGATCGCAAATGGCCAGAGTGGCCAGGTCCAGGTCATAATTGTAGTCATAGCTCTCGAAGTTAAATGAGGCCAGACGAATGGCATCTGGCCCGTCCCGCGAACCGGATCGAAAAGATGCAGTGCCGTCGAAGGGAAGTCCCATCACTACGTAGTTCGCATCCAGCAAATCTGCATCGGCGTCAGCAAAACCGCACCTTTGGAACATGAAAATAGATTGAGAAGGATTTATTTAGCGCAGGTCCAGCTTGGTCCTGCCCATGACAAAGAGATAGGGAACCTCTTTTCCTTCTTCGATCTTTTCCTTCTGATCGGCGGTTATGGGAATATCGACTGTGGCGAAGCTACCCAGATCCATGAGCTGCACCGAGGTGTCGCTTATGGATAGAACCTGACCGGTCTTGCGCTCTACAGTAGGCACATAAATCTTGGTGGTAACCGGCTGAACGATGGACTTCTTCTGGTTGTCGAAGATGCCAATCGCATCCACTCTAGCCTTGGCACTGCCATGTTTGCCCGGCTTGGAATGGGATATGCTCTTGATTATGCATGGCTCTTCGTCAATGATAACGTATCTTCCTTCTTTCAGCTCTCTAACCTCAACCTGCTCCTTCATTTCATCACTCCTTAGGGCGAATGCAACTCTCCTATTTAAAGGATGTCTTTCATGCGATGCATTGCTTCCTCAAGCTGTGAGCGCGCCGCAGCATAAGAGATTCTGATGTGCTCTTTTCCGCCCGGCCCAAAGGCTGATCCTGGAACGGCAATGACACCTGCTTTGCCCAGGCGGGCAGCCACAGCGTCGCCGTCTCCCACCCGGGGGAAGAGATAGAAAGCGCCTTCCGGCTCAATGATATCCACCCCCATTTCCCTGAAGCCTGCTACCAGCAGATCCCGGCGAGCTTTGAATTCGTCTCTCATCCGGGCTACGCAATCCTGCGGCCCGGTGATGGCCTCCAGAGCCGCAGCCTGAGAGATGGAACTGGCGCATGCCTGAACATACTGGTGAATCTTGAGCAGTTGCTCGAGAGCACCGCCTTTGGCGGCCAGATAGCCCAGCCTCCAGCCGGTCATGGCATAGGTCTTGGAGACGGCATTCACGGTGATGACGTTATCAGAGAATTGGCCGGGGCTGACATGTTCTCCCTGGTAGATGAAATGCTCATAGACCTCATCGGAGAGCACCCAGATACCTTTATCTTCAGCGATCTCTGCAATGGCGCGCATCTGCTCAGGGGTTGCCACCGAACCCGTAGGATTGGAGGGCGAATTAACTATTATGAGCCTGGTCTTGTCTGTAATCCTCTCCAAAATATCCTCCGGAGCGAGACGAAGATGATCATCAAGAGGAACGCTCACCGGCCTTCCGCCCACCAGGCGGGTCAGTTCAGCATAGGAGAGGAAACTCGGATCGCCTATCATAACCTCCTCACCCCGGTCGACCAGAGCGGCTATAACCAGAAAGAGAGCCTCACTGGCCCCGCTGGTTACCATAATCTCCTCCGGCGTGCAATCGATCCGGTTCTCGGAGCAGAACTTTTCCGCGATGGCAGTGCGAAGCTGCGGCACGCCGCAGTTGGGTGTATAGCCGCACAGTCCCTTTTCGATAGCAGCAATTGCCGCCTTTTTGATATGCTCCGGTGTGTCGAAGTCCGGCTGGCCCAGTCCTAAATTAACTGACCCTGGGGCTGCCCCCTCAAAACATTTCCTTATGCCTGATATCTCAATTTTCTCCGTGCAGCTTGCAAATCTCATAGCTCCTCTCTCCTGCTAACAGCTCCCATCAGCTCATCCTTATAAATCACATTTAGTGTGCCAAAGCAATTGAGCCTGGACAGCTCCTCTTTTATCAGATTCATCCTGATTCTGCCTCCTCTCCAGTAAAGGGTGATCTTAACATCCTCTTTCTCAGTCTCCTGGGAGATGGACTCCATAAACATCTCCAGTGCTCGGGAATTGGAGAACGGAACGACAAATATGGCCCGGTACTTCTCTTTCTTGCGGGCGTAGGAGGTAAGGATGTAGCCGTTGTTCTCAAACTCGCTGATCTTCTCGAAAGGGCATAAGACCTCCTTCTCATGCTCCGCAGTTCCATCCACCTTGGAGATAATCAAGAGAATCTTGGCGATAATTGATTTATCAAATTTTTTTCCAAACCAGATATTGATAGCGCCCTGGGTTAGGACAATGGACACCGCAGGGCCGCTCACCTCAATGGAGACCGGCTCTTGCCTGTTGCCTGGAGAGCTGGGCATAAGTCCCTAGATCGAGCGTAGCCAATATAACCGTTTCGAGAATGACACTTGGTTCGAGGAATCATACGATGGACCAATGTCTGGCAGCATTAGAGAAACAATTTTGTGAGGAGCCTTATGCCAAGAGCTTCGGCATAGAGCTTGTGGAACTTGAGGCGGGCCACGCCATTCTCAAGATGAAAACATCCGAGAAAATGAATAATCTCTTAGGCACCATACATGGTGCTGCCATCTTCTCGCTGGTGGATGCCACCTTCGAGCTGACCGTCAACTCGCATGGCACAGTGGCTGTAGCATTGAGCGTGAATATGAATTATATCAATGCGCCTCTTCCTGGCGAGATATTGCAGGCTGAAGGGCGCGAGATCAATCGCTCCCGAAAGATCTCTGCCTGTCAGATTTCCGTCACAGGCGAAGATGGAAGGTTGATCGCGACCTGTCAGACCCTGGCTTACCGAAAGAAGGACAAATTGCCCTTCCTTTAAAGCAGAGTTTATATCACATTGCAGACCTAAACCTCCGGCGATGATACTAGCGTCCTGCATAAAAAAGTACAAAGACGATACCCACCGGGCAATGCCTCCTGAGGAAACACTCAAACGTGCCGATGCCAAATTGCCTGCCGCCGGGATCACCAGAGTGGCGGACATAACCAATCTGGACCGAATCGGCATACCTGTTTTCTCCTCCATCCGGCCCATGGCCGATCGAGGTGCCATATCCGTCTACAACGGTAAGGGAGCCACGCCCACGGAAGCTAAAGTATCTGCCATGATGGAAGGGCTGGAACGCTACTCTGCCGAATTAAGAGACAGGGTACTGAAAATAGACTGTTTCTCTCATCTGGACAGAGCGCTGGACCCACGCGAGTTGATCCTGCCGCAGGGTGCAGAGCACGATGCCATGATACCCTGGATTTCCGCATGGGACATAATGAACGATGAAGAGATCCTGGTTCCGGCCAATGCGGTCTTTCATCCCTTGCCCTCCGAATACAAACGTCTCTTTAGAACCAATACCAGTGGCCTTGCATCCGGCAATGTCATTGAAGAGGCGATATTCCACGGCCTGGCCGAGGTTATAGAAAGAGATGCCTGGGCGCTGGTGGAGGCTACCAGGAAGACTGGCCCCTTAATCTGTGATGTCGAGGACGAACAGGCGAAGGGTCTCCTGGCCAAATTCGCGGCAGCCGAGGTGGATGTCTATCTGAGGGATATTACCAGCGATATTGGCATTCCTACCTGCGCGGCAGCCGCTGATGATGTCCGGCTGCGCGATCCAACTCTTCTCACCACCGGCATGGGGACACATACCAGCGCCACAGTGGCAGTGCTGCGCGCTCTCACCGAGGTGGCGCAGAGCCGTCTTACCCAGATTCATGGAGCAAGAGAAGATACTACGATTGCTGATTTTCGAAAACAGATCGGCTATGAGAGGACCAAGAGGCTCAACCGGCACTGGTTTGAAGCATCCGAGAAGAAGGCATTTGGCGAAATGGAATCCTTTGAGAGCGACGACTTCCTGCTGGACATAAAATATATGCTAAAGAAGCTGGAGGAAGCCGGCCTTGATCGGGTCATAGTGGTTGATCTGACTCGTGAGGAGATCGGCCTTCCCGTGGTCAGGGTGATTGTGCCGGGACTGGAGATCTCAGCGGTGGACCCGGAAAGGGTGGGAAAGAGGTGCAAAGATGCCCGCAAAAATGCCAGGAATAGTCGTCTTCCTAGGTCCAAGCCTCTCTCTGGATAAGGCTGTGCAGATTTTGGAGGCTGACTATCGGCCTCCCGCCAAGAGGGGCGACATTTACCAGGCGGCAAGAGATGGTGCCAAGATCATTCTGCTCATAGACGGCGTCTTCTTTCAGGAGTGCTCGGTAGCCCACAAGGAGGTAATCTATGCCCTGGAGGCAGGATCTAAGGTCCTAGGCGCATCCAGCATGGGAGCCCTACGCGCTTCGGAGCTGGATGTTTACGGCATGGAAGGCATCGGCAGGATTTATCAGGCTTACAAGAGCAGCCGTCTGGTCTCGGATGATGAAGTGGCACTTGTCTTTGATCCGTTCTCTTATGAGCCCAGTTCCGAGCCGCTGGTGAATATTCGTTTCAATTTGGATTTGGCCTGGCAGATGGGAGCAATTAGCGCGTCCTGCAAGGATCGGCTCTTTCATTGTGCTCAGGCCCGATACTTTCCCGATCGGAGCTATGAGCGCATGCTTTCCGATGCTTCTGGCGTGGTGGCGGAAAAGGAGTTGCAGCGTTTTCGCGAATTCCTGGCTAAAGATCGACGTGACTTCAAGATGGAGGATGCAGTGCTGGCCCTGGAGCGGGTAAGGAGAATGGCGGAAGACGATAGAGATCCTTCTACTGCATGCTTGAATTCATCATGAAATCAATCCAACTTTAATCTAAATAATACTATTAAGTCTACCTATTTAAAAAGGTTGAAATAATAGTTTCTCAGACAATAGGGCCAATTCTATGACAGCGATAAAAGAGATTCTTGCTTTAAAAGAAGAGCGTCAGGCGACCATACTGGCTCATAACTACCAGATACCCGAGGTGCAGGATGTAGCCGACCTGGTGGGCGACTCCCTGGAACTCTCCCGCGCGGCAGCGCGCCTGGACGCGGAGGTCATTATCTTTTGCGGGGTGGACTTCATGGCAGAGACTGCGGCCATTCTCTCTCCGCATAAAAAGGTCGTTTTGCCGGTGAAGGGGGCTTGGTGCCCCATGGCCCACATGATCACGCCCGATCAGCTTCGCGACCTCAAAGCCCTCCATCCGGAAGCGGCTGTGGTTTGCTATGTGAACTCGACTGCCGAGATTAAAGCAGAAAGCGATGTCTGTTGCACCTCTGCTAACGGCGTGCAGGTGGTAGCTTCACTCTCCGAAAAAGAGGTTATCTTTGTGCCGGACAGGAATCTGGCGGCCTACGTGGCCCGTTTTACCGACAAGAAGATCATTCCCTGGAACGGCTACTGCTATGTGCATGACCACCTGACTATGCAGGAGGTAAAAGCCGCCAGGGCGTCGCATCCCCGGGCAGAGGTGCTGGTGCACCCGGAGTGCCGACCTGAGGTCATCGATGAGGCGGATTTCACTTACAGCACCGCCGGAATGGGCAGACATGCTAAGGCCAGCGCTGCCAGGGAGTTTATCATCGGCACGGAAGAGGGCATGATCTACCGGCTGAAGAAAGAAAATCCGGATAAGGAGTTTTATCCGTTAGCCACGAACGCCGTCTGCCAGAATATGAAGAAGACAGACCTCTCCAAGGTCTTGCGAGCGCTGCAAATCCTGCAGCCGCAGGTGACTGTGCCCGAGGAGATTGCAGCGAGGGCGCGCCGGTCGATTGAGAGGATGCTGGCGGTAAAAATTTAACCTGGATGAGCGGATTGCTCGATTTCTAATTTTTGCAGTAATATTCGATTGGGCGATAGAGCAGGCGCGAGATACGGAGCGGCTTCTGAAGGCACGAAGGACGTTGCTCTCGATCAGCTAGGTTCTTTCGCATGAGGTGTTGCGCGCGCAAGCAAGCGAGGCTCCCCTCAACGCCAGGGAGGCTTGGATATTTGGCTGCTAACGGATTGACGGAATCAAGACCGAGAGAAATGCAATGGCTGGAGGCATGCGAAGGACGGAAGGGTGGACTGCTGGGCTGGTTGTACGAATACAGTTAAATACTACTACTGCATGAGGATGCCTGCATCTTTTGCGGGGATTGCCAAGCCAGGTCAAAGGCGCTGGATTCAGGGTCCAGTCACGAAGGTGTTCGTGGGTTCGAATCCCATTCCCCGCACCTAACTATCCATTTGAGGGCGATTTTGCTCTAGACTGCCTCTATGGGATTCAACAGGACTCTCAATATCCAGTTCGAATCGTTTGAGATTTATTGGAGTCAGATTCATGGATTTCTTTGCCTCCATGGTGAACAATCCATTGTAAGGATTATATCCGTCTTTCTCTGCTGTGAAGCTATATGAAGCGCCTCCGGATCTACCTGCATATCCTGAAAAGCGGAATATCCCCTGTTCATTGGTAGTCTTTCCCGCGGCAGTAATCTTTCCAGCCATATTGAAGTAGATCTTGATTTTAACTCCTTGCAGCGGCCGCGAGGTTTCATCATCCACCACTTGACAATTGATCTCACCGAGATACGGATAATATTTGCTATACAAAATATCAGAAAGCCCAATCTTCTGGCTTCTCTCTTTAGAGATATAGTCCTTAACCAGCCAATATCCTGAAAATAAAAGTATTCCGGATGATAAACCTTTTTCATAAAGCTGTATGCCCTTTTCTATTAAATAGGAGATGGATTGATTGGACATATCTCCATAATCGCCATTATGGATATACACGCCTGTGATAAGTTCTTTATTTGGATAATGGGCCTCGAGGGCACTTAAAAATAGGTCGAATTTGTTATAGGAATCCTCCTGGTCATAAAGCCAGAAGTTGACACCATCGATCATATCTATTATATCTTTATCTGGGGAAATCTTCAACTCGCCCCCATATGTCACAATGAACAATTGCAAATCAGGTGTAGTTGGGCGTGATTCTAGATCCACAGAGCCATCCGGCAACATTTTTTTCCCAGTGAGAGCACCTTTTATATTTTTCATATCTTCCAGAGTAATGGTATTTCCGTAATAGTTAGCCCAAAAATCATCGATTATCACACCTCTTATTTGGGGAAAAATTGAAGATAGCTTGGAGAATCTCGCTGCTGCTTGGATCATTCCTGATGGGGAAGCTGGTTCCCATAGCTTAGTATCATTGGGATTATTAACGACCCCCCTTTCGGAAGGGGGTCGAATTATTCCATAAACCAGGTTAGTGTCAAATTCCTGACAATGCTTTTCGATATTTTCTCTAAAATCGTACGCACCATAACTCGGGTCACTTATTATGCCGTTCACTCCAAAATGATAAGCTTGATAAAGGTCCTCATCCTCAGATATGCCTGTTCCTGCATAAACTCTTCCTTTGAATGGATGATATACACCTATAAAACCTTGCTTTATTGTGGTCAACACCGCTTGTTGGTTATTGGAATTTGCCAGTGGAGGAGCTGAAGATTTATACGGATTTTCAGTCAAACCAATATCTATCCAATTTGACTCAATTTGTAATGTTTTAGGTGATTCTCCGTAAAATTTCTTTTCAAATTCAAGAGATTCATTTATATATGCATAATCATTATTCTCGTCATAGTTTTTTTCTATGATTATCTCTGTAGGATTAGTTTCCTTTGATCCGGATTTTTCTTGTTGTGCCATGGATGCAAATACGATCGGAGAAGAAAGTGTTGATATAAGGGCTAAAATGATGACCAGAAAAATTATCCCGGAACTTATTTGATATAGTCCCTTCATTATCATATCCGATATATCTCCATTCCGAACAAACTGCATGTTCTCTCCTGGATTTAAGATTATCCACAAATCCTGAATCAAATTGAGGAATTACCAAAATCCTTCTCTCGTCTAATGCTTAAGAGAATTGCCGCCGGGATCAGTTAGTATAGGATGTCTCAAAATTTTTCACTTTATTCTCAAAAACATCATTTTTAGTAATATCATTAACACCTACACCCATCAATAATACTCCTCGAGAGTTATGATCTATAATGTTATATTTTACCAAATTCAGTTCCGAAGAACCTGAAATAAAAATCCCTGCATTATTATTGTTATTTATATGGTTACTTGTTATCTTATTACTATGCGAATCTGATATTAATATGCCTTCAAAATTACTATCAACACTATTATTGGTAATCGAGTTATTATATCCCCCCAAAACTTTGATTCCACTACGATAGTTATTCTCTAATATGTTTCCTTTAATAGTATTATTATTAGATCTTACAAACACCCCGGCACCTGATAGCGGATCTCCTGCAGTATTTGTGGAATTGGTAATGGTAAAACCTTCCATCAATACACCATCAGCGAGTATAGTTACTCCCGGACCGTTGAAATAATCGCCCCCAGCATCAATAACCGGATTTTTCAACCCAATAAGATCTAAGCGCTTATCTACAACGATATTTTCGTAGTAAGTTCCGGGATAGACCAATATTTCATCTCCTATGCCAGCCGAATTTATCGCCTCTTGAATGCTTTCGTAACCTTTTGAGCTATTCCCCACAGTTAAAGTGGCCCCATTTGCACACGCGAGGGAACTAGTCAGCATTATTGAAATAATCAGAAACAACTTTTTTGTATGAGATGTTAAATCCACTTCTGAGTACCCTCCACTTCGCATGCTAAATATCTCATCTATTATGTATAAATACTTGCTGAAAGAGGATTCCTATTTACCGGGAATTTCTATTACCGCTATTTGTAGGGCTTCATTGAACGTCTTTGATCCATCAGGACCAGATGCTTCGATTGTTGCATTATAGATGTCCGATTCGACACTGGCATTCCAGATTCCAAAATATCCATTCTCAGATGATGGTTTCAGATTTACCCTGCCAACATTTAATCCAGACGAATTGATGATGTCGGCATAGACCGTAAGATGGGTTAGATTTATTACTCTCGATGGTTTGTCCGGAGCTGTTGAGTTAGAGTTGGTATTCCCGAAGACTGCTATTATTTTAACTTCATCATTGAAATTTGCGGGATTGGGCACAGCGCGTATCTCATTCAGGTCAATGTCGAACGATGCCGTCACGTTTTGCATCGGCTTTACGGTTGTATTGCCCGCAGCATTTGAAGCTTGACTTGCTTTTTTCCTTGCATCGATTTGTGCATTTAGCAGTCTGGCCTGCTGTGGACCGCTCAGAGTGGATGGTACGTCTTGAATGGGCTTTCCTTCCAAAAAAGCAGCAGCGCTTTGTGTCCAATCCGGTTGTTCTCCCATGCAAGCCGGGCAATTAGCCAATGTAGCTTGAGCTGAACTGGATATAAACATAAATATGAGAATAATTAGGAGACCTGAGTTTCTCATAATTAATCCTAAACAACGAGTCATATCAATGCCTTCGCAGACCTTCTTTTCAGTTCCTTACTTATCTCCCTGACGCCATGATAAGGCCAAAGGTGACTACTCCCGCCAATGAATTGGAGGGGATTAGCCCTGATTTCGTCCTAAAATGAGTGTGAGAAGTGGCTACTCCCCACATTATTCGCCAATTATGAAATCTCTTAATGCCTTTTATAGCAGGGGCATCTCGCCATGAGGCATCAAGAAGCAAAGATACACCCGACAAATCCCAGACCTCTTTGCTCACGAGAACCTTCTGCTAGTGGTAGAATTGCCTGAATGGCTTTCGGTACTCATCCTGCAACTCGTATTTTAATACAATCTTTTCCGGCATGACTTGAACCTCTCTTATCGACTGGCTAAAAAGGTACCAGATAAAACCCCTGTCAGGCAGCCTGTACCTATCCGGCAGGTTTTCCGTAAACTCAGATTGGCCCATGATATAAGTTCTAAGCATCTCGCTTCCCGAGGCAAAGAGAAAGGGAAAGCTTACGTTTTCAATCTCTTGCCGGCAGTTGCCCTGCAGGCGCAGGCGCTGGGCCAGAAACACCAGGTAATCTTCTTTGGTTACCACCAGCTCTCTGTACTCGCTCATTGCAATCACCCCCGGTTTTACGGCAGAGGGTGAGATAAAAGTTGTCGTCACCAAATCGCAGAAATCATTCACTATATCAGCTTTCTTGCCAGGCACAGCTCAGCCAGGCTCATCTGTCCAGGGGCCGTGCTCTGCGTGACAAAACCATAGGTGAGAGCTGAACCATAGAGAGGAGCTATCACCCGCAGATGTCTACCCATCCGGCCCATGGCGATCATGCAAAGGGGCATATCCGCATCCAGTAAGAACTGCAATATCCTCAAATTATCATGAAGACTCTTGGGCGTTACTGCGATCTTGGCAATTGCAGCTTTTGTCTTCTTCATCTCCTGGTAGATACCGATCAGTTGCGACTCACCAGGCATTCCCTGAAAGTCATGATAAGAGACGATCACCGGTTTTATTATTCTGGAAATGGCATTATCTCTTTGATCCGCCAGGAGTTCCACATCCACATAGTCGGCATAGTAGGCGGCCTTAAAGAGCAGATCCATTCTCTCTCTTTCGCTGCCCTGAAACATTCCCCCTTCAGTCTGAGGGCGAGCCGTAGCGATGATCGGCTTAGCAGTGGCCTTTCGCACAGCCTTTATGGTTTGCAGGGGATCGCTTGCAGAGAGCAGGTCCAGTCGCAGCTCAATCATATCAGCGTCGCCCGTGGCCAGAACATCGTTTTCTGCATCCTTTCCCAGGACGGCTACTATGCGCGACTTGTGATTCATAGTATTACTGCTCCAGGATGCTCTCCTCTATCTTCATGCCAAAGTGGCGGGCAGTCTCCTCCAGATGCACCAGCACCTCGCTTCCCGCCTTGAGATCTGTTACCGGCTTGGGTAAGCCGTCGGAGCCGACCAGTTTTATGGTCTCGGCATTTTGCAGCAGAGTGCTTATCCTCTGTCCATTGGCATCCGCCTCGATGAGAATCATGGGCCTCTTCTCGATCTTGGCGCGGCCAACTATGGCAGTTCTGGCGAGCCCCTCCTTGCTGACGATGGTAACCTCATCTCCCGATTTTAGCTCAGAGAGGTAACGCGTCTTCTCTCCCACCCGAATGTAAGCGTGCACCGCGCCGGCATTCACCCGGAAGGGGCGCGCTGCCACATAGGGACTGTCTTCAGACTCGCTGTGAACCAGGAAGAATCCTTTCGCCTGGGAGCCGATAAGCATGCCCTCTCCAAAAGACATCATGCTGGCTGTGTCCACGCAGACCCGATCACCCATGCCCACAGCTTTGACGGCAGTCACCTTTGCAGAAATCAGCTCTATTCGGCATTTTTGCGACTGCTCGACAGCATCCATGACCCTCTTGACCTCAGAAGGATCATTGCTGTCCAGCAGCACCCCATCGGCCCCTTTTTCCAGAGTGGCCAGCGCTAAACGTGCTTCTTCGTTCGTCTTAACGCCACTTATAATCATAACCCGTACGCCCTGCAGTCCAGCAATCATGTTCTCCAGGGGAATGACCTTCCAGTCTGTGCCGATGACGAGAAGATAGTCTACAATCTTGCCCATCTCCACTGCGAACTCTTCATACTTCTTATTGGCAATGACCACGTAAGCTGCCTTTGTCCCAGAGACAGTCTTGGCGAGAGTCCCGTCCAGAGATCTGCTCTGCTCTTTGGGCAGAGCCACGGTCCCATCACCTTCGCCGCCCTTGCCCACAACAAGAATATCCTCGGTTCCTTTCTCTATACCAAAGCAGGCCACTTTGATCTTGCCCAGTTCTCTTACGCGCTCGATGTTCTCTCTGTCTACCAGCACGCAGTCAAAGCCGGACTCGAGGGCAGTGGTGATCATGGGCTTGATCTCCTGCCACGGCCCTTCGGCCATGAGCCACTTCTCTTTCATATGCTACACCAGGACATTCCATTACTAATCTCTTTTGCCGGTTATGCTAAAAAAATTTATACGATGAGCTGAGAATGAGTCTATGGGAAATAGGTTGGTTTATAGCCCTGTAAGCTTGCTCTTTATGCTGCTACTGGCATTCTTGCTCTTTGCAGTGGTTGGCTTTCTATTTCTGGACCTAGCCAGAACGGCCTTTACCAAGATCGGCTTCTCCTGGAGCCAGGCGCTTTTTGTGCTGCTCGCCTGCCTCCTGGGCAGTAGCATCAACATACCGCTGACCAATCTGCAGTGCAGCACTCCTCTGGTGCGGGAGCGACAGATTCGGGCCTTCGGCATCACTTACCGGGTGCCTGTGGTGGAGGTCGTAAGCTGCCACACCCTGCTGGCGGTCAACGTGGGCGGGGCGCTGATTCCAGCTCTGATATCCATTGCGCTGATCCACCGCTTCCCTGAGTCCCTGAGTTATGCCCTCATAGGAATCGCTTTCGTAAGCATCTTAACCAATCTTGTAGCCAAGCCGGTTAAGGGCCTGGGAATTGTCACACCTGCTCTTCTTCCGCCCCTGGGTGCGGCAATTGCTGCGATCCTGCTGGTCTATTTTGGGGGAGCACCGCATGATCTCATCTTTCTCATTGCCTATGTGAGCGGAACTCTGGGTGCCCTCATTGGTGCAGATATCTTGAACCTCCACAAGATCCGTGATCTGGGGGCGCCGGTGGCCAGCATTGGCGGAGCCGGAACCTTTGACGGTGTCTTTCTGTCCGGCCTGATCGCTGTGCTCTTGCTATGAATGCAAAAGTGCTTTAAGATAAACGTTAGAAAGGTAAAGCATGAGCTTTAGGGGTTTCCTGGAGAATTTGGAGAAGGACGGGCTTCTGAAAGAAGTGCACGAATCCGTATCTCCTATCCATGAGGTTACTGACTGTGCCTGGGGAAAAGGCCCCATATTATTTGATAAAGTCGATGGCCAGAAGTGCTGCTTGAACATCCTAGGAACACGTCCTCTGCTGGCACGAGCCCTGGGAATTGCGACTCATGATATGGTCGCTCATCTCGCCGCCGTCGGCTACGAAGGTCCCGTTCGCGAGGTAAACTCCTCACCATTTATGGAGTGCGCGAGTACTCCAGATCTCTCCCGGCTGCCTATTCTCACCCATTTCAAGGGCGACGGCGGGCCCTACATCACCTCGGCAGTAGTGGTAAGCCAGTTTGAGGGTAAACTCAATGCCTGCGTACACCGGCTCATGGTACTGGGCAAAGACCGGTTGGCGGCGCGTCTTGTCCCTGGTCGGCATACTCATCAGTTCTACCAGGCGGCAATGGCTAAAGGAGTTGAGGTGCCGGTGGCCATTGCCATTGGCGTGGACCCGATGCTGCTCATCGCCGCCTCCACGCGCGTTCCTCCAGAGAAGGAGTTTTCCTATGCCGCTGCTTTGCGGGGCGCTCCTGTGGAGCTGGTGCGCCTGGAGAACGGCGTTCCTGCTCCCCATGCCGAGATAGTTCTGGAGGGCTACATTACCGGAGAGCGGGCCGGCGAGGGGCCGTTTGTGGATATTACCGGCACCTGTGATCTCGTACGGCAGGAGCCGGTCATCCGGCTGACCAGGATGATGACGCGTGAGAATCCCATCTACCAGGGCCTGCTTCCCGCAGGAGGTGAGCACAAGATGCTCATGGGCGTGCCCTACGAGCCGCTAATTTACAAAGCAGCCTCAAAGGTGGCCATGGTCAAGAATGTCATCCTGACGGATGGTGGATGCAATTATTTCCATGCCGTAGTGCAGATAGAAAAGGAGACTGAACAGGACGCGAAAAGGGTCATCGAGGCTGCCTTCCAGGCGCACGGATCGCTCAAGCACGTCCTGGTGGTAGACTCGGACATAGATATCTACGATCCCAGCGACCTGGAGTTTGCCATTGCCACGCGCATGCGGGCTGATGAGGATCTCGTCATCCATCCCAATGTGCGGGGCAGCACCCTTGATCCGCGCAGCCGAGAGGGCATTACCACCAAGATGGGAGTAGACGCCACAGCCAGGCTGGAGCGGCTCTGGAAGTTTCAGAGGGTGACGCCCAAGGGGCAGGGCTAAGAGCCCTGAGTTGAGCCCCTTTTGCTCTTCAGATCTCCAGATAGAGGCGAATGCTAAAGACTGTGCCTACTGCCAGGACTATTGATAGCATCAGGGCCAGGATCTGCAACATTATCTCGCTCATTTTATCATATCTATCTTAGCATACTTCTGACCTATCTGCTTTTCTCTCTGGGGCTCAGATCGCCGGGACTGGGGGCGCGCCAGAACCTGGGCAGATTTCACCCCCGTAATTATGGCCATCAGCCTCACCTTCCCTGTAAAATCGGGCCGAATTCTCGCACCCCAGATGACATTAGCCCTGGGATCCAGCTCCTGAGTGAGCGCCCCGGCGATGGCCGCAGCCTCCTTCATGGTCATATCCGGCCCGCCGGTCATGTGCAGAAGACAGGCCCCGGCTCCGCGATAGTCCACATCGAGCAGCGGATTTTTCAGGGCGGTGCGCACGATCTTCTCGGGGCTGCTCTTCATCTTGCCCTCACCCACAAACATGAAGGACGCGCCCCCTGACCTCATGATGGTGCAGACATCGGCAAAGTCCAGATTGATGAGCGAGGGACTGGTCAGGGTCTCGCAGATGCCCTGCACGATCTCGGCGATGATCTGGTCGACAACAAAGAAGGCGTGCTGGAAGGGCAGATGGGGCGCGCATTCCAGGAGGCGGTTGTTGTCCATGACAATTGAGGTGTCGGCATAGCCGGAGAGCGCCTCCAGCCCCTCTTCAGCCACAAAGATGCGCGCCCTCTCCAGGTGAAAGGGCGTGGTCACCATGGCCACCACTATTGCGCCCCGCTCTTTGGCCAGACGGGCCACGACAGGAGCCGATCCAGTCCCAGTGCCCCCGCCCAGGCCCGCGATCACAAAGACCAGGTCGGCCCCCCGCAGCATGCTATCCAGCTCCGCCTCGGCCATTTCTGCCGCCTTGCGGCCCACCTCTGGATCGCCGCCCGCACCCATGCCCCTGGTGAGCTTCTGGCCGATGAGAATCTTCTCGTCCGCCTGGGCAGTGTTTAGATGCTGGTTGTCTGTGTTGACGGCCACGGTCTTTGCGCCGGCAAGGCCCATCCTGGCCAGCCGGCTCACGGTGTTATTGCCTGCCCCCCCGCAGCCGACGACCAGGATCTTGGGCATACCAAAACCCTCTTCATATTCTTTGGACTCACGTAGATCTGACTGCAACTCTCGATTTCCCCCTCATTGCTTGCTTAATTAAATCGTGATATAAGTTAATAATTATTGCGGACAGGGGTTTTGCAAAGTCTTGAATATCAGCGACGAATATAATTATAATCAAAGAGAACATAACGACAATGGATGAACGCACTCGAACTGAGAATCAAGCGATGCTTGATGACCAAGTAGATTTCATTGCGCTCTCAGCAAAGCTCATCTCGGATCTCATCCATGGAGAACCGGATACAGGCCATCTTCCTGATGTGAAGATTCGATTTAGATGAGCAGGTGCGGCGCGGATTATTTTAGAGTCATGGTCTTTGCCATTACCTTTTTAACCAGGGGTTTACGGAATAAAACCACAGAGGCGCTAGAAGCGTACAGAGGACGAACGAACGGAGAACTACGATTATCACGGAGTCAATTTTCTAGGCTTTTCAAGTTTATTGGACTGGAGGCAACGAAGTTTGCGAGTCTCTGCGAACTCTGCGTCTCTGCGGTTAATAATTGCGAAGAGCCGATAATTGCTTGTAGTCTAAAGTCACGGATCAAAGCCGGAAATTAGGGCTGTAATAGGTGTAATGATGTCATCACTACGGGGCGCCGACGATCTGGCGCAGTTCATCGCCGCGAACTACTCGGGCCGCGTGGTCGAGGTAGGGGCGGGCTACTTTGCCGAGGTAGCCCTGGGCCTGCAAGCGCGTGGCCTGGATGTGGTGCTCACCGATAAAGAGGAGCGGCTCCTGGGCGGCCTGCGGGTAGAAAAGGACGATATATTCTCGCCCCGCCTGGAGCTGTACCGGGGGGCGAGCCTGCTCTACTCCATCCGCCCGCCTCTGGAGATGCAACTGGCCATGGGCCTGCTGGCAGCGAAGATAGGCGCGGACGTACTGGTCCGGCCGCTGATGGATGAAGTGGCAAAGCTGCCGGGCTTTGACAGGAAGCTGGTGAACAGCGGGGAAGCGAGGTTCTACCTGTTTTCAGGCGGGAATTAGCTTTGGCGAGGTGTTTGGGCAAGCAATATCTATCTGAGGTGCGCCAAGGTGACGGGCCTAAACTCCGGCCTTTGCAGTAACCATTTTTCGTATTGAACTCATCTGTCTACGGACTTACCGAAGGATTTATATACTATTATGGTTATTATTCTTAGCTATGACGTATCTGGTCAAGCAGAAGATTCGCGGGCATACTTACGTTTACGAAGCCGAAAATTTTTGGGACCCTGAGAAGAAGCAATCCAGGCAAAAACGCACTTATCTTGGCGTCTGGGATGAGGCATCAGGTATGATCATTCCAAAGGTCGCAGAACGTGATGTCAAGACGACGAAATCATTGGGTCCTGCTTATCTTCTTGATTCTGTGGGCAATGAAATCCAGCTTCGAAAGAAACTCTCTGAAGCGTTTGGCAAGGACGGAGATTTGATTCTTGCTATTGCGATGAGCAGGTTGCTGCATCAGACATCACTCAAGAACCTTCACCACGTCCTAGAGGACTCGTTTCTGCCGGAGATGTATTCCCTAAAAGAGACATTCAGCTCTCAGTGGCTCTCAAGTTTCCTGGAGCGATTATCCGCCAAAGAAGCCGCTATGACCACCTTCTACAACTCTTTGATCGCTGGCGAAGATGAGACGCTGATATTCGATATCACATCGCTCTCCTCAGCCTCGCGGAATATCGATTGGTTGGAATGGGGATATAACCGCGATGGCTTGGACCTGCCTCAAGTCAACCTGGGCTTGGTGCTTTCACTGAACAATCACTTACCTCTTTACTTCAAGTTGTTCCCGGGAAGCATAAGCGATGTTGTGACATTGAAGAACCTCGTGGCTGAGATCAAAGCATTTGGCATTGCAAAGAGTCTCTTCATTCTGGATCGAGGATTCTACAGCGAGAGCAATATTAAAGAAATGACTGCCGAGAATATTGATTTCATTCTTCCGCTTCCGTTTAGTGTTAATATCGGCAAGGGTCTTATCAGCGAGACGAACAAGGATATCGAAAATCCGGCCAATGCAAAGAGGTTCGGAGGAGACATATTCTACGTCTTGGAAAGTGAGGTCAAGATTGGTGAAGTCAATGCTTATGGATATGTCCTGTTCAATAAAAAACGGGAAGGCTCAGAGACAAATTCGTTCTACAACAGACTGATCGATATCGAATCAGCACTCAATGGAAACGAGTTCAAAAACCCGATCGGAGAATTCAAGCGGACAGCAGGCAATTTTGAAAGATACTTGGAGTGCATTGTCGATGGAAAAACGATCCACCTTCGCAGGAGAATAAATGCCATATCGCAGGCTTCAAACCGATTTGGAAAGACAATTCTTCTTTCAGCTACCAAACGAAGATGGGATGAAGTGCTTTCTCTCTATCGGGAAAGAGATGAAGTCGAGAAGAAGTTTGATGACCTGAAGAATGAGCTTGAGGCTATGCCTCTGAGAGTAAAGAAGATTGAAACGCTTCAGGGATTGCTATTCATTTTCTTCGTATCGTTGATCATGAGAGCGATAATGCTCAGAAAGGCCAGAGAGGCGGAGCTGCTTGATAAAAAATCCATTGAAGAGATTCTCTTGGAACTGGCAAAGCTCAGGGCAGTTAAAGTCGGCGGCAAATGGAGGCTAACAGAGATCTCAAAAAAACAGAGAACGATCCTGGAGAAGATGAAGATCGGAATTCCCATCGAGGCGAATCTGGTTATTAAAAGGGCCGGAGTTTAGGGACGGGTGCTCAGGCGGCGGGGGAATTCCAGGAAGAGGGAGTGCGCCAAAAGATTTGGCATGGGCTAACGGCATGCTGGGTACGACCTTTGCTAACTAGTATTTATCATTATATTATAAAAAACTGAGATTTGGAATATATTCCTGAATGGCAATTAGCTAATTCTCTCGCTCATAAATTCCATAAGATCATAACAATAGCAATAAAATTTGTTATTGGCAGTCGATGATGGAGAAGCATTCTACTTTTGTGATATATTATTCATTATATGCCAGAATTTTAGTTGCCAGTCTATGTCCCAATTCATTTGCTGCCTCTGTGAGTACTAAAATTTTCTTTCCGGTAGACAAGGTATACGCAGACAAAATTCTTGATCCATCTTCTACAGCTTTATCATTTCGATCTTTTTCTTCCTGAGAGACTTCCCCCCAATCGCCACTAACATGCCTCTTTAAGAGATCTAACAAATCGTCTGTCGGCCTTTCCAAGAACAGAATTCTGTCTGCCCCTTCAGTAACGGATAATTCACCAAGATAAAATAGTCGATCAAATTGCTCTTCTTCTTCATTTAAATATTGATCCACAAAATCGACTATATTGAAATCTCTCGCTATGTCTACCGCCGTTGCATTCCTATTAAAATACATGAATGATAATTCAAGTTGATAATCTACATCTTTTGTGTAACTGATAACGACCTCACTCTCTTGGCCATTTGATTTAGTTCTCTTTATAGTATCAATTGAGTAATATTGGTTATTTATTAGACCTTCATATTTCGAATGCATTCCCCTAATGTTTTCTTCTTGTAAG
>Ga0209749_1000743_pt1 | contig 38469 bp, 27 predicted proteins | sample EPASupsiteSAE347_FD_187267 | JGI IMG/M metagenome (GOLD analysis project Ga0209749, IMG submission 187267) | Bioremediated contaminated groundwater from EPA Superfund site, New Mexico - Sample SAE3-47 (SPAdes) (version 2) | ecosystem: Environmental > Aquatic > Deep subsurface > Groundwater >...
CCCGCCGTTTTGATGAGATCTTTGGGCAGGGTCTTTCCTTTGCCGATGTGGATGTCGATGGTTTTGTCTTGTTGTCCCGTGATCTCGATCCAGGCCTTTCGCGCCCCGCCGGCAATGGTTGTCTGAGAGATGAGCGGGATCACGGCGCCGCACCCCGGCCCCTCGCAGGTTACGGTCCGCGCCCACAGCCAGGCGATAGGCGTCTTCCCCTCTTTCTTTGGGTAATAGCGGGACAGCCTCTTTTCCGCTTCCTTCTTGATGAAATCTGCTCCGGAGCGGAATTTCTCCAACAGGGGATACCCCTGCCGGGGAACTGATTCCAACAGAGTTCGCAGCACTACATTAGCGACAGGATTCAGGTCCAAGGCGATGCTTTCACAGCCCAGACGCAGGGCCTCGCCGGGAATGGCGCCATTTCCCGCAAAGGAGTCGAAAACGACCGGTGGGTTTTCCGGATAGGCCGCTTTAATCAGATGGACGGCAGCCGAGCGGAAGGATTCGGACGCCCCCATTTCCCATTCAGCAAAGTCACCAATAAATCGCAGCAGCGCCGGTTGCAGATCAACCTGGTTATTCGATTTTGGTTTGTAACCCAAAGGACTTAGAATATCTGTTGCCGTCTTGATAAATGCTTGGGGGCATTTCGGATCGGCCGGATCGGGCAGCAGCGACGCCAGCATGACGGCCCGGCAGGCCCCCCATGGCCGCCTGGCCCACCAGATGTGCAGGTGCCAGGGATGACCGCTCCGAAGATTCTTTTCCCGCCGGGCATGCTCACTGATCTTTTTGATCGGCAGATCAACCTCGATGAGTCGTTTCGGATAAAGGTTCATTTCTTTATTGCCGCCTTCAATTGATTCGTTAGACTGAATGCCTCGGGTTCTGGAATGGCTCTCGCGTAAATTCTCGCTAATTCACACATGAGTGATGATTCATCGAGGCTAAGCTCATTGGCCAGTCGTGAAAACCATTCGTGATGATTGATCTTCTGTACGGTAACCATAAAATCTTTTAAGCGTATCCCATATGTTGAAAGCAAGTGTTTACGAACATCAGTATTTGCAAAAACTTCTTTCTCCGGTGCTTGAGCGCCTGGCAATTTAAAAATATTTTGACTTGAATTGCCCTTCTTATCAGCGTCCCTTACTGCCGCAATAGGTATTCCTATTTCCTGTAACTTGGCAACAGTTTTACCAACCAAGTTTTCATCGCCAAAAGGGTGAATTGCTATAGATTTAAGGAAATTATGATCAATGCGTCTGATCAGCTCATTTAAGATATGTTTAGCACATTTATCTTCAACGAGGACGTCTAATGCTTTAACATGCCCCCCGGCCATTAAGCTTTTAGCCTGTGATGCAGTCAATCCTGGAATCAAATCAATACCTGTAACTGTCCTATGCAAAAAAACCCTCGATTCCGGTGGCAACATCTGCAGAATAAATTCACTATGTGTTGTCAGAATAATTTGATGCCTTTTCTCAATGCAATTTTCTAAAAGAAATCTTGCAAATTCTGCCTGAGCAGAAGGATGTAAAGATGTTTCAGGTTCTTCAAGGAGCACCAAACTCTTTTCGGGCAGAGTTTCCATAACCCTGATGATATATTGCACACGGCCCTCGCCGCATCCCATGTTTGCCTCTGAGTAATTATTGCCGAAGCGGGTTACTGTGATGACTTTTCTCTTACGATTCTGGTATGAAACACTGTTTTCATTGATTTGGTCATAACTGCAGCTGAGAATCTTACAAATGGTCTCTTTTGAGATTGATGTAATCGGCACGGTATCGTCAATTGTGATCTTCTCGGCGTTCCTAACAACAAAATCACGTTGTTCCACGCTCGGAAGATATAGGCCCATTCCTGAAAAAAAACATGGCGAATAGGTTGCCTTTTATATCCTGTCCATTTCGATGGACTTCTGGAAACAGTGACTACTTGACGCCGTCGTATCCTCATGCGCAGTTTAGACTCATCTCTTAGATATTGATAACGTACCGAAGCATCAAGTGTAAATGGTGTATCGAGCTTTCCTGCAACGATAAAATCTCTCACATAAAAACGTTTTGCACCTGAAGGAGGTCTGTAAGCCGCCGCAGCTAACTGCAATATCGTCGATTTTCCTGTTCCGTTTAGACCACATAGAGCTGTTATTGGGCTTTGAAGTTCAACAGGCGTAGAAGAATGACATCTAAAACCTTGAATATGCATTTGAGCCAAGGCGGAACCAAAATTGGCGTAACGGTTTTCTTCCTTAAACATCGCTTGAAGTTTCGTTCGTGGGTCACTCATCATTTGCCTCCAACAGCCTTAGTCGCATCAGCGATATAGTTCAATCAGCAATGAGAACTACACAATACAATCAATCGTCAAAACACCTGCTCTTTTATTGCGTGCTCCGTGCGCTTCCGTGCGTATAATGATGCTCACGATATCCATCGTCAATCTCAACTCTCCAGGATTTTCTTTGCGCCGACGTGGTAGTGCTCTATTTTTACGAGGGGTTCCCACCCCAGGCGAACGGGGTCCTGGATGGGATGGATCTGAGGCTTCGTGGCGCAGTCATATACCACATAGAGCCAATAATCCTTTTTCAGCCTTTCGGCTGTCTTGTATTCGTTCGTAGTCAGCGCGACCTCGCCGATTGCGGAGCGTCCTTTGACCTCGATGAAGCGCACTTCAATGGCGGTTTGGGGATCTTCTGGGTGGGGCCTTCTGGAGATGAGGTCGAACCCCCGGTTTTCCTGCTCCACACTAATGACCTGCCGTCCCTGAGCTTCTTCATGGGCGATAACTGTTTGCACGGCGATCTTTTCAATCTCATCGTCGCGAACGAACAAACGACCCATAGGGGTCTGTCGTTCCGGATGAGGCAAAACCCATGCCCTGCCGAGGTGCTGAATATCTGTGATCGTGCAATGCCGTTCCTGCCGAAGTTCCTCACGCCTTCGTTCAAGCCGGGCGTTTAGTTCAAAAAGACGGTCCTCCGTTGTTTTAATATTGGCGGCTACAAGCGGGCTGGTATCTCCCGCCTGCTGACTTTCCAGGAGATCGGCCATACGCAAATTCTGCCGGTTAATCAGCTCACCCAAGCTGATTTCAATGTGACGGGAGATAATTTCTGTCTCTTTTCGCCTCTGACAATCGATTTCTTCAAGAAACTGATTTAGGACTTTTTGGATGAGTTCCTGTTCAACCGCATCCCGTGAGGGCAGGTCTTTACCATCGGGCGTTGGCGTTGCCGTCGGTGCAGGGCTGAGGTCCAGAAATATCGTAGGTTGGCGAATGGTCAGCGTGCCGTTCGTGTCGGCTTGTACGACAAAAAGACGGCGATGGAGGACGTTGCCCCGCCCATCCCGGATGGCGGCAGAAAACACATCCAGTCTTGCCGGCACTGCGCGATGCACATCATAATAGACCGTTCCACGGCGCAGGTCGCTTTGCACCCGATAAAAAACATCCTCGCGGACCGCTTCAAACAGGGGATGTCCCGGCGTGACCCATTCCAGGGTCGGGTCGTCAGTGAGGCGTTTCCTGTCGAAAACGATGTGCCGATATTCCCGTCCCAGTTTGCCGAATTGCGGTTCCAACTGCTCACCGATCGGCCAGAGGGTACGGGGCACCCGCCCGATGCGGTAGACATGGCCGCCTTTGGCCGTTTCTTTTGGATGAATGCCGGTGATGGATGCCGCTTGGATAAAAAAATCCTCGATGACCTCGGGGACGAGCCGTCTTTCCTTCGCCTCGGCGGATTTGCCGACGATGGCGGAAAGATTGAGTTCCCGCTTGGCCAACCCTTCCAGTGTCGATTGGGTGATGCTGCGGAACCGTTCCGTGTCGATATCCTGAATGATACGGTTCTTAATGACTTCCTCAGTGAGGTTGTGGGCGTACATATCTCTCAACATACGCTCCAGCATGTTGGACGGGAACACATCACCCAGGACATTGAAGATCTTTCCTGTTCGTTTTGGATCGAGGTCCTCCTCGATCTTGCCGATCCGTTCGAAGAGCTTTTGGAAGACGCGGCCCTCACGTGTGTTGGTGGAAACGAAGTTCAAAACCAGGCAGTCCTTTTCCTGGCCGTAACGGTGGATGCGTCCCATCCTCTGTTCAAGCCGCATGGGATTCCAGGGAATGTCATAGTTGATCATGAACCAGCAGAACTGGAGGTTGATGCCTTCGCCGGCCGCCTCCGTAGCCACCATGATCTGGCAGTTTTCCCGAAATTCCTTCTCTGCGTAGATTCTCGTTCCCGGCATATCGCGGTCGCCGATCTTCATGCCACCATGAATCTGAGTGACGGTCAGACGCCATTCCCGCAGCTTTTCGACCAGGAAGTCAAGCGTGTCCTTATGTTCTGTGAAGATTAGGAGCTTCATCCGCGGATCGTTGAAAACATTCTGTTTGATGAGCTCGTCCCGCAGTTTGACCAGTTTGGATTCGATCTCCCGATTTTCGAGGTGCTTTGCCTGGACGATGAGTTTCCCGAGCTGAAGGATCTCTTCTTTCAGGGCAGCCGGATCGATGGAAGCGACCACGTCTTCTAATTGCGAGATGATTTCCTGCCGTTCTTCTTCGGGCAGATCGTCAAAATCTTCAGGCAGCTTCTTGAAAATCTGTTCCTGGCGATAGCCTTCCGGATCTGCCAGAATCTTTTCCCGTTTTTCCTTCATCCGCTCCAGGGTGCGCCGCACGGCATGAATGCTGGAGGCGAAACGCCGCTGCAGCATGGCCATGGTGAATCCCAAGGCACGACCGCGGGCGGAATCATCGGCGGCCGCTTTGATGGATTGATCTTCCACGTACCGGGTGAGGGCGTCGTAGAAATCCCACTCCTCTTCGTCGATCTGAAATTCGATGGTCCGAACGGTTCGTCGTGTAAAGAGTGTCTTGACCTGCCCGGTATCAGGATCGGGGAAGGTGACCAGTGCTTCCTTGACGCGGCGCAGGTAGAAGGGCGCCTCATGAACCAGCATGGCCTCTTCGAGGCTCTTCACGTCGCCGTAGACGTCCCTATCCAGGAGCTCCAGAAACAGACAAAAGTTATCGGGGTCGCCCTTGTGGGGGGTGGCGGTCATCAGCAGGAAATGATCGGTGATCTCCGAGAGGGCCTCGCCGAGCTGGTATGCCAGGGTCTTCTTGTCCGCGCTGTAGGCGCTCATCTTGTGGGCTTCATCGACGATGATGAGGTCCCAATGGCTTCGCAGGAGGCTGTCTTTGGCATCTTCAATGCGCGACACCCAGGATATGGAAGTAATGACTGAGTTCTTTTCCTGCCAGGGATTGGACCCGTAGTTGGCCCTCAGAATATCGCTCCGGATGACTTCAAAGTTTTCGCGGAATTTGTCCTTGAGTTCCCGCTGCCACTGAAAGGAAAGATTGGCAGGCGTCACGATCAGGATGCGTTTGACAAGGCCGCGGATCTTGAGTTCCTTAATGAGGAGCCCCGCCATGATTGTCTTGCCGGCGCCGGGGTCATCGGCCAGTAGAAAACGGATGCGGGGCAGCTTCAGGAAATAGTCATAGACGGCTTCCAACTGGTGGGGCAGTGGATCGACACGGGCAATAGAAAGGGTAAAGTAAGGATCATACTCATAGGCAAGGGCCAATCGCAGGGCTTCGATGCCCAGGCGGAAATGCTTCGGGTCGCCATCGAAAGGTTCCTGTTCAGGGGTGGCCTCCAATGTCGCGAGTTGATCAAGGCTTAGGATGGGTTCATGAACTTTTCCTGATTTCATCCCCTTCCCGATCAGTTTGATGGAATCGCCCATCGGTATGGTCGTGATCACTTGCACCGGTTCGGGGAATATTGGTCCGTAAACAATGACGTTGGGTTTCAGTTGATCAATATTCATCTGGTCAGACCTTTTTTACAGAATTCAGGTGGGGATGTGTATTTGAGCAGCCGGAATATACCGGCCCACTGATTATATGTCAAATATTATCACAGATAATATTATCATGAACAAAAGTGCGATGTTTCATTCCGCATTCAATGCGCTGATAAAAAATCTGGTGTGCACAGTTGTATTTGAATCTGCGGATCGCAGGCTAGCCGACACGTTGTTTTTTCAAGCTTCCGGTTGCATGACTTTTTGCATCGGATTTAGGTATGAATTTGATTTTCAGATGGCAGCCAACAGCTTGGGCATATTTTTTCAGGGTTGTTAAGGATGGTGCATGCTTTCCAGCAGATTCCAAGCGTGAAACAGCGCTTTTTGTTGTTCCCATTAACTCTGCAACTGCTTCCTGTGTAAGACCGGACTTAGAACGTGCCGACAACATCTCACGGACAAGAGTGTATTCTTCTTCTAGATCATTGTATGCTTTGCTGAATCCTTCCCGTTTTTGTGCTTTCTTGAGAAAAGCCTTATGGTCATGGGAAACAGGTTCGTATTTTAATTCATCCATTCTGCACCTCCTTCATCCTTTTCCTGGATATCTTCAGTTCACGCTCCGATGCCTTCGCGACCTCTGGGCCTCAATTCGAAAAGACCGTCACCCATAGCCTTTGAATGCGGCATGCGCAAATTTGGTCCAAACTCCATCAATAACTCCACAATCCGTGCATAATCGGCCAATATACCGTCTGGCCTGCTCTCGATCTCAGCTTGAACTCGCGAATGGAAGTAGGTGATGGAATAACACGTGTCAAAAGCAATTTCTCAAACGCATTTTAAAAAACCGCGCACTTTCAAACCGGATTCAATAAGCTCTCGGCAAACCGGAATTCAGGCTTCCCATTTGATGATCTTCAGATCGAGGACGGCAATGGCGTAGATGACCGGCACGAGGATGAGGGTGATGAACGTCGCCAGACTTAAGCCTCCGATCTGGGCATAGCAGAGCGGTTCCCAAAGCGGTCCGCCGTGGAGGGCCAAGGGCACCAGGCCGAAGACCGTGGCCCCGACCGTGACCATGACCGGCCGCAGACGGACAATTCCCGCGTCCAGGAGCGCCTCTGTAAGCGGTTCGCCTTTCTCCCGCATCTCTTCGATAAAATCGAAAAGGACGATGATATGGCTGACGATGACGCCCACGAGGCTGATAATGCCCAGGAAGGCCATGAAACCGAAGGGCAGGTTCATGATATATAGCCCGGCATAGGCCCCCACCATGCCGAATGGTATGGCCGCGAAGACAAGGAGAGGCTTGATGGCGCTCTTGAACTGGAAAACGAGGGCCAGGAAAATGGAAAAGACGCAGGTGACAAGCACGATGGTCAATTCCTTGAAACCCTTCCCCTGTTCCTCCTCTTCACCGCCGATCTCCATTTTGTATCCCGACGGCATATGTTCCCCGATCTTGGCAAGTACGGACCGCGCCTTATCCATAACCTCCGACGCCAGGAATCCTTCCGCGGGGAAGCAGGAAACGGTGATTGTCCGGAACTGGTCGCGCCGCCTTATTTTCTCCGCTTCCATGCCATAGCCGATATCCGCCACCTGCCGGAGGGGAACCTTGAACTTCTCCTGGGAAGAGGAGATGTAAAGATTCTTAAGATCGCCGAGCTGTCCCCGTTCGTCCATGCGCAATCTCATGATGACCGGTATCTGGCGGTGCCCTTCCCGGAGCGCGGCGACGGGAAACCCGCTGACGGCCGTGGCGGAAGAAAAGGCGATGTCCGCATTGGATACCCGCGCCAGATTGGCCCGGTCGGAGTCGATCCGGTACTTCACCTTCAGGCTTTCCGTTCCCCAATCGTCCCGCACCCCGGAGGCCTCGGGCAGTTTCCGGAAGACGTCCCTAATCTCGTCGGCGAGCTTACGCAGCGTCGCGATATCGTTCCCCGAAACGCGCACCTGGACGGGAATCCCGACCATGGCCCCGGTTTCCAGGGGCCGCACGTCGATCCTGGCCCCGGGTACGGCACCGGCCAGGGCCGTCTGGAGAGGACCGAGGAGGGGGGAGGTGTCGTGCTTATCCTTTACCAGGATGACGATCTGGGCATAATTGAGCTGCTCCATCTCCGGGTTGATGGAAAACCAGAACCGCGGACCGCCCCCGCCGACGAATGCCGTCAGGGAATCCAGTATCTGTCGGGGCTTTCCCGCGTCGTCGGGATGATCCTTGCCATATTTTTCAGCCACTTGGCGGATGATCGTTTCCGTTTGCCCGGCCGCTTCATAGGTAGCGCTCAGGGAGGCGTCTTCCGGCAGCCATACATCCGCATAAGAGAGATAGGAAAGATCGTTGGGAAAATACTGCATCTTCAGACTAACCATGAAGAAGACGCCGCCGACGAGAAAGAGCAGGGATGCCGCCAGCACTTTCCACCGATGACGGATGGCCGCCGTGCCGAGACGGAAATAGAATCCCGAGAATCCCCGGGTGCGCCGTTCCTCCGGCGACAGGGGCTTCTGCTTGTCGGGACGGAGCAGGTAGTAGGCCAGGAAGGGGATGAAGGTCATGGAAACGATGCGGGAAGAGACCAGCGAACAGGTCAGGACGATGGGCAGGCTGTAGATGAAGGTCCCCGAATCCCCTTTGAGGAGCAGGAAAGGGAGATAGGCCACGATATTCGTAATTGTGGCGTACATGATGACCGTGGCCAGCTTTGTCGGCCCCAGCCAGGAAGAGGCCGACGGGGGATGGCCAGTATTCAGGTCCCGCTTGATGGCATCTCCCGCCACTACGGGATCGTCCACAAGGAGGCCCAGGGCGATAATGAGCGAAGCAATCGAAACCTGCTGCATGTCGATACCGAGGAGATGCATCATCCCGAAGGTCATGGCCATGGTCAGGGGGATGGACAGGGAGAGCAGGGCCGCGGAACGCCATTCCCAGAACCCGATGAACGCCATGAGGACGACCAGGGCAATAGCCTCGTAGAGGCTGGTCATGAAGAGATCGATGCTCTCCTTTACCTGGAGGGGCTGGTCCGAGGTCCGGGCCAGGACGAGATCGGCGGGGAGCCCGCCGGCGATGCCCGCCAGGGCCTCGTCCACATGGCGGCCGAATTCGGCGATCTGATGCCCTTCCCGCATCTGGACGGCGAGCGTGACGGCGCGGCTGCGCTGCCAGCTCCCCTTGGCGTCCCTGCTCGTATAGAAGTTAACGAAGCGTACCGGGTTTTCATAGCTCCGGGTGATGGTCATGAGGTCCCGGAGGTACATCGGCGTTCCGGAAGTAGAGGCGGTCAGGAGTACGTTGCCGATTTCCGTTTCGCTTTTGAACTCCCCGGAGGGATCGATGGCGATGTTCCGGCCGGATATTTCCACGACGCCGCCCTGGCCGGTAATGTTTCTCGCCCCCAGGATGTCCCGGATCATCGCCGGTTTTATCCCGTAAGCGGCCAGACGCTCCTGGGAATATTCCAGGAAAATCTGCTCCTGCTGAATCCCGCTCCGTTCCACTTTGGCCACGTCCGGCACCGTTTTCAAGGTTCTGACGATGAGATCCGTCATATCGTCAAGCTGGCGGTAGCTGTACTTATCACCGGCGGTTTTACGGAGCACCGCCTCTACATCCTGAGACTTCCTTACGACCCCGACATCCCAGATGTCCGGATGAAACTCCGCTTCATGAAGACGCTCCTTCAGGAACGCGGCGACATACGCATTGAGCGCCCCGTCGTCCAGACCCGTTTCTCCGTCGAGCCCGATAAAGCCCGCCCCCTTGATGATTTTCGCCTTCCTCATGATCCCGTCCTTTTCGATGGACCGGATCATGATCTGAAACGGCTGCAAGAGCGCATCGGGACTGATGGTAAAGGGAAAACAGGCCAACAGCGTGGCCCGGCCCGAAGATTGTCCGGCTCCGGAAGCCCTGGCCCCGTCTATAGCCTTCCGGATGGCGTCCGCCCGGAGGGCCAGTTCGGCGTCGTCCGCCTTGGGGCTGGCCACGGTGAGCATGAGGGCCGCCGTGTCGGAGTAATCCTTGAGGAAGAAAATCGGGCCGGCGTTTTCCGGGAGGTCGCGGATGCCGTCCAGCCGCAGCTTTATGTCGTCAAACTCCTTGGCCGCCTCCTTGAAATTGTCGAGAAGTTCCAGATGGATAACCGCCATGCCGGTCCGGGCGACGGTGTATATCCGTTTGATCTTCGGATTTTCGGCAATCCGCTCTTCAATCCGGCGGGCGATGAGTTGTTCGATCTTTTCGGCGCCGGCCCCCGGCCAGGGACAGAGGACCACGGCCACCCGGCCCGGAATATTGGGGTCTTTACGCTTGGGCATCTCCAGATAGCCGTATATGCCCCAGAGGATAACCGCAAAAAACAATATCCAGGAAATATGGCGGTTTTCAACAAAGTATCGCGCCGTGTTGCGGGTTTTTTTAATCTGTTCCTCGTCCGACAGATGTCCCATGGATGATTCCCGTCGCCTACCTGAAAGCCTTCACTTCATCGCCGTCCTGAAGGAGGGCGGCGCCGTTGCCCACGATCTGATCTCCCGCCTTCAGACCCTCCAGGACGGTCATCCGGCTTCCCACGACCTCTCCCAGTTTTACCGTCTTCATTCTGGCGATGGATTTCCCCTCCTGCGGGGCAACCGTAAAAACGGCGTATCCGGCAGGGTTGTTGCGGGGGCGGACGATGGCGTTCAGGGGAATCACCGCGACCGGTTTGGGCAGTTTCGCGTCATGGATATGCAAAGACATGACCATGCCCGTTTTGAGCCTGTCCCGGGGATTGGGAATGGCGATCTCCACATCGAAGACCCGGCTGCCGGTGTCGGCGGCCGCCGCAATCCGGGAGACGCGCCCCCGAAACTCCTCGCCGGGGAAGGCCTCGCTGGCGAGGGCATAGGATTTGCCGATCTGGATATACTTTAAAAGCACGTCGGGAACGCCGAATTCCGCCTTTACCGATGAGGTGTCCGCCACGACGAAGGCCGGTGCGTTTGGCCCCGCCAGGCTGCCCCGCTCGACGTTTTTCTTGAGAACTACCCCGGAGATGGGGGAGCGGAGCGAGGCGTCCTGCAACGCCAGCCGCGCCTCAGCGAGGAGCGCCCGGGCCCCTGCCGTTTTCGCTTCCACCATGTCCCGTCGGGCCTTGGCGTTTTCGAAATCCGGTTTGGTCATGCTGCCCGAGGCGAAAAGCCTCTCGGCCCTTTTAAAATCGAGGCGCGCCTGTTCCAGGGCGGCTTCGGCCTCGGCAAAGGAGGCCTGCGCCTGCGCTTCCTTAAGGGAATAGTCCCGGTCCCGCAGGGTCGCCAGGACCTGTCCCTGGGAAACGCGGTCGCCATCCTGAATATCCCGCCGCTGACCGTCTTTCCCCCGTATCTGCAGGAGGGCGGCCACATATCCCCCATTCTTGAATAAAAGATCTATCTGATGTTTGGGTTTGATGTTGGCTGAATAGCGAAGTCCGCCGGCCATGGTTTCTTCCTGTACGGCGACCGTCTGCACGGCCTTCGGTGGGGGCTGTTTGGGGGGATTGTCGCGGCTGCATCCAAGCGGGAACGTCGCAATTATCAGGGTTGCTCCCCAACACAGGATCGACAGGATTGTCCCCCCGCACCGGCATGGGAGCAATCCCGAGTTGAAGCGCGGAAACGGTATACTTTCCTTTGCCTTCATCTCTCCTCACCTCCGAGGGCCTTCTGAAAGTCGGATTTTGCGGCGAGACAACCCAGCAGGGCTTGATGGAGCTGGTGATTAGCCTCCGCCGTCTGTGCCTGGGTCTGAAGCAGATCCTTTAAAAGGGCCGCTTGCTGCTGATAGCGGTCCATGATTACCCGTAGCCGCTCCCGTGCCGCTTCCTGGTTCAGCCGGGCCACGTCCAAATATTGATAGGTCTCCCGCATCTTCCGGTAACGCTGCGTCACATCCATCTTTACCAGTGATTCCGCATCCTTGACTGCTGAGGTGGCCTGGGCCATGGATTTCTTCCTTTCCGAGAGCTCCTGAGACTTCCGCCCCCAGTCAAAAGGCTCCCAGGAAAGCCTGACGCCGGCGTAGGTATAATCCTTGGGCATGATTTCCATCTCCGGCAGGCGGGTATAGGAGAAAACCAGATCGACATCGGGGATATATTCGGATCTCTTGATCTTCATCCCATATTCCGCCTGGCGGGCCTTCAGTTTTGCCTCCCTGATCTCCGGTCGTTGCTTCATGGCCTTCTCGACGGCCGCCGCCTGATCGATATCCAGGGGCGGCGGGTCTATCGCTTCGCTTACGGCGAAGGGCGTGGAGAGATCACGTCCCAGGAGGTGGTTGAGCTGCTCTTTCTGTGCCGACAGGGCGTGTTCCGCCCTCGTGGCGTCGTAACGGACCCGGGCCAGTTTAGACTTGACCTCCAGCAGGTCCGCCTTGAGGATTGTCTGCTCGCGCAGATGATCGGTCATCAGTCGATCCAGTTCCGTGTAGAAACCGATGGCCTCCGTAACGGCCTTGAAGGCGCTCTGAGTCTCCAGGATGCCGAAATAGGCCTTCCGGACGTCATTAATGACCGACGAACGGGCGTTGCGGTGCTGTTCTTCCGCGATGTTTTTCATGAGACCGTATTGTTCTATTTCCAGGGAGATGCGGTACAGTTGGGCAAGGGGTTGGGCCACCAGGGCCTGCCCCTGGTTCTCCCACTGTTTGGGCGTGGAGATCTTGGTGTCGGTGGTCGGGATAACCTCGCCGGTGGATATGGATCCCAGGGACCCGCGCTGAAATTCGAAGTCCAGGGGGCTTAGCTGTTGAGCTCCCGTATAGCGCAGATTCAACTGGGGATAACGGCGGGTGCGGAGGGCGGCAATGCCGGCGTCGGCCTTTTCTATCTCCAGCGCCGCGCTCTGCACGTTCCGGTTGTTTTTCAGGGCCAGGGCGATAGCGTCATCCAGGCTCAGGATATCGTCCGCCATGACTGACCGGAAGGAGGGGAAAAACTGGAGGCAGATGATACTGATGCCGACTATCAAAATGAAGGATATCGATCTGCCCCAAGCCATATTCAGGCTCCGATCCAGTTTGTGCGGATACGAGGCGTTAGCGCCGCCATAATCCTCACGGTTGAAGTTAGCTCATGAAAATTCTTGTACTATGTCTAAAATATCGTCATCCGCCACCCTGCTTGGATAGGTGCAATAAGGAGCAAGTTCGCGGAAAAAGGCATCGGCATCCAGAGCCTTCTCCGGCGTCGCCACGCCCTTTACCTTGACCATGCCCCGGGCGAACTGGTGGATGCCGATGGCCAGAGGAACGCCCGTTGACCTCGCCATGCCGGGAGGATTGGCCTTGATCGTCGCCGCCACGGTTGCCCTTCGGCCTTGAATTTCGCCTTTGCCGATCACAAAGAACAAGGGCAGACGGGGATGATCGAAAATGCCGGAGATTACCGCCAGGATATGATCGAGGAGGGAGGCGTTCTTCGCTTCATCCACCAATTGGTGACCCGCCGCTTCCAGGGTCAGGCGGCCGGCATCGATCTTGACTGCCAATTTTTTAAAATAATCGGCCGTCAAGGAAGGCATGACCATATAGCACGACGACTTTTTTATCTCCGGATAGGACCACGAAAAGGCCACCGGTTCCGGGTGACCTACCGTCCAGACGTCCCGGTCGCCCAAACCCGGGTAATGCAATTCAACCTTCGCTAACGGTTTCACCGCCTGCAGCCTGCCGTCCCGACACTCGAGAATCGTGCCCGAGCATTGCTGCATCCAGTGGACAATGGCCGCCGAATAGGCGATTGCCTCGGGGGCGTCGCTTTCTTTTTCTTCGATGTTCCAGGCGGCATGCAGCTCTTCTACCCGCTGAAACATGCCGTATATCTTGGCCGCCAGCATGTTCGTGATCCCCGGGGTGGCGCCGACGCCGACTACCGCCACAATCCCCGCCGCTTCCGCCTCTTTTCCCATCTTCAGCATGTCGAGGGTCGGTTCCGGATCGTCGCAGATGTCAAAATAGTTAACCCCCGCCCGAATGGCGCAGGAAAGGATAGGAACGGCGAAACGGAAAAAGGGCCCCACGCAATTGGCGACGACATCATGTCCCCGCATCAGCTCTGTCAGGCCTTCGGCATCTTCAACGCTGACGGAGCAGGCCGTCGCCTTTCCCCGGCCTTTCCCCGCCACCCGCTCCGCCGCCGCCAAATTAAGGTCGGCAATGGTAAGCTTTTTGATTTCATCAAAGCCGGCCAGCGTCTCCGCCGCCAACGCCCCCATGCCGCCCGCGCCCAGACATAAGACGTTCATAAAACCTCCTTGCTTCCTTGCCTGAGTTAACTGAATTGATAAAACGCCACATTTTTTATTATCGACGCAGATGAAACAGGATCATGTATGATATGTTGACCCTATACGTTAATCTCCCCGCGGAGATAGGTAGCCGCTTTGCCGCCAATCTTCACACGCTCTCCGGCGTCTTGGCAGAACAGTTCACCTCCCCGCGCCGAAAGCTGCATGGAATGAAGGTCTGTCTTTTTTAAGCGTTTGGCCCAGTAAGGAATCAGGGTTGAATGGGACGACCCCGTCACGGGGTCTTCATTCACCCCCGCCCGGGGGGCAAAGAAACGGGACACAAAATCCGCGGTCTTCCCAGGCGCCGTGACGATTACCCCCAGGCAATCCCAGTTCAGCATCCGTGCGAAAACCGGTTTCATGCCGCCGATGTCGTCTTCATCATCGAATACCATCAAATAGTCACGTGAACGCCATATCTCGGCGGGTTTCTTCCCCAATGCCTTCTCCATCTCCGCGGGCGGCGCGCAAGCCACGGGCGGCCGGGAGGGAAAATCCAGGATCAACCTGTCCTCCTTCCTTGCCACGCTCACGATCCCGCTGCTTTTGGTCTTGAATTCGATCAGGTCCCCATCCAGGCCCGTTTCCTTGAAGAGAACGTGGGCGGGAGCTACGGTGGCATGGCCGCACAGATCTACCTCCACAGTGGGAGTGAACCAGCGAAGTTCGAAAGTGTCGCCCCGGCGAACGACAAAGGCCGTCTCCGAGAGGTTGTTCTCAAAGGCAATCCGCTGCATGAGTTCGGCGGCGGGCCACCCGGACGGCAGCAGACAGACGCCGGCGGGATTGCCCTTGAAGAGTTGATCGGTAAAAACATCTACCTGATAGTAGGGTATCTTCAGCTCTTTCCCCTCCTCCCGTTCACATTATTTTCATTTCCGGTAAATTGGCCTTCCCTCTTATGCAGTACAGGGCTTCCATCCCAAGCAGGGACTATAGGGAAACCGCCCCTGGATGTCAACGGAAAACAGGCTGGAGGGCCGCCTTTTACGGCCGGTGTATATTGGTCATGAATCATGGTCCTCACTTGACTGCACCGGCAGAGAGGATGACGCACGCAAAGGAGCGACTTGATGAGGAATATGTTTTTTGATTCTTGCCATTGAAAAAACCCCCCGAATCCATTACCTTCATTACGCGTAAAATTCCGTGTTTTCAGTGGAAAGCAGGATCAAATGGCAAATAAAGCTTCGGCCTTGATCACGGGGGCGATTTGTCCCCTTCTGGCCTTGTCGGTATTGATCCTTCTGCTTGTGGGCGCACCGGCAAAAGGGGCCGAGGATTGTTCTCCACAGGTGGCAGGCGGCATTCCCTTTAGAATCGGCGGCGATGTCCGTCTCCGGCAAACCGGCTTCGACAATGTTCCCTACTACCGGGACAAATATTATAGCGATACGAATTTCCTCCGTCTCCGTACCCGGTTATGGTCCGAGGTGCAGCCATGGGAAGACGTGAGTTTCCGGGGCCGGATCGCAAACGAATTCCGATACTATTTTGATCCGGCGGGCACCACTACCTACCGGTTTCCCGATGAGATCTTTGTAGACCGGTTGTATGTGGATGTAAAGAAGCTGTCCGGCGGCAGGCTCGACCTGAGGATAGGAAGACAGGAGCTGCGTTACGGGACCGGGAAGATTATCGCTAACGGCACGCCGAAGAGCTCGGGGCGGACGGATTATTTCGACGCCGCCCGGATGACCTGGAAGGGGATAGAGGATACTGAGATCGATATCATCGGCATTTACGACCGGCCTACCAATGATCTGGTCATCAACCCCCAGGGGAGGGACCTGACGGGTTATCCCTCCTGGCGCGAATGGATGACGGAAGCAGGGTTGGGAATCTATATCAAAAACAGGTCCCTCCCGAAATTGCCCATCGAGGCCTACAGCATTTATAAGCGTGAAAGCAGTTGGGAGTTTGACGGGGACCTTTACACCGACGTAGGGAGGGTCCAGATTTATGATCCCGAAACGGACATGGTCAAGGTCCCGACGCTGCAATTCAACACCTTCGGCATGCGGATCATGCCGCAGTTTACCGCTACCCTGGAGGGCAGCTTCGAGGCCGCCTATCAAATGGGGCATTACGATGGCGGAACGCCCAAGACCGGATATATGGCCGACTTGCTCCTGAAATGGAAAATGCCTTTCTTCCAGCGGTTAAAGCCGGTATTGGGCGCTGGATGGTATTACACCTCGGGGAAGGATCCGTATAAGGAAACGGAGGAGGGGTGGGACTCGCCTTTTGCCCGCTGGGCGGGATACAGCCTGATCTACCAGACCACCCTGAGTTACGAAGGGGGAGGGCGGTGGTCCAACGTAAACATGCACTACGGTGATCTGACCGTGAACCCTTTTCCGTGGCTGAAGGGCAACCTGCTGGTCGGTTATCTCCTGGCGCCGGTAAGAGACGGTGGCGGAGATGGAAACGTGAGAGGGTGGCTGGCATCGATGCAGGCCAACTTCCGGCTGGCAAAAAGCCTCTTCAGAAAAAACGATATCCTGACAGGCGAACTCAGGTTTGAAATGTTAAAGCCCGGGGACTATTACCACGAGAATGATCTTGCGTACTATGCCCGCTGGGAGCTGGTCTATACGTTTTGATCTGCTTTGTACCGGTGCGGCCTCGTCGTGAAACCGGACTCGTGTTTATGGAAGATGAGGCCGGAGCGAACGGATTCATTTTCCGTCAAACCACTATGCGTTCCCCGTCACTGAAGACTCATATGATTGTCAGACAGGCGCCGCCCAGGGCCCTTCGAAAGCCGTTTCCGTTAATTTTCTTCTATCGTTCGGTGATTCCCGCTCCCGGAGGTAATCGGGCAGGTCTCCCTTATTGCCCGGTATCCCTATGGCTGCCATGGCCTCAACGGTGAAACCATCAGGGATGTTCAGGGAAGAACGGGCAAGTTCATAGTCGAAGCCCTGCATGCCGTGGACGACGTATCCCTTGAGGCTTCCCTGAAGGGCCAGATTCTCCCAGGCCGCCCCGGCGTCATATGAATGGGTCCGCGACGGTTTTCCGCTGTCAAAGGTGTTTTTCGAAATCATAACGAGGAGAGCGGAAGCCGCTCCGGCCCAGATCTTGTTCGAATCGGCAAGCAGGCTGAAGAACAGGGGCCAGTGCTCCGTATTACGTCTCGCATACAGGATGCGCAATGGTTGATTGTTGTTGGATGACGGCGCCCATCTTGCCGCTTCAAAGAGGGACATAAGGTCCGTTTCGAGAATTTCCTCGCCCGCCATGGCCCGCGGCGACCAGCGATCAAGAAAAATATTGTCAATTTGGTGGTCCGCTTTCCGTATCTTGCTTCCTTTGATCATAGGCATGGTTGAATCCTCCTCGCTTCATTATGAATTCAGGTGATGATTACCGTTTCAAACGATAAATTATCCGTGAAGTATTTTTTCCACTAAACTTTTCATTTCTTTGCCCTTGAAAGGTTTCTTCAGCGCCCCCCGGAAACCGTAGTCGGCAAAGTTTTTAATCACCGGATCATCTATATAGCCCGAAGCAATGATGGCTCTTATTCCCGGGTCGATTTTCAACAGCCGCTCCATGGCCAACTGACCCCCCAATCCCTGACGAACCGTCAGGTCCAGGATCACCAGCTCAAAGGGATTATTGGAATGGAGGGCGAGCTTGTAGGTGTCAATCGCCTCCTGACCATCCTCAACATCCGTCACTTTACAACCCAGTCGCTCCAGATAGGCCCGCATGATCATGCGAATGTGGGACTCATCATCCATGATCAAGACCCGCACCGCGCCGGTCGATAATCTCTTCTTAACGTCCTTTTCCTTGGCCGGATTCGCCTGCGCCGGAAGATAAAGAACAAAGGAAGCTCCTTTCCCAAGTTGCGAACTCACCGTGATATGGCCGCCGTGTTTCTTTAGAACGGAATAACAGACCGCCAACCCCAATCCCAGACCCTTCTGGGCCCCCATCCCCTTGGTGGTGAAATAGGGATCAAAGACCTTCAGCAGGTGTTCCTCGGGGATCCCGATTCCCTCATCGGCAAATGTGACTTTGAGATAGGACCCTTCTCTCAGGTCAGGAACGTCTCCGGCGGTCACCAGTGCATTCTCCGCCTGAATCGCCAGCTCTCCTCCCTGGGGCATGGCCTCCAGGGCGTTCTGCGTCAGATTGCAAAAACACTGCTTCATCTGGAGTTCGTCTACTTCCGCCAGCCAGAGGTCCTCCACGAAGGCGAACTTCACTCTGACTTCAGTTCCCTTTACGGTCCTGTGGACGGCATCCCGGATGATCTCCGTAAGATCAAAGATTTCCCTGACGGGATCCCCGCCTCGGGAAAAGGTGATCAGCCGGCTGGTCAGATCCTTTGTTTGTTCAACACTTCGCATAGCGGTCAGCAGCCGCTTACGGGAGACATGGTCGGGAGGCAGATCCATGATGGCCAGATCGATATACCCCTGCACGATCGCCATCAGATTGTTGAAATCATGGGCAATCCCCCCGGCCAGAACGCCCAGGGATTCCAGCTTGTGAGCGCGGAGAAGCTCTGCTTCGTCCTTTTTGCGTGAGGTAATATCCATTCCGAACGATATCGTGCCAACGACCTTGCCATCGTGCCGGAGTGTGCTGTTCTTCCACGAGATTATGAGTTCCTCGCCGGACTTCGTATTTATGGGATTCTCAAATGTATCGATAATTGTCCCCGCTTTTTTCAGCTTGTTGAATTCATCCCATACATACGGGTACCTGTCCTTGGGAACAATCAACTCAAACCAGTTCTTTCCTACAACCTCATCTGCCTTGTATCCGGTCATTTGCTCGCCCGCCTCATTCAGCAGCGTAACGTTCCCACCGTTATCCAATCCGACAACGAGAACGTTTGCGGATTGGATGAGATTTTCGGCATAATCCTTTGCCTCCTGAAGCGCTTCTTCCATGCGCTTGCGATCGGTGATATTATGAACAATGGCTTGAATATAGCATTTATCTGCTGTGATAAAAGGATTCAAGCTTACCTCGGCGTCATGCAGAGACCCATCAAAACGATAGAATTTCCATTCAAAGAACTGCGTCTGACCGCTGAGAGCGGCCGCGTGTTTTTCCCGCATCTTCTCCAGAGAGTTCCTTCCATCCGGCTGAACTTCCGGGGAGAAAAGGGCGGGAGTTTGCCCGATTATCTGCTCCCTGGTACAATTTAGAATTTCCAATAGCTTTGGGTTGCAATCAATGATGATGTCCTGATCCATCACGACAATCGCATCGTCGGCAGACTCGAAAAGAATCCGGAACTTGGCTTCGCTTTCCCGCAGCCGCTCTTCCGCCTGCCTGCGCTCGGTGATGTCCCTGACAACGCTTACGATGCCTTTGGGTTCCCCCTTTTCGCTCTTCAGGATAGAGACGCTGTGTTCCGTCGGGAATATTTCCCCGTTTTTCCTCCGGGCGTCGAATTCGAAGTTTGCGGTTTCCCCCTTGTCGAACGCGTCCTGTATCCGTCTGCCGAATTCCAGGTAATGTTCGTGATCGACATGCAGAATCTCAGTAGACTGATTGAAAAACTCCTCATGCGAATATCCAAAAATCTTTTGCGCCGCATGGTTGATGTTGATAAGCCTTCTATCGGGCGTCACTACCAAGACGGATTCATCCAGGGCGTTGAATATGCCCTTCATCCAAAGTTCACTTTCCTGCAGCGCCTCCTCCCGGCGAGTGATAACCTCCGTCTTCTTGCGGACCAGGGTGTGCAGCCTTATATTCCAGATCCACGCCCACAGGGATAACAAAAGAATGCCGCCGGCAGCAGCGGATAACGGCCAAAGATAACGTTCCAGAAACGATTTCCGGGGACCGTATTTCGTTCCCAGCCATTTCGTGCTGATTTTATCCAGAACGCCGGATTTTTGGGCCTCGTGGATTCCTTTGTTCAGGATACCGATGAGGACGGCGTTGCGCTTGTTCGACGCCATGCAATTCTTGCCGGTGTAAAGCGGTTCCCCCACTTTCTTGGTATAATCGGTCAACCGGTTACTGAAGAGGTGGTAAAAGACGATTTGCTCGTCGCCTATGACGGCATCCGCATTGCCTGCGATGACCATCTCCGTGGCTTCGGCAAAGTCGTTCGTGTTCAGGGTATCAAAGCGTATCTTTTGGGATTCCAGGAAGTCCTTGGCATAATCACCCCTCTGGATGGCAATGGTTTTGCCGTTCAGGTCTTTGATATCCTTGATGTCCGTTCGTTCTGCCCTGACAAATATCGATGCCGCAACATCAAAGAGGGCTTCGGTAAACTCGAATTTTTCCTTCCTTTTGTCGCTGTAGAAAAGGCTGGTGATGATATCGGCTTTACCGGAAAGTACCGCTTCTTGCGCCTGCTGGAACGTCATATTCATGAATACCGGTTTGAAGCCCATTTCCACGGCCATCCAGCGGGCAAAATCAATCATCATGCCTTCGTGCTGCCTGTCCGCATCCGTGTACTCGAACGGCGGATATCGCGTCTGGCTGACAAAGACGATCGTGCCCTTGGTGCGCAGGTATTCCCTCTCCTCACCGGAAAGATCGATCGCACAAACACGGGATATGGAAACAAATAAAAAGACCAGGGAGAAACAGCACACCATAATCAAGTTCGATACTTTTGGTATGTTCATGTGATATCTCCTTCGGATAAATAACGCTTCCCCGCCCTGTCCGTTGGGCCCTAAACCAATCATCGGACAAAACATCCGATTTTATAATACCACAATTATGGAGGGGAAAACATCAATGATTGTTTAACGGGTGTTTCGCGGCAAAACAAAAACCCCCTGACGAACCGGTTTCGTCAGGGGGTTTTTTCAAGGGACACAGAACAGGGATTTTCAGGTATATTCTTTTTTGTTCAACTTTCCCGGTCCGGATCCGAGGTGTCGGCTTCAGCCGACCATGTTCTTGATCGTCGTAATGACCGGATTGGTGAAGAGGGCAATCAGGACGGTATAGAGGGCGAATACCCCGGCAACCTCACCCGTGTACATCTTCTCGTACTTGTGCTTCAGGGAGATGATGACCATCCCGCCCACAATGAGGCAACCGAGCTGGAAGTAGGGGAAGTTGGCAACCCCGGCCAGCGCGTATTCTGCGCAAGCGAAAGTTCCCGTCAAAAGAACCACTACCATTGCCGCTACCATCGTTCCTAATGTCTTTTTCATGATCTGTGTCCTCCTATTTTTATTTATTTATTTGCTTTATTGCTTTCGTTTGGCTTGTCTTAATGAAAGATGTATGCCAAATTGGAATTAAAGAAAAAATAAATTATAACTAGGCGATTATAAAGGCAAAAATATTTTTATCAAACAGGGAAAAGGCATTAGGAGCGCTTTTTGTCCAAACCATTTGAAAGAATCTTTCAATGGGTTGAACGAAACGACGGCGACATGTTTGCCACTGCCTGACTAATATAATTCTTTGACATACAAAGCCGTTTCCCCTATACTTTTTTTACTCTCAGGGTGGCAAGGGGTCAATATCATGAACATTACGGCGGAGACGATCCTGGAAACGTCCGGGGCCTACTGGAAGAGCTGCACCCTTCACGCCGCGGTTGAGCTGGGGATATTTACCGTGATAGACCGGGAGGTCTTGACGGCGGAAGAGATAGGCCGGACCATCGGCGGCAGTGCCCGGGGCGTCCCCATGCTGTTGAACGCCCTCACGGCCATGGGCATCCTGCGGCGGGACGGCCGCGCCTACGCCAATACCGAGGGAAGCCTCACCCTCCTGTCCGGGAAATCGCCCCGCTATATCGGCCATCTCATCCTGCACCACCATAACCTCATGGATTCCTGGAACCGTCTGGCAGAGGCCGTGAAGACGGGGCGTCCTCAGCGGATCTCGGCGGCCGTGGACAACGAAACCGTCCGGAGAAATTTTCTCATGGGGATGTTCACCATCGCCGCCATCCTGGGGCCCCTGGTGGCCGAGGTAGTGAACCTCTCCGGCCGCAGCCGTCTCCTGGATCTGGGCGGGGGGCCGGGGACTTATGCCATCCACTTCTGCCTGAAAAATCCGGGACTCCGCGCGACGGTCTTTGATCTGCCCACGACGCAGCCGCTGGCGGAGCAGACGATCCGCCGTTTCGGCCTTGCGGACCGCATTGAATTTACCGGGGGAGATTTTGTCAACGACGATTTCGGGGGTCCTTACGACGCGGCCTGGCTCTCCCAGATCCTCCACGGGGAGGGGCCGGAGGTCTGCCGGGCCATAATCGCCAAGGCGGCACGGGCCCTCGCCCCGGGAGGGATGGCCCTCATCCATGAATTCATCCTGGATGATACCATGGACGGTCCTCTCCCGCCGGCCCTCTTCTCCCTGAATATGCTCGTGGGGACGGTAGAGGGGCGATCCTACGGGGAGGGAGAAATCCGGGAGATGATGGCGGCGGCAGGTTTCAGGAACGTCAAGCGGCTGGCCTTCCGCTCGCGGACCGATTCAGGAATCCTGGTCGGCGAAATATAGGAAATATAGGGACATTTCCCATATTTTACTTGCAAAGGTACATTTCCCCCCTCTCTCCAGGGTAAGGGTGGGGATGGGTTTCATAATGTCTGCTCAGGCCTGAGAAATCCGGAAGGGATTAAAGTTTGTTCCCCGGTCATAGCAGTCTTCCTGCTCCACCTGCTTGAGGGCTCCTACGGCGGCATAGGTGACGGGGGTCATGAGCACTTCGACACCGACCTTGAAGAGATAATTTGTCAGCGCCAGGGTTACAAAAAGGGCCGCCGGAAAGACGCCGAAGAGGACGGCAACGGCAACAAATGCAAGGGTATCAATTCCTTCGCCGACGAGGGTGCTCCCCACGGTCCGGGTCCAGAGCCAGCGCCCCCCGGTAAGGATCTTCATTTTGGCCAGGACGTAAGAATTGGAAAACTCACCCAGCCAGTAGCCAAGCAGGCTTGCCAGGACAATCCCACCGGAGGTCATTCCCGACAGAATGGCGTTATAGGCAGCCTGCCCCGCTGTCTTTTCCCAGAGCGCCTCCCCCGGCATGAGCTTCACGACGTGCAAAAGCAGGCTGGAGATGATCAGGCAGGCGAATCCCATCCAGATTACCCGCCGGGAGCGTCGATAGCCATAGACCTCCGTGAGGATATCGCCAAAGATGTAACTGACGGGAAATAGAATTGTTCCCGCATCGAAAGCCAGGGGTATTCCGAATAGGGAGATTCCCCAATCGACAATTTTCGCTGAAGACAAAATATTGCTCATAATCAGGACCGTGACGAAAAGGGCCATGATCATATCGTAATATTTAAAGGTTTTTTGTTCCAATGACTAATCCTTTCCGGATGGGAACGATTTGCTTGCCCGCTAACACAAATCACCTGCCCGGTCAAGGTCATGATGAAAAATTCCTCAATCCTTGGGGATTTATTCACCTTTCCTTGCCGGTTCATCTGTGGCGACCTCTACGGGACATGAACCGATTAAGCATTTGTTTTCGCCAAGTTGACACCTATGACATCGGTTGTAAATTCCCTCATGGCGTAATATTTGCATAATTTTGAGGCAAAATATTTATGGGAGGTCCGGGTGAAGAGTTGGCTGGCGATTTTCTTTTGTGTAGTTTTCATTTGCGCAACAGCGTCCTTCGCAGTCGATCAGCCCGATCCCTATGGGGGGAAATCGACGACGGTGAAAACCGTTCCTATTAAGCCTGCTCCCCAAAAGACGCTTCCCCGGGAAACACGCATGCGGGCTACGGGGAAGGTCATTGAAATCTCACCCGCGGCGTTAAAGATTGAACGGAATGTCAAAGGCACTATAGAAACAATGGATTTTTCCTTGGTCAAGCCCCTGGATAAAATAAAGGTGGGCGATGAAGTGGCGGTAAGCTATATCGCTAAAGATAACCAGAACATCGCTAAACGGGTCAGCAAAGTGACGAAGAAAAAAGTCACCCCCCCCAACGGCACAAAGACTGCCGTCATCATTCCTCCCGGCACACCCGGCAAATAATACCCACTAAAAAAGCCAAGGATGTACGGTTGCGCTGCATCCGTATGCTGCGCGTATCCCTCCGGGGGCAGGGAATACAAAAATAGCTTGCAGCATCGCCGGGCTGTGCTAAGGGTTTGTTACATTTATTTCGCGACAAACCCTGAGGTGCTTCCCATGACTATTCGTACCCGTCTGATGCTTGTTACCGTCCTGGCCATTGCCATGACCATGGCTGCCTGGGGATGGGTGCAACTACAGGTCTTCGATAATCTTCTCGTCGAGCAGCAGGCCCGGCGCCTTGATGAACTTGCCGATACCGTGAGCACCTATTACGAGTATTTCCCGACCCGCCGCGGTCTGTCCGCCCTGGACATGACCCTGAAAGACCATGTCCAGACGGATGCTCGCCTGGCGCGCATCGATCTTTTCGCCGTCGAAAAGGGAACCATCGAGTTTGTCGCCGGGGCAGGTCGCATCGCCTACGACTGGCCGGAAAACACCGTCGCCGCAGCCATCGAAACGATGAAACCACAGTATCTAAGCATCAACACCGAGGCCGGCCCCGCCCTGGGACTCCTCTATCCCGATGTTTCCGAACGGGACAAGAGCATCCATGTGGTGGGAATGATCAGCTTTTCTCAGACGAGGACGGAAATTCTGGGCCGAGCGAAGATACTGCTTCTCTACAGCAGCGTCGGCCTGTTGCTCATTATTTTCATCGTCCTGTTTGTCAGTTACGACTGGCTGATCGGACGGTCGCTCCGCACCATCACCAAAACGATTGATGAATTTCAGGAAGGGAAATACAAGCATCGCATCCATCTCAAAAGGCAGGACGAGTTGGGACATCTGGCGGCCCATTTCGATGACATGGCCGGGGAAATCGAACAGGTTCTGGCGCGCAATCTGGAATTGACGGAACATCTGGAAAATCGCGTTCAGGAAGAGACCCTCAAGGTCGTCCAGTTACAGAACCAGGTCAATCAACTCCAGCAATTAACCGCTATGGGCTATCTGACGGCCACCCTCGCTCACGATCTGGGGACGCCCCTCCATTCCATAGCCGGCCTGGCCAGGCTCCTCCTCGAAAGAGAACACTGGCCTGCCGATGTCAACCGCAAGCTGGAACTCATTGTTCAGCAAACACAGCGGCTCCACACGGTTATTCAGAACATTCGGCGGGTGACCAGGCCGCCGGAGCCCCACTTCGAGGCCATAACCGTAGAGGACCTGCTGAACGAAACCCTGCCCCTCGTGGAACCCATGATCCAAAACATGAACATCGACATTCAGGTGCAGGTGCCCCCGGATCTTCCCCTCCTCCATGTCGACCGCTACCGGATTCAGACGGCCTTGCTGAACCTCATCCAAAACGCTACCGAAGCCCTCTCCGAAAAAGACAAAGGCGTCATTTCCGTCTTTGCCGCTTTAGATGCAGTGAACAAAAACATCGCCATTTCCATCGGAGATAACGGACCGGGGATCCCTTTGGAGCTTCTGGCCAGAATCCGCGAGCCCTTCTTCACCACTCACACCGAAGAGGGATTGAGAGGACTGGGATTGGCGATTGTCCAGGATATTGTCAAGATTCATTCCGGGCATATGGAAATCGACGGAAAACCGGGAGAAGGAACCACGGTCAGCCTTTACCTGCCGGTGTATGAGCAGGCAACGGGCAGCAAACAGTAGAAAATAGGCACCGGACAGAAAAAAGGGAATTGCGGCACAGCTCTGTGTAATTCCAATACCAAATCAAAGATGAAATCAAGGCGGCAGGGAAGAGGCTTTCGCAGGCGTATATGGAAATACGTCGAGGAGCCGATGACGGAGCCAACGAAGATAGAGCTTTGATTTGGCATTGGAATTGCTCCCTCCCCTTCAAGGGGAGGGCCGGGGTGGGGATGGGTTTTTCAAGGAGTAAATTCCGACCCTGCCCCTTTAAATAACCCGTAACGCTGGATCTTCGTGCGCAGGGTCTTACGATCGATACCCAGGGCCTGGGCGGCGCGGGTCTGATTCCAGATGACATCTTTCAGGCATTGGAGGACCTGGTCCCGTTCCGCCTCCTCCAAGGGGGAGAGATCATTTTTTTCTCTTTCTTTTTTCTTCTGAAACCGGACCGGCAGATATTCCGGAAGAATCAGTCCATAGGGAGACAAAAGCAGGGTCTGCTGGATGACGTTCTGCAACTCCCGAACGTTTCCCGGCCAGTCATAGGCCAGGAAAAGCTCCATGGCCTCATCGGAGATCCGAACCGTGGAGTACCCCAGTTTCTTCAGGAGGGATTCCACGAGCTGGGGAAGATCTTCCTTGTGCTCCCGCAGGGGGGGGATGTGCAGGCGCACGACAAAACGGTAGAGGAGGTCGGACCGGAAGTTGCCTTTTTTGATTTCTTCATCGATATCCTTGTTAGCCGCCGCCACGACCCGGACGGAAACGTGACGTACCGTATGCCCTCCCAGGTGCCGCACTTCTCCATCCTGCATAAACCGGAGCAATTTTGCCTGAAGACCCGTGGACATCTCGGTGATTTCATCGAGAAGAATGGTCCCATCCTGGGCGGATTCGAGCAGACCCTGATGGGCGTGATCCGCCCCGGTGAAGGCCCCCTTCTCGTATCCGAATAATTCCGACTCCAAAAGGGTATCGGGAATGGCGCCGCAGTGAACAACCACAAAAGATTTGTCCCGGCGGATACTTAACTGATGGAGGGAGCGGGCGGTGAGTTCTTTGCCCGTGCCGCTCTCCCCTTCGATGAGGACGCTGGCCTCGGCATCGGCCACGCGCGCCACCTGCTTATAAAAGTCCACCATCGTCGCCGAAGAGCCGATAAACTGGTGGTCTTCCTTGACCTTGTGGTCTCCCCGGCCGCGCCGCTGACGCAATTCCCTTACATCGAGAACCTTTTTTACCATCCCCCGAATCGCCTCGGGGGAGAAGGGCTTGCTGATATAATCCCACGCCCCGAGACGCAGCGCGTCCATAGTCGTCTCCAGAGACCCGTAAGCCGTCATGAGGATCACCGGCAGATCGGGCCATTTCTCATGGACCCGCTTGAGAAACTCCAGGCCGTCCATCCCCGGCATCCGGATGTCCGACATCAGGAGATCAAAGCGGGCCAGGTCTTCGGCCAGAGCAGCCTTTGCCGATGTATAGTACTGAACCTCATACCCTTCCCTGATCAGAGCCTCCTGGAGAAACTCGCAGGCGACCTCGTCGTCATCAATGACCAGAATGTGTACGCTCATGCTTTGTCAAAATCCTTTTTGGGCGATATGATTTGCAAGGTCGGCCACCCGGCACGAATAACCCCATTCATTGTCATACCAGGCCACAACCTTGGCCATGTTTTCGTGGAGGACCTGGGTAAATTCCAGATCGATAATCGAGGAATGCTCATTTCCCTTGAAATCCGTCGAAACGAGACGATCCTCCTCGCAGGCCATGATCCCCTTGAGGGACTTGCGCGCCGCCATGACCAGGACCTTGCGGAGGTAATCCGTCGTGGTCTTCATCTTCAATTCCGCCGTGAAATCGACGATCGATACGGTAGGCGTGGGAACCCGGAGAGAATAGCCGTCAAAACGTCCGGCCAACTCGGGAATGACCAGGGACAGGGCCTTTGCCGCCCCTGTCGTTGTGGGAATGATATTCTGGGATGCCGCCCTGGCCCGGCGAAGATCCTTATGGGCCATGTCGAGGATCCGCTGGTCGTTCGTATAGGAATGGACCGTCGTCATCATCCCCTTCTCGATCCCGAAGACCTGATGGATGACCAGAACCGGCGGAGCGAGGCAGTTGGTTGTGCAGGAGGCGTTGGAGATGATGTGGTGCTTCTGGGGGGAATACTGTTTGTGGTTTACCCCCATGACGATGGTGATGTCTTCCTCTTTGGCGGGAGCGGTAATGATCACCTTCTTTGCCCCTGCCTGGAGATGGGCCGACGCCTTGGGACCGGTGAGAAAGAGCCCGGTGCTCTCGATCACGATATCCACTCCTTCGTCATCCCAGGGGATTGACGCCGGGTCGCGAAAGGCGAAGTTCTTGACGGGCTGGCCGTTGATGACGAAGGTGTCCTTCTTCACGACCATGTCGCCGGAAAATCGGCCGTAATTTGTGTCATATTTGAACAGGTGGGCATTGGTCTCCACATCGAAGAGATCGTTGATGGCCGCGACCTGCAGGGTCTGCGGGTATCTTTCCAGGACGGCCCTGAGCACCTGCCGCCCAATTCTTCCAAAACCGTTGATACCAAGGCGAATCATCGTCGCACCTCCCTTAATTATCATCAATGCGGTACTTGTGCGCCGTCATCAGCTCACAACGAACCTGGAGAATCTGATGGAGGCGGGCGTTTTCAATGGCGATGGCGCTAAGGTTGGCCACGGCCTGGAGGAACTGAATTTCCTTCTCATGAAACTCCCGGACCTTGTCGCTATAGACCCGCAGTACCCCGATCGCCTTCTTCTCAACCATCAGGGGCACAACGAGGACCGATTTGATGCCCTCCGCCTTTGCCTTCTCCCCGTACTGAAAACCTTTATCCGTCTGGGCGTCTTTAAGGTAGATCGTCTTGCCCTTGAGCGCCTTTTTGTCGATGCCGCTCTCCTCGATCAGGATCGGTCCCTTGTGAAGGTAGGCCTCGGAAAGGCCGCATGCCCCCCCTAAGATCAGCTTCTTTTCCCGATCGTCGAGAAGGCGGATGCTTGCGGCCTTGACGTCCATGGCCTTCACTACGCACTGGACGATTATCACCAGGACCCGGACCGGTTCAAGGGAGGCATTGATCACCCTCGCCACATCATAAAGGGCGGTAAAATAGTCCATCTCCTTTTTTTTCATACCCACACCTCCTCCAAGTCGTTCCTTTTCCTTTAATCTTTTTTTCTTATGATGACAATGATTTGTTATGGCGGACGAAATAGGGGGAGCATCCCCGCCGGCGCTCACCGGCAAGGGTGGATGGTGCATGGGGACATGCACCGGAAGCCCGCAGGGATCGGTGCGTGTCCCCAGACAATGCACCGTCTTTCGTCAGCAGGCGCCAACTGCCGCGGAGGGTGTCGTAATCAAGAGCCTTCCCCAGCACCTGCAGGAAGTCTTCCCTGGAGATCGTTCCCGCACCCAGGCTGTGCAGGTGGTCCGTGTAGACCTGACAGTCAATCAGTCGAAAATCATATCTCCCCAGGTTTTCAACCAGCGTAATAAACGCCGCCTTGGAAGCGTTGGGGACCTTCGTGAACATGGATTCCCCGAAAAAGCACTTCCCCAGGGAAACGCCATAGAGTCCCCCCACCAAGGCTCCCTCCCGCCAGGCCTCTACGGAATGGGCCAGTCCCAGTTCGTGGAGACGGACATAAGCCGCCGTCATCGCGGCGGTGATCCACGTCCCCTCCTCCCGCCCTCTCCGCGTTTTCTGACAGGCGGCGATCACCTCCCGGAAACAGGTGTCGAAGGTCACGGTAAAGCGGTTTTTCTTCAGCAGACCCCTCATCGAGCGGGATATTTTCAACCGGTCGGGAAAAAGGACAAAGCGGGGGTCAGGCGACCACCAGAGAATGGGTTCCCCCTCGTTATACCAGGGGAAGATCCCATTTCTATAAGCCAGAATCAGGCGCTCCGGGGTCAGGTCGCCGCCGACGGCGAGGAGCCCCCGCTCAGAAGCGAGACGGGGCGGGGGAAATGCGATCTCTTCAGTGAGCCGGAATATGGGCATCGAGGACATTGAGAACGATTTCATCGTTCTCCACATCGGCGTGAACGGGCCCACCCGTGACCAGCCTTCCAAAAAGGACTTCATCCACAAAGAAATTCTTTACCTTTTCCTGGATGAGACGGGAAATCTGACGGGCCCCGAAGTCGTCGGAATAGCCCCTGTCCGCCAGCCAGTCAATCGCCGCCTCGGTCATGTCGAGGGTAATATCCTTCTCGTCCAACTGCTTCTGGAATTCCCGAAGTTGCTTTTTTACGATGTTGATCACATCATTCCTGGTCAGACCGTTAAAGGTCACCATGGCATCGAGGCGGTTCCGGAATTCCGGGGTAAAGATCTTCTTGAGCGCTTCGGTCACCGCTTGGCGGCTTATCCGGCGCTCGCCGAAGCCGATTTCCACCCGGCCGATGTCCCGGGCCCCGGCGTTGGAGGTCATGATAATGATGACATTACGGAAATCCGCTTTCCGACCGTTGTTGTCCGTCAGGGTGGCATAGTCCATCACCTGGAGCAGGGTGTTGAAGATATCGGGATGAGCCTTCTCGATCTCATCGAGGAGCAGGACGGCATGGGGCGATTTCCGGATGGCCTCGGTGAGGAGCCCTCCTTCTTCAAATCCCACATAACCGGGCGGGGCGCCGACGAGACGGGAAACGGTATGCTTCTCCTGATATTCCGACATGTCGTAACGATGGAGGGGAATCCCCATAGACAGAGCCAATTGCCTGGCCAACTCGGTTTTCCCGACTCCTGTCGGGCCGGCAAAAAGCAGCGAGGCAACGGGCTTGTTGTTATCCCCGAAACCGGCCCGGGAGCGGCGAATGGCCCGGACAACCATGTCAATGGCCTGATCCTGCCCAAAGATATGCGTTTTCAGATCCAGATCGAGGAAGCGAAGCTGGGTGCTTTCCGATGCAGAAACGGATTTCTCCGGAATCCGCGCCATCCGCGCCACAATCCTTTCCATATCCGCCGGGGTGATCGTAATGGTTCCTTCCTGATCTTCCCGATACAGACGGGTCTTGGCGCCGGCCTCATCCATGACGTCGATGGCTTTGTCGGGCAGATACCGCTCATTGATGTGGCGTACCGAGAGTTCCACGGCGGCCCGCAGGGCTTCATTCGTGTAGGAGACCTGATGATAGGACTCGTAGCGGTCTTTCAAACCCGTGAGGATGGTAACCGTATCCTCCACGGACGGCTCGGGGATGTCGATGGACTGGAAGCGGCGGGACAGGGCCCGGTCCTTTTCCATACATTTTCGGTATTCATCATAAGTGGTGGCGCCGATGCATTTCATCTTCCCGGAGGTCAGGGCCGGTTTCAGGATGTTAGAGGCGTCCATTGCCCCCCCGGAAGCGGCGCCGGCGCCGACGATGGTGTGGATTTCGTCAATGAAAAGAACTACATTCTGAATCTTCTGGAGTTCGGCGATCACCTTTTTCAACCGTTCCTCAAAATCCCCCCGGTAACGGGTCCCCGCCAGCAGGGCCCCCATATCTAGGGAATAGATCTTGGCGCCCTTCAGGGGTTTGGGGACCTTGCCTTGGGCGATCAACTGGGCCAGCCCTTCGGTGATGGCCGTCTTGCCCACTCCCGCCTCCCCGACATGGACGGGGTTATTCTTATAGCGCCGGCAGAGGACCTGCATGGTCCGTTCAATGATGTCTTCCCGGCCGATGAGGGGGTCCAGTTCTCCCGCTTTGGCCTTCTGCACCAGTTCCGTCGTAAAGGTGGCGAGAACCTTGTTTTCCTTCTCCCCGGGGCCCGTCCGCTTGTCCCCTTCCGCCGTTCCCGGTTTTTCCCGGGGCGCCGCGGCAATGCCGTGGGAAACGTAATTCAGGAGATCGATTCTCGTAATGCTCTCCCGGTGGAGGAAAAAGGCGGCATAAGATTCCCGCTCGTCATAGATGGAAATGAGGATATCGCCGATATCGAGCTCTCCCTTCTGGGCCGAAGTGGTATGCCAGACCGCCCGCTCGATGACATTCTGAAAACTGGCGCTCTGTACCGGGTCTGTTTCCTTTTTCATTTTCATCATTTTGGTGGCAAAAAAATCTTCCAGACGCATCTGCAGATTTTTAACGTCCCCCCCGCAGGCGCGGATAATATCACCGGAAGATTCAAAAAACAGGGCGGCAAAAAGGATATGCTCGGGGGTCAGGTATTCGTGAGACCTGAGCTTTGCCTCCGTATAGGCCGCTCTGAATATGGAATCAAGTTCTTCGCTGATTTTCATGGGTTACTCCTGGCTTTCCTGCCATACTGAAACGGGACAATGGAATGATACCCGGCTTCAGGATTATTCAATTCAAAATTCATGCCTTTTCATAACTGCACCGCAAGGGAAACCCCCTGGTCTTGGCCATGGCGTGGACCAGGGAGGTCTTGGTCACCGCTATGTCATAGGTATAGACCCCACAGAAGCCATGACCGCGGTGATGAATGTCCAGCATTATTTTCGTCGCCTCCGTTGCGGGCTTTTGAAAAACTTTCATGAGGACCTCGACGACAAAGTCCATAGCCGTATAATGATCATTGTGAAGGATCACCTTAAACATCGCCGGTTCGTCCAGAGACACATCGGCGTCCGTATCGGTCAGGCCGTCAAAACGAGGGTCTTCATTTTGAGAATCGGGGGCCATGCCGCCTCCCCTTCCAAGTCTTTGGTTTCTATTTTATGGATTGTTGCAAGAAATGCAAGGGGGTTTCCAAGAAAGGGGCTAATAATATTTTTTTGCATTTAATATCGGGGGCATATATTTTCCCGGCGGTTTATTTACGCCGTCATTCTTTTTGCAGAGCTGATTTTTTTTGCACCTTCTGTTATAAAGATGTTAAGCATTTTGTCCGCATAGGGAGGAGAGAAGGCATGGATAATACGAAAATAGTTTGTCTTTTAGGAAGTCCCAGACCGAAAGGAAACAGCTCCACCCTGGCCAAACGCCTTTGTGGGCGGGCAAAGGAGCTGGGAGCCAAGGTGCAGATGATTCAGCTCAACAAATTGACCTACCGGGGATGCCAGGCCTGCATGGCCTGCAAGACCAAATCAGACAAGTGCATTCTTAAAGATGATCTGGAAAAGGTCCTGGAATCGGTCCGCGGGGCCGATATCCTTGTCATGGCCTCGCCTATTTACTACGGTGAGGTCTCCAGCCAGCTCAAGGCCTTCATCGACCGGACCTATTCTTTCCTCGCCTCGGACTATGTCACCAACCCCCGTCCGAGCCGCCTGTCGGCAGGTAAAAAAATGGTCTTTATCCTTACCCAGGGCCAGCCGGACGACACGCAGTTCGACGATGTCTTTCCCCGCTATGACTTTTTCTTTAAGTGGTACGGTTTCGAAGAAAGCTATCTGATCCGGGCCTGCGGCGTCATGGATATCGGGGACGTGGAGGCTCACCGGGAGGCCATGTTTTCGACGGCGGCGACGGCGGAAAAAGTTTTGGGATCTTATTAGACGGGACCGTTTGGACGAAGTTTGTTTACCGCAGCGGCGATTCTCGCCAATGCCTCAATAAGAACAGACCGGGGACAGGCGATGTTCAGGCGCTGAAACCCCGACCCGCCGGTCCCGAACAGGGGACCTTCATTAAGACCGACCCTTGCCCGGCCGATCATAAAGGCTTTCAGGGCTTCCGGGGTCATCCCCAGTTTCCGGCAATCGAGCCAGACCAGATAGGTCCCTTCCGGTCTGATCGGCTTGATCTCAGGGATTTTACGGGTCATGAAGTCGAGGGCATGATTCAGGTTGCCTTCCAGGTACGTCAGTAATTGTTCCAGCCATCCCTCTCCCTCCCGGTAAGCCGCTTCAAAAGCGGTGATGGCGAAAATGTTCGGGATCGTCCAATGCAGATTTTCCAGGGTCCGCTTAAAGCGGTCAAACAGTTCCCGGTTCGGAATAATTGCGGCCGATGCCGATAATCCTGCGATATTAAAGGTTTTACTGGGAGAAATGAGGGTCACGGTGTTTTGGGCCGCCGCCTCCGTAAGGGAGGCCGCCGGGCAATGCTCGTGGCCGCGGAAAACAAGATCGGCATGGATTTCATCGGAAACGATGACGGTCTTGTTTTTCAGGCAGAGCTCTCCGAGTCCGGCGAGTTCCTCCCGTTTCCATACCGTGCCGCCGGGATTATGGGGGTTGCATAAAAACATGAGCTTCACCCTTTCATCCAGGCATGCCGCCAGGTGGTCTTCCTTCATGCACAGGCGGCCATCGCGGATTTCCAACGGATTTTCAACAATGATTCGGCCGTTGTTCCCGATAACGGAAAAGAAGGGGTAATAGACAGGGGGCTGCAGAAGCACCCCCTCTCCCGGTGCGGTGAAGGACAGCAGGGCAACAACAAGAGACGGGACGACGCCCGGACAATAGAGAATCCATTCCCTGCGGATATCCCATCCGTGGCGCCGCTTCATCCAGGATTGGAGGGATTCGTAAAAGGATTCCGGGATGAACGTATAACCGTGTATTTCGTGAGCCGCCCGCCGTCTGATAGCTTCCACGACAAAGCCGGGGGTGCGGAAATCCATATCGGCAATCCACAGCGGGATTACGTCATCCGTCCCGAATATTTTGGTTCTCAGATCGTATTTGACCGAACTGGTTCCTTCCCGGTGGATGATTTCATCGAAGTTATAAAGTCCCACACTTTTCATGGACATCCTCGCAACTCTCGCCGCGCAGGAAGTCGGAGACGATCTGCAGGTACTCCGCAAGCAGTTGTTTGCTCACGACGAAGATGTGACCGATATTCTTCTCGATGGTCCGGTTCAGGCCGCCTCTCGTTACCAACACGTTGCCGTCCATATGCTGTCCCCAAAGCTGGCTTGCCACACAGGAACCCGCGGGCGCGATGGGGTCCCTCAAACCCCGGTAGTCGAAGATGCGGACGCCGGCTTCGCGAAGGGCGTCCATGTTGACGGGTTTCCCGTCGAGATCCGGATTCGTGGAAGGAAGACAGTAGGTACCCTCCGCAAGCTGGTTGCCCAGGAAAATTTTCTGTATCCAATCCTGATGCGCCTTCGCCGGATACTTGGTGCCGTGGGTCAACCAGAACAGAAAGGGCGCCGAGTCTTCAATAGCGTGGGAATAGATGGCACGACTGTAGAAACCGGACAAAACCGTGTAATGGACGCCCGGCTGAATCTCATTCATTCCGAAATCGATAACCTGGGGAGGGATATTGACGGCGCCAAACAGCTCACCCATAATGTAGGGGTCGTAATTCTGGCGGATGAACGAGCGCATGGGGCCATGGCCGCTGTCGCCGTCGTCAAACTTGGCGGGAGCCGCCATGAGGGCAAGTTTGGTGACATCCATCTCCTCCCCCCTGGCTTTCCGCTCTTCCGCCCGTCTGGCCAGGTAGGGCAGCATCAGCGTTCCGCCCATGCAGTAGCCCATGACAAAAATATCCGCCCCGGGGTTCTTTTTCTTGATGAGTTCCAGATAATGGTCATGGACGGCCTTTCCGTAATAATCAAGTCCAAGACGGGTGTCGTCGGGACCGCACACGCCGTAGTCGACCATATAGATCGTATAGCCTTCCTTCAACATCCCCTCCACCACGGATTTGCCTTCGGCAAGATCGAACAGTTCCGGCATATTAATGAGCGGGGTGGACAGATATAGCACGTTGCCGTTCGGCTTGATGCCCTTGGGCAGGATATAATGGCGAAGCCTGACGCTATGCATCTTCGATCCCCTGACGATCTCATAGGGGGAGAAACCGATCTTTCCGTGAGTGGCCCGCTCGGAATACTCCTTGGGATCGAAGGCGTTGGCTTTATACAGGCATTCCATACGGAAGCGGTTCTCGGCAAGGTACTCCTCCATGGTCATAGCGTCCGTTCCGTCGGCGTTTTTCTTCATGTACGGCATATCCTCGCCATCGAGGGGAGTCTCGGTGATTACGATCAGCAGGCATTTGAGCATCTCTTTCATCGCCTTGAGTCTCGTCATTCCCAAGGCATTGTAGCTGTGCTCCATCTGGGCGAATTCCTGGACGTATTCCTTCAGCATCTTGTGCCCTTCCGCTGAAGTGGCTACGCGATGCGCTGTTTCCCTGTTGAACTTGCCGTCGGTCATGAAGTAACCGCACAGATAATAGAGCAGGCGGCTGTAATTCTTGTATATCCAGCCGTTAAGATCCCGGTATATATCCGGTTCTCGGCCGGAGCGTACGGCGATACGGGCATGGGCCTTGATCGGCTCTATGAAGTAGGCTCTAATAAAAGTGCTTTGCATGCTGGCGGCCACAGCGAAAGGTCCGAACAGTTCGTGGCTGTTACTTATGGAATCGAGGAACTGCTGATACTGGAAGAGGGCCTTGGTTTGGGCGCCTCCCAACTTGCTCTTCCAGGGAAAGGCTGTCGCTATACCCTCCCGGTTGTCCGCAGGCGAGACCCCCATTTGCAGCAAAAGACTTGACGGCGTTATTCTGTTTTCAGTTTCCATAAAGCCTCCCTCACATGGTTGATTCAAGATTGGCGATTGAAAGTAGCCGAGTATATCGAACATAGGCTACCATACTTTTTCAATATAAGAATTTTCTACGTTAATCCGCTATTGCCGTCAATACCAAAATGGAGCGGTCATGTTTTTTTCTGTCAATACCAAGGATATAAGCTGGTCGTAAGAAAAGCACCGGGACAGCTCTCTCCTCCTTACACTTTCACTCAATAACACAGGTTTTGCCCCGTAGAAAACGTGAAATAATTCCGTATTGCAACATAGCCATTGAAGCTATAGACTAATAACCCTGTTTCATACACACAGAAAAAAGGGAGCTGCGCCAATGAAAGAAGAAAAAAAGAAAAAGCCAAAGAAAAAGATAGGCGAAATAGGGGCAAGTATTTTAACTCAAACGAGGGGCAATGCGAGTGGTAGGCCACGGACCATGGCCCATATTGATGAATTTCACGACACGAAAGGAGAAGAACAAATGGCGGGAGAAAAAACTGAAAATCAGGGGACGAAATGGCCCGAAATGATGATGGGAATGTGGAATAATCTTCCCGCTTTTACAACGTCAAACAAGGCAATGGAGCCGTTTATGGAATTGATGAAGATGCAGCAGCAACAAGGCATGACTATATCACAGGCCTGGTTCGACTGTTTTCGGAAAATTGGCGAGGCAAGCCGTTCCGGGGATGTTAAGAAGGTGTGGGAGACATGCATGGAATCAAACAGTGACCTTCTCAAGATCTGTCAGGAATCCATGAAAGAACAGGTAAACGCGCGCTATGAATTTTTGCGGATCTTCGTTCCCGCAATACCGGGATTTACCGGCGATCGCACCTGAAGTATCGCCTTTTCATAAACCCTTCGGGGGCTCCCGGTCCCCGAAGGGGCAGGCTGCAACTTTCCGTGAAGCCATATCCAGACCTGAACTCAGCGATTCAATAAGATCAGATGTTCCTCGCGGTTCTGGATATAAACTCCCCATCCCTCTGATCCGCCGGATCAATGCCGTTCCGATGAGGACGCTCCTGTCCGGCAAACAATATGTCTTTTAGTTGGCATCCTATTTGCTTAAAAATAAAATAAAATTTGGTGGTCCATGAAGATGCTGGAACAAAGCATACATCCGAATGAATTATTGAACCTTATGGGGGGGACCCCTACGGATAGTGATGACGGTCTGTCCGGAGAAAAATACTGGGAAAGCATGATATCCGGCTGGCAGATAAACAATATTTTTCGTTATCAAGAACTCCTCGATTACTTCTGCCGTTATAGCCCGATTTTCAGTCCCCTTTCCGTTGCCGCCCTTTGGCAGCGGAACCTTTTGCGATCTCTTGTGACGGAACCGATCAAGAAGAATGTCCAATTAATCGTTCGCCTGCGACAAGAACCGGATATCTCCCGGGATAAAGACAGTGATACATATAAAAACTACGCTTATTTGCTTCAGCATCTCTGTGAACGGGTCATGACGGATGATCGTTTCGATCGTGAAAAGGCCCGACTGCTATCTACGACATCCCAGGGGAAACAGATCCTGACTTTTTTTATCAACGAATTTTCCAAATTGGAAAAAGCTCATACCTCACGGGGTCTTACGAGACTAAGGGCAATGAAGGAGCTTTTGGCATGCCTCCTCGTGGTGATTACGGAAACACCCCTGAAAGACGCAACCCTGCCTTTTATGAGGAAAAATCCCGACGGCTCCGATACGTTGACCCTGGATGCCTATCTTGCCGAAAATCGCCGACGATTTGAAAATCTATACCGGGCGGAGGCTTTCGATCCCAAGCATTATGCCGAAAGGGAAACCCGCGGCAAACTGGGCTGCTCTCCTTATGAGATCGTCAAAGACTCCCGTATTCGTTCGGTAACCTTGCGTCATTACCCATTACCCGCGGGCGTCAAACCTCTTAATCATGTCCTCTATCTTTCCACGCCCCTCATCAACAAACCGGAACTATTTGACCTTGCGAGCGGCAAATCCGTCGTCGAGGGACTCCTGCGGGAAGGTTATCTCATTTATATGGTCGATTACGGCCAACCGGCGAAAGAAGACGGGGAACTCGGTCTGGACTTTTATGTCAAGACCGTTCACGACCACTGCCTTGACCTCATCACCCGTCTCCATCCCGGTGATCCCGTCAGCGCCATTGGATATTGCA
>Ga0209749_1000744_pt1 | contig 38457 bp, 49 predicted proteins | sample EPASupsiteSAE347_FD_187267 | JGI IMG/M metagenome (GOLD analysis project Ga0209749, IMG submission 187267) | Bioremediated contaminated groundwater from EPA Superfund site, New Mexico - Sample SAE3-47 (SPAdes) (version 2) | ecosystem: Environmental > Aquatic > Deep subsurface > Groundwater >...
AATGTCAATGCGACGATAGAATTGATCAGTGAGATCGCGATGGAGAAGGAATTACGCTTTGCCATTCGCGAAGGCGGCCGGACGGTCGGCGCTGGTGTCGTCACCGAAATCATCGAATAAGGAGCAGAACTGTGCCGGGACAAAGAATTAGAATCAGTTTGAAAGCATACGATCACAATCTCTTGGATAAAAGTACCAAGAAAATTGTGGCAACAGCCAAATCGACCGGAGCCGTCGTATCGGGACCCATTCCGCTACCGACTCACCGAACGGTTTATACGGTTTTACGTTCGCCCCATGTCGATAAAAAATCCAGAGAACAATTTCAGACCAAAATTCATAAACGCCTGATCGATATCCTGAATTCCACATCCAAAACAGTTGATGCGCTGATGAAACTGGATTTACCGGCCGGTGTGGATATTGAAATAAAGGTATAACGGAAGTAAAAGATATGATCGGAATAATTGGTAAAAAGATAGGCATGAGCCAGATATTTAAGGAAAACGGCGAGATCATTCCGGTGACGGTCATCGCGGCCGGTCCCTGCAAAGTCGTTCAGGTAAAGACCCAGGAAAATGACGGATATACGTCGATCCAGCTGGGTTTTGAGGAAGGAAAAGAGCGCCTGATGAATAAACCGGATCTCGGGAGATTCAAGAAGGCCAATCTCAGTCCGTTGAAACATCTGATTGAAATACGTGACTTCGATACAAAATTTTGCCAGGTCGGCGAAACTGTTACAGTTTCGGTCTTCAATCCCGGTGACAGTATCAAAGTGACCGGTACATCCAAAGGCAAGGGCTTTCAGGGAGTTGTCAGACGGCATAATTTCAAGGGCGGTCCGAAAACTCACGGCCAGAGCGATCGCTTGCGCGCTCCCGGTTCAATTGGTGCTTCAGCCTATCCATCACATGTTATAAAAGGTGTCCGGATGGCTGGCCGATTAGGCGGAAAACGGTGCACCGTTAATAATCTGACAATCGTTAAAATCGATCCCGAAAACAATCTCCTTTATATCAAAGGTGCCGTGCCGGGTTCGAAAAACGGTGTTGTAACTATTCGGAGGCAGGAACGGTGAGTATCGAATTCTCCATTTATAAAAGAGATGGCTCGGACTCCGGCGAAAAGCTGGTCATTGAAACACCCGCTTTCGAAATAGAACCGCATGATCATGCGATCTATTTGGCCGTCAAAACCGAAATGACCAATGCCCGGCAGGGAACCCATTCGACCAAAACACGAGGCGAGGTTCGCGGTGGTGGCAAAAAACCCTGGAAACAAAAAGGAACGGGACGCGCCCGCTCCGGCTCCCGCCGTAATCCGGTGTGGGTTGGCGGCGGCCGGATTTTCGGTCCGCAACCCCATCCTTACCTTATGAAGGTTAATAAAAAAGTAAAATTGTTAGCGCGTCAAAGCGCATTGGCTTACCGTTTCAAGGAAGGTGCCCTGAAAATCATCGATGATTTACTGTTCACTGACCCAAAATCCAAAAACATCCGGGAATTGCTAAAGAAATTCGACCTCGTGGATAAAAAAGTTACTATCCTGACATCGGTATTGGACGATAACCTGTTCCTGGCCTGCCGTAACTTTTATAATGTCCTGGTACTGGAAGCCGAAAAAGTATCCACCTACGACCTGCTGGATTGTGAAGCATTACTGATCGATAAGAGTGGCCTTGAAAAATTGAACAATGCATTACTCGGTAAAAACAGGAATTAAGCATGTCTACTAAGTTAATTATCATCAAGCCGATTTTGACCGAGAAGGTCAACGAGCTGCAGGAAAGCCAGCGCAAGTACGGCTTTAAAGTCTACTCGACGGCCAATAAAATCGAGATAAAAAAGGCGGTTGAATCCAAGTTCGGGGTTAAGGTTGAAAAAGTTGCCACCCTGAATGTACTGGGCAAAACCAAACAAATGACGGTCAGGAGCGGCGGTCGGGTAATTCGTACCAGCGGGCGTCGTTCAAACTGGAAAAAAGCTATTGTGACCCTGAAGAAGGGCGAAAAAATAGATTTCTATCAAGGAGAAACGGCGGTATAGTATTATGGGTATCAAAACTATCAAACCAACCACACCGGGACAGCGTTTTAAAACGGTTAATACCTTCGACAACGTTTCCAAAAAGGAGCCCGAAAGAAGCCTGCTGGAGCCGATAACTCGATCTTCAGGCCGTAACAACCTCGGTCGGGTTACTTCCCGGCATCGCGGCGGTGGACAGAAACGCACTTACCGGCTAATTGATTTCAAACGCAATAAATACGGGATTGAAGCTGTAGTAAACGCGATTGAATATGATCCCAACCGGTCGGCCCGTATCGCCCTTCTGTTTTATAAGGACGGCGAAAAGCGCTACATCATCGCACCCGATGGTCTTTTAAAAGGCAGTGTCGTTCTGTCAGGCGAAGATGTCCCGATCAAAGTCGGGAATAGCCTGCCGTTGAAAAACATCCCGGCCGGCACATTCGTCCACAATATCGAAATGAAGCCGAAAAAAGGCGGACAGATCGCCCGCGGCGCCGGTACGGCCGCCCAGATCATGGCCAAAGAAGGCCGTTATATTACCCTGAAAATGCCTTCCGGCGAAATGCGCCTTGTCGGTGAAAATTGTTATGCCACGATCGGGGTCGTGAGTAATAAAGATCATGAGAATATCAGTATCGGAAAAGCCGGTCGCAGTCGCTGGATGGGACGCCGTCCGCACGTGCGTGGTGTGGCCATGAACCCGATCGATCACCCGATGGGTGGTGGTGAAGGCAAAAGCTCGGGTGGCAGACACCCCTGCTCACCGTGGGGCCAGCCGTCCAAAGGTTACCGGACGCGTAAAAAACGGAATCCCAGTGATAAGTTTATCATCAAGAGACGAGCTAAATAAGTAGGGAGAAGATTGGATGAGTCGTTCGCTGAAAAAAGGTCCATTTATTGACACCAAATTGTTCAAGAAAATTGAACAAATGAACAGTACCGGAAAGAAACGGGTAATTAAAACCTGGGCACGCCGTACCACGATCTCTCCTGAATTTGTGGGGCAAACCTTTGCCGTACACAACGGCAACAAGTTCATCCCGGTCTTTGTCACAGAAAACATGGTTGGTCATAAACTCGGTGAATTTGCCCACACCAGAATCTTCCGCGGACATGCCGGATCGGAAAAGAAGGGGGCTTAAGCAATATTATGGAAGCTAAAGCAGTTCACAGATATATCCGGCAATCAGCGCGTAAAGTACGCCTGGTCGCCGATCTTGTGCGAGGCAAAGACGTCGAAACGGCGCTGAACCTTTTGCATTTTAACAATAAAAAAGCCTCGGAACCGATCGAAAAAGTCGTTCGTTCCGCGGTTTCCAATTTGATGAATAGTGAAGGCGGCTCCGGTCTCAATCCGGAAGATTTGTTCCTGAAAACTATTTTTGTTGATGGTGGTTCCATGGTGAAACGCTTTCGGGCCGGATCGATGGGGCGGGCCAGTATTATCAGACGGAGACAATGTCATGTCTCGGTGGTGGTTTCGGAAAAAGTTAAAAAAGAAAAAAAAGTTAAGTAATCGGAGGTGACTTGGGTCAAAAAACGCATCCAATAGGCTTTCGCCTTGGTTTCAATAAAGAGTGGAGCAGTTACTGGTTTGACGAACGGAACTTCACCGAGAAATTGACCGAAGATATCAAACTGCGGCGCTACGTTCTGAAACGTTTACCCAATGCCGGTATTTCACACGTTGATATCCATCGGACATCTAAAAAAATCACAATTGTTATCAACACTTCGCGGCCGGGCATTGTCATCGGCAAAAAAGGCGAAGAGGTCGATCTGCTCCGGCTAGAATTGCAAAAAGTCACCAAAACCGACGTTCAAATCAATGTCAACGAGATCAAGCGGCCGGAACTGGATGCTACGCTGGTCGGCAGTAATATCGCTGCCCAGATCGTAAAAAAAGTATCCTTCCGCCGGGCCGTAAAAAAAGCCATCCAGGCCACGATGCGTATGGGAGCAGAAGGTATCCGCGTTCAATGTAGCGGTCGTCTCGGCGGAGCCGAAATGTCCCGTACCGAAACCGCCCGTGAAGGACGCGTCCCGCTTCACACTTTGCGGGCTGATATTGATTTCGCCTCGATTACGGCACACACAACTTATGGCTGTATCGGCATTAAAGTTTGGATCTGCAACGGCGAACTGTTTAAGAAAAGCTAATAAAGGATTTTAGTCATGCTGGCACCGAAAAAAGTCAAATGGAGAAAACAGCAAAGAGGTCGGATGACCGGTGTTGCGACGCGCGGGAATGCGGTCAGTTTCGGACATTTCGGACTGAAAGCGATGGAGCCGGGTTGGATTGACAGCCGTCAGATCGAAGCCGTCCGCGTAGCAATCTCACGTAAGGTCCGCAAACACGGTAAAATGTGGATTCGCATTTTCCCGGATAAGCCGATCACCAAAAAGCCAGCGGAAACCCGCATGGGCAAAGGCAAGGGCGCACCGGAATTCTGGGTAGCCGTCATCAAACCGGGGCGGATTATGTTTGAGGTCGAAGTTTCAACCGAAGCGGAAGCCAAAGAGATATTCGAGGCCGCCGCCCATAAATTGCCCATCCGTACCAGAGTAGTAGCCAGAAGAGAGTTAGGAGCATAGAGTGAAAACAAGTACTTTACGTGAGTTATCTGTGCCTGAACTGGAAACCAAACTGCGCGACAATCTGACAGCTCTGGACAATCTGCGCTTTCAGAAAGCCCTTCAGCAATTGGAAAATCCTCTAAAAATCAGGTCAGTCAAGCGGGAAATCGCCCAGATCAGGACCGTTTTACACGAGTTCGAACTGGGAATCAGACAGAGTAAACACGAAAATAAATCACAGGATAATCAACAATGATTTCGAGTGACAAAAGAAAAATTTTAGTCGGAACCGTAATCAGTCATAAAGTCGACAAAACTGCGGTAGTATCTGTTGAACGGACGGTCAAACACAGCACTTACGGCAAGTATGTTCGGCGTACTTCCAAATTTTATGTGCATGATCCTGAAAACAAGAGTCATGAGGGTGATCAGGTAAAAATAGTTGAATCGCGTCCGTTAAGCCGATTAAAAAGGTGGCGTCTGTTAGAAATCATTTAGCGCTAGATAAACGACAAAGGATATTTCTATGATACAGCAAGAGTCAAGATTAAAAGTGGCGGACAATACCGGAGCAAAAGAGGTGATGGTTATTCGGGTCATGGGCGGCTCGCATCGCAAATACGGTTCTGTCGGTGATATTATCGTCGTCACGATTAAACAGGCCACCCCGGGCGGTATGGTCAAAAAGGGTGAAGTATCCAAGGCCGTCGTGGTACGCACTACCAAAGAAATCCGGCGGAAAGATGGTTCGTATATTCGTTTTGACGATAATGCGGCCGTCTTGATTGATACTAATTTGGAGCCGCGGGGAACCCGCATTTTCGGGCCGGTTGCCAGGGAATTGCGCGAGAAGAATTATATGAAAATCGTTTCCATGGCACCCGAGGTACTGTAAAAGGAGGCTGAGCATGTTTCGCATTCGGAAAAATGACACTGTGACCATCATTTCGGGAGAATCAAAAGGCAAGACCGGTAAAGTCTTGAAAGTTTTTCCCGATAAAGAACGGGTCATTGTAGAAGGTGTCAACTTTATAAAAAGGCACACTCGTCCGAGCCAGAAAAACACACAAGGCGGCATCGTCGAAAAAGAGGCGCCCGTTCATCTGTCAAATGTCAAACTGGTGCATGCCAATCAGGCCACCAAAGTCGGCTATCGGACATTGAATGACGGGAAGAAAGTCCGCTATGCACGCAAAACGGGTGAAATAATTGATTCGATATAACGAGGAGTCGTAAGTGGCAAAAAAGTCTGCATATAAACCCCGCTTATTGACCGCATACGAAACGGAAATAATTCCGGCTATGCTAAAGAAATTCGGTTACGATAATATTATGCAAGTACCGAAATTGGTCAAAATAAGCATCAATCTGGGGGTTGGCAAAACCAAAGATGACCCGGCCAGTCTGAAAAAAGCGGTGGAAGACGTCCGCATTATCGCCGGGCAACAGCCGATGGTCACTAAGGCCAAGCGCGCAATTTCCAATTTCAAGATCAAAACTGGTGATCCGGTCGGTTGTGCAGTAACCCTGCGCCGTTTCCGGATGTACGAGTTTTTGGATCGTCTGGTTTCGACTGCCCTGCCGCGTGTGCGCGATTTTTCGGGTCTTTCCGATAAATCGTTCGACGGTCGCGGTAATTATTCGATGGGTTTGAAGGAACAGATCATATTCACCGAAATCGATTATGACAAGGTTGATCGGATTCGGGGAATGAACATTACATTTACGACCACTGCGAAGACGGATGCCGAAGCCTATGAACTACTGTCGCTTTTTGGCTTTCCGTTTAAAAAACGCCCGGTCAAGGACCAGGCTTCTGACGGAGCGACTAAGCCCGCAATGGAGATAAACTGATATGGCAAAAAAATCACTTATCGCGAAAGCCAAGAGAACTCCCAAATTCTCAACCCGCCTGGTCCGCCGCTGTTCGGTTTGCGGTCGTCCGCGCGGCTATTATCGTAAATTTGGTCTTTGCAGATTATGTTTTCGGGAATTAGCCTTGAAGGGCGAGATCCCGGGTATCACTAAGGCAAGTTGGTAACACAGGAGTAGAATGATATGGCGGTAACAGATCCGATTGCAGATTATTTAACCCGTATCCGAAATGCCCAGTCCGCGAATCATCGCTGGGTTGATATTCCTGCATCGAACTTAAAGAAGAAAGTTTCACTAATACTGAAGCACGAAAATTTTATCAAAGATTTTGTTTTAATTAAAGACGGCAAACAGGGACTCATCCGAATCTACCTGCGCTATTCGAAAACAGGCGAACCAATGATCGAAGGCCTGCAAAGAATCAGCAAACCCGGCCGGCGCGTTTATACCGCGTCCGACAGCATCCCGCGGGTAGTAGGCGGAATGGGAATAGCTATTATTTCCACTCCGATGGGAGTTCTGACCGATAAAGTCGCCCGCAAATACAGCGTGGGCGGCGAGGTCCTGTGTTATGTCTGGTAATGAGTTTATTGGAGGAGTGCAGAGTGTCACGAATCGGTAAAAAACCTATAGTAATTCCAAAGGGCGTCAATATTACGATCCAGGCGCAAGCCATTAAAGTCAAAGGACCCAAAGGCGAATTGAACTGGACATACCCGGCCGATATGGACGTTCAGATGGCTGACAATCAGATTGTCGTCACCCGCCCGAGTGACGAGCGGAATCACCGTGCTCTGCACGGCCTGACCCGTATGCTGATTGCCAATATGATCGAAGGTGTCTCACAAGGATTCAGCCGGGCGCTGGAAATCGAAGGCGTCGGTTATTCGGCCGAATTAAAGGGCAAATCACTGCAGATCAGTGTTGGTCTTTCCCATCCGGTACTGATCACCCCGCCCGATGGAGTGACTTTTGAAATTCCCAAGAACCTGAACATTCTTGTCAAGGGTATTGATAAACAAAAAGTCGGACAAATCGCGGCTAAGATCAGATCGATAAAACCCCCCGAGCCTTACAAAGGTAAAGGCATTCACTATCTGGGTGAGCATATTCGCAGAAAAGCCGGTAAAAAAGTCGGCGTGAAATAGAGGTTCTGAAAATGAGCAAAGTAAAAAATATAAAAGTATTTACCCGTGAACGCCGGCAAAAACGGAGTAGACGGAAAATTAAGGGGACGACCGAACGCCCGCGCGTGGCCGTCTTCCGGAGCCTGACCCATATCTATGCTCAGGTCATTGATGACAGTGTCAGCAAGTCGCTGCTGGCCGTGTCGGATTTAACACCCGAAGTGCGGGAACAAATTAAAAGCGATACCAAGAAGTCCGCGAAAAGTGCTTTGGTAGGCAAATGTCTGGCGGAGAAAGCGCTCGCCAAAGGGATTTCAAAAGTGGTTTTTGACCGCGGCGGATATCAATATCACGGCCGGGTAAAAGCCTTGGCGGAAGCGGCTCGCAAAGCCGGATTAGAATTCTAACAGCGGAGGAACGGCAACTTGAGAAAGACAATCGATCCAACTCAACTCGAATTACTGGAAGAGAAAGTTATAAAAATTAACCGGGTCGCCAAAGTGGTTACCGGCGGCAGGAGATTCCGCTTTAATGCCTTAGTGGCAATCGGCGACGGCAAAGGTCATGTGGGCATCGGTTTGGGCAAAGCCCTGGAAGTCACCTCGGCGGTTTCCAAAGGAAAAGAAAACGCCAAGAAAAACTTGGTTAAAGTCCCGATTATCAACGGCACCATCCCGCATGAAGTGCATGCCAAATACGGCGCCGCGAAAGTAATCTTACGGCCCGCCACTCCCGGAACCGGTGTAATCGCCGGCGGCGCAATCCGGGCTATTATGGAAGGCCTCGGCGTACGCGATATCTTGTCCAAATCACTGGGTTCGAACAATTCTCATAATGTGGTGAAAGCCACGATGGTTGCCCTGTCGAAACTGAAAGATCCGTACACTGTGGCGCACAGACGCGAAAAGACGCTTCAGGAGATATTTGGTTCATGACAAAGAAAAATACACCCCAAATGCTGAAAATTACCCAGATCAGGAGCGGCATAGATTACCGCGCGAAAACCAAGCGGACGCTGATCGCTCTGGGAATTACGAAGATGAATCAGACAGTTACATTACCGGACAATCCCGCGATTCGCGGAATGATCAATGCGATTCCGCATTTGCTCAAAGTCGAAGAGGTCAAGGAATAAGTTATGTATTTAGACACACTTAAACCGGCGTGCGGTTCAACAAAAAACAGAAAACGGGTTGGTCGTGGCAACGCTTCCGGCACCGGCGGCACATCCGGCCGCGGCAATAAAGGTTCGGGCTCCCGGGGCGGAATGAAATTCCGCGCCTATTTTGAAGGCGGCCAGATGCCGCTTTACCGCCATTTGCCCAAGCGGGGCTTTACCAACATTTTTAAAGAAGAATTTCAGGTCGTTAATCTTGACCGTATTGCCCGCCTGCAGGTCGCCGAAGTCAATCCGGAAGTCCTGCGGAAAAATGGTTTGATCAAGTCGCTGAAGAAACCAGTAAAAATCCTCGGCCGTGGTGAAGTTACCACCGCCATCAAGGTTACTGCGCACGCTTTCAGTGAACTGGCTAAGGAGAAGTTAATCGCATCCGGAGGAAAGGCTGAACTTCTATGAAACAACAATTCCAGAGTATATTCAAGATTCCTGAATTAAGAAAACGCATTTTCTACACGATCGCGCTTTTAACGGTTTTCAGAATCGGAGCGCATATTCCGATTCCCGGTATCGACAGCGAAGTGCTGGGTGCCGCGATCAGGAATTATGCCAATACACTCTTTGGATTGTATGATTTGTTCTCCGGCGGTGCATTCGCCAAAGCAACATTGTTTGCGCTGGGCATCATGCCTTACATCAGTGCCTCGATCATTATCCAGCTGCTCGGTGCGGTTATTCCGTATTTCCAGAAACTGCAGAAGGAGGGCGAAGAAGGACGCAAGAAGATTAATCAACTGACCCGCTATGGGACGGTCATTATTGCCGCTCTGCAATCCTTTGGCGTTACACAATTCCTGATGAGCCCGCAGATGTCAGCCCGCATCGGTAACCAGATGTTACCGGTCGTACCTAATCCCGGATTTGGATTTGTAGTAATGACTATCCTGACACTGACCACCGGCACGATTTTAATTATGTGGCTCGGCGAGCGCATGACCGAGCGGGGTATCGGCAATGGTACGTCATTAATCATCATGATCGGAATTCTGGCACGCCTGCCGAATGTGTTCGTCAGCGAAATTTCCTTGATCAAAGAAGATGTCCGGGGGATTTTTACGGAAGTCATCTTGTTGGCATTAATGGTTATCATCGTCGGTTTTGTAGTCCTGCTAACCCAGGGAACCCGCCGCATTCCGGTGCAGTATGCCAAACGCGTCGTCGGACGTAAAGTCTACGGCGGACAGGCGACTCACATTCCCTTACGGGTCAATACGGCCGGCGTTATGCCGATCATTTTTGCGCAGTCGATCATGTTCATTCCGAGCACGATCGCGACTTTCTTCCCGAACAGCGATTTTATTCAGGGAATGATGCGATTCTTTAGTATTCAGTCGATCGTCTACTGGCTGATCTACGGTACATTCATAGTTTTCTTTACTTATTTTTATACGGCGATAGCCTTCAACCCGATCGAAGTCGCCGATAATATGAAAAAATATGGTGGATTTATTCCCGGTATCCGTCCCGGCAAAAAGACTTCGGAATTTATTGACAATATTCTGACGAAGGTAACTTTACCCGGGTCGATCTTCTTGGCATTTATCGCCATATTTCCCTACATCCTGATGAAAGTCATGGATATTCAATATGATCTGGCGTCGTTTTTCGGCGGCACCAGTTTATTGATCATAGTTGGTGTGGCATTAGATACTTTACAACAGATAGAATCTCATCTTTTGATGAGACATTACGATGGTTTTTTGAAAAGCGGAAAATTAAGGGGCCGCCGCTGATAATTAGCGGAAATGGTGCACATTCGCACGATTGAGGAAATTGAGAAAATCCGTGAAAGCAGTCGGATTGTCTGCGAAACTCTCAAACTGATGGGCCGTGAGATCAGACCGGGAATAAACACCCGCAAGTTGGATCATATGGCCGACGAATTCATCCGGAGCCAGGGCGGACGCTCAGCCTTCAAGGGTTATCGGGGTTATCCCGGCAACATTTGTACGAGCATCGATGAGCAGGTCGTTCATGGCATACCTTCGGATCGGATCCTGCAAGAGGGCGAAATTATCAGTATCGACGTCGGCGTCAAGAAAAACGGTTACGTCGGTGACGCGGCCATGACCTTCGCGGTCGGCGCGGTTGAAGAAAACAAACTGCGGTTGATGCGCGTGACAGAAGAATCGCTCTATAAGGGCATTGCCCAGGCTCAGCCGGGTAATCATCTGTCCGACATCGGCCACGCGATCCAGGCGCATGTCGAAAGCCACGGATTTGGCGTGGTGCGCAACCTGGTTGGACATGGCGTCGGACGCGATCTGCACGAACCACCCGAAATCCCCAATTACGGCGAAGCCGGGCGTGGTCCGGTGCTGAAGCCGGGGATGTGCCTGGCGATTGAACCGATGGTTACGGCTGGAACTTATGAAGTCCGCTTACTGAGAGACGGCTGGACGGTGATCACTGAGGATCGCCAACCTTCAGCCCATTTTGAACACACGATTGCCATTGGTCCGAATGGCCCGCAGATCTTGTCGCAAGGCGCGGAAGGAAATGGAACATGGTGAAAGAGAAACTGATAAAAGTTGACGGAACGATTAAAGAGAATTTGCCGAACGCTTCCTTCCGGGTAGTGCTCGAGAACGGTCATGAAGTCCTGGCCCATGTTTCCGGGAAGATGCGTATGCACTTTATCAAGATTTTACCGGGCGACAAGGTCACGATGGAATTGTCTCCGTACGACCTGAGCAAAGGTCGCATAACCTATCGATATAAATAGAGTGGATTGAATATGAAAGTAAGATCATCAGTAAAAAAGATTTGTGACAAATGTAAGATTATCCGTCGGAAAGGAGTGGTGCGGGTGATTTGCGCCAATCCGAAACATAAACAGAGACAGGGATAAAAGCGATTAGGAGGAAAATTTGGCTCGAATTGCCGGTGTAGATTTACCGAACGAAAAAAAAGTAAAAATAGCTTTGGGATATCTTTATGGAATTGGTCGTTCCAATGCTTTGGAAATCCTGCAGAAAGCCGGAGTTGATCCCGAATTACGGGTAAAAGCTTTAACCGAAGAACAGGTTCGCGATATCCGCAATGTGATCAGTAACGAATACAAGGTCGAGGGAACTCTGCGGACCGAAGTTCAGATGAATATCAAACGTCTGATGGATGTTGGCTGTTACCGTGGAATACGCCATCGCCGGGGTATGCCGGTTCGTGGTCAGCGCACCAAGACTAACGCCCGCGGACGCAAAGGACCGCGTCGGACCGTCAGCCGTAAAAAAGTAAAAGTCGGGAAAAAAGGATAAAATAGGAGGTATTTGATTTGCCACCCAAACGTTCTACCGTAAAGAAAAAGAAACGTACTAAAGTTGAGTCGGAAGGCATTGCTACAATTAAAGCGACATTCAATAACACAATCATATCATTGACCGATAACTACGGCAACGTGATTTCCTGGGCATCCGCCGGTACCGCCGGATTCAAAGGTTCACGGAAAAATACGCCGTATGCTTCGCAACAGGCCGCCAGTAAAGCCGCCCGCGAAGCGATGGATTTGGGACTACAGAGAGTCGAAATTCGGGTTAAGGGACCGGGCGCCGGCCGGGAAGCCGCGATCCGGGCTTTAAATCTGGCCGGACTTCACGTTATGTCGATCAAAGACATCACCCCGATTCCGCATAATGGCTGTCGGCCTCCTAAACGCAGAAGAGTGTAATTTCTAAATCGGAGTATAATAAATGGCAAGATATACAGGTCCAGTATGCAAATTATGTCGCCGGGAAGGCAAAAAGCTCTTTTTAAAAGGTGAGCGCTGTAACGGCATGAAGTGCTCCTTTGAAACCAAGAGCTACGTTCCCGGCCAGCATGGTCAGGCCGGCGGCGGCCGTCGTCGTTCATCCAATTACGGCGTCCAGCTACGTGAAAAACAGAAGATCAAACGGATTTACGGCGTACTGGAAAAACAGTTTCGTCATTATTTTGAAATCGCCAGTAGCCAGAAAGGCGTCACAGGTACTAACCTGATGAAGATATTGGAAAAAAGATTGGATAATGTCGTCTATCGGCTCGGTTTTGCATCCTCCCGCCGTATGGCACGGGAGTTAGTCAGCCACAAACATTTTATCGTAAACAACAGTGGCGTCAATATTCCCTCTTTCCAGTTAAAAGCCGGAGATGTCATCCAGGTCAGAGATAAAAGCAAAAAAATGCAAGCTATCCATGACTCGATGAAACGGATCCGTGGCGAGCACGAATTACCCTGGTTGATCCTTGACAAGGCCAAGATGCAGGGTATATTCATTCAAGTGCCGGAAAGAGATCAGATGAATGTCGATGTCAACGAACAATTAGTTGTCGAACTTTATTCTAAATAATGAGGGAAACAATGACTGCTCATGATCAAATATTAGCCAGAGTTGTAAAAGATGAAAGCTCGACTGATATGCACGGTATTTATTACCTGCAACCGCTTGATCGCGGCTATGGGGTCACTATTGGCAACGCCTTACGTCGGGTACTGCTGACGTCCATTCCGGGCGCTGCAATCTGCTCAATTAAAATCGACGGAGTTCTGCATGAATTCTCGACGATTCCAGGGGTCCGCGAAGATGTGGCCGAAATGATCCTGAACCTCAAACAGGTTCGCTTGAAACTATTCGATCCCAAGCCGGATAAAATCACCCTGCAGTTCAAAGGCGCCGGTGAATTCAAAGCCGGAGCCATCGGTGAGAATATCACCCAGTTCGAGATTCTGAATCCCGATCTGCATATCTGCACGATGAACGATAATACTGATTTCAGTATCGAGATCAGAATTGCCCGTGGGACCGGATGGGTTCCGGCTGAGAAAAATAAACTGCCGGATTTCCCGATCGGGACGATTTTCATCGATTCAATCTATGCGCCGATCATCAACGTCTCCTATAAAGTTGATAATATTCCCGGCACAGCCCGCGAGATTCTCGAGAAATTAACCCTCGATATCTCGACCGACGGCAGTATTACCCCGGACGAAGCGCTGGATCTCGCCTCCAATATTCTGCGGGATTTCTTTGCATTATTCTCCCGCGTCGAGTCTAAACCGCTCGAATACCAACGTGACATTCCCAGCGAGGACGTGATCAAAATTCGCAATTTACTGAGAAAAAGCGTCGATGAGATGGAATTATCCGTAAGATCGTACAATTGCCTGAAGGCCAATAATATTCGCACAATCGCCGATCTGGTCGCCAGGGAAGAAGCCGACATGTTGAAGTTTAAAAACTTCGGGCGAAAATCTCTGAACGAATTAATGGCCAAATTAAAAAGTATGGGGCTGGAATTCGGTATGGAGGTCGAAAGATACCTCATCGAGAAAGAAGAATAACTGTAAAGGAGTACCACAGATATGCGCCACCAGAAACGGGTCGCCAAACTCGGAAGACCAGCCAACCAACGCAAAGCCCTGCTGCGAAGTTTAGCGCGGGCGATGCTCATTAATGGCAAAATCAAAACTACTGATGCCAAAGCCAAAGAACTACGGAAAGTCGTCGAACGACTGATCACGTATGGTAAAAAGGGAACCGTCCATACCCGTCGCCTGGCCTATCGGATTATGCAGGATCGCAATTTAGTCAAAAAACTCTTCGAGCATATCGCTCCGCAATATACCAGTCGCAACGGCGGCTATACCCGGATTGTCAAATTAGGCTTTCGCGATAACGATAATGCGGCCATCTCACTGATTGAATTCGTCGACTATAAACAGTCCGAAGAAGAGAAAAAAACCGCGACTGCCCGGGCCGCCAAAAAAGCACAGGCCAAAAAAGAAGAGAAAAAAGAAGAGAAAAAAGAAGAAACTGAAGAAGCGCCGGTAAAAGCGAAGCCCATTAAAAAAGCCAAACCTGCCAAGGAGGAAGAGAAGGCGTAACAAGCGCTGGAAATTTCTTGAACGGTAAATTTAAAGCAATATTCAGGGCAGTCGCGATGACTGCCCTTCTGATTTTAAGCCTGTGCAATGCCGGCTTATCTCAATCGCACCTCGGCCTTTGGATTGTTCGCGATCAACTTTATTCGAAGGAAAAGATCGATGCGTTCGTGGAATTCGCGGCCGTGAATGATTTCCAGGATATCTTTGTTCAGGTACGTGGTCGCGGCGATGCTTTTTACCGCTCTGACTTGGTAGTCAGAAACGAAAATCTGAATAATGGCTGGGATCCGCTGGAGTACACTCTCACCAAAGCCCATACCCGCGGTCTGAGAGTCCACGCCTGGCTCAATATCTATTTAATCTGGTCTGCCGATCAGAAACCTAAAAACGAAAACCACCTGCTCTTTCAGCATCCGGATTGGTGTGCGGTCGACGAAAATGGTGTAAAGGACATTCAACGCCATTCCGTCGATTTCGCAAATCTCGGCACCGAAGGTATTTATCTGTCGCCATTACTTCCGGAAGTCCGTCAGTACCTGCTGGATGTTCTGCGCGAACTAGCAACCAATTATGAGATTGACGGTATTCATCTGGATTATGTCCGCTATGCGAAAAATTGTTTTGACTATAATCCGGTCGGCCGTATCTTGTTCCGCAATCAGTACGGAATCGATCCCCTGTTGTTGACTATCTCAGACAAATCGTTCTATAAAGGTCTGGAACTGGCCGAGATAGATTCATTGGCCCAACAGTGGGATGACTTTCGGCGGGAGGCTATCTCGAAATTTATCCGGGATACCCGCACAATGCTGAAGGCGACAAAACCGGCGATACTCTTCAGCGCGGCCGTTAAACCAGATCCGGTTGAAGCCCGTAAATATTTCTTTCAGGATTGGGAATACTGGTTGATGCAGGATTGGCTGAATTTTGCCGTACTGATGAATTATTCACGCGACACCGATCAATTCACCAGAGTTCTGAAACGTACCAATCCGGCCGTAAAACGCGATCAAATGTGGATCGGCATCGGCGTTTATAACCAAAGTCAGTACGATGCCATGACTAAAACTCTCCTGGTTTTGAATCAAAACTTTACAAATATAGTCTTTTTCTCTTACGAGACTTTTGCCAAAAATCCGGACTATTATCCGGTAGTTCGGAAAGCTTTCGAAATTGCCCGTATGCGCTAAGCAATTGGAAAAATTGCTACCTACCAGATTTTGCAGTTGACATTTTTCACTCTACAATTCGTAGCGTTATTTTGCATTTTATAAAAGATTTATTTTAATAAAAATATTTTCCTTGCAATTCAAAAAATATATGTAAATTCCACGCCGTAAAAATGAAGATTGCTATAACTTATAGTACAAAAAATGGCCTGGGAAAGGAGTATGGTAAGCGCTTCGTTGCCGATCCGGACAACGAAGACATCCCTCCCGACCTTTTCGCCGAGGGTGATGACCCTCGGACTATTAATGCAATCGTTTCTGCCCTCCAATCCAATAATCACGAAGTAATCAGTTTTGAAGGTGATGATGAAGTCGCGGCCAATTTGAGCCGGACTCGTCCCAATCTCGTTTTCAACGTCACGGAAGGATTATTCGGCGATTGGCGGGAATCGTATGTTCCGCTCATCTGCGAACGTCTTGGAATCCCTTACACCGGATCAGATCCTCTGACCCTGGCGATCTGTCTCAATAAGGCGCGTTGTAAAGAGATTCTAAGCTATTATCGCATACCAAATGCCTATTTCCAGGTTATCTATCCGCAGGGAGATGGATTGCCCTTGGATTTCGGATTTCCGGCAATCGTCAAACCGTTAGCCGAAGGCAGCAGTAAAGGCATTTTCGACAATTCGGTCGTTTATACAATCGAACAAGCCCGGACGGTCATCGCCAACTGTTTTCAGAAATACAATAATGAGCCGGTTATCGTTGAACAATTTCTCCCGGGTCAGGAATTTACCGTAGCCATTCTGGGCAATGGGGCCGAAATGGAAATCCTGCCGATTATCGCCATGGATTATTCGCAGCTTCCGGCTGGATCGCAACCTATTTATTCCTATGAGGCAAAATGGATTTGGGATCGCCCCGAAAAACCGCTCAACATTTTTACCTGCCCGGCCCCGATCGATAACAATTTACATGAACAAATCGAAACGATTGTGCGCAATGCCTGCCGGGTTTTACATATCCGGGACTGGTGCCGGCTCGACGTCCGATTGGACGAGAACCGATTGCCGCACATTCTGGAACTCAATCCGTTACCGGGCATTTTGCCCAATCCGGAGGATAACTCCTGCTTTCCGAAAGCCGCCCGTACAGCCGGGTATAATTATGCCGGAATGCTGAATAAAGTCGTTCAAGTCGCCGCCCGGAGATACGGTTTATCATAATGTCACCCGCCCAACAGAAGATCAAGGTTCAGGTGGTCTTCAACGATTTGAAAACCTCAACTTCAAATACCGATCAGGATACTATTTCGGAAGCCGCCGTGAAAGGCGAAGCCGTTGCCGTTTACGAGGCGCTTTGCTCTGAAAATAATTACACGGCGGAATTACTGCCGGTATTCGATCTGGAAGAGGCCTTTGCCGCCGTGAAAATATTCCGGCCGAATGTCATTTTCAATCTGTGCGAGGGCTTGAAAAGTCATACGAATCAGGAGATGAATGTAGCCGGATTCTGGGAAATGCTGGATCTGCCTTACACCGGCAATTCGCCCTTGACTCTCGGCCTGGCGCAGAATAAAATCTTATCCAAAAACTTGTTCAAAGCCAATGGAATTCCGACACCGGATTTCTGCGTATATGAGGATAATCCGACCGAATGTAACCTGGACTATCCGTTGATCGCCAAACCGTCCCGCGAAGACGGCAGTGTCGGCATTACGCAAAACTCGTTCATTGAGAATTTTGAAAAATTACAGGCAACGGTGAACGCCTTGCTTGAAAAATATCGTCAGCCGATCCTCGTTGAAAAATTTATTTCCGGCCGCGAATTCAATATCAGCATTCTGGGTAACGATCTACCGCAGGTTTTACCACCATCCGAGATCAGTTTCGAACAAGTCGGCGACGGCTTTTTCCCGATAACCAGCTACGAGGCTAAGTGGCTGAGCGATCATCCTATGTACCGGATGACGCCGCCGGTTTGCCCGGCCTCGGTCACTCCCGAACTCGGTCAGCAATTGGCCGATCTAAGCCTGCGGGTTTACCACATTTTACATGGACGGGATTACGGCCGGGTCGATATTCGCATGGATGCGACCGGTAATCTTTTTGTTCTGGAGTACAATCCCAACCCGGATATTTCACCGGATGCCGGTTTTGTGCGCGCTCTGAAAGCCGGTGGAATGAGTTATGGTAATTTTGTCGATTATCTGGTAAAACAAGCACTCAGCAGGCAGAGAAATGAACATTATTCGTGAACTACACGCAGACGACCGACCGGTCATTCTGCAAATACTGACTACAACCGCCATGTTTACACCGGCCGAGATCGATGTTGCCATGGAATTGATTGACATCGTACTGACCAAACCAGATCAGACGGATTATCTGATCTGGGTAGCCGAACAAGAGGGCGGTCAGGTTAGCGGCTACGTTTGTTACGGTCCGACACCTGCCACGGAAGGAACCTACGACCTCTACTGGATCGCAGTTTCACCGGAAGTACAAGGGCAGGGCATTGGCCGCGATCTGCTGAACCACGTCGAGGCAGCTGTCCGGATCCGGCACGGTCATTTAATCATTATTGAAACTTCTTCTCAGGAGAAATATTTGCCGACCCGAAATTTTTATTTAAAGAACGGTTATACGGTGGCAGCCCAAATCAGGGATTTTTACCGGCCGGGCGATGACCGGGTGATTTTTGTGAAATATTTTAATATTCAGGAGAATAAATAGCTCATGGAAAAATGGCGCAAATTGATGCAAAAAAGTCTGACGACAGTCGATCAGATATCCAAAGCCCTGGATTTGCCAAAAGAAGAATTGGCCGGTCTGGATAAGGTTTTCCGGATCAAGGTCAATCCCTATTACCTGTCGTTGATTAAAAAGAAGGGCGATCCGATTTATAAGCAGGTCATTCCCGATCAGGCCGAATTGAAAGATTGCGACCTGGAATCCGATCCGCTCAGTGAAGAAAAAGACTCTCCGGTGCCCAGCATCGTACATCGCTACCCCGACCGCTGTCTGTTTTTAGTATCGCCGGATTGTGCATCCTATTGCCGCTTTTGCACCCGCAAACGGAAAGTCGGCAATCCTAAAAAAATCAATTTAAAATTCATTCAACAGGGCATCAAATATATCGCCGACCATCCCGAAATCAGGGACGTCATCATTTCCGGCGGCGATCCGTTAATGCTAAGTGACAAACAGATCGAGAATATTCTGTCCAGTCTGCGTAAAATTCCGCACATCCAGATTCTGCGCATCGGCTCGCGCGTGCCCTGCTTCCTGCCTCAGCGCGTTACCACCAAATTGGTGCGGGTGCTGAAGAAATATCATCCATTATATATCAATGTCCATTTTAATCATCCTGACGAATTGACTCCGGAAGCCGTTAAAGCCCTCGGTCGTTTGGCTGACGCCGGTATTCCGCTCGGTAATCAAACGGTTCTGCTCAAGGGCGTTAACGACAATCCCGAGGTGATGAAAAGACTGATGCAAAAACTGCTTCAGGCCCGCGTCAGGCCGTATTATATTTATCAGGCGGACATGGTCTTCGGGACGGAGCACTTTCGTACCCGCGTCGAAAAAGGGCTTGAGATCATCAAGGCTCTGCGCGGCTGGACTTCCGGCCTGGCCGTACCGCATTTCGTGATTGATGCACCCGGCGGCGGTGGCAAAATTCCGCTTCTGCCGGAGTACGTAAAATCCATCACCGATGAAGAAGTGGTCATGCGCAATTACGCCGGGAAGGAATTTCATTACCGGCAGGCCGGCAGCCAATCCAAACCGCAGTCGTGTGTCCGGGAAATTCTGGCCGAAATGCTTATCGGGGAAAGCGATTTAACTTTTAATTAAATCCCTCCCGGCCTTTTTATCTTCAATATCATATCCGTTTTCCGGTTTAAAAATCACTTATTGAAAAAGTGAAATAAATTATTAAATTCAAAAGGGAATTTTTTAACGGATACTTTAAAACGGTAAAATTGGAGTGAAAAATGGCGCTGTTGGAAGTATGTCTGGTAAATGAGTTGCCGATTCTGGGCTATTTAAGTGCAATCCTGAAGAAGCCGAATGCGATCGTCTGGTTACGGCCACCCTATCAGAAAAGAGTGGTGACTGCCATCGAATCGGCTTTGAAAGGGCAGATTACAGCCACCTTTGAAAGTCGCGATATTCACGACGATGACATTCCTGACTTCATCAACCAGTGCGAAAAAGTCATCAAAGATTATCCCGAGCACGAAATCGTTATGAATGTCACCGGCGGTTCCAGGCAGCACGCTTTGCTGGCGGCTGAGGTTTTTAAAAAGGCCGATAAAGAAGTGATCCTGATCGATACCGAACATTCCCGCGTTATCGATGTCAAAACCGGCGAATTCAAAACTTTCCAATTTAATCTGACTGTCAATGAATATATCGCCTTGCATGGCATTTCAATGGAATCCGGCATCCGCTTCGATCCGGAAATCGGCAAACGCAGTGCGCTATCTTTCTTCTTCGGCAATAATCTCGACCGGATCGTTCCTTTTATCGACACTTACCGCGACGAGTGGAATAACATGGGCGAGGAAAAACAGACCTGCCACTGGAAAATTGAAGACTACCATCAGCGTTTTGTCGTCAATTACGAAGCTGAAGAAAAAAATATGCGCTTCCGCTTCGGTCCCGGTGAAAATCAGAAAACGATCGATATTCCCAACGATAATGGCGATTATTTGTTTAACGGCGGCTGGCTGAGAGAATTGGTTTTTCTGAGAGTTCATCGCAGTCAGTATGATGACGTACGCCTGAATGTTCGCCTCGCCCGGGAAAATATCCCCGAGGGCGTCCATTGTGAATCCATGGTTGACATAGCCATGATGAAAGGATGCAATTTCTATGTATTTCAATGTTTTTCATATCCGATAACCCGTGAATCGTACATCGAATTGCAGGCTGTCCACGAGACCGTCAAGCTCCTGCATGCCAAAGGATTCATCTTTATTTCGCACCGTCCCCATCATGGATTTATCGAGCGAGCCCATGATGCCGGTCTGGAAGTCATTACCGGGCGCCGGATCGCTAATTTTAATCTGTAATCCGGTAACTGCCGGGCAGACAGGTAAGTCCGCCATATTAAGACAAAAAGGTCAATCTTCGATTAAGGTATCCGTGTTAATCTTTGGAAATCTGCCTAAATCCGTGGTGAAAATTATTAATCCTTATGTCGAACTTCCGTCATTTACGCGAAGGCGATGCAGGTGGCGCCGGCGATGATGATCAGGCCGCCGGCCAGGCGCTCTTTCAGGTTTTGCTCGCGGAACCAGAATAAACCGTACAGAATCGCGAATAATAAACTGAGCCGCTTAATCGAGATCATGTAAGCGACCTGGATCATGCCGATGGCTGAGAAATGCGTCACGGCCATCAACGCCATCGCCAGACCGATCTTCAGAAAACCGACCGGAGCGCCAGCCAGCGGCGCCAGTTTGCCTTTCGTTCCAATCAGTACGAAGGGCGTGTAGCCAACTGCCAGTAGACTGAAATAGATTATTGTAAAGAACAGCGGCGAGGAATGTTGAATCGCCAATTTGCCGATGGTCGCCGTGACGGCATAACAGATTGCCACGATCAGCATATACAGCGAACCGCGATTGCGGAAAATCGCCAACCAGGGCTCCAGCCAGCCGTGTTTAGCGCGATCGATCTGAAGGGTGTAAGTACCGATCGAAATCAGAATGACACCGAAAATCCCGGTGACAGACAAACTCTCGCCCAGAACCAGAGTGGGGATTAAAAGCAGAAAGAGCGGCGTGAGTCCCAGATAAGGTACGGTCAGCGATAGTGGCGCGATCTGGATCGCCCGCATATAGAGCAAAGTCGTAATCATATCCATCACAACACAGACCGCCATCGCAATCCAGAAGGTCTCGTCGAGTGCCGGGATCTTGATAAAAAACAGGATCGGCAGGAGAAACGGCAGGGCATAAGCCTCGCGAATCCAGGCTAATTGCAGAGCGCTGGTGCGCCCGGCCATTTTCTTTGAAAACGCATCCGCCGTAGCCATGAAAAAACCGGAGAGTAAAGCGATGAAATACCACATATTAAAACCTGAATTGAATAATAACTCTGTATCAGTACGAAATCTTACGTAACCGGGCGGCGATTACGTCCGCCTTTTCGAAGCCGAGTATCCGCAAATCCTCGATTTCCCGGCCGTCGCGCGCGATGAAAACGATCGTCGGAACGCCCTTGATTTTGTAATTGTCCTGCAAGACCTTCACTTCGGGTGAGACGCCGCTGGTCAGGTCGATCTTGAATAGCTCAAATTGCTCGCTGAGCCGGATGACTTCCGGGTCGCTGAACGAATATTTATCCAGCTCTTTGCACGGAATGCACCAATCGGCGTAAAAATCAAGCACGATCGGGCGGTTATTCTGCAGAGCAATTTCAAAGGCCTGGGCAGAATATGTTTGCCAGTTCATCTCCGCCGGTCTGGCATTATCGGCTTTAAGGAACCAGACGCCGACCATGATCGCCACCACCGCGACTATTTTTTTAATAAAGACAAAGCCTTTTGCATCACTGCCGGATTTATTGAACAAGATCAGATAAAGACCGGCGCCGATTGCATAAAGCCATAGAATATTTCCGGCGATGCTGGTCGGTAACAGCGGCTTGATGAAATAAAGCGCCATACCGATTAGTAAAAGTCCGAAAATGATCCGAACTCCGACCATCCATTCCCCGGAGCGCGGCAGGCGATCGATTCTGGCCGAGAAAATCGCCAGGAATAAGAATGGCAGACCGAGTCCAAGCGAGAGTGTAAAGAACATCAGGAAGCCGAACATGGGTTTGCCGACGGCGGCCACATAAGTCAATAAACCGATCACGAACGGCCCGATGCAAGGCGCCGCGACAATGCCCATTGTCAATCCCATAAGCAGTGAACCCAAATACCCGGCGCGACTGCCGCCGGCCAGATTCAGCAGAAAATTCGGAACGCCGAACTCATAGACTCCAAACATACTGAGCGACAAAAAAACCAGGATTGCAGCGATCGCGAGCAGCACGAACGGATTGGTCATCAAAGTTCCGAGAAAACCGCCGGAAAGCGCCGCCAGCGTTCCCAGCAGGGAATTCACGGCCGCAATCCCCAGGATATAAAGAATTGCCATCCGCACGGTTTTACTCTTTTTCCCGACCGCCTGTCCACCGAAATAACTCATGGTGACCGGAATCAGCGGATAGACGCAGGGCGTCAGATTCAGACCCAGACCGCCCAGGAAAATCAGGATAAAAGTCAGTAAATAACCTTTCTTTTCCAATGAGTCCTGAATATTAAAACCGCTGGCCGAGGCGCCGGTTTCCGGTTTTGCTTGCTCGCTAAAAAACTTTTGATTGGTGAAAGTCACCGTCTGATCGGCTGGCAAGACCGGGATCGTCAGACTGAAAGGAACGTCGGCCGGAGCCAGACAAACCTGGTCGTTGCAACCCTGCGAATAGAGAGTTCCCTGTAAAATAATGACCGAGTCGGCGCTGTCGGCGATTTGGCCGTCAAATCGAATAATGGCATCGCCTTCGAAAATCGCTAACGGTTGATCGGAAAAATCCAACTTTTTGAGGATATGTGGCGGAAAAACGATCCTCTCGATCTGGTACTCAGTCGAAGATGAAATACGTAATTGAGTCGGAATCAGAAACTCGTCGCCGGGTTTGTCGGAATTGATATGCCAACCATCCTGAATATGCACAACCACGCCGGCCGAAAAACGCTCGCCGGCGTGAATGCCATTCGTTGCCAGAAAAGTTTCGATCGTCAGGATTTCTTCACTGGCGGTCGCGGAAAAAACCATGCTGAATAGTAGTAATAAGTTGATAAAAATTGCCCGTCTTCTCATAAATCGTGCTTCCCGATGAATTTGGAAAAAATAGTCTGAAAGAAACTATCCGTCGTCCTGATCTTTTCTTTGATTGCCGGAACGACAGCCCGGGTGGCATCGATCCCGGCCTGGATAAATTCCTCGAACCGGTAAAATTCGCTCCAGTGGGCGTCTTTTACATTCGGGTGAATTTGAATATCGGCCATGCTCAGTTGGCGATCGGCCTGCTCGATGCCGCGAATCAGATCGCTGCGAGATAAGATATCGATGATGTTTGGTTCGGTGAGTGGTTGCAGAGTATTGATGCCGACATTGACGCCGATTACGAATTGGGCGCCCATCGCTCTGACGTTTTCCACCGGCACTGCGGCCGTGACCCCGCCATCTGTCAGCAATTGGCCGTCTCGGACATGCGGTGCGATAAAACCGGGAATCGAAGAGCTGATTGTGACGGCTTCGCGGATTTTACCGGTTCGCAGTACAACCGTCCGTCCGCTGTTCAGATCGGAAGCCACCGCGCAAAACGGGATCAGCGTATTTTGAATGTCGTCGTCGGCAATTAACCGGTTCAGGGCGTTGGTCAGACGTTCGGTTTTCAGAATGCTGGCCCGGTTTGGTGAAATATTAATGACGACGCGCTGGGCGATGTCGCTGATAAAATGCGACAACGGCGAAGGTTGGTCACCGTGCCTGACGATAAAGCGGGTGCCGAGTGAATTAAATTCCGGGCTTCTCAGGTAATTCAGCCAGCGGTCAATGATTTGTTCGACATGCGGAAACTGAGCATACATCGCCCCAATCACTGCGCCCATTGAAGTCCCGGCGATATAATTGATCGGGATGCTATTCTCCTCGAGTACTTTAAGCACCCCCAGGTGAGCGAGACCGCGGGCGCCGCCTCCGCCTAAAGCCAGGCCGATTTGCCGGTTCATTTTTTCAGTGATTTAATGTCTGCCATATAAACGGATTTCATCACGACATCTTTGACCGGCCGGTCACGCTGGTCGCGTTTGACGGCGACGATTTTATCGACAACATCCATGCCTTCGATCACTTTCCCGAAAACCGTATAGCCGGAGCGATCCAAAAACGGCAGGTCTTTTACGCAGATGTAAAACTGACTACCGCTGGAGGCTTTCTTGGGATTTACCTGGTCGGGCATCCGGGCAGCGGCCAATGAACCGCGCAGATGCTTCTGTCCGATTTCGGCCGGAATCGTATAACCCGGACCGCCGGTGCCGTCGTTCGCCGGATCGGCGTCGCGACTTAAAATATCGCCGCCCTGGGCCACAAACTCCGGAATTACCCGGTGAAAAGTCGTCCCGGTATAATATCCGGCTTTGACTAATTTCTTAAAATTCATGGCATGCAGAGGAGTTTGATTGGAAAATAACTCCACCACGATTCGGCCGTAGTCGGTTTCGATGACGACGACTTCATTCGGTAAAACCTGTTCGTCCGGTAATTTCTGGACTTTTTGCTGAATAGCGGTGATGTCAGACTCTTTCAGTGTCTGCGCCGAGAGGATTGCAGCCATCGCTGTGAGCGATAAGATAATCATACTTTTCATAATGCACCTTCAGTTAAAATGGTTTATTGATTTTAATTTACCAGCAGTTCGATGACCGGGGTCGGCCTATACTGATCGGCAATCTCGATTTGGAAACTGCGCCGGGGCGTTTCCGTGTTTTTTTCAAAGAACTCCCGAACGATTTCGGGATGATTGTTGATTTCACTGAGATGACCGAGGATCAGGTGTTTTAAACGTCCGTTGCCGTCCTGATTAAGTGTTTGATCAGGCGGGTGGGACAACCGTTGCAGAAGTTCCAGCGACTGAACATTGGACAAATGGCCGTTACGGCCTTTGATGCGCTGTTTGATGGCCAACGGATACGGTCCGTTGATTAACATCGTCAGATCATGATTGGCTTCCAGAAACAGCAAATCCGGGTCGGCAATGTGGACAAGCACCGATTCGATGACGCTGCCCAGATCGGTTACTACGACGATTTTGAGATTTTCGGCTGAGACGACTATGCCGACCGGGTCGGCGGCGTCGTGCGGAATGTGAAAGGTCTTGACTTTCAGATCTTCGATCTGCAATTCATCGCCGGTGTTAAATGTCCGCACCGTGACCTTATTTAATAATTCCGGGTTGATGGATTTCAGAGTTTGCCCGGTAATATAAACCGGGGTGCCGTAATGCCGGGCAAAAATCCCAACGCCTTTGAGATGATCGGAATGTTCATGCGTTAAAATAATGGCCCCGACCGTCTGCCCGTCAATGCCGCTGATTTCCATGCGGCTGTGTAAATTTTTCAGACTGAAACCCTGATCGATCAGTAGCGCCCGTTCCCGATTGCGGACATAAGTGCAATTGCCCTTACTGCCACTTCCCAGATTGCAAAAGATCATTGCTTGCCAGTCCGCCCGCGCGCCGTCAGTGGAATTCCCGCCAGACATTGGGGACATTCGGCTGGTTTATAGGTTGGAATCTCCATTGAAATCAGGGAATGGAACGGAAAACCGAAATCGATCTTGCCACCGCTTCGGTCGATCAGAACGCCAATTCCCAGAATGTGGCCGCCGTATTTGACGACCAGGTCGATCAATTCCAATAACGATCCGCCGGTTGTGACGACATCATCTACAATAACGACGCGTTCGCCGCTCTCGATGTTGAATCCTCGTCGCAGGACAAGTTCGTTATTTTCGCGTTCGGCAAAAATACTGCGGGAACTCAGAATACGACCGACGCTGTGACTGATAATGATGCCGCCAGTCGCGGCACCCAGAACGACATTCGGGCTGGCTTTCATGAAATTATCGGCGATGCCTTTACAGAGTTTGTCGCACAGGAGCGGAAACTGTAAAATTTTAAATTTTTCGACGTAAGTAGCGCTGTGCAAACCTGAAGTCAGCAGGAAATGCCCGCTGAGAATAGCGCCGCTTTCTTTTAAAATATCCATATAATATTCGTCTTTCATGACCACCTTAAAATTTAAATTGTTTTTGGTAAAATTCGGCCATCCCGGCCACATTTTCAGGGAAGCTGCCTTCGGTCGGAAATAGGATCGCACGGGAGACATTGATCAGACCGGTTCCGCACGTTTCACAAACTTCGATGGCGGATTTAACCTCGCCGCCCTGCGTCCCAACGCCCGGAATCAGAAATGGCAGATCGGGATACATTTGGCGAATTTGAGCCACCTGCTGCGGTTTGGTAGCGCCCATAACCAGGCCGAGATTGCGATTCCGGTTCAGGCGCTGAACCATTTCGGCTACTTTCAGGTAAACCGGTTGACCGGCGCCGTGCTCCTGAATTTCACGGCCGGACGGATTGGAAGTGACGCATAGAACGAAAGCGCCGTGCGATTCAGTCTCGATAAACGGTTGAATGCTGTCCGATCCAAGGTAAGGGCTGACGGTAGCCGCATGGAATGGCAGAGCGTCGAATAAAGCCCGGGCATAAAAACGAGCGCTGTTACCGATATCGCCGCGCTTGGCATCGGCGACTAAGAGAATATTTTCGGGAATGTCGGCCAGTAATTTTTCCAGAATCTGCCAGCCTTTTGAACCCCAAATCTCGAAGAATGCCAGATTGAATTTATAAGCCGGCGTACAGGCGCTGGTAGCGGTGATAACCTCCCTGACGAAATGGTAAACGCCTTCCACATCGGCCGAAAAACCGGTTGGTAGTTTGTCAGGATCGGGATCGATACCGATACATAAAAAAGTGCGTTTCTCGATGAGACTTTTCTTAAATTTTTCGCTGAACTGCATGGCGCGGGAAATTACATTTATTTTGCCGATTATACAACACGGCCAATGCGGTTTTAAAGCGGCATTTTTCGGACTAAAATTGGTTGTTCAGCTTATCGTCTCAGATCGGCGGTTACGACCCAGCGAAGCGCAAATGGCAGTTCGCTTTTGCTGGGTTGCGAAACCCAGACTGGAAAATGCATCCCGAGTTTTAATGTTTCCAGAACTTCCAGTTCGAGACCCAGGCCGGCGTCGGAACGAATTGTTTGCCGGTCACCCGACCGAAACGATTCCGGCAAGAAACCGGTATCGAAAAAGACCAGGAAATCAAACATAGCGGCACTAATCCCGGCGAGATTCCAGTGCAATTCAGTATTACTGGTCAATATCTTACGCCCTTTCAGAGTCTGCTCGCCGTAACCGCGCATATCGCCTTCGCCTTTTGCCAGGCGATAGGATTCGAAAGCCTGATTTTCGAGGATGTTTTTCCCAAAGAAATAGAAGTATTCCTGTTTTGGCAGTTTACCGTGTGAATTGCCGAAAAAGAGGCGTTGGTAGAACCAGATGCGCTCTGAAGTGCGGACCTTGATTTGCCCGTCGATCGACAGTTTATCATAGCTGTATTTGCTGGCAGACACCGGCAAGCCGTAACTGAATTGTGCCCGGACGATATGCCGGACATTGCCCCAATTATGAAAATTCACATAATCTAAAAATGGTTTTAAATCTGTGCCCGTTTCCCAGTTGGCGGCATTCAGAAATTTCAGGGAGCGAACATGCTGGTAATCCAATCCGATATCCATTTTCTGGTAACCGTGAATCCGATTGAGTCCCCAGTAGGTAATGTCGCCGAGGTAAAATTCGGTCGAGATTTGGTTTTCCTGCAGGTCGAAATAATCACGCAGTCTCAGGTAAATGCGGGGTTTGAGAAAAATTGCCAGCAATGCCGTGCTGTAGCTCAGATCGTATCCGAGTGTCTTGCTTTTGTAGCCATAATTCAGACCGAACGACCATTCGTCCAGGCTTTGAGCCGGTAAAAGCGGCCGCATATTGATCCAATAACGGCCGCGTAGTTTGATCCCGATGCGCGTCAGGTCCTTTGAATTAAAGTCGAAGGTCGGATAATAAAAAACCTGATAAGCATCGATCCGTGGTAATCCGGTCAGAAAATTAAAGACGATGTAGTGCGGATGCTGATTGTTATAACGATTCGAGTCCCAAATTTGTTTGTGAGGATCGAGAGTGATTTTGCGAATCGGTTGAGCGGTAATTAAAGTCAGAGTGTCGGTTTTACCGGTTCCGAGCATTTCTTTTTTATAATAAGTTGAATCGTTCCGGTCAATCGCGCTGATTTCAAGCGGTAGAAATAATCGCGGAGTCTGTTTAACGATGACATCCGCGCGAAAAATCGTTTTGGTCGTCCGGGACTTTTTCACTTTAACAATTTTAATATCGACGGCCTGATCGGATTTTTGATAGTAGTTGTAAAAAGCAACGAACTGGTAACCGGATTCCGACTCAGCGATCCGAAAAAATTCGGCCGGATCGGGGGGATTAATCTGAATAAAAGCACGGTATTGTTCGAGCACTTTTTGAAAGAGGCTGTCACCCAGAGCGTACCTGGTCATCCCGATTAATTTCTGGCTTTTTAAATACTGAGTCTGTTCGCTGATAAAAGAGTTATTGGCTCTTTCGTTGGTTGAGCCAACCGGTTGCAGAAGATTTTCCTTTTCCAGACTGGCCAAGAAGAGATTCATCAGGCGGTTGGAATAAGTAACCAAGCGGTTTTCGGGAAATTGGTATCTCTTTCTCAAGTACTGATACCGCTGTTGCAGATATTCATCGGCCAGCAGACCTGCCAGACCATTGCTGATGAAGATCGATGCCGATTTATTATCAACTTGGTCCTGTCCCAGATATTGCCGCGCGATTTCCCTCGCCAGAATATGAATGCTCATATAGTCGAGTTTGCTTACATCGGATAAAATCGTTTTATCGAGCAAAATCAGATTTGAGGTCATGAATCCGCCCGGGATGATCGTCGGTGAAACTGTCAGGTGGTGAGCCGGATTGAAGTGATAGCCGGTATAATGGTTTATAATGTCCTGGATAATTTCGATTGTGATCTTGTCTTTGCGACGATCGCTGTTTGTTATCCGGTTGATGAGTTTAATCCTGCTACGGGTTTGAGAACGCAAGGTCGAAACGCGAAAATTATCATGCAGAATAAAGCCGATGTCTTGTAATAATTCCGGCTTGAAAACGTATTGATATTTGTTGCCCGGAAGCACCGAAATCGAGTCTGACTCGAGTGAACCAGCCGGCTGAAGGTCTTGCGGTAAAGTGAGTTTCAAAGAATAGGTGGCGAATTCCAGATAAGGTTGTTCGATCTCATCCCGACGGGCGGTCAACCAACGATCATCGTAATAGCAAGCAATCCGTGGATAAAAGAAGATCAGACGATATATTTTTTCGGAGTGAGTCGGACAGAGATAACTTTTACCCGTAGGAATTTTCGTAACGAAGTGAATGAGTATTTCGATTGAATCGGCCGGCCGGAGTGGTTCGGACAAAATGATTGCCGGATTGACGGTTTCCGGTTTTAATACGGTTGCTGATCGGGAGCCGGTTAAAACTGATGCGATTTTGATGAAAGCGGGAGCCTCCATCTGGTCTTCGTATTTCTGGAAACCGCGGGTATCACGATTGCGAAAGGCGTTGGGCTGAATGTGCAAATAGATCGTGTCGAGCGCACTCTGACCATTATTGGTGAAAGTGATCTTTTCGGCACCGGAAAGCGTACTATTGCGATGGTTTAATTGCAGATTCAAATCGTATTTGATGCTGTTCTGCAGGGCGTAACCTGGTGCCGGTATCAAGCTAAAAAACAGTAGAATTCCGACGAGTATGGTGGCGATCCGGATAGTTGTTCGATTCCGTGATAACCTGTTACTGAAAATCCTTGAGTCGGTACCGGTCATTACCCGGGTAACTTATAATTACGATTGAATACAGTCAAGCTTACTTTGTTATCAGATAAAAATCATGATCGCCTCAACGACTTTGTTTGATTCTTCGGCCTTAAAATCTTAAATTAAGCCGCTTTTTCTAGCCCCAATAGCTCAACTGGTAGAGCAGCGGACTCTTAATCCGTTGGTTTAAGGTTCAAATCCTTATTGGGGTACAAAACCGACAACGACGAGCCACCGGACGCTGGAAAGATAAATATCCAGTATGTCGGATAGGTTTTTTTATTATTGGCAAGATTGCGATAAATTATTTTCGGAATGAATGATTACCGTACGGATTACAATTTAAAATTATGACAAGTAGAGGAATGACGGGATGAAGAAACAGGCCCTAATAACCATGGGCGTAATTCTCTTTCAGACTTTATATGCCCAAAAAACCGAGAATAAAATCATCGTCGATGTCAATGCCGGAAAGAATATAATTAGCCGGCATATCTACGGACATTTTGCTGAACATCTCGGGCACGGAATTTATGGTGGAATATGGGTCGGAGAAGAATCGAATATTCCCAATACACGGGGCATTCGCAACGATGTTGTAGTGGCATTAAAAGAAATTGCCGTTCCAAACGTTCGCTGGCCGGGTGGTTGTTTCGCTGATGAATATCATTGGATGGACGGTATCGGTCCACGTTCCCAAAGACCGGTGATGATTAACACTCATTGGGGAGGTGTCACGGAAGACAACAGTTTCGGAACGCATGAATTCATGGACTTCTGCGAACAGCTCGGTTGCGAGCCGGTGATTACCGGAAACCTGGGTAGTGGCACCGTCCGTGAGATGTCTCAATGGATCGAATATCTTACATCCGATAATGTCAGCCCGATGACGAACCTGAGAAAAGAAAACGGCCATGAAAAACCCTGGCCGGTAAAGTACTGGGGTCTTGGCAATGAAAATTGGGGCTGTGGCGGACAGATGACAGCCCGGTTTTATGCCGATCAAATGCGCCGTTATTCGACCTATTGTAGAAATTACCACGGCAACGAACTCTATCGAATCGCGTGCGGTCCATCCGATCAAAATTATGATTGGATGGAAACCTTGATGAAAGAACAAAATAATCGTGCCTGTTTTCAGGGCATTTCCCTGCATTATTATACGATCTGCCATAACTGGACAACCAAAGGATCGGCCGTCAACTTTGACGAAAGCGAATGGTTCCAGACTATGATCAAAACACGTAAGATGGAAGAATTCATTAACAAACATTCGGAAATCATGGATAGATACGATCCGGAAAAGCAAATCGGATTAATCGTAGATGAATGGGGCACCTGGTATGATAATGAATCTGACTATAATCCGGGCTTCCTCTATCAGCAAAACACGTTAAGAGATGCCCTGGTCGCCGCAGCTAATCTGAATATCTTTAATAATCATTGCGATCGGGTAAAAATGGCCAACATCGCCCAAATGGTAAATGTTCTTCAGGCGGTCATCCTGACGAAAGAAAATCAGATCGTTTTGACGCCGACCTATTATGTTTACAAGATGTACAAAGTTCACCAGGACGCCACTCTGTTGCCGATCGAACTGACCTGCGAGAATTATAAATATCTCGATGACTCTGTCCCGGCCTTAAGTGCTTCGGCTTCAATTGACAAGCAGGGCGTCATACATATCACCCTAACCAATCTCAATCCGACCTCCAATCTGAAATTGACCTGTGATTTTAAAGGCAAAACTCAGTTGTCAGTAAACCGGAGCGAAATTATCTCGGCCAATAAAATGAATTCCTATAATGACTTTGGCAAACCGGAAGAGGTCAGCCTGAAAAAATTCAGCGATCTTCTCGCTAAAAAGAATTCCCTGTCAATCAATTTGCCTGCCAGGTCGGCAGTGATGGTGGAGTTAATAGGGAATTAGGTCGATATTCAGAGTTAGTTCACTGAGGAATTAGGAGCATTAAAAAGGGAAGCAATGAGCCGCAACGGCTAAGGAAATTTTCCATAGAGTGATCGCCGATCCGGTTATATTAAATATTAAAAAAGCGGAGAAATAATGATGAAACGATTTTACCAATGGCCGATATACCTGATTTTCCTGGTGGTTTCCTGCGGTTGCGATAGTGAAACAACTACACGGCCGGAATTATCGCTGGCGGAAATGTATCACAACGCCATTATCGACGCAATGGAAGCTAATGAGGATGAGATTGACAGCAATCTGGTCGCCATTACCAAATCCAACCAATATCTGACCTGGAACGATAACGATGCTGACTCGAGAGTGTTGGTAGTGACTTTGACTAAATATCCCGGCAGTTATACAGTCGGCGATACTGACACGACCTGGTGGGGAGACACCTGGGTCACGGTTGTACCGGAAATGAAAGATTGGTTCGATCTCAATGCGGTTGCGCAGGAAAATGCCGAACTCCGGGCGAAACAACTGCTGGGTTTGCCACCCGATGATGGGAGTACTCACTGTGCCGAATTTTGGGTTAGTCCGGACGATCTTTTCCGGCCTGCGCCGGATAACGAGATCACCGATCGAACGGCCGGGCTGGATTTTCCGGCTGCAACGGCAACCTGGTACAAAGAGTGGTTCAACGCCAACATCATCTACTCTTATTTTCAGATGCGGTATCCCTGGACGCGGCTCGGTTATACTTATGACTGGGGGAATGAAGAGAGCGAGATCGGCTTGTCGGAATTTGTGGTAATGCAGAATGCCCGGATAGTCGTCGAGTCGGTCAGTACGACCCTGACTTACCTGGATTATTAGACCACCCTGAAGTATTTTTCGGGGAAATCTGTCGATAAAATAAATTGACTTTTTAAGAAATATCGTTTAATATAGGATTGTTCTTTGTTTTTGGGCATTTTACAGGATACGTCGATCTCTCCGGTTGATGTTCCTGAAAAGGGGTAGTCGCTTTTTGGCATTGTTTGATTAAGTGTCGCGTTTGGACTGTTTAGATAAATCGGTACGAAGATGTATCACTTGTTCATGAACGATGACCGAAGATTGGTTCGTGCTTCGGCCCAAAAACATATCTCTTGTTCAATTCTGTTCCGGAAAATGGTTTGCGGTATTTGCTTATCCATTAATTGGAATCGGCGCCGGGAGGGTCTTAGGATTCGCGACCAGGTTAAAACAGCATAATCTCCTAAGGCAGAACCTCACATATTTCTTTTGCTCCGTCGGGAAATGTAACTGACGGGGCTGTGCCGTGAGCGGAGAATGTCGTGTTTGTGTAAGATGTGTTCAACCTCTACGAGGTAGAGGGATTTGTGAAAGGTCGAGGTCGTGTTACAATACCGTAAGCCCTACGGGCTATACCTGGGATACAACATCTCGTAACCTGAATGACGTTTTTATCAAAAAATCACCAATATTACCATGCAACTGCCCGGAATATTAACCAAACCAACTTAGTTAGGAGGACGCTATGTCAAGTGCTGAGGATTATCAGGCTAAATTAACCGAAATCGGGGCCATTGCCGCCAATCAGGTAAAATCGCCAAACATGCCGGTGGATGCCTTCTTGCAGGAAGCCGAAAACACCTATCACTGGGTTCAGGACGACAAGGTTAAACTGGTCGCCGCCGGTCTGGACTGGAGCCTGGTGGACGATTTGCCGGTGCGCGCCGGGGCTTTGCGGGAAGCCCAATCGCTCTGGTACAAGGAGCGCTTTTCCCGGGAAGATGCCCAGAAACAATGGAATGAAAAGTCGCCCGACGCGTATGATTTACGCGATACGCTCCTGCATGACTTTCGCTATGCTTTCCGGAATGAAGCCGATCTGACCAGCCGGATTAATGCGATTGCCGAAGGCAGCGGTCATGCCGACATGATCCAGGATTTGAACGACCTGGCCCTGCTGGGGAAAGATCATACCGACCTGCTGACGGCCATCGGATTCGACCTGACCCTGCTGGACACCGCGGCGGCGCTCTCGACCGAGCTGGCCACGCTCTATTCCGAAGTCAGTACTGCTCAAAATGAAGAAAACGCCGAGCGGGTCATCCGTGACAGGGCATATACCTATGTGAAAATGGCCCTGGATGAAATCCGGAATTGCGGCCAGTTTGTCTTCTGGCGGGACGACGAGCGTCTTAAAGGCTATGCCAGTCAGTATTTCAAGAAACACGGTAAGAAAAAGACGGCTTCGGCAACCACCGAAACCAAGACCGAGTGAATAATTAAATCGGAAAACGATCCGACCGGTTTTTCACTCTCAGCAAGGCGAAATTGCTCCTTCCTGCGGCTGTTTGGGCAACTCTTGTGTAACATCTGCCCCGCCAATGACGTGCGCTCGAGTTCAAAATAGTCGGGGAAGGGGCAAAACCTTCAGGAAGAGTGAAAAACCTCCAAGGAGGGGTAAAACCTTCCAAGGACAGGTCAATATTGCCAAGGAATCCGAAAAATTCATTAAAGAGTCTTAAAAACTTCCAAGGAAAGGTTAAATGTTGCCAAGGACGGCCAAAAACTCTTTAAAGGGTGCCAAAATATGCCAAGGAAAGGGTAAAACCTGCCAAGGAGTGTGAAATCCTGCCAAGGACTGCTAGAAATTGACTATGAAGGGCTAAAAACCCGGCCGGGCCAATAGCCGCCCGGGCTTGACAATGGCACTGGAAATATTTAAAATGAACGCACAATGAAAGAAACCGACAGAGAGGGAGAAATTGTTCAAGGAAAGTCCATTTTATTTACTGGAAAAAAACATGTTTTGCAGACTAAAAAGTAGGTTAAATATATGTAAGGCGAAGATTATAAAATGAAACTAAAGATAGTTGAAAATATAGCTAGCCATCCATTTATAAAACTAGTAATGGAAGATATGAAACCCCAAATAGCCAATTTGTTCTTAGAGATAAATAAAAAAGCAGAGAAATGGGACTGGACTTCAAAAACTAAATTAATTTTAGGAGATGCCGATTGGTACCGATATGATGTTTCTACTAAGCAATTAGCAATAATTTCAATTCTTGAAAGAATAGTTTATTCTCACGCCTTCTTACAAAAATTTCCATCGCCAAGATCATATGAGCAAAAGTATGAAATTACTCAGTATATTTGGATCGAATATCATTTTTTCCAGTATATGGTTAATGTTGTTAGTCTATTTGATTGCTTATTAATTCTGACGAATTCTGTATTTTGTATAGGTCTAAAGGATAGTGCATGTAAACCTGATACAATAATAAAAAACCATTGGATTTTGAAGGTAGGATTTGATCATTATCTCGTGGAATTCGAAAAATTGACGAACCGATACAAGGAGTATAGAAATATCCATCTTCATAGGGGCAAGGGAAAGAATGTTGCACAGATCTTGAACAGTGACAATCTCTCATTCTTGGGAATGTTGAGCTTTCTACAACTTCACTCAGATCAATTCATTTCGAATAATATTATTGACGCTGGTTATAAGGTCGAAGTAATGGATGTAATTGCCAGGATAGAATCTGAATCCTCTATAATTGAAACTCAGATTTCCGATATTTTTACATTTCTTAACAAGATTTATTTAGAGAAGCGACCACCCATATTTAAATGAGAAATATCTTGCCTAACCATTCGCTTCAACCAACACACAGGGTCGTCCGATGAATATAAGGTTTGCGGATATTTGAAGGATTTGAGGATAAATAAGGAACAGTGCATCTTTACCCAGCATGGCTCATGCTTGTTTATTTAATAATGATTATGAAACCACCAAATCCAATCATTGAAGACTTGATCGCGCCCTGCGGGATGAATTGCGCGCTCTGCAGCAATTACCTGGCGTATGTCAATAACCTGAAGCGCAGCCAGTGCGTCAGTTGCCGGACCAGAAATCAGAAATGCACGTACCTGTTCGGCAAATGCACCGGAATAAATCATGAAGTAATTTGCAAGGAAGCCGCTTTTTGCTATGAATGCGAGCAGTATCCCTGTGCGCAAACTGAGCGCATCGACAAACGCTACCGCAAGAACTACAAAATGAGCATGAAGGATAACCTGGAGTTTATCAGGAACCAGGGAATCGGTAAGTTTATCGAAGAACAGTACCGGAAATACCGGTGTACACGGTGCGGCGACCTGATCTCGATTCACAATCGCAAATGCTTTAAGTGCGATCCGGTCACGAAACTGATCGACAAATCCGGATAGAAGCCGGAAAGATAAAATCCATTGCTGAAAAGGAAAGCTCGAAACGATTCGGGCTTTTTCGTTTTAAAAATATACAGGATTGCCGACGGCTATCTTTTGGAATTGGCAAACAATTCATCGAGTTGTTTCTCGATGAGCGCCGGATTTGTCAGCGGCACGTTTTCGGCAGTGACTGAATAATCTAACAAATCGGCTTTTTCTGCATTGGAGTATTGGGGTAGCGGGCTTTTATTGGTAGTCTCGATATGATTACCCTCAGTATCGGTAATTATCAGAGAAGGCTGGAACACGCCGCTTCGCCCGATGAATTTATCCATTATCCGGATCGCCGCCTCGTACTCTTCCAGTAAAGCGCGTCCGAGCGCCTCGTAATCATCGATGATCCGGTCATCCCAGGTATTGATGGTCGCAAAGCTTTCCGAGAGTCGATTTTCGAGGTTGAAACCGACATTCATGGTATCATGACCGGATGGCATAAGGATGACCTTGCCGCCGCCACATTCGACATTGGCGGCATAAACCGGGCGCGCCATGCCGCTAAGCCAGCCCTGTAGATTTTTTATCAGAATTTTCCCGATCTGAATCGGAGTAATAAAATGAACCAGACCCTTTTCGCGATGACATTGCAGAAGATAATAGGGTTCAACTCCGGCCCACAACATGCGCCGGAAGGTTTCGGCTAAAGTACACAGGTTGTCATTGACATGTTTTAGCAGGACGGTCTGGTTTCGCACCGAATATCCATGACTGTGAATCCGTCGGATCGCGGCAATGAATTCCGGGGTGATCTCGTGATAATGATTGATGTGAGTCATGAAGTAGATATACTTGCCTCCCGAAGCAGTTACCCGATCGATAAGGGTTAATTTTTCCTCGCTGACCGCCATCGGCAGAGTGACCGGCACCCGGGTAGCGATCCGGATAACGCGCAAATGTTTTATCCGGCTCAAGGCGGTCAGAACATATTCCAGGCGTTCCATGCTGATCATCAGGGCGTCGCCGCCGGTGACCAGAACTTCGTCAATGTTCTTGTTCCAATCGATATAAAATAGTCCTTTGTCAATGTCTTCCCGTCGAATGCTCGTAGTACTGTCAAGCGTTTTAGCGCGCTGGCAGTGGGTACAGTAAGAAGCACAGCTGGTGTTTTCAGCTACGAAAAGCGCCACCCGGTTCGGATAGCGTTGATAGGCCGCTCCGTAACTGCGCTGTTCTTCAGCCATTGCGCCTTCGCTCCCGGTTTTCGGAAAGAGCAGGTGAGCCGGTGTCGGGACGGCCTGCCAGAAAATGGGATCGAGCCGATTCACGGCATCTTCGCCGGGTAGTAAATCCGGGTGGAACGGATCTTCCGATATTAATGTGGCATAATATGGACTAATGCGCATTGGCTCTTTGCCTTCGGCGCGCAGACTTTCGATAGTCCTGGCAATTTCACTTTGCTGGAAATCGGAGAGATGAATAACCTGGAGAAGTTCCGCCACATTGCGAATAACGTTTTGCATTTGCCAGACCGGATCGCACCATTGCTCCGCAGTGACGTTTTTCCATAATGGAACCGAACGAAAATCACGCGGTTTGATAAAATGGTCCCTTTGCATTTTTTGTTACCCTTTGAAATATACGAACTATTTTTTAAAAAGTCCTGTTTTCCAGGAAACCGATTGAAATTCAATGAGAATGAAAAGATCATTCTTCCTGAAAATTACACCTGGCAATAAGAGGAGTGGCTTGGCAAATTGAGATGAAAGTCTTAGATTCCTGGCGTTTTAAAGTCAAAATCAGGAAAAGAATATATGGAAGATTACAACGACATCACGCTGCTGGAAAAATTGACCGAAGCCCGTCTGAAGCTTTTTGCCGAAATCGGGGAGGTTATTATCG
>Ga0209749_1000746_pt1 | contig 38403 bp, 39 predicted proteins | sample EPASupsiteSAE347_FD_187267 | JGI IMG/M metagenome (GOLD analysis project Ga0209749, IMG submission 187267) | Bioremediated contaminated groundwater from EPA Superfund site, New Mexico - Sample SAE3-47 (SPAdes) (version 2) | ecosystem: Environmental > Aquatic > Deep subsurface > Groundwater >...
CAACCCACTCCCCTTCCTCATCGGTTTCAAGAAGTTTTGTTATATACGTCGGATCTATTTCGACATACCGTAATAAAATCCAAGATTCACATATTGCCCTCATAAGGGGTAAAACACTATAGGAATATCCTAATCGACTTAAATCAATGCATAAAATAACGGTTTCATAATAATCTCTAATTCGAACCGTCATTAACTGGGCAAAACGTCTTGATTCATTACTTTTCTTGGAATTGTCGTAAAATAAATCATTTAGTTGATTGGAAATTTTTTGTAGTTCTGGGATATATTTAACCAAGTTCTCATGATGGTTTAGAAAATTGGGAAAACTTGCATGACGATCTTTTTCTTCATTGATTTTTTCAGTTAGTTCATCGCGGTTGGACCATTTCTTAATTTTCGAAAATAAAAGATCGATGGGATTAGTCATTGAAATTCACATTCGCCCAGCATGCCATATATCTATTGTAGACGGTTTCTGGGAGGAACTGTTTATATGACGACCAATTGATCGAACTCACTCCGTGACTCATTATAAAGTTCTTATTAGCATCCGTAAAACCGATCTCATCACTTTTCTGCTCGAAGAATTTGCGTAGATCTCGTTGCTGTAGTTTCCCTTTTGTGTGACTCATCGAAATTGGGTGATACTTAAGCCATCTCTGTAACCCGAGATAGTCAAAAACCAAATCATCCTCATTTTTTCCTGTGATGATTTTCTCAATAATTGGGATGAGCACAGGGTGAAGAGGCACATAGTGTTGTAATCGTATTTTATCCTGTTCTGCATCCACGGTGAGAACATGAGGATCTCGTTCCAATGCCGTTTTGAATTGGCTAACGGTTAATCGGGATGCAGTTATGGTTCTCTGACCTGAATACGAGAGAAAAAGTATTAATGATTGATAGTTCAGTCTTTTAACATCTGTCAATTCTGAATCACTTGCTATAGAATTCAGCGCCTTTTGAATATCCTCCTGAACGATAATACGAGAAGTCAGTAACTTGATTGGCTGCCTGTTTTTCGGCCTCTCAAAGATAGAATGATAGGACAGAATCTTTGGGTTCATCGTGAGTTTATAGAGGTAATTGAAGAACGCGCGCGTGTAGTTGAAACACTTCTCAAGTGCAGAAACACTCTTACATTTTGCAATAAAGAAGTCTGATAATTTCTCAAGGTTTTTTGTATTGATTACTCCATTAAGTGTTGACCATATCTCCGAACCTACTTTCTTGATGATGTTCACGCTATTTCTTGTAATCCCTCTTGAGCGATACTTGACAAAACTGTTCAACTCGTCATGGGAAAAATATACGGAATGTGAGCCCTGATCGTCAAGACTGTCACGCAATCGACTCGGATTCGAATTCCGACCTGGGCGTAATTCTTTTGCCGGTTCTTTCTTGAGCGATCGAAAAGGACTCTTCTCTTTTAAAAAAGGTGAATATCCGTATTCGGGACACGTGTCGAGGGGAACCTGCCGGGATGTCATGCGGTCTGGACACTGCAGACCGGAAACAGGATCACGGATCCCGCCCCTGTGCTGCGAGGCTCCCCACCTCGCAGGCTGGTCAGCGGACCGGCTTTTTCTTGAGGGGATTGTTCTTCATATCGTGTCCGTATCCTGCCGAGGAGCCGGTCATACTCGGATCCCCCAAACGGGGCTCCATTTTCATCGTGCCGTCGGCCTGCATGATCCGGACCATCGCGGGCTCTTTTACGGCATCGGGGAGGACAACCGGCCTCCCTGTCTTTGGCCTGACCAGCGTACTGCCATCCCCGGCAACGGCAGCAGGGGCTGCCGGTGTTTCCTCCGGTTCCTGACTCCGGCTGTACCCCGGATACGCAGCCATCTTCGCGTACACCGTTTTCAGGTCGAGCAGCTCGTTGAGCAGTCCTCTGACCAGTGCATCCAGCTGCCGGACTTTCTTGTCCAGCGATTCAATCCGTTCTTCCGCGCCGTCGGTTGCTGAGAGTTCCATAGTCCCGATCAGTATCTCCTCAGGATCCCTGTTCCATCCCACCCATGGGAGGTGTGCATCTGACTGCACATATACAGCACAACTGATGATCCCTGACATGTTAAATGCATGAGTCTATTTATCCGGACCGTGAGATCCTGCGGGTGATCCCTCACCCCCCGCCGGACTCCCTGACCTCCTGTTGTCCTGTCAGCGGGCCGGTCCCGACCGGTATATCCAGGGCGGGACACCGGTCATCAGTGCCGGAACGAGCATGCCGCCCCGGCCAGGCGGACGATGCCCGTGGCGATCATGATTCGGCCGGACCCTGTGGGGGGTGCGGCACCGGGAGCCGGTACCTGCCCGGCGCAGCCCGCTGATGCGTGCCCCGATCCCGGGAAAATGGAGGCCGGGGGCCTTAACCCGGCAGGGTCTGTTCTTAAAAAAAGGTATAATGTATGATGATCGTTATGCCTGCTGGACCCCGTAGATCCCGCTGCCGATCCACCAGGTGTCGTCTACCCGTTCCATGTACATCAGTTTCGGGATCGGTACGGTCTGGTTCGCGGACGTATCCGGGTACATTCCGTGGGTGAAACCCGTCCCGCTCCTGATGGCATTGATGCTCACGACCGTGGTCTTTGCACCGTACGGATCGGTGTAATCCATCCAGGTCTTCCCGATCCCGGCCTTCCAGTACGGATCGGCCAGGACCGTGCCGTTGAAGTCCTCGGCCCAGACAAAGAGATCTCCGTCAACGAACGGTCCCGCGGGATCGTTGATCTTAGCGAGCGTCTCCTCCTTCCCGTTCTCCCGGGCAGAGGCTGCGGCCCGGTGTACCAGATCGTAGAGCTCGGTCCGGGTATGGTTCCGCACCGGAAGGCCGGTTACGTTCCCCCCGCGGAGCTGCTCGTATTCCGGCACGATGATGCCCGAGAAGATCCAGTACGTGTCATCCACCGGCACGGCATAATCGATCTTGGGGGCGTACCAGGTCCGGTTGTTCCTGGTCACGGCGGCTACCGTGTACGAGAACCCACCGCCCTGCCGGGCAAGGTCCCGCATCTCGCGGATCGTTGTCACGCCATCGGGGTCGTGGTAGTTGAGGAGATTGATATGATCGTTCGCGGTCCCGGGCGTGATACCGTTGGCCAGCACCGTGCTGTTATAATCCGCGGCGATGATCGCGAGTTCCCCGTCAGCGAATTGCCCCTTCGGGTCGTTGAACGCCAGGAGTGCTGCCGTCTTCCCGTTCCTGGCAGCATAAGCGGCGGCACCGTTCACGAACGCCGTGAGATCCGCTGTCGTATAGGCACGGGTAGCCGGGCCGATGCCGGTCGACGGGTAGACCCGGCCGGATCCGGCATAGGCTCCCGCCCCGACATAGTAGGTGCCATCGACATCGGCCACAACCGAGAGCTTGGGCCCGATGGTCCCGGCATCATCAGGGTCCGGGTAATCGTAGCTGACAAAGCCGATCCCGAATCCGGCGGTCTCTTCGAGGTTCTTCACCAGGGGCACCCCGTACCGGTCGGTCATGTTCCGGATGTTGGTTCCGACCAGCCCCTGTTCGAACGGTTCGGCAAGCGCGGTACCGTCATAGGATTCCGAGAAGACATAGACCCCGTTCCTGACGAACGGGCCTTCAGGATCGTTGAACGCGGCAAGGGCCTTCTCCCGCCCGTTCGCCTTCGCGTATGCGACCGCTTCTTTTACTACTGTCGTCAGGTTGTCGGGCGTCACCAGCCCTGGAGGGGCCTGCGGGGCCGCGGCTGGTGCAACCGCGGGCGTGCTGCCCGCGGGTTGTCCTGTCTGGCTGCAGCCGGCAGCAACGGCACAGGCTGCGATCAGGAGAATGACCGTGATAGTCCTCATCATCATCGTATGTTCATGGTGCAAGCAAAAAAAAATACCGGAACCGTGGGAGGATCCCGGGAGAATACCGGTTTTTATATAGTCTCCGGTCGTACCCATGAACCATGACGATCGATGAGATCATTGCACAGGCAAAGGGCTTCCTCCTCGCGCCGGTCGAGAGTTTCCGGGCTGCACGGCCCGACGGAACCGACAGGGCAGTCCCCTACCTTCTCGCCCTTCTCCTCTGCCATGCGGCCCTGGTAGCGGTCATCTCCCTGATCGGTATCAGCGCAACGGGCATGTTCCCGCACATGATGCCACGGTTCGCCATGCCGGTGGCCATCTTCTTCGGCATCCTGATCGGAGGGGCGGTCCTCACGGTCATCTTCTCGCTCTGGCTGCACCTCTGGGTATACGTTCTCGGTGGCAGGAAGGGGCTCCTTGAGACCGCCAAGGCCGTGGTCTACGGCATGACCCCGGCAATGCTCCTTGGCTGGATCCCGTTCATCGGGTTCGTCTTCTGCATCTGGTCGCTGGTCCTGCAGATCATCGGTGTCCGCGAGCTGCAGGAGATGAGCAGCGGAAAGGCGCTCGTGGCCATGGTCATTGCCGTGACGATCCCGCTCGTGGTTCTGGTACTGCTGGCGATGTACTTCTTCATCAGCACGGTCTCCATGTCGGGTGTTCCGGTGGCGCCTGCCAACCTCGTTCTCTGATTCATTTTTTTGGCCGGGTGACGGGAACCGGGGAAAAAAAGGTCACTTTACCCGGTACCCTTTGCCGGACAGATACGATGCGATCCACGGTTCTGCTTCTTCATCGGACCGCGGCCGTTTCCGTTCCACCGTTTCCCATACCGAGCGGAGCGCCGGATCGTCGGAATGCAGGGCGAGCGCCCCGGTTACATACCCCGCCTCCCGGCCGGCCCGGTCGAAGACCCGCATTGCCACGCACCGGTAGAACTTGCACTGCGCCGGGCTGTCGCGGTGGATGGTGCACCGGAGGAGATCGCCGTCCGGCCTGAGGAACCGGCAGGCGCTGGGATGGTTCTCTGGAAATGAGTGGTCTGAGAAGATTCCCCGCTTGTCCTCGTCCACCTCCGCCGTGAACGGCGTACCGGTGGAAACGGACTCGCATTCGAACGTGAAGGGGCCGGTCTGCCGCCCGATCACGATATAGTCGCCCAGGTACATGCAGCAGGAACCGCACTGGCGGCACGTGAAGACCATGGTATCCCGGCTTAGTATTCGGGGGGATCGGCTAAAAATCCGCCGGAGCACAAGCGCTATAACCGCTGCCGCTCTAGATCAACCGAGGAATCGTCACTATGTCGTACGCCAGCATCGCCATGCTTGACAAGGACCACCATATCCACATGGTCCCCGCGCACCGCGTCCTGATGCTCAGTATCGAGCACTCTGCCGTGAAGAAGACCGAGAACGAGCTGTTCGAGATCGAATGTTACCTGAAACTCTCGGTGGAAGGATTCTCCCACCCTCTCGAAGATGTGATCCGGTTCACGTTTGCGGCATCGCGGGTTCCCGGCCAACAGATGATGACCGAGCTCACCTTTGTCCAGAACCATATCATCAAGACCATCTTCGATACCGGCCTGTCCGGCGAACTGGTGGGCTGCAGCCCGGACGAGGCCGAGGCCTGCGGGTACGGGGTCACCATCTCGTCCGAGATCAAGAAACGGATGGCCGCCTCCCGCCAGATCCGCGATGTCCTTGCACGGAACGGGGCGCTGCCGGATTCGTTTACGCTCATCCGGTGAACGGCTGCCGGAATCACCCCGGTCACCATCCGGGTGATGCAAATACCTTTTTCCCGTGTAAGGAGAAACCCTTACCACAGAGCATAAGAACGTGGTATTATGGCCGATCCATCTTTCAACAGCGATGAACGGGTGCTGATCAGGACGCCGGGCATCCTGATCAAGTCGATCCCGTTTGAGGGCACCCTTACCAGCCGCCGGATCATCCTTACCGACCGGGAAAAGAATATCCTCCCGACAAAAGATATCCCGCTTTCCACCGTCCAGCGGGTGGGTGTCGGGGAGAATCCCCTGCGGGATCCCGTCCTGAATATCTCCGTCATCCCGCGGCCGGGCGAGGTCCGCCAGATGGTCCTTACGTTCTCGCAGCACGAGGGTGGGAACCGGGCCGGGGAACGCGACGAGTGGGCCCGTCTCATCCAGGATTACCTGATGCGCCCGGCAGCGCCCCCGGCGCGTGCACCGAAGCCGGCCCCTCCCCAGCCGAGGTACGAGGTCGTGAACACCCCGGTGGAGCCGGCCCAGAAACCTGCACCGGCTGCTGAAATGCCGCCGGCCCCGCCGGCTGAAACACCGGCCGGCGAGACGGTCTTCTGCACCCGGTGCGGAAACCGCGTTCCCGTGGAATCCGCGTTCTGCAACCGGTGCGGAACGCCGATCGTAGCTCCAGCCGGCATGCGGCAGGCACCCCCCCAGCAACCACGGTACGCGGCCCCTCCGGCGCCTGTTGCCCCGGCACCGGAGCCAGCCTACCAGCCGCCCGCACCCGCACCGGCCAGGTATGAAGAACCGGCCCCGTCACGCCAGACCGTTCCCCGTCCGTTAACCCCCCCTGCGCCCCCGAAGGCAGCAAAGAAGGGCTTGTTGTCGGGGCTGTTCTCCTCGAAACGGTCCAAACCGGCCGCAACGCATCAGCCCCGGCCCCATCCGGCAGACCTGGGGCCGAAAAAGAGCCGCATGCCCGGCAAAAAGACCATTATGATCGGCGTTGGGATCATCGTCGTCATCGCCATTGTTGCAGCAGTCGCGATCTTCGTGCTCCCCATGCTCTCATCCGTACTGCCGTCCGGTACCGGCGATTCATCCTCGGGAGGATCGCTGTTTGGCGGGAGCAGCGACTCGTCGTCTGCACCCCTGACGAACACCGGTGTTGCATCCATCACCGTCAAGGAAACGACCCCTGTATCCGCTCCTGCCAAAGGCGTATGGGTGAAGATCAGCTACCTGGGCGGGTATAAGGGGACCTACGGCATGCCGTCCGATCTCCAGAACGCCGAGGATTCCGGCGACAAGCTCTTCGAGGTCGTGAACGGGACCGGAACGATCCAGGCAACCATCGAGAAGAAGGACAGTTCGAGCAAGCGGGAGCTTGTCGTCGAGATCTACAACAACGGGAAACTGTTAAAGAGCGGCAAGACCTCCGTCGCGTACGGGAAGGTCGCGATCTCGGCCGATGCCGGCGCCAGCGCTGCAACGGCAGTATCGGGAACCGCGGGATCCGGCAACGTCACGGCAACGGGGAACGCCACCGCCACGACAGCCGCCACGGTCAGGACCACGACCGCTGCCGCAACAACGACGAAGAAGACCTGATCCCCTCCACCCGAACCCTTTTTTCATAAGCCGGCAGATATCTCTGCTGGTATACTATGTCCGAGCCGGAACATTTTCCCCGCAATGTGCCGTTCAAACCATCGGCGGCGTTCATTCCCTGGTTCATCGTCGATTTCATCCTTGTTATGGTCCTGGTCCTTGCCTGCACCGTTCTTCCGATGTGGCTCTCCGGGCCGTCCGATCCCGCGGTGGCGCTGGCAGTACTGGCCGTCATCATCGTCATTACCGTGATCTTCGTTGTATGGACGCGTCTGTATTATGCCACCATGGCCTACGAACTGCACGACGACGAGCTCCGCTGGAAGCGGGGCGTCTGGTTCCGGACCACGGGAATCGTGCCCTACAACCGGATCACCAACCTCGATCTCCGGCAGGGGCCGGTGATGCGCTGGCTGGGGATCTCGTCCATCTCAATCCAGACGGCAGGCTACTCGGGGCAGGCAGTCCCGGAGATCCGGATCGAGGCGATCGAGCATGCCGAGGAACTTCGCGAACTGCTGCGTTCGGCCGTGCGCAGGTGCAGCGCTTCCGGTGACGGGACCGGCAGCGGGGCATCGCGCGCACAGGTTGCGGACACCCCGGTGGCATCGGTGGGGACCAGCATGCTCATCTTAGACGAGCTCAAGAAGATCCGCATCCTGCTGGAACAGCAGAAAAAATAGGGAGAACTGAGTTATTCTTTTTTATCTTCCGCTGCTTTTACGGCCGGGTTTTTTCCCTTGTACCAGCGGTAGCCGGCATAGCTGACCAGGCCCAGGATGATGAGCGGCAGCAGGGTGAAGAGCAGTATGATCAGGGCTTCGATCATCCCGAAGAACCCGGATATCCCCTCGTTGATGGTTGCCACGAAGTCATGGCCTGCCTGCCCGCCCACCGGCTCGGGCTCCTGGAGGTAGACGCTGATCGTCGAGAGATCGATGCGGTTGTTGAGGTAGTTCAGCCGCCCGTTCAGCCGGTCCAGCTGGGTCTGGACCCGGTCGATCTGCTCCTGTACCGTGATGATGTCCTCAACCTTCGTGCTCTGCTTCATGATGGCGTTGTACTGGGCCAGCTGGTTGGTGTACGACGTCTTCTGGGCTACGAGGTCGACGTATTCCTCCGTGACGTCCTGCCCGCTGGTGGAGATCGATTTGACGGTGCCGAGTCCCCGGACGCCGGCAATGGCGGTCTCGAAGGCAGCCTGCGGGACCCGGATGGTCGCGGTTCCGGTCAGCCGGTTGTCGTATCCCTTCCGGACATTGGTGGACGAGAGGTAGCCCCCCTGTGCGGCGGCAAGCGTCTTTAAGGAATCCATCGATCCGGTGACATCCTTTACCTCGATGGTGATATCGGCGGTCTTGATGATCTTGGTCTCTGTATCCACAGACCATGAGCCGCCGGATCCGGGTGTCGGGACCGCGGTCGGCATCGGAACGGCCGGTCCGCTATATCCCGTCTGGGCGATTCTCTCGTTCGCGACGCTATAGGCGGAACCGGACTCCCCCACAAAGATTGTGTCCTTTGCAGACTCGGTCTTCACGGAATCTCCTGCCGGAAATGCCGTGCACCCGGCAGCGGCGATGAGTGCCACGCACACCAGAAGGATTGCAAGGTACTTTTGGTTCATACACAATCCATCGCACCCGGGAATATAAAATAACGTCGTATACTGCCAAATTTTTCGAAGTCTTCGCAATGTGCCTTCGGTTCCGCGGGGGATCCGTTGTGGGAATTATATACCTGCACGGGCGATACTCAATAGAGGATCCATGACAGATACACCGAATGCAGAGAAGAACGTACCGGAGAAACCCGGCAATGCCGGGGAGCTCGAGGCCCTGGCGTTCGAGGGGCTCCTTGCCGTACTCCACGAGGGTCCAACCCCCCCTGAGCGAAGGTACGCCGCCTACCTCCTGCGGAAGAAGACATTAAGCCCGCTGGCCATCCCGCCGCTCATCGAAGCGCTCTCCGATACCGACAAGTCCGTGCGGGAACAGGCCACGCTCTCGCTCTCGGCCATCGGGAAAGCGGCAGTCGGACCGCTGGCGGATGCCATGAAGGATCCCAAATGGGAGACGCGGTACCGCGCTGCCGAGGCCCTGGGAAGAATTGCCGACGAGAAAGCCATCAGGCCCCTGGTCCAGGGGCTCAAGGACAACCGCGACCATGTGCGGTACATGGCGGCCAAGGGGCTGAAGGACCTGGGGGATTCTGACACCATCGAACCCCTGATCATCCTCCTGAAGGATGAAAATCTCTATGTGCGGATGATGTCGGTGCGGGCGCTGGGCGCCCTGGGCGGGAAGAAGGCCGTCGATGCCCTGCAGGCGGCACTCCCTGAAGAGACCGATGAAAAGGTCAGGGCAGCGATTGAAGAAGCGCTGAAATAACCGGGTTGACGGCAGGGCGCCGGTCGCTGCCTCATATTTCCCGGGGAATAAAATCATCACATTTTTATCGGCAGGGGTTCAATCAGAAAAGACTTAAAAACCCGCCCATTTTCACCGGAGACGGCTGTACGGGGCACCCTTGCCCGGCCCGGCACCGGCACATCCCGGCAGGGACGGGTTATCGGGGTATCCATGCGGAACAGAACGAACGGATCGCCACTCCACCGGCCATTCTCGTTCTACCTCCTCCTGTTCATGGTCGTTCTGGTCCTCTTCATCGTGGGAGTTTTGAGCGCCTGCAATTACCTGGAATCCAAGAACAATTTCGAGCAGGATGCGCTCAACCTCCAGGTCCAGACAGAGAACAACGTCGAGGCTGCGTTCCGTCTTACCGATACGGCCACCACGATCCTGGACAATAACCTGAACGATGCGATGGAGAAGGGACTCATTGAGGTCCGGACGGAATACCGGCTGGCCGGGGGGAACGTGTCTGTTATGGACCTCGGGAGCATCCGGGCCCGGCTGGGGGAAGGGTACGATATCTACGTGATCGACGAGAACGGGGTGATCGTCAGGACCACCTATGCCCCGGAACTGGGACAGGACTTCAAATCCGTTCCGTACTTCTACCGGTACCTCACCACCATCCGGAATTCCGAGGGTTTTTTCCCCGACCGCGTGGTCCACGAACTGCTCGGGTCGGGCCAGTACCGGAAATACGCCTACATGCCGACACCGGATCACCGGTATGTCCTCGAGCTGGGCGTGGGCGGGCCGGCCTTCGACCAGATCAACCGGAAACTGGACGATCACAAGAATATCAAAAACATCATCTTCGCCAACCCCTATGCCGAGGACTATGCCACGTTCAACGTGCTGGGCCTCTGGGTCAGCAACAACTCAGCGCCCCCGCAACCCGTTGCAGGGTACCTGCGGGAGGCGATCCAGAACCATAGTACGCGCGAGTTCTCCGATCCGGTCCGCCACACCACGACACGGTTCCTGTACATCGATCTCAGGGACGACCGGTATGGTTCCGATCCCAGCCGGATCGTGATGATCACGTACAGCACCCGGCTCATCCAGGATGCGCTGAACCGGATCCTGCTCTTCCACCTCCTGGTCGGGCTGGCAGCCGTCGCCCTTGGGTGCATGGCAGCCTACCTCCTCTCGCAGCGCCTGGCGCGGCCCATCCGGGCGATCGTCAGCGATGTCGGCCTGATCGCACAGGGGAACCTCGACCACCGGATCCGCGAGACCCGGAACAACGAGTTCGCGGTCCTCGAACAGAGCATCAACACGATGGTGGATTCCCTGAAAGCCGCATTCCAGAGGATGCAGGACGACGAGATCTTCCGGCAGGAGATGATCGACCAGCTGCCGGTGGCAATCTTCGTCAAGAGCGTCGGGACCGGGAAGTACGTGTACTGGAACGCGATGAGCGAGCGGCTCTTCGGGATACCGGCACAACAGGCTCTCGGGAAATCCGATGAGGAGTTATTTTCGGCGGGGATGGTCGAGACCATCCGGCGCGAGAACGCCGGCCTCTTCACGCAGCGGGGACAGATCCAGAGCAAGATCGTCAGCAACCGGAGTCTTGGCGGCCGGATCATCCACGTGATCATCGTGCCGATCTTCGATTCCCAGGACCAACCCCTGTATATCATGGGAATCTCGGAGGACGTCAGCCCCCAGAACATCAACCTGAAGATGGAGCTGGTCTTCAGCATCACCCGGCACGATATCCTCGACAACCTCTCGGTGATCATCAGCCACCTCGAACGTGCGCAGCTGCTCAATACCCCCGAGGAGATGCAGCAGTTCATCAACAAGACGATCGGATCGATCGAGTCCATCCGGAACCAGATCGCCTACATGCGGTCGCTGCAGGAGCTGGGGATCATCACCCCCACATGGCAGGACGTCGGGCAGGCATTCGGGGATGCGGCCAGCCTGCTTCCGGAACACTCCGCGACCATCGATACCGATGTCGGCACGTACGAGATCTACGCCGATCCCCTCCTGCCCCGGGTCTTCTTTGTCCTCCTGGACAACTCCCTGCGCAATGCAGGATCCGCCCGGTCATCGATCGCGCTGTCTGCCCGCGAGGACAACGGGGACCTGCTTCTCGTGTACACGGACACGGGCTACGGGATACCGCCCGATGAGAAAACGGTCCTCTTCGATTTCGGGAACGAGAACACCTCCCGCCGCGGCCTCTTCCTGATCCGGGAGCTCCTGGGGTTCACCGGCATCACCATCGCGGAGACCGGGAACTGCAACGGGGGCGTGCGGTTCGAGATCCGGGTTCCCCCGGGGAAGTTCCGTACCCGGTAATCCCCTGCCGTGCCGGCCGGGGCCCCGGATCCGGCCCGGCGGGATGTCCCGGCGCGGGGGGTCGCGGATACCGTGTCTGTGAAGCGATCCGGCAGATCTTCCCTTTCGTACTCAAGCCTGCCTCCATGCGATGTAAGAAATAGGGGGAGGTAAAATACCAGCCATATATCCTAACGGAGGAATGGAGTACATGGAATCAGCTAAGCTCTACACCCTGCCGAAACTGCCGTACGAGTACACGGCGCTGGCACCGTATATCTCCGAAGAACAGCTCACCCTGCATTACACCAAACACCACCAGGCCTACGTGACCGGTGCGAATGCCATCCTGGAGAAACTCGATAAGGCCCGTAAAGACAACGTCGATCTCGACATGAAGGCAACGCTCAAGGAGTTGTCGTTCCATATTGGCGGCTACCGGCTCCACGCGCTTTTCTGGGAGAACCTTGCGCCGGCCGGCAAAGGCGGCGGGGGCCTGCCGAAAGGCGATCTGGCAAAAGCGATCGATGCGGAGTTCGGGACGTTCGACCGGTTCAAAAAGGAATTCACACAGGCAGCGTCCAGCGTTGAAGGATCCGGGTGGGCCGTGCTGACCCACTGCCTGAAGACGAACCGGCTCCTCATCATGCAGCTTGAAAAGCACAATGTCAATCTTGTTCCGGGCTTCCGTATCCTGATGGCCCTTGACGTGTGGGAACACGCGTACTATCTCGATTACAAGAACGACCGGGCAAAATTCATCGAAGGGTTCTGGAACCTCGTGAACTGGAACGAAGTGAATGCCCGCTTTGTCACCCATACGAAAAAGTAGGGCTGCGGGGTCCGTTCCAAAAAAGAGGCTGGATCGGCCAGGCCGCGTATTCTTTTTTGACGGGATTTTCCGGCAATTCACCGGAACGCGATCGTCCCGTTCCGGGTACCTGCCGCCGCCACCTGCTCGTGATATAATACCGGGGCAAGGTACTGGGTGATCCTTCGTTTGATACCATTTGCGATCAGCCAGTCCTCGACATTCTCCTCAGAAAGACAGTGGTTGAGGCGCACGGTCTTTCCCTGGAATGTCCGGACCAGCCGGTCGTAGAGCGGGCTTGCGAGAACCAGCGAATACTCACACGCGCCCCCGTAGAACACCGTGACCGTCCCGTCCTCCCGATGTTCGTACTCGAACGCGTACTTCCCGTCCAGGGTTGACAGCCGTGTCCTCATCATGACCCTGCGCCAGGTATCGATCTTCTGGCAGGGGATAAATAGTCTTGCCATGTCGGCTGTGAAAAAAATCAGATGGCGATGATAGCGGATTGATCCGATTAAGATTCTGGTAAGTCGCGGTTGATAGGAACAGGTAGCCTTGGTAAATTAATGCGACATCGTATTCTTAAACTGATTATCTTAAAGTTCGCAAATGATAGTATTCATGTATGGTAAATTTCGGTTCTGCACCATATGAATCACCTGAAATGCGGGAGATGGTAAAATCATTGATTAAAACCATCGATGAAAGCAATAAGAAAGTAGAGCAATACAACAAAGCGATGCACACAATGACGTTGTCATTGGTATTCTTAACGGGTGTTTTAGTGGTTTTAACGATAACGCAAGTTTTAATTCTATTTAGATAACCATGACGGCGCTGATAAGTCCACGGTTGATCACGATTTTTCCTATCGCGTAGCTAAATTCACATCAACCGCCAATGCACCAGAACCCTCCCAAAATAAGTTTAAATACCAATCTCACTAACATTTTGTAAACATGGATGATGCGATCGAGGTTGCACGGCTCCTGGATATCCTCGGCAACCGTAACCGGCGGCGTATCATCGACCTGCTCCGGCAGAAGCCCTGCTTTGTCACGGAGATCTCGGACACGCTGATGCTCTCCCCCAAGGCGGTCATCGATCACCTCCAGCTGATGGAACGCGAGGAGATCCTTTCCTGCGAGCTGGACGACCGCCGGAGGAAATATTACTACCTGGCCCATGACATCCGGGTGGACGTCAGTCTCAGGGATCGCAAGGCCGCTGTCAGCGGGCCGGGTGCACATTCGCAGGAAGACGACCAGCTCAAAAAGACCGTTGCCATGCTGGCCCGCATGATCCAGGCCCACGACCAGATCCTCGCCAGCCTCGAACAGATCAACCACGACATCGAGACCAAGATCAACGATCTTGCCCTCATCCATAAGGATTTATTCAGAAGCGATCGAGAAATGAGTATAGTAATCGCGTTGTCCCACCAGCCCCTGACCCTTCCGGAGCTGGAGGAAGCGACGGGTATGGCACAGAACGGTGTCGCCGGGATCCTCCGGGAGTTCGAACACCATGGCATCGTGAAACGCGAGAAAGACCGGTATATGCTCCGAGGCATCCATGCAGAATAATCCTGGCGGACCCTACGACGAGGTGTTCAACAACCTGGCGAAAATTGTCGAGGATATCATCAACACCATGCCCGACAGCCAGCATGCCCGGATCATCGGGTACACGATCATCACGCGCCAGGCCGGCAGCGGCGACCCGGTGGTCTTCAACGGCGGTATGCCCGACGACTCCGGTGAAGTTCCGTACGAGGTCGTGGAAACCGACGAGGCGATCTTCATCACGGCGGAGCTGCCCCCGGACCTGAAGAATTCCCCGGTGGCCGAGATCGAGGAGGATGTCGTCCGCATCGTTGCGGATGACCGGGTGCTGACCATCCCCCTCCCCCTCCCGATCGACCGGATCCACAGCTATTACCGGGTCCACCGCGGGCTGATGGATATCTCGCTCAAAAAGGCAGCAGCGATCCGGCCGCTCTGAGGGAATGGCAGGGGTACGCAACCCCAGCTGCTGCGAAAAAAAACCGCCTCACCACTGCGTTTTAAAAAATTATGCCTTCACCGGGAAATCCGCAGGCGCCGGCTGAGTGACCCCTTTCTTCCCGCCCTTCATCTCGTGGAACTGCCGGAGCGAGACCGTGATGTCCCGCGTGAACGCGAAGTACCCGATCTGGGTGCTGCGGCAGAGCTTCATCGCCATGTCCATGAGCCCCCGCGGGTCGGGCCGCGCCTCGCCCAGCCAGATGTGGAAGATGTTGCCTCCGTCCACGATCGGGAAGAAGACGTGCTCGATCTCCATGCGCTTCGCGAGCGGGACATTGGCCCCGGGCGCCACGTGGGTGCCGTTCGTGTAATAGATCGGCAGGTCGCGGGTCTTCCCCAGTTTCGGGAGGCTGTACTCCAGGTCGCCCTTGATCACCTTCTTCGCGTGGTCGTGGTAGCGCCGGTCCAAAAGGTCGGCCACGGCAAACCGCTGGCCGGTGGTCTCTGCCGGCGTCCGGGCGAGCGCGAGCGTCATGGTGTTCTTCTGCGAGAGTTCCCGGGCATAGAGTTCCATCTCGGTCATGGCCCGGATGGCGAGCCTGAACGCGGCCTTCGACTCGTGGAGCTGCTGGCCGGTATGGTGCTGGACCATCTCGTTCACCCCCACGACCCCGATGGTGTAGACCAGCCCTTCGAGGTCCACGGCCAGCGCCCCCCGCTCGCCGGTGTTGGGGTCCTTGGGGCGCTGCATGGCAAAGGGCATCCGGCTGTTGGACCGGATCAGCTCCATCCACCGGCGCTTGATCTTGAAGATCTCGACCGAGACGTCCATGAGTTTCTTCAGTTCGGCAAAGAGCCGGGCATCGTCGCCCTCAGCCTTGTAGGCCGCCCGCGGGCAGTTGACCGAGACCACCTGCCACGATCCCATGGAGAAGTGGCGCCCGTCCTCGAAGACGAGCTTCCGGTCAAAGTCCGAGTCCTCGTCCGCCACGGCCGAGAACTGGTAGGCGCAGCACTGGTAGCAGGAGATCCCCTTGCCGGCCCCGCGGTACGCCGGGAGCTGGTTGTCGTAGTACGGCGTCCCGAACTTGGAGGCGAGCTCGAACGTCATTAAGTAGAGGTCCTGGTACGTGGGGAGGTCGGGGTGCGCCCGGTTGAACTCCTCCCGCTCCTGCATGAAATCCGGCTCGATCGAGATCTCGGGCTTGGGGAAGTTGAAGGGCTTGCCCCAGTAATCGCCTTCGAGCATCACCTCCATCAGGGCCTTGAAGAGCAGACGGACTTCGCGCTCGAATTCGCCGTAGGCCCGGTGCGGTGCCATGGTGCCGTCCCAGACCTTGCCCTTGTACACGCAGGGCTTGTCCTGCCAGAGCGCGGGAACGCCCGGCGAGAGCTGGATGGACGAGAAGACCAGCTGGCCGCCCCGGGCCACCATCATCTGGGTCATCTCGTACACGAACATCTGCACCATCTGCTTGATCTCCTCGTACTCCATCCCTTCCATGTACGGGGCGAGGAACGTGAGGAAGTTGTAGTAGCCCTGCCCGCCGGCAAAGTTGGTCTGGGCCGACCCGAGGGCTTTCACCGCATGGAGGATCGCGACCTCCGCACGCTTGGCCGGCCCGGCAACCGACGCCTTGGTCCCGTTGCCGTCCGGCATCAGGCCGTAGTAGAAGAAGTAACGGAGGTCCCAGTCCTGGCAGAAGGGCCGCGTCCCGAAGTACTCGAGGTCGTGGATGTGCATCTCGCCCGCCAGGTGGTGGTCGGCGAGGGCCGGCGGCAGCTGGAGGAGGTACTGCTCTTTCGAGATCTTGTCCGCCTTCTTCTTGTGCGAGGTCTCGGCATTCTCCTGCAGGTTCGCGTTGTCGTGGGCCTCGAACCCCTTGCCCACATCGATCAAGTGGGCGTCGAAGACCGGCGTCCCCACCCGGGTCGAGACGTTCCGGTACTGGACCATGCCCCGCTCAAGGAGGACGATGTTCATGATCTCCCGGATGAGGGGCCCCGAGAGGGACTTGAGCCCCATGTTCTTGATCCGGTTCTCCACTTCGAGCGCGATCTCCTGGGCGGTCTCAAGGCTTGCCCCCTTGTACCCGTAGAAGGTCTCGACCAGTTTCGTCTCGTCAACGATCTGGCTGACGATCCGGTTGCGGTCCCAGTCAACGATGTGGCCGTCGGTCGTCCGGACCGGGGGAAGGGCCGGTGTATACTCACCAAAGATGGTCTGCTGCCTCGTCTCCGGCCGGGGCATCATTCACCTGCGATCAGCCTGCTGATGTGGTCCCCGTCCAGGTTCCCCGCGGGAAAGAGATCCGCGGATGTAAAGAAATCGTCCTGCTTCTGGAGGACCGGCGCCTCGTTCACGAAGACGCCGTTCATCCGGAGTTCGGTGAGTGATTCTGCCGTGGAGAGATCGCGCTCGGCATACTGATAGCCGGTCTTCTTCAGGTACCCCTTGAGAAGTTCGCAATTCGGGCAATGTTCCAGGGTATAGACAATCAGAAGCGGATCGTTTGGCACAAAATCACCCTTACTCTGTCATGTATCCAATAGGCAGTATGGGAATAAAAAAATCATGGTTTGCATATCCTTTCCATCCGGAATGCCTGGCGATTATCCTTATGTGCAGGATCGGCCAATAGTACCGCAATGGCGAGGACGTTTCTTGCGCTCGAACTTTCGGGAGAGATCCGGGAGCGGCTTATCGAGGCCCAGAAGGTACTGGGGGGCAGCTCTGCCCGCCTCACGTTCGTTGACCCGGCGCTCATCCATATCACGGTGAAGTTCCTGGGCGAGGTGGACGAGCGGCGGCTCGTGCAGGTGCAGGAGGCGGTAAAGAAGATCGCGTTTGCTCCCTTCCCGGTTACGGCAGGCTGCGTCACCGTGAACAACCCCAAACGGCCGCACACGGTCTGGTGCAGCATCGATGACGGCGGGAACGGCGCCCGGCTCCTCGGACTCGTCGAGGCCGCTCTCGCCCCCCTGGGCTTTGCCCGCGAGGAGCGGCGGTTCACCGCCCATGCAACGGTGGCCCGGGTGAGGGATTTCGATCCCTCGCTCATGAAAGCGCTGGAGCAGCTGAAGGGGAAAACGTACGGCAGCTGCACGGTCGGCGGCCTGAAACTCAAGAAGAGCACGCTCACCCCCCGCGGGCCGATCTACGAAGACCTCCTGGAGGTGACATGGTGACGCGGACCGCACTCGAAGAGGAGATCCTGCAGGGGCTCCGGCCCACGCAGGAGGAGAAGGACCATGTCTGCGGCCTTGCCGGACGCATCCTCGACCGGATCCGCAAGGACGGGACGGCGGAAGGGATGGTGGTCGGGTCCATTGCCCGGCACACGTGGGTGCGGGGCGACCGGGACCTCGATGTCTTCATGCTCTTCGATCCCGGCCTCTCCCGCGAGGAGCTGGAGGCGCAGGGGCTTGCCCTTGCCCGGCGGATCGCGGCCGCGTTCACGAAGGATTTCCACGAGAAGTACGCCGAGCACCCGTACATCAACGCTACCATCGGGGACGTGGACGTTGACCTCGTGCCGTGCTACCGGGTGGAGAGCGCTGCCCGGATCCAGAGCGCCGTGGACCGGACGCCGTTCCACACCCGGTACATCACCGACAAGATTAACGGCCTCATCGATGACGTCCTGCTCCTCAAGCGGTTTGCGAAAGCCGGCGGGATCTACGGCTCCGACCAGATGACGGAGGGATTCTCCGGGTATCTCTGCGAGCTGCTTGTCCTCCATTACGGGGGATTTACCCCGCTGCTGAAGGCTGCTGCCGAATGGAAGCCGCAGACGGTCATCGATGTGGAAGGTCACGGGGCCAAGGAGTTTTCCGAGCCGCTCGTCATGATCGACCCGGTGGACCCGAAGCGGAATGTTGCCGCCGCGGTCTCGCTTGACCGGATGGCGGAGTTCGTGGAGCTGGCCCGGGGCTACCTGGACGCCCCCTCCGTGGCGTTCTTTGCGATTCCGGAAGAATCGCCCATCGGCAAGGACGAGCTGGGCGACCTGCTGGCACAGCGGGGCACCGCGCTCTACGCGGTCACGTTCGCCACCCCGCCGTACATCGAGGAGATCGTGGTCCCGCAGCTGAAGCGCAGTACTTCCGCGATCGCGGAATACCTGGAACGCAACGGCTTCCCCGTGCACCACGCCCACTACCGGATGGGAAAAGAAGAGAGCATGATCCTCGTTGAGCTGCTGGTCGCCGAGCTCCCTGCGGTCAAGAGCCATGCCGGTCCCCCGGTCTGGAACCGGGTGAATGCCGATAAGTTCCGGGAGAAGCACCGGGGCTCGTCCTTACCGGGGCCCTACATCAACAATGGCCGGTACGAGACCGAGGTGCCCCGGGAGTTCCGGCAGGCCGGCGCCCTGCTCCGGTCGGACGGCATGCTCCAGATCGGCCACGGGAAGCACGTGCGGGAGACGTTTGCGAACGGGTGGCAGGTGCACGAGGGGATGGGGTGCTGGAGCCCAGGCTTTGCCCCGTTCATTGCCGGGTTCTTTGGCCGGTGCTCGCCGCTGGTGAGGATTGAGAAGAGGTGAGGGATGGAAGGGGTATTCGTATGTATGGGACAGGTCTAGTGAGGCCCGATCTCGTATGGAACACGTGAACAATTGAAACGGCTCATTTATCTCTCGCATCCAGTGACAGGTATTTTTATTCTTGTCTCACTTTTATGCTCATAGAGGGAATTAAGGACGTGTTGGAAGACTATAAACAAATATCTTGGGGAGATGAATTTTACTGAATTAATTCTCTTTTAATTTCTACAGTCACTATAGAATTCTTGTTTAATAATCGGATTAACTAAAAAAGCCTACTTGCATAATAAACAAACAGTATAAATTTTTTTTTATTATCATTAATCCATCCATTTAAATCCAACTCTACTGTCATGTATGTCAGTCAGTAAGGAGTAAACGCTGCTGTAACTTGTGGCAACAAGTTTTTCGATTGGCCACTCATCCCCCCATAAAATTACATCCATACCTACTTTTGCATTTGGACAATTTGTAATATCCACTGTAGTTGTATCCATCATAACTTCCCCAAGAACAGGACAAAAAGTACCATTAATACATACGTATGTTTTTCGATTTTTTCGTAAGGCAAATGGATAACCATCACCATATCCGACAGCGATTATTCCAATTCGTTTTACATTTTTTGTTTTATTGATTGATGGGCAGTAGCCAAAAAGCCCGTTCGGTTTAACATCATGTATTTCTGTGAGTTTTGTTTTGAAAGTCATTACAGGTTTTAATTTGATCGAATTTTTTTCGGAACTTGAAGGGGGCAAATATCCATACAGTGCTAATCCAGGTCGCACATAATCATAATGCATATCCGGAAAGTTAAAGATCGCAGATGAGTTACAAATACTTTTTTTACCAGGTTTATCTTTTATAAAATTATTAAAATCTTCAATTTGTTGAATATTTATTTCATCTGTAGGTTTATTTGAGCATGCAAAATGGGACATAATATTGACCGGTTGTTCGATTTTTTCGTCGCTGGATAACTGTTTCAGGGCCCAGTCTCTCTTTTTATTTGAAAAGCCCAAACGTCCCATACCAGTATCAATTTTTAGCCATGCATGTATTTTTTTAGGTAGTTTTTTTTGCTCTTTTAACCATTTAATCTGCTGTTTATTATGAAATATCACATTAAACTCATGTTTTGATGCGTCTAATAACTCTTTTTTAGCAAAAATGCCCTCCATAAGAAAAATTGGCTTATTAATCCCACCGGTTTTTAATGTCATGGCTTCATCAATTGAGGCAACACCAAAAGCACCAACCCCATTTTTTTGTAATATTTTTGCAATACGAACTAAACCATGACCATATGCATTCGCTTTCACCATAGCAATTATTTTTTGATGTGGAAACTCATCATCGGGATTTTTCTCTTTGATTTTTTGGGTAATTACTTGAAGATTATTTAAGATATTATTCTTTGATAGGATGCATATACAACAAGATTTTCGAGTCATTTTATATCCGTTTTATCCTAAGTGCATTTGAATTAATTTGGTACCCTGAATGGTCTCATAACCTCATATATTGAGCGGCAAAGAATTTCATGCTTTTCAGGATCTTTTTCATCAACATATTGAGTTAATATAATAAAAGCATCCCAGAGTTTTTTAGTCTCATCAGGATGTATTCTGATTTTCGTTCTGTATTCATCACCAAGTCTATGGTCGGTGACTGCCATCATTATCTCCTCGTCTTTTCTTTTGATGAGAATAAATCCATCATTAATAATATCCCTTGTCTCTGTATCTATTTTTAATTTATAGGTTTCTTCACTCACAAAATATCCTATCATCTTACCGCCTTTTGATCCTCCTTTAGATAGTGGAATGTATGGATTTTCATGCTTGGTTATGATAATTTTTGTTGGATCTAACCATGTTTCAGGATTTCCTTCTGGTGTTCGAAAAATTCTGTGGACAGCGGCTCCATTAAGTGCTGCTGTCTCATTTGAATGGATATATTTTCTCCAACATTCTGTTTTATTCCATTCGTAATCCTTTAGAGAATCTATAGCAATTATTACATCGTTGCTTCCAAGGGAATTTATTATTGAGATTGAGATTGGAAAACTTTGTTCTGGCATTAACAGCTTACTTCTTCCCTCTCTAATAAGATCAATCAGATGTTCTGCATCGGCAACAACTTTACTTTTTATCAAAGTAAAAATTAAACTGGATTCGGGTTTGTATAATTTATCATATTTTTTACGAACGTCACTATTATGGTCTAAAAATTCAAGTTTATTTGAAATTTCCTCAATTTTAATTCCATTTTTCTCAATTGCACTGATCTGATTATTCTGATTTATTTCAATCCTCGTAATTGTAATAAGTGCAAAAGCGGACATTGCCAAAGCAAGAGTAAGCAATAATCCAATTGCAAACGAATCGCTTATTAATCCGAGTCCTCTTCCTACAAAACCAATGAAAATGCATATTATTGCAGATATTTGGGGAAGATACGGAACACTATTGATAATATTCTTAACCATCTCGCTAAATGCTGAAGCAATTGTTTTCCAAAAAGCCATATTATTATTTTATTTTTGGTTTGTTTTTATTTTTATCGAAATGTATTCATGAGTATAAACTAGTCATTCATCGTGATGTATTAATACGATTATGCTCTCCTACTGGACTCGATAGGTTTCCTTGTTTCTGAGCTGATTTTCGTAATCAGGTTTTTTCTTGATAATGAAGGAATCGATTCTTCATGTTAATCTTAAAAATTCTCGGTCCTAATTTTTCTCACATATCTATGGTATAAAGCAGTGCCTTGACATTCTATAACCGTACCTCCTCCAAAATAGGACGTCATTGCGAATGATCCTCAGAAAATTTAATTCATAGCATGCATGTTTTCCGCAGCAAATCACTGTTTGCATCTCTCCGAAAATTCAAGGTTAACCCTTTATATTGTAATTATTTTTTAAAAATGCCAGTCTGTAAAAATTTTTTCTGAACTTACCAAAACCCAGCAAATTCAAAAATTTTCAAAAATTTTTCAAATCAATTCTCCTTAGATTGTCCCATATGGTCATATGAGCCCTACGCGCAAAACGCCTCGCGGGTTTTGCGCTACTCACTTACCTGTATGATAGTTGCGAACGTACGGGCCGTTGCCCAGCGAGGGGGCGACGAGCCCCCCGAGCGACTCCCCACATCAGTGGGGAGGGGGAGACATCGCAAAAATTTCAAAATTTTCTCCGGCTCGAAAAAAATTTCCGGTTCGATCTGAGTATAGCTTACCCACCGTACCAAGACCCCCCTCATAAGTTACCTCCCCACCTATGAAGGAACTCCTAAAACACCCTTTCTTTTGATCCGGACCACCCCAAGTATGAAAACCGGGGCGATCCTTTCTACGAAGAAGGCTTTCCAGCCTTCTTCTCAAGCTCGTGTTCCGATTCTCGGAACACTCACTGTACAAAAGGGTCTATTTAGACACTTTTTTGAGCCCTTAAATCCTCCAAAATGACAAAATAACGCCTATCCGAGCCCCTTTTTAAAAAGGTGATCTGTAATTCGCAAAAAAGTGCGACTCTCCAAAAACCGGTTTTTCAAATCGGGCTCCGATTGGCAAACGGAGCGTTATATGAGGAGATCGTTTCATAGGGGATCCATGCCCCGGAAACCCCCCGGAACGGGCGGGTTTTACGTCGGTGGCGGGGAGGTTCCGTCGTAGTTAATCCGTCGGACCCCCCATTAGCAGAAAACCGCCAGGTGGATCGCATCAAACAGGGGGTCGGCGGATCCCAATCCGGGCCGTATACGAGCCCGGATCCGGAAAAGTGGGGAATCGGAGCCCGTATAGGGCCCGGATCCAACTTGGTGCCAGGTGCGAAAAAAGGGGTCCGGAACAGGGGGTTTACGGCGTTGGACCGGGTACGGGAAGGTAGCGTGCGGAAAATTTTTTCAACGGACGTTTGTGAAAAAATATCCGGCATTTTGAAAAATTTTCTATGACCCCTTTTCTCTGACCCGTTTGTAAAAAAAACCGGTTTCATAAAAAAAAATTTTCAATTAACAGCGTTTGCAAAAAAATTTCCGGCTCTGGTAACAATTTCATTGGGATCTTTTGTAAAAATTATCCGGCTCCTGAAAAAGTTTTCATCAAACATTATTCCAAAAACGATTTGAAATGACCATATTTTTTGTGTGCCTGTTCAATGGGCATGACATCAAGGATCCTGACCGTTTTGTCCTCCTCGCAAATCCGGTAGAACGCAGTCCAGGTCCTCCCGATATGCAGCCGGTACAGGACATACCCGTCTTTTAAGTATAATTTCTCCTTGTCCCCCCGTTTTCCGGGAAACGGGTTTTCCCGGAGGGTTTCGAGTTTTTCTCTGGTGATCCTCCGGCTTTTATCATCGAACCCGTTGATCGTATCGACCTGTTCCCGTTCGATGAGATGGGTAATCGTCAATCGCATATTCCCGAGAGCGAAACGAATTCTCCCTCATCCTCGATGCGTGTCATATCGGATACCAGCCGCTCTTTTTTATATACCTCTATCATCTCTTCCAGAAGCTCCGAGTAGGTCTGTCCGGCAGAACGCATCTCGGAAAGCTCCTTCCATACCGGTTCTGCTACCGGAATCCGCTTTACCGCTGGCATGATCATATGATACACATGGCACACATGAATAACTCTGGCTTGTATACGGTTCCCCTCGCCGACCAGCCGCTCATTTTAAGGGAGGTCTCCCGATTGATGTACAATCCGGATTGCCAGATATGGAATCTTCCCGATTTCCCAAGCCTCCCACGTCACGGGATACCCCTCACATCCCACAGCGGCCAACCCCGGGCAACGTTTCCATACCCTTCTGATTGCGGGTACTTCCAGTATGAGCGAGGCCTGCGTAAAGAGGAACTTTTTTCCCGGAATTTTTAACAAAACCACGAGTCTGGTTGCTTCCGGTCCCGGGTTCCATTTATTTCCCGATATACCGGACATCGTCCAGATCCCTGAAATGCCGGTCCCCGGTTACTACGATGGCCTGGTATCTGCGGGCCGTTGCAAGAATGATTGCATCGGCAGTCCCGCCCAAAAAAGCACTGTTCCGGAGGTGACCGGCATCCAGGGCAATTTCTTTGGTAACCGGGACAATGTCGCTGATCTCATCGATATAGTGTATCTTTTCTTCAACCGATTCAGGAGGGTACCGGTTGTATTTCCGGATTATTTCCGTGAGCGTGAGTGCCGAGGTCAGTAATTTTTCATTGGGATCTTCGATGATGGATCTGGCAGTCTTGTTGGTCCCCCGGAAATATTCGATCCAGGCCCAGGTGTCAAGCAGGTACGCGATGGGAATCATCCTCCTCGCGTTCGAACCGGGTGAGCTCCGGTGTACTGCCATAGAGCGAGCGCCGGCTCGTTCTTTTGCTTTTCAAGAGAAACCTGACGGCATCGTCATAGGAATGCAGGTTTTCCCGGGATTTGATCCGGTCCAGATCGGTTTTTGTATCGCGGGAGATCTGGATGGTGGTTGATACCGGCATGGATTATACTATAGTCTATAGTGCTATAAACCATTTGCTTCCGGGTACAGTATGATTTCTGCGGGAGCCGGAAAAATTTTCCATCAAACTCATGAAAAAAATTTCCGGCTTCCGGAAAATTTCCCGGCACAATCAGAAAAAAAATCCACAACCCGCCCGGCAAAATACTTCCGGAACATTGTGGTCCCCTTCGCACGTTACACGATTGTAAATCATTGCAATCTAACCAAGATTGATATGCTTGTAAACCAGATGATGAATCGGCATTTTGCCCGGTCATGAACAAATAAAAAAAGGTGAGCAATGGCATTGGCAGTACTATCGAAAGGCGAAGAAGAGATCGCCACCAAGAGGCTGGCGGTCAAACCGAGCACGTGGGAAGCCTTGTCCAACTTAAAGAAGCCCGGGGAAACATTCGACGAGCTGCTGGTCTCCCTGATCACGGCCGAGCAGCGGCACCGCCTCATCCGCGATCTCGATGCTGCCGCTGCGGAGCCTTCGGTCTCGTGGCGGGAAGCAGCGGAAGAGCTCGGCCTGTAACATGCTCCAGGTAAAAGCGGGCGTTATCGAATTCCTGCGGCACCTGCCGGAGAAAGATCGCCGTATCGTGGGGGAGCATATCTCCCGGCTCGATGGGGAATGGCCCCCCGGTGGCGATCTTGAAAAACTGTACGGCTGCCGGTACCGTCTGCATATCTCCCGGCGCTACACGCTCTTCATCGAACATGACGGGGATGAGACAACGGTCCTGCGGATCATGACCATCGGCCAGGCCCACAAACGGTACGGGAAGATCTAATCACCACATACTATTTCGTATTCTCGTTTTGTAATTTCATTGAGTTTACATTCAATTGTTTATTGTAATTTTCTCAATTCAAATTCATGCCCCTTCCGTCTGAATTCAATCTGTTTGTTATGGACCATAATCGCTGCGAGCATTGATGCAAACCGAGGGCTGTGCTGTTCCCAGACATGCTGATGATTCTGGATGTAATCTCCAAGTCCTCCTTTCGGAGGATCGGTCATGGAGGCACCCAGAGAGTACCAAGCTTGAGTTTTAAAAAAATTCTTGAGTATGTCGTCGAGCAAAGCTTTCGGAAAGGCGAGACTTGTTTTTTTCCACGTGATGTAGTAATAATCACCCTGCAATTCGCCGTTGATATCATGTCCTTTGTTGATTCCGATAAGTCGACTCAAAGGGGGACAATGGATGGGTACCATAGTGGACAATATTTACTTTAAAATAATATTTTTTCCGATTTGAAAAAGAGTAATATCTACGATACACGATCCCTGCTTCCAGCTTCGTAGATCTCTTTTTGATTAATCTTCCGGCACCGCGGTCTCACAAAAAAGAGAACATGTCCCGGTTTTTAACGGGTGATGGGCCCCGGGCATTTTCAAAATTCCCGGTCTCACAAAAAACGCGATAACGATTGTAAAAAAAATGCCGGAGAGATCCGGAAAATCTCACGCCTTCGAATTCTTCTTGATCTTCATCGAGGCCAGCTTGGTGATAGCCTTCTCGTCCACACCGGGACTGATCGTCAGCTTCCTGTTCCGCACGGCCGCATCGACAAATCCCTTCCCGGTCTCGGTCCGGACAATGAGCGTGGTCGAACCGGCCGGGCTCCCGACTGCGCCGGCCGAGATGTCCGCCATCACGGAGGCAAGGTCCGTGCAGAAGTGGCAGCCCTTCCGGATGCAGGTCTCGAGCTCCGCGAGCGGCACGTTCGTAATGGTGCCGTCCTGTTTCAGGATCTCGAGTTTCCCCTTCACATCCAGCTTCCGGATCTCGTGGGCCTCGAGCTTGTAGTGGCTTTTTAATTTTCCGTGGACGAGCGCCTGGTAATCGAAGGTCTCGGTGCAGAAGAGGCCGACCACGAGCCGGATGGCTTTTGCGTACGGCTTCAGCAGGTCGTTGTCGCTTTCCCGGATCCGGGCGAGCGCCTGAACGGCACAGGGCACGCCGACCACCGCGATCTTCCGGTACTTCTTCTCGACCACGGCATGCTTCAGCGCCGCGAGCAGGGGCACCCACCAGCTGTACCGGCTGCCGGCCTGCTGGACGAGCACGTCCGACTTCGTGATCACGACCGACGACGGCCGCATCGTCCAGCGGTCTTCGGTCACCGTCACCACCGCGTCGATGAGCCCCTCGTCCAGCGCACTCGCGAGGATCGCGGTCACGGCCCCGCCGCTCTGCCGGCGGGGAACGTCGAACGCGGCCTTGGCCGAGACGAGCTCCTTGTAGGCGCCAATCTCCTCCTTCGGCTGGTCGCCGGTCCGGGGGCAGGCGGCATAGCAGGCCCCGCAGGGCACGCTGTCCGTTGCCTGCTTGCAGTACCCGTTGCTCACGGGGCTTGTGACCATCTCGCCATCTTTGAACGATATCGCTTCGGCAGGGCAGACCGCCACGCAGGCGCCGCAGCCCGAGCATCTCCCGGTGTCCCAGACCTCGCTTTTCAAATCAAGGTAACTTTTTGCTGCCATCGCTCTCACTCCAGCGTATACTTGCTCGCGAACGGCCGGGCGCTGATGGCCGCGATCCGCGTGTACTCGGATGCAACGAGCGGTGCGGGATCGATCCCGAACGACTTTGCGAAGTCCTCGATGATCGGGCGGATAATCGCTTTCTGCTCCGCGGTCACGGGCTCCTGCCGGGTCCCGCCCCCGAGATACTTCGGGTCAACCGGGCCCCGGACAAAGATCTCGCCGCCGTGGATCCCGCTGCCCGTGCCCTGCTCCGAGATCGGGAGAGCCCCGTTCAGCCCCAGCACGATGATCATGCCGCCGGCCATGTACTCCCCGAGGAACGCCCGGGCCCCGCCGCCGACCACGAGGATCGGGCGCTTCTCCAGGTACTGCTTCATGTGGATCCCGCCGCGGTAGCCGATGTTGTCCCGGACATAGACCCGGCCGCCCCGCATGCTGTAGGAGACGGCGTCGCCGGCGCTGCCGTGGATGATCACTTTTCCTTTGTCCATGGTGTTGCCGGGCGCGTGGTCCGCGTTCCCGTGGACGACGACGGTCGGCCCGCTCATGAACATGGCAAGGTCGCCGCCGGGGATCCCGTTCACCGTGATGGTGACGTCGTCGCCCCGCAGGCCGTCCGCTATGAACCGCTGGCCGAGCACGTTGTCGATCACGATCTCCTTTGCCCCGTCCTTCACGGCAGCCCGGATCTTCTGGTTGAGCGGCGTGTAGTGGAGGTCCTTTGCATCGATGCGGACTGGTTTCATCGTTCAGGCCCCCACGGTCTTGACATCGAGGACATCCAGGAGGTTCTCGTCCAGCATGTAGCCTCTGAGCCGGTCGCGGTTGCCCCGCAGGCTCTCGATGCTGTTGATGCCGGCTGCTCCCATGAGCTCGGCGAGTTCGAGCGTCCAGCCGTGGATCAGGTTCGCGACCTGCACGGCGTTCGTCTCGGGGTCGAGGCGGCTCGTCAGTTCGGGCTTCTGGGTGGCGATCCCCCAGGCGCACTGGCCCCGGTTGCAGGTGCCGCAGACCCGGCACCCCATGGCGACCAGGGCCGAGGTCCCGATGTACACGGCGTCGGCGCCGAGACAGATGATCTTGGCGACATCGGTGCTCTGCCGGATGCCGCCGCTTGCTATGACCGAGACCTCGTTCCGGATCCCCTGGCTGCGCAGCTTGGCATCCACGCTTGCGATCGCGGCCTCGACCGGGATGCCGACATGGTCGCGGAAGGCCACGGGGGCCGAGCCGGTCCCGCCGCGGAACCCGTCCACGACAACGGCGTCCGCTCCCGACCGGGCGATGCCGGCGGCAATCGCCGCGGAGTTGTGCACGGCCGCGATCTTGACAAAGACCGGCTTCTTCCACTCGGTTGCCTCTTTCAGGCTCCTTACCAGCTGCTTGAGGTCCTCGATACTGTAGATGTCGTGGTGGGGTGCGGGGCTGATGGCGTCGCTCCCCTCCGGGATCATCCGGGTGCAGGCAACGTCTGCGCAGACCTTTTCGCCGGGCAGGTGGCCGCCGATACCGGGCTTTGCCCCCTGGCCGATCTTGATCTCGATGGCGGCGCCCCGCTCCAGGTAGTTGATGTCCACGCCGAACCGGCCGGAGGCGACCTGCACGATCATGTGGTTCTGGTAGGGGTAGAGGGCCTCGTGGAGGCCGCCCTCGCCGGTCCCCATGAAGGTGCCGATGCTGGTGACGGCTTTTGCCATGGCCATCTGGGCGTTCAGGCTGATGGCGCCGTAGCTCATGTGCCCGATCATGATCGGGGTCTCGATCTGGAGGTTGGGGGCGAGTTTTGTCCTGAGTTCCACCGTGCCGTCGGGACGCTCGTCCAGGCTGAGCGAGGATGGTTTCTTCCCGATGTAGGTCCGGAGCTCCATGGGCTCGCGAAGGGGATCGATGCTCGGGTTCGTCACCTGGCAGGCGTCGAGGACGAGGCGGTCGAAGATGATCGGGTAGGGGAGGGCGTTGCCCATGCCGCCGGAGATGATCTTGCCGGTCCTGGCCTGGTTGAAGACGGCCTCCCGGATCCTCCGGGTCCAGACCGGGTGGCTCCGGTAGTCGCCCGGCTGCTCCTCGATCTCGATGGCGTCCCGGGGGCAGAACGCGATGCAGCGGTGGCAGGCCACGCAGTTCCGGGAATTGATCCGGATGTCGTCCCCGTCCCTCCGGAATACGCCGTAGGAACAGTTGTCGATGCAGCGCCCGCAGTTCATGCAGAGCGCCGGGTCGATCCGGACCCGGAACTTCAGGGGGGTGCTCCCGATGCTCACGAGTACACCCTCCCGATCACCGGCTCGCCGGCCTTGGGCATCGATATGTTCTCAATATCGGGTTCGACCCGCCGGATCGCCGCTTCTTCGCTGGAGATGAAGAGCCGGTCCCCGTGCTCCGCGGAAACGAGCGGGCGGAGCTTGATCCGGTCCGTGAACCCGACGAGGGCGTTCTCGTTAGCCACGCAGATGGCAAAGGGTCCGTTCATGAGCGCCGGCCCGTAGGTGAGGCGGATGGCCCGGTTGAGTTCCTGCTCCTGTGCCGGCATCCGGTCGATCTCCTCCCAGAACGGCGGCGCCAGTGCCTTTACCGCCATCTTCTCCGAGAGGCCGTGTTTCCGCACGAGCAGGTCCACGAGGTAGGCAACGACCTCCGTGTCGGTGTACATCGTGCATTTGTACCCGTAGCTCTCGATGTACCTGCGGTTGGTCCCGTAGGACGTGATCTCGCCGTTGTGGACAACGCTCCAGTTGAGGAGGTTGAACGGGTGGGCGCCGCCCCACCAGCCGGCCGTGTTCGTGGGGTACCGGTTGTGGGCGAGCCAGAGGTAGCCCTTGTAATCCTGGATCCGGTAGAAATTCGCCACGTCCTCAGGCCAGCCGGCCGCCTTGAAGACGCCGAGGTTCTTTCCCGACGAGAAGATGAGGGCGCCGTTCCGCTCGCTGTTCACCTTCATGACGAGATGGGTGATGATGTCTTCATCCGGTGTGGTACTCTTCGGCATGAGGCTCCGGTCGGGCCGGAAGAAATAGCGCCAGGGGGTGTGGACTTTGCGGAGGCCCGGCTGCTCGTAGGTCTTGATCTGTTCGTCGTGGATGATGGTTCCCCACTTCTCAAGCAGGTCGTCCAAGGGAACCTTGTTCTCGCGGATATTGTCGAAGAATACATGGAGGGCATAGTACTCCTTGTAATCCGGGTAGATCCCGTATGCGACGTAGCCGGCTCCTTCCCCGCTTCCCCGCTCGTCCATGGAAGCAAGAGCCTCTTTAATCCTGGTGCCGTCCATCAGCTGACGGCGCCGGTCAATAACACCGATGATACCACACATATTATCACAATGAAGACTGATCCTATACTGATGAACCGATGTTCAATATAATATGAACGTCGTTCACGTGTGTAGGTATCATTAGTTCAGTAGATATAAATATAATTGGGTGGAACATGTCTTCCAATATGTCAGCAGACGTAACGAAAATCCTGAAGAAAATCGAGGCGGATGGGGTAAAATTCATCCGCCTCCAGTTCACGGATATCCAGGGGATGCCAAAAAACGTCTCAATCCCTGCTATCCAGGCTGAGAAAGCGCTCACCGAAGGGATCTGGTTCGATGGGTCTTCTATTGAAGGATTTGCCCGGATTGAAGAATCCGACATGATCCTCAAGCCCGACCCGGCCACGTACGCAGTTCTCCCGTGGAGGCCTCAGGAAGGGAAAGTTGCACGGTTCATCTGCGATGTCCAGACATACGGCAACAAGCCCTTTGAAGGAGATCCCCGTTACATCCTCCGGAAGACGATGGCCGATGCGGCAAAGATGGGCTACACATTCAACACCGGGCCTGAACTTGAATTTTTCCTGTTCAAGATGTACGATGGTCAGCCCACCACGGAGTTCGAAGACCGCGGGGCATACTTTGACCTCGCACCTACGGACTCTGCAGAAGATGTCCGCCGGGACGTTGTCCTTGCACTGAGTGAGATGGGCTTTGAGATCGAAGCTTCCCACCACGAAGTTGCCGACAGCCAGCACGAGATCGATTTCAAGTACGGCGATGCCCTTACCACTGCAGACCGGGTTATCACGTTCAAGTTTGCCACCAAGTCCATTGCCCTCCAGTACGGCCTCCATGCATCCTTCATGGCAAAGCCGATCGCCGGTATCAACGGCAGCGGTATGCACACGCACGGCTCGCTCTCCAAGAACGGCAAGAATGCGTTCTTTGATGCAAACGCGGAACTGCAGCTCTCGGACACCTGTCTCTATTACATTGGCGGTATCCTGAAGCACGCAAAGGCAATCACCCGTGTGGCAAACCCGACCATCAACTCCTACAAGCGTCTCGTTCCCGGTTATGAGGCCCCCTGCTACCTGGCCTGGAGTGCGGCCAACCGCTCTGCCCTTGTCCGCGTCCCCGCGGCCCGTGGCAACAGCACCCGCGCCGAGTTCCGCAGCCCCGACCCGATGTGCAACCCGTACCTCACGTTCGCCTGCATGCTCGCAGCGGGTATGGACGGCATCAAGAACAAGATCATGCCGCCGGAGTCGACCAACACCAACATCTACCACCTCAATGCGAAAGACCGCAAGAGGCTCAAAGTCGAGATGCTGCCGGCAAGCCTTGCGGAAGCAAATGCAGCCCTTCTCAAGGATGAGGTAATCTGCACCACCCTTGGCGAACATGTGGTGAGCAACCTCACCCGCATCGCTGAGATGGAAACGGATGCCTTCCGGCTCGCGGTCCACCCGTGGGAACTGGACCGGTACCTGGCAACCTACTAACTTTTTAAAATTTTAAAAAAATCCTGCCGATCTCCGGACTTGTAATCCCGTTATGGTCGGTCGATCGATCGTGCCTGTCCAAAGGCAGGCGCTCTCACCAGTGGGAACCCGGGTAGCGTACCGCATGCCTCGTGCGTTCGCTCTGAAGAGCCCTGCCTGCCGATTCCGGTCAATGGCAGAATCGATCTTCCCAGACAATACATTACGGTGATTACCATGGCGTTGGATACAGGCGTTACCTGCTGGCTGATGGTCTCGGCATTACTGGTCATGTTCATGACCCCGGGCGTCGGCCTCTTTTACGGCGGGCTGGTACGGAAGAAGAACTTCATCTCCATGATCGCGCTCTCCTTTGTCTGTCTGGCCCTTGCCAGCGTACAGTGGATCGTGATCGGTTATTCGCTCGCGTTCGGGTCCGATGTGGGCGGCTTTATCGGGAACCTGGATTACCTGGGGCTCACCGGTGTGAGTGCGGAGGCTGGCCCGGGCGGCTACCCGCCTCTCGTCTTCATGGCATTCCAGCTCTTCTTTGCTGCCGTGACCATAACAATCGTCACTTCGGCGGTTGCGGAACGGATCAAACTCTCCTCGTTCATCATGTTCAGCCTGGTCTGGCTGACCGTGGTCTACTGCCCGATCGCGCACTGGGCCTGGGGCGGCGGGTGGGCCCAGCAGCTGGGCCTGATCGATTTTGCCGGGGGAACCGTGGTGGAGATCTGTTCCGGTTTTTCCGCTCTTGCCCTTGCTCTCGTGATCCGGCAGCGGGCCGGCTTTGGGGAGTACGCGCTCGAACCCCATAATATCCCGATCGCGCTTCTCGGGGCAGCCCTCCTCTGGTTCGGCTGGTTCGGGTTCAATGCGGGAAGTGCACTTGCCCTCAACAGCAGTGCCGTGGTCGCGTTCGTCAACACCAATACGGCGGCTGCCACGGGTGCCCTCGCGTGGATGTTCGCGAGCTGGTACCGGGGCAAGCCCAGTTCACTGGGGATGGTGAGCGGGGCGATTGCGGGCATGGTGGCGATCACACCGGCGGCGGGCTTTGTCTCTCCCCTGGTTGCGGTGCTGATCGGTGCCGTTGCCGGCGTGCTGTGCTATTCCATGATGCTTGTCCGGATCAACCGGAAGCTGGACGAGAGTCTCGATGCATGGGCGATCCACGGCATGGGGGGCCTGTGGGGGACCCTGGCCACCGGGATATTTGCAGCCGCAGCCATCGGTGGCGTAGGCGGGCTGATCGAAGGGCATACTTCGCAGTTCATCGTCAATACCCTCGCTGCAGGTGCAGCTCTTGTCTATTCCTTCGGGATGACATTCGTCATCGGGTGGATCATCGACCGTACCATGGGGCTGCGGGTCACCGAAAGCGAAGAATATGTGGGGCTCGATATCTGCCAGTTCGGGGAACGGGCATAACGTTCCCGGCCCGGATACCCGCGTAACCCGTCCGGAGCAGTCTTGCCCGGGCGGGGGTATAAAAGACACAAAATGAATATGCCCCAAAAAACATACTCCTCACCGGAGTATCCGGAGCAGTATCTGCAAGGGAGCACGTATCATGAAACTGATCAAGGCAATCGTCCGGCCCGAGCGTTTTGAATTCGTCAAAAAGGCGCTGGAAGACAAAGGATTCAACGGCATGACCATAACGGAGGTCAACGGCCGCGGGGAACAGAAAGGGATATCGTTGGAGTACCGCGGGGGACTGATGAATGTGGATCTCCTCCCGAAGATCCAGATCGAGCTGGTTGTCCGGGACACGGACGTGGATACCCTCATTGACACGATCTCGGGTTCTGCACGGACCGGGAAGATCGGTGACGGGCGGATCTTTGTCCTTCCGGTGGAACGGACGCTCAGGATCCGGACTGGTGAGACGGACGTCTGACCGGCATCCCCTTTTTTTCGGGGACTCCGGAATTTTCATGCACTCATTTTTTTTATCCGTTTTGCAGGATTGAATAACAATTTTTTAGAAAAACCGGGTGGAAATCTTCTTCCAGCGCGAGTTTAAACCGTAACGGTTATATAATGGTGGAAAGCAAGCGCTTATTAGCGAACAGGTTTTAAACAAATTTTGTTTGAGATCAGTATTCGCTCAAACCATCCTTCGTGTTTTTCACCAAGGAATTTTCAGGAACTCTTTAGGAGTGTTATTGTGAATCTTCGACAACCCAATGCCAATGAAGCAACCGGGACAGTGAACCGCTCACGGGACGTGGCTCCGTGCTCCGGTATCTGTACCCGCTGCATGGACGGCTGCAAGGGCAGCTGCGAGATCTGGCTCTCATCTTTCAGAGGACGGGAGGTTTTATACCCCGGCCCGTTCGGCGAGATCACCGCAGGTGCTGACAAGAACTACCCCATCGATTACTCGCACCTGAACATCCAGGGATATGCAGTAGGCGCCCGCGGGCTTCCCAAGGGAACCAAGGCCGACCCGGACTCAGCGGTTTTCTCCTCCGTTGATACCGAGACCGAGTACGGCTGGTCCAAGAAAGTCCAGATGAAGGTCCCGATCTTCACCGGTGCCCTCGGTTCGACCGAGATCGCCCGGGCAAACTGGGAACACTTCGCGGTCGGCGCGGCAATCGCCGGCATCACCCTTGTCTGCGGTGAAAACGTCTGCGGTATCGACCCGGGCCTCAAGCTCGACGCCAAGAAGAAGGTCAAGGAATCCCCCGAGATGGACCGCCGGATCAACACCTACAAGAAATTCCATGACAAGTACGGCGAGATCCTCGTCCAGATGAACGTCGAGGACACCCGCCTCGGCGTTGCCGAGTACGTGGCAAGCAAGCACAACCTCGACACCATCGAACTGAAGTGGGGCCAGGGCGCCAAGTGCATCGGCGGCGAGATCAAGGTCAAGACCCTCGAGCGCGCCATCGAGCTCAAGAAGCGCGGCTACATCGTCCTCCCCGACCCGACGGTCAAGGAGAACCAGGCAGCCTTCAAGGCCGGCGCCATCAAGGAGTTCGAGCGCCACTCCCGCCTCGGGTTTGTCACCAAGGAAGGATTCCTCGAAGAGATCGACCGGCTCCGCGACATCGGTTTCAAGCGTGTAACCCTGAAGACCGGCGCGTACTCCATGGTCGAGCTCGCGATGGCACTCCGCTACTGTTCGGAAGCCAAGATCGACCTCCTGACCATCGACGGCGCCCCCGGCGGCACCGGCATGAGCCCGTGGCCGATGATGAACGAATGGGGTATCCCGACCTTCTACCTGCAGGCGCTCACCTACGAGTTCGCCACCAAGCTCGAGAAGAAGGGCTACCGCGTGCCCGACCTCGCCATGGCCGGCGGGTTCTCGGACGAGCCCGGCGTCTTCAAGGCGCTCGCCATGGGCAGCCCGTACTTCAAGGCGGTCTGCATGGGCCGCGCCCTCATGATCCCCGGATTCGTGGGCAAGAACATCGAGAAGTGGATCAAGAACGGCGAACTCCCCAAGACCGTCTCCAAGTACGGCAACAGCATCCAGGAGATCTTTGTCTGTTACGAGGAACTCAGGGAGAAGTACGGTAACAAGATGAAGGACATCCCGCTCGGTGCCGTGGGTATCTACACGCACGCGAGCAAGTTCCGCACCGGCCTCCAGCAGCTCATGGCAGGCAGCAGGAACTTCAACCTCTCCACCATCAGCCGCGACGACCTGATGGCACTGACCGAGGAAGCGGCCGGCGTCTCGGGCATCGAGTACGTCATGACCGCCCGGTACGACGAGGCGATGGGCGCCCTGCTCGACTGATCGCTGACAGAAACGTTACGTCTGCGCCGGGAAAACCCCGGCACCCTTTTTTTCACCGGATACGGTCAAAGCCCCCCGCAGTGGATCCCAGCGAGTGCATTATTCGGGCGTCAGTCCTGCCGCAACCGACCGGAAGTGCTCGCGCGGGACCCGGATGACGAACCGTGCCCCGTTCCCTGATGTCCCCGTCTCCAGGATGGTGAGATTGGTGATGGCCAGGATCTCCCGGGAGAGGAAGAGGCCAAAACCGGTGTTCTTGTAATACTCCCGCCGGAAGATCCGTTCCTTCTCCTCATCCGGGATCCCGATGCCGTTGTCCTCGATGATGATATCCAGGCTGTCGCTGCGTTCCACGCTCCTGATATCGATCTCGGACACGTGCTCCCCGTGCCGGATCGAGTTCTCGATTAAGTTGTAGAACACCTTTTCGAGAAGGGGATCCGCATAGATCTCCATGCGGGGGATATTCACGCGGACCTGGACTGACCGGAGGTCGAGGCTGGCCATGGCAAGCGAGATGGTCTCGTCCACCCGGTGCCACAGGGGGGAGTGGATGCCGATATTCTGGTAGTCGCGGGTGAAGAGGATCTGGTGCCGGATCGCGGTCGCGGCCTGCTCTTCCTTGTTGAGGAACTCCCGCTGGCGGGGATCGGTGACATCCTGTTTTGCGAGTTCGATATAGCCGAGGAGGGCGGTGAGCTGGTTGAGGATATCGTGCCGCGTCACGTTATTCAAAAGGTTCAGTTTCTTGTTGGCCTGCGTGAGTGCCTCGCGGGAGAGCTTGTTGTCCGTGATGTCGACCACCGTGCAGATGACCCCGGGTTCCCCGGTCTCCGCGGCCGAGACAAGGCCCCAGCGCATGCTCCCGTCCCAGGCCCGCAGCCTGACCTCGATATCGCCGACCCGGCGCTGGTCACGGACGCTGGCAATGAACTGGCCGCGTTCCCCGGGATCGGGGATGATGTCGGGCAGCGACTTCTTCATCAGTTCGTCGCACTCGTACCGGATCATGTGGGCGAACTTCCGGTTCGCGTCCCGGATCTTCAGGGTGGCCCGGTCGTAACTGAAGACGCCGGCCTGGGAATTGTAGTATGCCCCGCAGCTCTTCTCCCCCTCCTTCCGGTAGACCTGCGAGTAGGTCGAGATGAGGACGCCCAGCGAGACGAAGATATAGAACCAGACCGTTGCCATCGCATACAACCGCAAATCCGGCAACCCGTGCAGGAAGACGAGGGCGAGATACAGCCATCCGATGGCGACCGTTCCATAGATGCTCAGTTTCGGGCGGGAGAACGCAATCAGGACGATGGGGATAAGATAGAAGTACGGGAAGACCTCGTAGATGCCCCGGCTGATGCTGAAGTAGGTGACGACGATGGCCGCACACACGCTCACGGCGATGCAGAGATCATAGAGCATCTGCTTCTGTCTCGTCATCGGCCGCATGGTCATGAGGAAAAGTGGGGATCCATCCTATATAGTTGTTTTCCGCCCCCGATCCGCAATAGAAGAATGATTTGATGAGATTTTACCGTTTTTCCCCAATATGTCCCATGAGGAGATCCAGCGCTGCCAGTTCCTGTTTCCCGCCGCACTTGCGGATGATCCCGGCATGGTACTCGATCAGGCGCTGTACGTCGGCGTCCCGCGTCTTCACGTACCGCGTTGCGTGGACGGTGGCGTCGATGACGCTGGCGAACCCCCGGTTGACCGGGTGGACCACCGGCTCCCGGATCAGTTCCTTTCTGAGCGTCAGCACGGCAACAACAGAATCGGGGGACTCGTGCTCTATCGTTGCCGTAAAGGCCGCCCAGGCATCAGCGGAGGCGAGCCGCTGCATTGCGATCCCGCCCACTATTTCATCGGTAAACATCTCTTCCGGGAGATCGCCGAACGCCGTCCGGACATACAGCACCGGGTCATGGGTGAAGTTGGCCACGACCCACCCCTCCTTCCGGACATTTTCGAGCGTGTGGCTGCCAGTAAAGAGCACGAGCGTGGTCTTCCCGTTCCGGCGGTGGATCCCCATCGGGGCCGCGTTGTGCCGGGTGGTGGCGATCACCTCGTTGATGCCGCCCCTTAAGATTCCCATGACCATCCTTCTCCCATGGCGATGTACAGCGCCGCGATCAGGATATCGGCTATCGATCCGGGGTTGATGCCGCGGCAGATGCACTCCCCGTCCAGGTCTTCCACCGTCCGCCGGCCGTCGAGGACATCGCGGGCCGCCATCATGGTCTCCTGGGCAACGCCAAGGCCGTGTTTCTTGATGATGAAGGTGTCCGGCTCGGTGGCAAGGAGCGTTAAGAACGTCCGGACAATGGAAGCCCGGCCCGGTCCCAGCTCCTTTAAGAGGTCGGCCCCCCGCCGGGTCAGGGAGAAGCCGTTCACCCATTCGCGGGCAACCATGTCGTTTGCCGCCGAATGCTGCATGATGTCCAGGAGGTTCATGTCGCGCTCGCGGATGAGCGTGAGGGTATGGGGATCGTTCACGTCGAGATCGTCGCCGGCCGGCATCCGCACGGCGGTCATGGCGAAGGCCTTGTAGAAGGCTACCGCATCGGAGGATTCCGTATGCGTGATGGCTTCAAGGGCACCGGCAATATCCTTCCCATACACGAGCGGGA
>Ga0209749_1000747_pt1 | contig 38394 bp, 45 predicted proteins | sample EPASupsiteSAE347_FD_187267 | JGI IMG/M metagenome (GOLD analysis project Ga0209749, IMG submission 187267) | Bioremediated contaminated groundwater from EPA Superfund site, New Mexico - Sample SAE3-47 (SPAdes) (version 2) | ecosystem: Environmental > Aquatic > Deep subsurface > Groundwater >...
GATTTCAGCTTGTCTGATGATAACAAAAGAACTTATAATAATATAAAGATTACGAATGCAAAGGAGCAATTCATCTCCACGTCTAAAAGCCGGGAGCTTTCTTGCCCCTTTGAACCCGTTACTGTAAATTTTTCCCAGGTTTTGCTTTCCTCACATCAGCCCAAGCTGCCTCATCATTTCCACCAGGTCGTAGAAGAGCCTCTCCTCGGTGATCTCCCCGTTCTTCCAGTGTGCGACCGTGCAAAACTCAAGTCGGAATTTTTTGTTCGTAGGCGGAATCGTTTTCCCTCCAGGGCCCTTCATTGGCCCTTTGTGAGTGCCTGTAAAGTCGGCTACTGAGCAAGTATAGTCTCCCTGGCCGAAAAGGATCTTATACGGATTGTTCACAAGGTGGTTGTCGGGAAACGTCTTGAAAAATTCCACAGCTTCATTATGATGCGCCTTTCGTCCTCTCGTTGGTTCCGGCTGACCTGGCCAGTACACGGCGACATCCCCGGCATGACGCTTCTTGAACGTATCCCAGTCCTGGGTATTCCATGCGTCATCCAGTGTTTTCATGAGTTGCAGGTTTTCATCCACGCTCACTTCAACACCTCCGGGTTACGATCGAACCAAAAAACTCCTTAGCTGCACCGTCTTTCGATGGCTTTGTAAATTGGACTTTTTGTATCATGGTCTTTACCACTCCATTTTCCTATAGGGGCATAAGTAAGATAAAACTTATGGTCTGACCGAGCCCATCCAATAATTCCAACATCTCATCCTCGCGAATCGTATAGTTCCGTTATAGAAAGATTGACAAATCTGGCAATAGATGAAGAACCTCTCAGCGATGAGGCAATAAAGGGAATCGAAGAGGCCCTCGAAGATATAAAACACGGACGCCTGTACTCCGAAGAAGAGATCATGAAAGTGTTTGACCTGAAATGAGATATGAGGTCAAATATACTTCAAAAGCAAGAAAATATCTCAAAAAATTACCTCTGGATATCGCACAGAGCATAATCCGATCAATCAACAGCATTAAAGATGACCCTTATCCTTATGTAAAAAAGATCAAAGGGGCGCAAAAGAACCCTCTATATACTCACCGTGTTGGTGAATATCGGGCTATCCTTTACATAGAGAATGAGCGTTTGCTGATCCTGGTGATAGAAGCAGGTCACAGGAAAAAGATCTACCGGAAACACTGAGAACCTGAAGGCGTACCCGGTCGGGGTGCGACGGGAGGTTCGACTGATGGAGTGGGTGGCGACTGAAATCGTGAAGATCAATGAAGATTTTGCGGTGAGATTACTCCACCATGTCATCGGACACTAACATTAATTCTAACTTCTCAAGTTGCATATTATCTTTAAGGATAAAAATTAGCAAATAGACAGGATTAACAGGATAACAGGATTGACAGGATATATCTTTTACATTTCAATCCTGTTAATCCTGTTATCCCGTCAAATTAACGGATGGTCTCTGTCTGACCTATCCCACGCTGTAAATATGCATGCATGGCTGGTGCCGAAAATATTATTTGATTATTTACAATATTACCGTTGTGACTTTTCGCGCCATTTCCTCGGTTATTATGGTTATTTAAAGGATTCTGAACCATCCCGAACGTTCTGGAACTTTTCGGAAGATTCCTGAAATTTATAATATTATTAAGACAGTAAGTATGCTTATATCCTGATGTGTTTAATTAAAGCGTACTGGCAATATGCCGGAAGGTGATAATATGGTAGATACCAAGGATATCTCATGGGTCAAACACGACCGCCCGGAATGGGACGAGAATAATGAAGAGATACAGAGGGTCTGGTCAAATATATTTAAGACCGGAGTAAGAAACATAATGATGGCATTTATAATCCTGTTAATGCTGGCATTTACCGCAGGTGCAACCAGCAATGAGACGAATGCAACGCCGGATGCGACCGCAACAGTTACTGAAGGCACAGGAACTGCTTCAGACAGTGAAGAAGAACTTTCTGACGATACAGAGGAATATAATGGCTCAGTAGGTCCGGGGAATTCTTTATACGGGCTGAAACTGGCACTTGAGGCACTCGATGAGACTTTCACGTTCAACAAGAGCGAAAAACTCGGAAAACAGGTATCGCATGCAAGACAGCGGATAGCCGAGATGAGATCTGAGCTTAAGAAGAAGAACGACGAGGCTGCGAACAGAGCGCTTGAGAAGCACAGGGAGAAGATAAAAGAGCTTGATGAGGCGATCTCCGAAGCATCAGATGATGATACAGGGCTTCTCCATGCCCAGAAAATGATAGCAAAGCACCAGGCAGCCCTGAAAGAGCTTGTTGATTCGCACCCCAACAATACAGGGCTGGCAAGAGCCTACAACAACAGCCTTGAGCTTGAGGAGAAATTTAAGTTCATGACCGGGGTAGAATATGAAATCATCACGAAAAAGGGCAAGAAAGTGCTGAGAGAAATGGACATCGGTGAGACTGAAGAGAAGCTTGAGATCAAAGCAGAGGTCACCGGTAACGCAACAGGGATCAAAGTCGAAGTTAAATTCGCTTCCAGTGCCACAGATAACTTTACCATAGCCGAGGAAATCCTCAACCGGCTGAAATTGAATCAAGAAAATATCAACCGCATAATAAAGATCGAAGTAGAGGACGGTGAAGAGGATGGCAAGTTAAAGGAGAAGCTGGAAGCCAGGGCAGAGGTTAGAGGAGATATCTCAAAGATCAAGTTTGAGTACAGGTTCCCGCTGAACATGACAAACAGGTCAGACATTACCGAAGGAGTCTACCAGAAGCTGTCAGCCCTGACGACAGCAGATATACTGAATGTGCTGGAGATTAAGATCCAGAAAGAGAAAGAAAAAATAAAGCAAAAAGAAGAGAAGCTTGAGATCAAAGCAGAGGTCACCGGCAACGCAACAGAGGTCAAGGTGGAAGTTAAATTCACTTCCAGCGCCACAGATAACTTTACCATAGCCGAGGAAATCCTCAACCGGCTGAAATTGAACCAAGAAAATATCAACCGCATAATAAAGATCGAAGTAGAGGACGGTGAAGAGGATGGCAAGTTAAAGGAGAAGCTGGAAGCCAAGGCAGAGGTTAGAGAAGATACCTCAAAGATCAAGTTTGAGTACAGGTTCCCGCTGAACGTGACAAACAGGCCAGATATCGCCGGAGGAGTCTACCAGAAGCTCTCAGCCCTGACGACTGAAGATATACTGGACGTGCTGGAGATGAATATCCAGAAAGAGAAGGTAGAGATAAAGCAGAAAGAAAAGGAGCTTGAGAAGAGGGTAAAAGAGGAGATGAAGGAAAAAGAGGAGATGAAGGAAAAAGAGAAGAACAGGAAAGATAGGTGAACACTATTCACCTATCTTTTTAACCTTTTTAACACAATATTTAAAGCTGGGTATTTATACCACAAAATATATACAGCTATGTAATATGGTATCGAAGGCTCTGTATCTCGTCGTGATCTATTTGCTCCTCGCCCCGGCAATCAGCGCCGCACAAGAGAGCGAATACAGAGTGACATACACCATCAACATCAACTCTGATGGCAATGCGATGTGGTATGTGGAGTACAGGACGCCTCTTGTATCAAAGGAGGATCTCAGCTCATTCGATAATTATACCGCACAGTTAAAACAGGTATATCTTAAAGAGTTTAAAGACCTGATGCAGAGATCGGTTTCCGATGCTGCCAACGCAACATCAAGGAAAATGGTCGCGGGAGGCTTCACAGGGGATGCAGAGGTCCAGTCAGCACCCACGGGGACGTATGGGATCGTTCGTTATTCGTTCGCCTGGACGAATTTTGCAAAGGTGGATGCGGATAAGAACATCAATATCGGCGATGTTTTTGTCGCCGGGCTTTATCTCTCAAAGGACAATATGCTGGTCATACAGTACCCCGCGGATTATGCAGTAGAGCATGTCGCGCCTCAGCCTGACCAGGTCCGCGACGGTCTAGTGTGGTATGGTATCCGGTCCTTTAATTCAGGCGAACCTGCGATCGCTCTCTCTAAAACATCCTCATCCTGGATGCCGCTGTTAATTGCCATTTCAGTTATTTCCATCTCAGCCGCCGGTGCCTTCATCTATATGCGTAAAGCCCGCGGAGGAAAAGCCGGGGGCAGCGACACTGGGCCTGCAGCAGAAAGCATCTCGGAAACAGATATGATAGCGCTTGAAGACAGGATAGTAAATACCCTGAAAGAAAGCGGCGGCTCCCTCTACCAATCCGAGATAGGGAAAAAACTAAACCTTCCGAAATCAAGCGTAAGCACAGCACTCAACCAGCTCCACGATAAAAAGATCATCCAGAAAATAAAGAAAGGGCGCGAGAACCTTATAAGGCTTGTATAGTCATAGCATTCTCAATATAGACTTTAGCTCATCCACCCGCAATTGTCCTGGCGCAGTCGCTTTATCCACATAACCGTAGGTCAGGACAGAGCCGTAAACAGGCGCGATGACGCGCGAATGCCTGCCCGCCTCGCCCATGGCTATGGTGCATACCGCACCTTTTGCACGCAAAGTCACCTCAAGCAGGTGCAGCACATCCTCAAGCGAGTTCGGCATAACCGCCAGTTTGGCGATATCCGCTCCAGCCTCAAAGGAGCTTCTAATTATCTCAGCCATTACCCTGGGCTCAGGCGTTCTCTGGAAGTCGTGAGTGGATATTATAACCGTTTTCCCGGCTCCCCTGGCGCTCTTGACAACAAAATCCCTTTCCTCTGCGCAGAACTCAATATCGACGGCATCTGCAAGCGGCATTAATGAGACCAGTTCCCTGATGCGTTCCTTTTCGCTTCCTGTCCACGCGCCACCCTCCTGCTTCATCCTGCTGGTGATGATAACAGGCATGCCTGTTTTCTTTAAATCCAGCAGTACCTGGCGCGCATCCGAATCCAGGAGATCGATCCTCAGTTCCAGGATGTCTGCCCCGAGCTTTTTTGCCTCCATTGCAGTCTCGACAGGATCTCTACTTATAGATGCCACTATTGATCTATTAAGAGCCAGTCCGCCTATGTTTGCCATATACCGATACATATCACCTGCTGTATGATAAGGGATTCGATATATTTAATACATCAAAAATACCTCTACGTCAGCATAATCATGAAAGCATCTGAATTACTTAAAAACCTGGCTTACGCCGTTATCTTTGGATTTTTCGGGATAATCATAGGCATCTGGACAGCCGATCTTCTCTACAGTTTGGTCCTTAAAGGGATGGAGCAGGCTGCAACCAGGAACATATCCGTAGTTATAATAGTGCTGATAGTGCTTGCCGCATCATTCCTGGGCTTTACTAAAGGGAAAAGCCTGCTTGAGTCTTCGTGACCAGAAAGAACTGAAAGACCCAAGAACTTTAAGGTAGTTCACTGCCATCTCTTCTTGTTTTAATCAGCTTGGCGAGTACTATAAGTCATAATATACTTTAGCGCAAAACCAACACCGGAAAGAAATTTATATAACTATTATAATTATCATATGATCATAGAGGAACCTATAAATAGGAAAAACTAATACTTATATTGGATTGGTGAACATGCGACGAAGCAGAATAGATATAATCATCGACGTTCTGGAAGTAGCAAAGATGGGGGTCAATAAGACTAGCGTGGTCTACAGGACGAACCTGAACTTCAAGCTGGCAGATAAATACCTTGAGCTGTTGCAGACCCAGGGACTCGTAGAGAACAGGGTAAATAAATACATAACAACGGATAAAGGCAAAATATTCCTTGAGAAGGCTAAAGAGATCACCCAACAGTTATAACCTCGGAGCCGAACCGGGTTATACTTATCTCACCGTCCTTCAGTTCTATAAGCCCTCCATGGCTCATGAATTCGAGGATTTCAGTATTCACTAACGGAATATTTCTCTCAAGTTCAGTTATAGTAATTTTATTTCTTTCTCTGAGCAGTTCAAGTACCTTCTCAGTGGTTTCTCCTAATTCAGACATGACTGCAAATGATGTTGAAATAGTATAAATAGCATGACTGAACTGGGTTTCTTAGCTTGCTTTCTTAATATAATTTCTAAATTATTTTTCTTAATAGTATATATTAGTTCCTGCTATGGGGTGTATATGCCCTTCATGGGTAGGATAAGAAAAGGAGTAATAGAAATGAAGACCAACGAGAAGCAGAATAAACAGAGAAAAGAAGAGGAAGATAAAGTAGCTGAAGAAATGTTCAAAGCAACGCGCCTTTATTATATTTAAAATTCATCTTAAAATGTACTGGAGGAAAACTGTTGAGTTGCTAAAATTATGCAACACTCCAGTCTCTATATACTCGCCTTTTCCTTTCTTTGCTATTTCGCTTTTCTTAATATCACATAAGGAGTTATCAATTTATGACCTTCCCATTATGTTTGCAGGCATAGTTGTTTCATTACTTTTAACATTTGCTTCTAATTTATGGAACCATTGCAATGATTTAAAGGAAGACAAAGCGGCGGGCAAAAAAACGATTTTAACTCAAGACAGCTCAGTACAAAAATCAGCCCTTTTGATTGCAGTCCTGCTCTATGCAGGCGCTATGCTCTTTGCTTATTATTTATCAAATGAATTTAATAGACCGATTTATCTGTATTCTTTAATTTGGGTTCTTGTTACATGGTGGTACTCAGATAACCTGATTCTTAAAAAAGCGGTTGGCTTTAGATTGAAAGACCATTATACAGGTGAGTTAATTGCTTATAGCATTGCATGGCCGATGTACACGTTAAGCGTCTGGCTTGTATATTCGGATTTGAATTCAATGGCTATAGTAATAACAGTAGCCTTCTTATTCCTCAGCATATCAGCACTGCTGTTAAAGGATTTAAAAGATATTTCCGGAGACAGGAAAGCAGGTCTAAAAACTTTTGGAGTGGTTTTTCCCCCCTCTCAACTTATACGATACTCCTGTTACCTTATGGTGCTATATTATTTTATTATGTTGAACCCCGTTACTCTAAACTTCTTTGGTACAGGCATACTGATTATGGTGCTCCCATTTGCTTATTTTTTGAAAAATACCTTTACTCACATGTATAAAAAGAACTGGAGTTTAGATACAGTAGGTTTAAAACCATTCAAAAGTTTAGGTAATTCTATCTTAGCATCCGTTATATTTATGGGACTGAGCGCTTTTCTTTAAATTTCTAGACAAGCGCTTGTTCCACCACTCATAAAAAAGGTATTATTGAGAGTCTCTGATAGATAATTTCTTAAACAGAACTCAGGGGGAATATAAGCTGAAACTGGTGCCGATATAATTCCAAAATAATTATTACCTACTTTTTTTTTCACCTTGTCTTTATATTCTAAAATCTTCTCCCCGAATGCAGCCGCCGCTGCAATATCGAGAGAGAAAAAAACAAATCTGTCATTATTATATTTTAGATTATTTAGGCATGAGATAAATGCATCAAATTTATTCCCGACCAGTTCGTATATAAGGGTAACTTCTTCTGAATAATCCGAAATATCTACAAAAAAAGGAAACAATTCAAAAGGAAAGTAGGATCCTATTCCAAGAAGAAATGCCCCATTGGTTTTTCTATTAATAAATAAAAGCGCATATGGCATTTGAACTTTAAAGTCACCATTGCCAAGGTGTCCTAATAATTCTTTCTCTTTTTCTCCAGATACATATATCAGATTTTTTACTGCTTCTACTGGTGGCTTGCCGTCCAGGGAAATTAATATATTTTTTTCAAAATTCGCCTTAAATTCTTTGATAGTCTTAAATTCATTGCTTACAATATGCTTTGTTTCTTTCAGAGTTTTTCCTTTCTCGGGAAAAATGTCATCATAAATTGTGTTTATTTCCTTTTTCTCTATCGTCAGCGCAGCAATACCGCCGTCGATATCCTTGAAGTTGCAGAATATGTTAGGAGAGTCAAACCTCACCTGCGTATGTAGCATATTCATACCTATGATTGGGACCTTGTAATCCGTATGCTTTGCGAATATATTTAAAATCGCGGGCGGTTGATAGAAGATATTTTCTCCATCGCAATAGTCTGAGAATTTTCTGGCATATTCTTTCTGCTTTTTTGGAATCGCTCCTTTGCACATTTTACTGTAATAAAATCCTTTTGCGAAAAACTGAGCAAATTTAAATGCATTTGGTACATGCGCTACCGGAAAATGCAATACAATTGCACCCTTCTCGCACCTCACTCTCTCTGCAAGCTTCTCAGCGGAACTTATTGTACCTTTCTCTTTAATCCCGTCCACGCTTATCCTTGCATCCTCATCCCTGCACAGCACCAGTGCTGCCCCATCGGTGTGCATGTCATCAGGATAAATCATGCCGTCCACAGTAGCTCCTATTTGCGGTATATCCCCAAACTCATTATGGAATACGTCAAGCATTGCCTGGTATTTGCCGTTATATTTCAACGTAGCGTAAAAAAGGGCAAGATCAGGCTCAAAATCCAGGCTTGAATGCGCCTGCTCGACAATATCCCGTGCAGCTTCCCTGTGATCTTTCTTATTGCTGAACAGCGTAATCGTTTTCATATAACCACGGTTCCTCCGCCCTTCAGAACTATTTCCTATTCTATCCGTCGAAGATGTTGCTTTGTGATGTTAATATATATATCTTCCTACTTTATAGAGAATCAGAATTGTATTGTATTATTCTAAGTATTCTATAACCTGCGGCAGTTTATGTAACGCAGTCCTCGATTATCTTACTTGCACGCAGTGCCTCCAGCGAAATGAGCTGCTGGTTTGCCTCAGCGCCCGTAATTGTCACAAGCACGGTAGATCTTGATGATGGGTTTATCAGGATGCGGTTATTCCTGAAATAAAATATGGTCTCTGTCAAACCCTCCGTATTTATCTCCCTCAAAACCTGTTTTATCTGCTTCTCAAGCCAGAACATGGTCTCTAAAATATGTTCTCTATATCCCTTGGCCCGAAGGGTTATAGGCACCCCGTCTATCCTGTAGAGTATGCATGCTTCAACCCCCTCAATCTCATGCAGCTCATCAAGAGCCTCCTCAAGTCTTTTTGACATACCCTTTCATCTCTTCCTCTAAGACAAGTTTGAGAACCTGAGAGGGATCTTCATCATGTGTCCAGTTGCGCTGTAAGGCTTCAATTCTTACTGATAATTTCTTCCCGACCTCTCCCATTGTCCTGGTTTTTTCGATTGCTTTCTTGAACTGTTCATCGAATTTGGTTTTGGGTTTCACCCGCTCAAGCTGCCTCGGTGAGGTTCTTAGAACTATACCCAGCCCGGTCTCTATAGAATACGGATAAAGACTGTCGCCATGCTTTGAGCCCCTGTGCTTCATCACACGCAGCGTTCTGTCATACATCTCACCAAAACCAAGGTTCTGCAGGTAGATTACCGTATCGGCTAAATACAGCGGCATATTCGAGCCTTCATGTACGTGGTTGGAATCTGCCAGGTCCTCAAGTGTTACCACCGCAGTTCCCATTTTTCTCAGTTCCTTGAATATGGTGCTGAGGGATTTTCTCTTCTCCTTTTCAGAATAAAATGTCGGATATGTCAGCGGGTCCACTACTATTCTCAGGTTATGTGAAGGCACTGCCTTCCTGACCATCTCGACTATATCCAGGGAAGGGAATGTAAGGTCCTCTCCAAAAAGATGGATTATTTTCAGATCTCCCCGTTGGATATGGTATTCTATTTCTCCCCACCCTATGTCCCCGCAGTCCCGGATGATCTGCTCCTCTGACATCTCAAAGGAAATATATACCACCTTCTCACCGCGGTTAAGACCGAACAGTGAATACTGCAGCGCAAACGTGGTTTTTCCAACACCCGTGCCCCCGCGGACCATTGTTATTGTATTTTCTCTAAGACCTCCTCCTGTCAAGTCATCAAGACCATATACGCCCGTGGATACCCTGCCCATTTTTATCATCGACTTTGATGTATATGTTTTGTAGCATATTTATATTTTACTAAAATAACTAAAAGTTCCTATAGCAATTCTGTACCTCCTATTTCTCTCGCATATTCTCTTCCTGCGGCTCAAACGGCTCTGATGTCAGGCAATTATTCTCCTCGATCAGTCTCTCGATTTTCTGCTGCGCGCTTTTCAACTTGGTATCGCATTCTTTGACAAGTTTTATTCCCTTATCAAAAAGCAAAAGGCTCTCGTCAAGCGAGAGCTGTCCGTTCTCAAGCTTTTCCACTATGCTCTCAAGCTCTGTAAGGGATTCTTCAAAGCTCATTTCCATCTGCATACCTCCTTATCATTTATATTGCATTTGAGCTTCCCGTCATTCACGATTATCTGGATCTCATCTTTTTCCTTAACGTCGCCTATACTCTTCACTACGGTCTTATCCGGCAGTTTTAACGCGATGCTGTAGCCCCTTGAAAGAGTCCCAAGAGGGCTGACCGCGTTGAGTTTGCCGGCATGCGCAGTGAACAGGTATGTCTTAATCTCCAGCATTCTCTGGATACCGGCCGTCTGCCTCCGCGTAAGTTCATCGATGTACTGTATATAATTAGTGATCTTATCAAGAACCAGGCAAGACTGGATACATTCCTGAATATGTGAGAGGCGGGATGCAGTATCAGCGATACTGCGCCTCTGGCATTCTATCAGTCTGTCGTTTAGCCTGGTTATCCGGCTGTAAAGTTCTCTTCTGTCGGGCACTGCTATCTCCGCGGCAGCGGACGGCGTAGGAGCGCGCACATCAGCTACGAAATCGGCTATGGTATAATCGGTCTCATGCCCGACCGCGGATATTATGGGAATTTTTGAGCCGAAGATCGCCCGCGCCACTATCTCCTCGTTGAATGCCCAGAGGTCTTCTATAGAGCCTCCGCCCCTTCCCAGGATTATCAGGTCAACATCGGTACTGTTAAGTGCCTGGATCGAGCGCACTATGCTCTCAGCCGCATATTCTCCCTGCACCACCGTGGGCATGAACAGTACGTTCACAGGGTAGCGGCGTTTTAAGACGGTCAGTATATCGTGAAGCACTGCGCCTGTAGGTGATGTTGCCACTCCTATCTTTCGTGGGAACCCGGGTAGCGGCTTTTTATGCGCAGGTGAGAACAGGCCCTCCAGCGCCAGTCTGTTCTTCAATTGCTCAAAGGCTTTATAGAGTTCACCTGTCCCGTCGGGTCGGATGGCTCTCACTTTCAACTGGTACTGTCCCCTCTGCTCGTAAACATCTATATCTCCGAGGACGATGACCTTCATGCCTCGCTCAAGCTCAAACCTGAGGCTCTGCCCGTGCCATTTGAACATGACGCACTGCAACTGGCTGTCTTTATCCTTCAGGGTAAAATAACGGTGACCTGAGCCGTGGTTGGTGAAGTTGGAGATCTCTCCCCGTATCCATATATCGCTCAACTGGCTCCCGGTAAGGATATTCTTTACAGCCAGCGTGAACTCATGCACGGTATAGATGCCTTTCTCCTCATAAACCATGACCCTTAGATTGTACCCTGGTGGTTATCTGGTTTACTATAGCGGCGTGAAAGTAATACTTAAGAAAGTATTTTATTTAAGAAAGGTAACTATCAAGTGACATTATCCCCTCAAGCTCTTCTTTATTTACTACAGCCTCGGTAAGCACGCTTTCCCTCACGTGGATGGGAGCGCTGCAGCGCAGTGCAATGGCTATGCAATCGCTCGGTCTGGCATCCAGCTCGAACTGCCTTCCGTCCATAGAAACAGACATTCTCGCATAATAGACCCCCCCGTTCAGTTCATCTATAAGGATATCATCTATACTTGAGTTCGTGCGCTCAAGGAGCGAGATAAAAAGGTCATGCGTCATAGGTCTTGGCGGAATCTCATGGTTCAGCGCAGCATTTATGGAGATCGCCTCGGACAATCCGATATATATTGGCATTATGCGCTTTACGTCGTCCTCAAGAAGCACAAGAGGTATCGGACCGCCGGCTTTCTCTATCAGAAATACGCCTTTTATAGTAACCGGTAGAATTATTCCGTTCATTATAGTACTATTAATATGAGGGATAATAAGTTTTCCTGTAATAAGGATTGAATTCATTCGTATAGATATCCGCAGGTTTGAACTGGCTTCCTTTCAGCTTCCCGTCACTCACAAGCCAGTCTATCCAGAACTGAACGTCGCTATCCACCAGGATGGCATGCTCCCTGACGCCGAAGCCTTTCCAGTACTTTGCCGTCTCAGGGTTCTCCCGCATGAACTTCTCTGACATGAAAAGCCCGCAGTGAGTCTGGTTGCCTATAACATCATAGTCGGTGAACAGTACCCTTATTCCTCCGTTTGCTTCCATCCTGTCGATCTGCACGCCTACCGGAGCTACTACGTCCACCTGTCCCTGCCTTAGCACCTCTTCGTGGTGGGACATTGTGATAAGCTGCACGTCACCCTTTAACATGTTGTTGCGCGCAAGGTATTCGCGCGTCACGTACTCCGCATGCCCGCCCAGGGTATGGACCGCTATCTTCTTTCCAGCAAGGTCTTTTGCGCTCCTTATGCTGCTGTTCTCAAGCACGAGCCATTTCGATAAGTACGGCGTTCCCTCATACCAGTTCTCAGGCGAATTGCCCATCGGCGCTGATATGCCTTTTATCTCAGCCCCGCGCGCCTTCGCATTGATTATAGCGACCCAGGCCGCATGTCCAACGTCGGTGCTGCCCGTGGCTACGGAGATGATATCCTCAGGACCGCCAGTATTTGAGCCACGACGGGTTATGTTGATGTCCCCAAGGTACCCTAATTCCCTGGCAAACTCGTATGTCTCAACAACTGCTGAGGAGGAGAGGTATCTTATTGTGACCTCATTTTGCGGTTTTTTCTCTTCTGTCATGAGCAGGCTTGCGCCAGTGCCCTTGCTATAGCCACGCGCTGCTTCATTCCCCCGCTTAACTGGTAGGGATAGTGATCCTCAAAGCCAGACAGCCCTACAAGAGAGATGTATTCTCTGCATATCTCCTCTCTTTTTTGTTCAGGTACACCTTTTTCTTCAAGACCGTACGCCACGTTATCAAGCACGGTCCGCCAGGGGAACAGTGCATAGCCCTGGAAGACGATCCCGCGGTCGTGACCCGGGCCTCCAACAGGCTTTCCGTCGATATAGATGCTGCCCGACGTAGGTCTTATCAAGCCTGCCACGATCCAATTTTTTCATCCCTTTCAGACCTTGAACCGATCTCTCCCTTTTCTACAGATTCTAAAAGTTTCTTAAGGCCATCTTCAGCTTTTGTTACTTTTACATCCCTTTCTTTCTTATTTGTACTTGCAACAGATGAATTCCAAACAACCACATATTTCCTTCTTCCTTGAATTACAGAAGCAGCAACCTGATTATCCCCCACATCGATCCATTCATTCCTTGGAGTTTTAATTTCTTCAAGAAGTTTTGTACTTTTTATTCCCGCCCTCAATGCTACCAGATATCTTTCTTTTTTTCGATCCATGTATTTCAGGTTCTCCCATGTAGCCATGCCTCTATCAACAACTCTTGGAGCCTCCAGACCAAACACATTTTTTAGGCATCTATCTATCGGTTTTAGGCTTTTCGCATCTGTCCTGTTTCCTGACCAGACATGATGAGTAACAAGAATTCCTTTTTGATCGACCACAAATCCAATTACTATCTGGAGTTTATCTTTACTATGACCCCTCGGATGTCCGAATTTAGCAAGGATACACTCTTCACCCTCAAAATAAGTTGAGGTGAGGTCTATATCAACTCTTTCGCATTCGTAACCATATGCCTGAGTTATGTTTTCGTAAAGCGAAGCCTGCATTGGAATTGTGTTTTCAGGTTGAAGATAATTGAGAGCGTTTAGAGATACTGGATAGGTTAAATCCTCAGGAAATAGCTTGAGAAAAAGGGGAAGGCTGCTTCTTGAGAACCAGTCCTGTAACTGGTAGTAACTGCATGGGTCACAGTTCCTGTTTATTACCATAGCTTCGACTATTTTTCCAAGCTCTGGGCCTCCGCCTTTTGTGGTAAAACTATTGATTGTGTTTATGAAATCGATTTCTTCGCAGATTTTATGTAACGCAAGTTCCTGGCCGTAGCTGAAAACTTTTTCGATCTCAAGGGCAGATATTGTTGATGGAAGGTTATATCCTCTTGATAAAAGAATTGCATGGAATTTAGGGATAAGGGAATGATCACCCAGTTCTTTAAGTTTGTTCTCTATTTCAATACGTTTTGGTTCATTTAGATCGTCTATACGCCCAATGTATAGTTTTGTTTCTCTCTGGACTTTGTTGATAAGACGCTTGCCATGATAAACGGCGTAGTATGTATGGCCTCTTCTAACGATTCCTTGAATAAACATGATATAGGTATTTGTCTTATCAACATATATATTTTTTCTATATGAATAATCTATTGATTACGATTTTTTTCATAAGTTGTCTTATCAACATAGAATATAGGTGCGTAAGAGTGAATGCGGGAAAAGCAGCGTTCTTATGAAAAATATTAAAAAATGGGAGGAAGAGTATTTAAAGTGTTAAACTTACGATTAAGAAAATCCTCCGGTTTTCTTGTTTTTCTCAATCTGAAAAGGTCTCCTTTGCCTTTCTTTCCAAATGGGCCAACACTTTTTCCGATAGTTTTCCCTAAGCTAACTGCTGTATCAATTACTTCCTGGTTCATTTTACCTCCATCTTCCTTCAATGTTTTCTCATATATTATTACAAAATCATTTAGTGGTCTGATATATTGAATTTTTGACTTATTTATTCTAAAAACATGTGGTTCTACAAGTTCCACAATGCTTTGTTTTCGTAAAATCCTTTCACAAATTCTATTTCGTATAATGGTTTTACTTTCGTTCTTCGGTTGTTCAAAATCAACTAAAAGTGTCATTGTATCTTTTATACTAATTTTATTTCTTTCAAGACGATCCAATAATCTGAATAAATAGACTGAATCTTGAAAAGGCCATATCATTTTGCCCATTTGGGTGTCACCAAGAGCCTCCGTGTATAAAACAAAAAATTCGATGGGTGCTTTTGAAAGTGTGATTTGAAAAAGTTTTTCATAATCAAGTTCATAGTCTTCATTCATCGAACCGGAAGTTTTCCGTGTCATAACGATTCGATAAAGCGAATATAAAAAAGAAAATAATTGCTCAAATGGCCTCTGAAAATATCCTCCCAATTGTTGATTGAAATTTCGAAGTAAATTTGGGTCTTCAATTTCAATAGCTTTAAGACTTCCAAGCACATCGTTCATTTTTTCCAAACTTGGTGAATACGGAAAATAAATGTGATAATTGTTATTATTCAATGTATAGAAACCATTTAATGGTACGAACTTTCCAATAAAATCACATTTCCAGCAAACTTTTTCCGGTTTGCCACCATTTGTATTAAATGAAAGTGCACCTGAAGATCCAGAAATCATCGGGAAAACTGTACCCCCTATTTCACTTAAATGAGATGAATTTCCACAAAAGAAACATCTTCCTTTTTCTTTCCCTTTTTCATTCTTCAAGTTAATTTCTACTTTTGGTAGTATCGCATTGCGACCATCTATAAGCAGACTTGAAGAACTGATTTTTAATCCAGTTTCCATCAAAAAATTATCAAGACGTTCCTGTAGATATGCATAATCAGCAGGAAGACTTTCCTTTTTTGTTTTCTTTCCAGATTCGTTTACATCTTTTTTTTCATATTTGACTTCGAGATTAGTTGGTCTTGGAGCCTTATTAAAAATTAATCCAGCTATACCCATTGATTTTACTTTTGGAAAACGAACAAATTTATCACTTTTAGAGTCATAGTAAAACCCCGCATTCTCCTCCTTTTGCTTCTGAGTGGAAGTATTATAGTATTGAGCTAAAAGAGAATCATAGGTTTTGTGAAAAAAATTATCCAAAATGGTTTCAGTTCCTTTGAATAAAACTCCATTATCATCCAAATGTATTTCAACCCCCATTTCTTCGGGTTTTTCATCTTTTGCGATCCTGTATAATCCCAGTAATCCCGAATCCATCCAAAAATGATTAAGTTTTGGAAATTTGACTTCTATTAAAGCTTCATTCAATTCTTATCGCCTCAATCACTTGCCATCACCCTCCAGCCCCACGCTCTCTCCCGCCCCCTCATACTCCTCCCGCGCCCCATCGGCGGGCTTTCCACCAGCCGTTTCGATACCTGAACTCATCTTATCATCACATCCACCTAATTTTAAGACCACCCTTCTCCTTATATCCCTTCTGGAAGCGGCGTGAAAGTATTCCAGACCGCAGGAGCCGATTACTCTAACTTCACTCTCGCACTATTTCAATTTTTCGCTTTACATTGTTACCATGCTACTTATCATAAAACCCGCAGGATTGAAGAAAGTACGCATGGTCAAAATGGCTGTCTCTGTTTTCCGATCAGCGCCGCAAAGTTAAAAGCTTCCGACATACTTAAATCTACGAATGGTGTTTTATATTTACTGTGGCAATGAAATCGAAATCCAGAAAGATCACTCTACCTGTCATCGTTGAAAAAGATGAGGATGGGTTTTATGTAGTGGAGTGTCCCCTTTTAAAAGGCTGTTATTCTCAGGGAGAGACCCTCGATGAAGCGCTCAAAAACATACGCGAAGTAATCGATATGTGTCTTGAAGAAGAAAGCGAGGATGAAGTCTCTGATATTGCAAATATCCAGGAATCCAGTCCAACTTTGTTAACTTATTCTTGAATAAGATAACTATATCCCCCTGTCGAACTGATTATACCCCAAGAGGTAGAAAAAATGATTTTTAAAGAAGATTGTACCGATTTTGGGTATTCAAAGAACGATTTTACCCAACCTGGAGAAGTGCAAAGAAAATCTATGAATATCCCTAATTGTAAAATAAGTAAAATGTCTCTATGTGGATGTTCAGAAACTTGCTCGTATTATGAGAAAGTTCACTGACCTGATAGCTCCATGTGGATGTTCGAACCTGCTACCCGGGCAGGTATCCTGCTTTTAAGCGATTGATGGGTGTTACTGCGATTCCGCCGTCCCTTTTTGAGACGGCATGGAAAAGGTTTTCGTCCTTTCCCATTTTGAACGAACCGCAGGACGCATCTATATGCTCAGCTTTTTAAAAATCCTTTGCGCTCAAGCCAGTTAACCTGAGGAGCGGTGTATTTCCAGATAATATCAGCTTTTTCATTCTGGAAAGACCATGGAACAACAATAATTACGTCCCCCTCGCGGATCCATACTCTTTTTTTGATTTTACCCGGAATGCGGGTGAGCCTTACCACGCCATCCATACATCTTACTCTCAGTTTGTTTGCGCCTAAAAGGCTTTCAACAGTCCCCAGCATTTCGTTCGCGCTTTTTTGTGGAAGGCGAACTCTGGTAAATTCTTCTGGTTGAGAATTGCCGTTTATTTGTTTATTCAATTATACCTCGTAATTCTTGTTATTAACCTCAATCGTATGTAAAGGTTACTGATTATTCGGCAATCTGCTAAAATAAATATTCAAAGTCTTCTAAAAGTCCTTCAATCTTTTTTGATTATATACTGTCGTCTAAACAGCTAATTGCAAACATTATTTTAAAGGAATAATCCCTTCCCGCCCTGCTCCGCCACCTCATGCCCGGGTATGCTCTCCACCGTGCATATCATACCGTTGAAGCTCCCGTCTTTGATTCTGGGAATAAGCCACCCTGAACAGTACCTCTGGCTCCCTCCGGGAGGAACAGCCTCGTAGTAGAACTGCTGCATAGTCTCCCTGGCTTTAAGGTAATATGGTCTGAAAAACTCAGGGAAGTCCTTAAGGACGTTCATCCCTGCGACCTTTTGAGCAAATATTATCCCCGCACCCTTATTGGCATAGGTGATGATGTCGTTCTTATCAGTCACCCACACGCCCGTAACTATGCTCTCCAGTACGCATTCGTAGAAGTCTTTAAGGCCTGCTATTTTCCCCTCGTCTTTTTTGCGCTCGGTGATATCGCGAAATACAGTAACTATCCCTGTTATCTCCCCTTTCTCATTCCTTATCGGGTCACTGTTGATTTCAAGGGGTATTCGTGCCATGCTCCTGGCTATCAGCAAAGTTCTGTTCCCCGCAGTCCCTTCGCCGGATTTTTTGTTCCCCTTTTCGCTCATGATATTGAATACATCCCTGAGAGGCTTGCTGTACGCCTCCTCCGGCGCCCACCCTGTCATGGACTGGGCCACCGGGTTCATGAACTTCACGCAGCCGCCCGGATCCGTGGCTATCACGGCATCGCTTATGCTTTTAAGCGTCGTGGTGAACCACTCCCTGCTCTCCCGGAGCTTTTCCTCCATCCTGTGCTTGTAGAGGGCGATCTCAATAGTGATGTTCAGTTCCCTTTCCTTGAAAGGTTTGATGACGTACCCGAACGGTTCAGTTATTTTCGCCCGCTCAAGCGTCTTTTTATCCGAGAACGCGGTGAGGTACACCACAGGGATATTGAAGCGTGAACAAATCTGCTCTGCAGTCTGGATACCGTCCATCTCACCCTGAATTACGATATCCATCAGCACCAGGTCTGGATTGTTCTCGGCAGCCTTTTTAATAGCATCCTCTCCCCTCGATACGGTCACTGGAACGGAATAACCCATGTTCTGCAGGCTCCTCCGTATATCTTCGGCAACAATGACCTCATCTTCCACAACCAGGATCTGCGTCTTTGCCATTATTTCACATCTTTGAATTTGATCAGGAACTCAGTCCCTTTACTTCGGTTCAGATCGATCTCGCCGTGAAGCTGGTTCTCCACCAGTATCGTAACAAGGTGCAAGCCCAGAGATTCGGTCCTCCTGATATCCACACTCTCAGGTATGCTGATACCGTTATCACTGACTATAAGCTCGAAAGTATTATTCTCACCTGTCGGGTAAAGTTTGATCTTTATCTCGCCTTTTCTTTCCTCAGGGAATGCATGCTTCAGGGAGTTCGTGACCAGTTCATTGACTATAAGTCCGCACGGGATGGCTGAGTCTATACCGAGCGAAACGTCCCTGACATCCATGCTCAGACCTATCCTGCCGTTGACCCCGTAAGACTGGAAAAGACCGGTTACCAGGTCCCTGATGTAATCATTGAAATCAATTTTTACAAGGCCCTTGGATTGGTAGAGTTTCTCGTGAATAAGGGCCATCGATGTTATCCTGTTCTGGCTATCCATGAACATCTCAAAATACTTTTTCTCGGTTATATCCCTTGACTGGAGCCTCAGCAGGCTTGAGATGATCTGCATATTGTTCTTGACCCTGTGGTGTATCTCACGCAGCAGTACATCCTTCTCTTTGAGGGATTCTTTGATCTGCTCCTCAGCCCAGTAGCGGTTTATAGCGATAGCATAGATATCAGCCAGGCGCTCAACCAGGGCGAGGTCCCGCTCTGTATAATCCCTGTCCGAATTCGCAAGGGCTATCTGCCCTACCAGGTTCCCTTTGTCATAGTACCGCATGACGTGTATCTTGTTGCCGACCGAACTTGCAACTGACAGCTCACCTACAAGCTTTCTCTTTAGAAGGGCGGGAGCGGACAGGAAACGGTGTATCGGTATGTGCCCGGGCGGAGTCCCGGATGAGCGAGGGTCGTTGGCCGGCGAATTGGTAAGAACGGATTTACCGTTTGTCAGTACCCAGCCGAACAGCCCTTTGAAGTCCTTGAGTATATTATTCCTATCCTTGACCTTGCAGATTTCCATCATGTCCCGTGTCATTGTAGGGCAGACAAGATAGCCTGTCTTGGGATCGATGTAACCGACATAGCCGTACGGACTGTTCGTAAGAAGCTTGGCATGATCAAGTACGAGTGCTGATATCTCTTCGACCGTAGCCGGCGATAGCAGCGTGCTGGATAACTCTACCATCGCAGCGTTTATCTCTACCTGCCAGGATAATGCCTCCTCAGCCTGCTTGCGCTCCGTGATATCCCTCATAGTCCCCATGCTCGCTGTCCTGCCCCGGTACGTTATTAGCCCCACGTTCATATTAACGGTCATCCTCTTTCCATCCCTGTGAAGCATGCCGAACACATACTCCTTCGGGATGTTATCCCCGGACTGTCTGCGGAAATATCGCTCAGTGACCAGCTCCACATCCTCAGGCGCTATGAATTCCCGAAAGTCCCTGCCCAGGACCTCCTCTATCCTGTATCCCGCAAGTCTGGCGAATGCCTCATTCACGAACTGGATCTTGGTATCCTGTATGATGAATACACCGTCCTGGATATTTTCAACCAGCAGGCGATACTTTCCCTCGGATTGCTGCAGGGCTTCCTCAGCCCATTTGCGAATCAGGGCATTTACGAAGATCTCCCCTATTATCTTCAGCAGCGCGATCATATCCTCTGACCACGTTATCTCCCTCTTCGCCGATGTAAGACCGAGCCATCCAATAAACGATTTGTCGCTTACCAGGGGTACTTCAATTATCGATTTAACCTGACTTTTCTGTAACGCTGCTTTCTCAACGCCTGCCTCAGGCGGGAGGTCTGCGACCCTGGGGATATAGATTGTCTCAAGCCTCATTATCTTTTCCGCGAACCAGGGGAAAAAATCAAAAGGAATACCCCGTAGCTTCTCTATCTGCGAAGCTTCTTTATCAGCGCACCACTCATGGGTGTTATTTACCGTTAATCCATTATCTGAGAGCAGGAAAATGTAGCTTCTATCAACATGAGTGAACTCACCGATAACCTGCAGCGCATGGTTGATCTCCATATCGATATCATCGGGTGCTATATTGATGAATTTGGTCGACAGGTTCATGATGAGCTTTTCCAGATCAAGCTTGTACTTCAGTTTACCTTCGGAATTTTTGCGTCCGGTTATATCCCTTATTATGCGGGATACCGCGATGTCAAGTTTCCTTAACTGGTGTTTCTCTCCGTGCATTCAATCACCTTTCAGTGCGATATATATCTCGCACGGGTTTTTCCCCTGCGATTCATAGACCGTCTTTGATAGGTCCCCAAAGGCATGCGATACCCAGCTGTTGAAGATACCTTTTATGAACATGCAGTTGGTTATGCCTGCATTTCCATTATTATTCACCAGCCTGCATGCTCTTATTTCGCCGTGGATAACGTTCTCACTGATATTTGCCCAGTTAGCATCCTGTCCAAGGACAGCATTTGTCTCCTGAAGATATTTTATAAAAGTGCCTGCATCCCACTTATCTATCTTTTTATCGGTCTCATAGTTCTGTATCATCTTTTTACCGAATTTGCTGCCGAAGGATTTTATGAACTCCTCGTCCGAGGGCACGTTCTTTAGCATGTCCAGCAATTTGAGAAGATCGTTATGGTAGTTCGCAAGAGGCGTCTCTTTGGGTTTTAAATCCTCTATCATCCTTGTGAGTATCTTGCCGACTTCGGGCTGCATTTTCATGATTATGAGGTTCTCGCTTATCGTGGCGCTGTACGTGCGCCCGTTCAGGCTCAGCAGTTCTACGAACATATCAGCCAGTTTCCTGATAGCCAGCGGTTCTGTCAGCCCATGGTGTATTATTAAAGATTCTTTATTTATATCAACATTTTTAATTATTCCCATCCTGGGGTAAAGAGAAGCTATTTTCTTCAAGAAATCATCCGAAGGTATCTGGTTTATAGGATAATCGCAGAAGCGCTCGATGCATATTGTGGCTTTTGGTGAGATTTTTCCGCCCAGCAGTCCCTCAAAGGATTGCCTGGATATAGCCACCATGTCATAATTCATTTTTATATAGAGGCCGATTATTATGCTCCAGAAATCAGGTTTTTTGTAAAGCTCTGAGAAAGCACCTTCAAGATACCCGAAATTTTCTGTAACGCTTCCCAGAGCCCGGTCATCCTCTCCCTTTACTAATTCAATCTCGAAGGAGTTATTTACACTTCTAATCTTTGTTACTCCAAGATGGTAATTTTTAGCGACATATAAAGCAATAACGGAAGCCAGATATCTATTCAAATCCATATTCTTTCCTGTTATGGTAAAAACGGCGTTATCGGGCTTCATATCATTATTTGAGGCGCTTTTTACCGACAGACCCCAGTAGATTTCCCCTCCCATCTCGTTCAAACGCTTCTCAAGAGAAGAGATCGAGGATACGCTGCTGCCAATAATGTTATTAACAGTTTCCTCATCCGGCAGTCTCCCGGCAAGGTTTTTCAATGCCCAGACAAGCGTTGATGAAGTCAGGTTCTGCTCTTTCTTTAACCCTGAAATGAGCCTTTTCACGGAATCAGGATCGACAAATGCAGCATCCGCAAGATCTATCACCTCACGTATGACCGCGCTGAGGTTCCCGTTGTGTTTCTCAATGAGCGGCTCGAGTTTTTTCAGATATTCCTCAGTTAAAGAGATGTTTTTCCTGAGAATCATATGACTGTCCTGTTAGCCCATCAACATCATTACCATTATAATGATCTTTATTTTAATAACTTTTCATATTTAGAATTTTTTGATTGTTAAATAACAAACTATTTCTTTTGCACTTCAATATATAGGGGAGATGATAATCGGCGTTTTAGGTCCTGAGGGCTCGTTCTCGGAGAAAGCCGCAAAACAGTGGAACGACAGTGCAGAACTGCGGTATTACGAAGATATCCAGGAAACAGTTGATGCGCTCCTGCTGGACAGCGTGGATTACAGCATAGTTCCCATAGAAAATTCCCTGGACGGGTCAATATCCATCACTCTAGACCTCCTGATGGAGTACCAGTTAAAAATAGCAGGTGAAGTGATAATCCAGATAAACCACCACCTGCTGTCAAAAGGCAGAAGGCAGGATATAAAGGTCATCATGTCCATTCCGCAGGCGCTGTCCCAGTGCAGGAAATTCATTAAAAAGAACTTCAAGAACGTTGAGGTGCGCTTCGCCCTCAGCACCTCGCACGCAGCTAAACTTGCCTCGGAATCAAACAGTATAGCTGCAATCGCTTCAAGGGAATCGGCAAAGATCTACGGGCTTGATATACTGGCTGAGAACATACAGGACATGAACGAGAATTACACGCGGTTCATCGTGATAGGGAAAAGTACTCCTCCTGCTACGGGTAACGATAAGACCTCGATAATCGTGTACCTTGAGAAGAACAGACCCGGTGCGCTTTACGAGATACTGGGGGAGTTCGCAAATAACAGCATCGACCTGACCAAAATAGAATCCCGGCCCACAAAGAAAGTGCTCGGAGATTACCTGTTTCACATTGACCTTCGGGGGCATATAGAGGACAAAAAGGTAAGGGACACCCTTGAGCGGGTAAAGGGCAAGGTAGGGATACTCAAGATACTGGGGTCGTACCCTGCAGCGAAATAGTTGATGATGTAACACCTGGTTTATCTGTTATTAGATCCTGTCGCTCCAGATTTCAATAAGTTTATACCCTATCTTATTTTCATTAATAAACTCCAGAATCCTGTTTTTGCTTTCCGCAGGCACAGCTATAACGCTCCGCTCTATTTTTTTCCCCGCTACTTCTTCCAGCAATCCTCTTGAAACAAAAACCCTCTCTCCGACCTTCTGTCTGTAACCGTACAGCTCTCTCCAGAGTTTGATCTTCCTGCTTCGCTCCATCTTGCCAAAATCCAGAACAAACAAAGAATAATATTTAGCGCCTTTTGGTATCTCTTCGAATCTACCATACAGTATAATGCCACTACTGATAATGCTTCTGTAGAGCTCCCATTGCTCAAGTTTGCCAGTTTTTATAGATAGAGGGTTCTTTAATCCGCGAAGCATCCATTTTTCATTGGCATCCGATATTTCAAATGCTTTCAGTGTTTTTTGAACGGCGCTCTCAACCTCTTTTCCTCTTTCGGTGTCTATAAAAAGGTCTATATCGCTTTCGTTATCAAAATCCCCTCGTGCCACAGATCCAAAGAGTATGATCCTTTTTATATGCTCTGCCTCCTCGGACTTCAACAAAAAGGTGCAGAATTCCATAGCATAAGCTGTAAGCTCGTACCTATTCATTAATCATCTCCAGGATAATCTTTTCAACTTCGTTAAAAAGCTCTATTATTTCCTTTATATTCTCTTTTGATCTCGGGGAGCCATAGGTCAGGAAGCTTGTCATAAATTTTTTCTGATTTGAACCACCTATGATTTAGCTGAAACCCTTCATCAACAAGCTTTCTTCTATGCAGATATGCAGAAAGAAGTTCGACCATAGCGCGTGAAGCATTCAGAGCAATAGTCCTTTGCGATTTTTCAATGCCGCGTATTTCAAGTGCCCAGGAAAAGATATTATCTTTGTATTCCTGATATGCTTTCAGGTGTTCCTCCTCTTTCATAAGATTTAATATGTGACTAAGTACATAAAAGTTTTGTTACCATATCACATATGAGATATGGTATATAAGATATACGCTACATGGTATCAATTATCATATGTCATCGGACGAAAACCTTTATCCCCTATTAGCTCCCATAATTGAGTAGCATCCCAAAAATGAGGGACCTATGGATATACTATCCCTGAAAAAGCTTGCGCTTCTGGGCGCGCATAAAAAACCGGTGGAGCTGTCGTCTATCGAATTCGCAGCTCATATCGACTCAAGTCCTCAGACCGCAGCACGGAGGCTTAAGAGCCTTGAAGATGAGAAGATGATCTTAAGGCAGATCTTACACGGCGGGCAGTCGATAACCCTAACAAACAGCGGCATCGCCGCACTGCAAAAGGAATTAAATGATTATCGGGAGATATTTTCCGGCAATGGAAGTAAAAAATTCTTAAGCGGAAAGGTGATCACGGGATTGGGGGAAGGACAGTATTACATCTCCCTGGATGGATACAGGGCACAGTTCATTGAAAAGCTCGGATTTGATCCGTATCCAGGCACGTTGAACATAAGGCTTGACACCCCGGGTGTTGAGTTCAGGAAAGGGATAAACGCAAATATAAGGATATCAGGGTTCACAAGCGAGAACAGGACCTTCGGGAGCGGCTCCTGCTTTAAGATCAGGATTGACGATATCGACGGGGCAGTGATAGTCCCTGAGCGCACTCATTATCCTGAGGATATAATCGAGATAATCGCGCCGGTGAATCTGAGGAAATACCTGAATATCAGTGATGGCAGCATTGTTGAAGTGGAGGTTATAAAATGAGTCTTGAAAAGGCTGTAGAAGCAGTACGCAAAGGCAGAATGATACTTTTATATGATGATGATGACAGGGAAGGCGAGACCGATCTTGTAATGCCTGCGCTGTGCATGACGCCTGCTGACGTGGCGCGCATGAGGCGCGACGGCGGCGGGCTGATATGCGTCGCAATTCACTCGACGGCGGCTGGAATGCTGGGACTGCCGTTCATGTCGGATATCCTGCGCAGTGTCTGCCTTGATGGTCATAAACAGCTTCGCACTCTTGTTGAAAAGAAGGGCGATATCCCTTACGATTCACGCTCATCCTTCTCGCTGTGGGTGAACCACAGGAATACCTTTACTGGTATTACGGATAACGACAGGGCTCTTACCATCAATAAGGTAGGTGAGGCGGTGCAGAGGGTGCTGAACGGTGAAAAAATAGATTTTGGCAGGGACTTCCGCTCTCCCGGTCATGTCGCACTCCTTCGCGCAGCCGGCGGTCTTTTAGCAGAGAGGCGCGGGCAGACAGAGCTTTCGATACAGTTAGCATTGATGGCAGGCATATGCCCTTCCATGGTAGTATGCGAGATGCTCGATGAGGGGACAGGGAAAGCCCTCTCTAAGGAAGATGCAAAGAGATACTCTCAGCGCTACAATATGCCGTTCATAGCAGGAAGAGATATCCTTGAATCCGTCTCAGATTATCAGTAGCTTCCCGTTTCAGAAGGAATCCCGCCGAAGTGTCATGATGTATCTTTTCCCCACTCCTTTATAACTCAAGTTATCCACCAACTATCTTATTTATTTACTCAATTCCTTCAGGCGTTTTATGCTTGCCATCATTGCCTGTGATTCTTTTTTCTTCTGGTTCTCAAGATACTCGATGATCGCATCAATGCTCGTCTTGAGCTGGTAAATCTTGTACGGACGGCCTTTTCCGGGTTTTTTCTCTTCCCTCTCAGCTATCCAGCCAAGCTCTTCCAGTTCACGCATGGCGATACTGACTTCAGGCTGTCTTAAGTCTGACCCCATCTCAAGGTCCCTGGATGTAACTTCTTTGACGTTCTTCAGGTATGTTAGTACTTTTGCTACGTTTCTCTTTAGTCCGAGTTCAATCAGAGTATCAGCGAATTCCTCGTCGGCTTTGTCGAGTACGTTTACTGACAGACTTTTCATAATATTTCACCCTACTTTTAAATGTATTCATTGAATATAAATCTTACGTTTTAATATAATGTTTAAAAGAAAAGTTAGACAATCAAAACGCATATATCCCTGCTTTTCCTTATGAGGCACGGATACCTATGGAACTATTAATTTATTTCAACGGAAAATTCGTACCAAAAAGCGAGGCACGGACCTCCATTTACGACCATGGTTTTTTATATGGCGATGGCGTTTTTGAAGGCATCAGGGCGTACAGCGGCAGGGTTTTCAGGCTCGATGGGCACCTTGACAGGATGTACGATTCGGCAAAAGCGATAGATCTTAAGATACCTATCTCGAAAGAAGAGATGAAAAAAGCCATTATAGAGACTTTAAAGAAGAATAAGTTGAAGGATGCCTACATCCGCCCCATAGTCACGCGCGGGGACGGAGATTTAGGGCTTGACCCCAGGAAGTGTCCGGTACCAAATATATTCATCATCACGCAGGAATGGGGCGCCATGTACGGCGACCTGTACGAGAAAGGTCTCACAGCCGTTACGGTCGGGGTCAGGAGGAACGCATGTGATGCTCTGCCCCCCAACATCAAATCGCTGAATTACCTTAACAACATCCTGGCCAAGATCGAAGCGAACGTAAAAGGTGGGGACGAGGCGATAATGTTCGATACCCACGGCCATATCTCGGAAGGCTCGGGGGATAATATCTTTGTTATAAAGAACGGCAGGATAATCACTCCGCCCACGCTTAACAACCTTCGCGGGATAACAAGGGCTGCGGCTATTGAACTAGCACTAAAGGATGGCATAGAAGTAATTGAGGGGAACCTGGGTTTCTTTGACATCTACAGCGCGGATGAGGTCTTCGTTACAGGCACTGCTGCTGAGATCGCCCCGATCACTAAAATAGACGGGCGTTTGATAGCTGACGGAACCCCGGGCGAGATAACTAAAAAATTAATGGCTGCCTTCAAGGAACTGACAAGAACGGAAGGCACACCCATTGTTTGATCTTACAATTCCCTGACGATGTGGATGTTCGAGAACGGTATGTAGTGTTTCTTTCCAGCATGTTCTCCTTCTATAGGATAGAACACTAGATACTGTTCCGCATGTTTTACTTCTATGACATTTGCGTTTGTTACCCAGCTATCGAATGTCGCTTTTCCGTCTTCTCCAACATATCTTCTTGATTCTATTATATATTTTCTATCTGGCATAACATACCTCCGCTGACAGTTAATGTGATATTTCAGCATACTAAAAAATCACTTCCAGCTATAAAAGCTTAAGTCCAGAACTGCGCTGCAATTATAAAGCTCAGTGTCAGTGCAAGGGCCAGTACATCAGGGGCACCGATATTTTTTTTGCCCACATATACGGTCGCATCGGCATTGTAGCCCCGGCAGAGCATGCTCTGGTACGTCCTCTCCCCCTGTTCGTATGAGCGTATGAACAGTGAGCTTATTGTGTAGCCCACCTGGTTGAGCGTCCATTTGCGCGGCACTTTTTTGTTCCAGATGTCAAAGCACCGCGTTTTCTGCGCTGTCCTTATCCTGCTGAGCATGGTCCAGAAAACGAAGAGATAGCGCACCATCATGGTAAAGAGGAGCGCAAGTTCCCTGGGCATGCCGAGGCGGCGCGCAGATGAGACAAGTTCGCTCATCGAGGCTGTGGACGAGAGCAGTATTATGGCGGTTATGCAGACAAGGAATTTCGCGAATATGATCGCCCCGAACAATAAACCCTCTTGTGTCACCTCAAGGCCGAGAGGAAGTGTATACAGCACCGTAAAATCCGTAACGAAAGGCTGCCTCAGGAAAGGCTGGAACAAAGCTATGCCAAGACCGAAAGGGAGCGCTATTGCGAACCTGAATGCAAGGTAGGAAAGCTCAAGCCTTGCAAGCAGCATGAGCGCAGCGAGATAGGCTTCGATGAGAGCCAGTTTCGGGAAATCAAGCACATCCATGCGGGGGAGGGCCACAGCGTACACGATGAGCAGCAGCGCCATTATTATCTTTACCCTGCCGTCTATCATGTGGACAGGTGATTTCCTGTAGGCTTCCCGTTCAAGCTCGGTGAGCGATATATGCATCTTATTTCACGACCCGCAGCAGTTCGTCCCTGGCTTCCTCAAGCGTGAACCTTATGTTCACGGGCACGCCCTCTTTTTGCAGCATCTCCATGAGCTCTGCCACTGCGGGAAGGCGCAGGTGGGTTTTTTTAATGAGCTCGTCCGTCGAGAATATCTCCTGCGGCGTGCCATCCCCTATTATCCTGCCGGCTGACATGATGCATACCCTGTCTGCAAGCAGCGGCACGATATCCACCTCATGAGTCGCTATGATGGTCGTGATGCCCAGGTACCTGTTCATCTCGTTTATAAGCCTGATAAGGCGCACTGCCCCGCCCGGATCCAATCCTGCGGTCGGCTCATCCAGTACGAGCACCTCGGGCTGCATCGCAAGTATGCCCGCGATCGCCACCTTCTTTTTCTCACCCGTGCTCAGGTGGTGAGGCGCCCTTTCCTCAAAACCTGTGAGACGCACGGTCTCAAGCGCTTCACGCACGCGTTTCTCGATGACATCCTCGCTCAACCCCAGGTTCGTGGGACCGAAAGCCACGTCCTGTTTGACCGTGGGCGCGAATATCTGGTCGTCAGGGTCCTGGAACACAACGCCTACGGTCCGCCGCACTTCCAGGATGTTCTTGCCGCTTACCTGTACTCCCTTGATCAGGACCTCGCCGGTCGTGGGTTTAAGTATCCCGTTAAAATGCTTGAAGAGCGTGGATTTGCCTGCGCCGTTCGCCCCTATGAGGGCTATGCGCTCACCCGGTTTTGCTTTGAAGTTGATGCTGTCCAGCGCTTTGATCTTCCCGCGGTAGACGTGGGTGAGGTTACGGGTTTCGATTATGTTCATAGATATTTAATCCTGTCGCCTTTTCATGAGCTTTGCAACGCCAATCCACACGACCAGGACCGCAGCCAGCCCGATAACGATTGCAGCCGCTTCCCCGGCTTTACCCATGCCGGGTATCGAATAGTTTGGGAACAGAGTGGTAATCGGCGATACTATGCTGTTGATCTCTTCTTTTAGAACCATGCTGGCTGTCTGCTCAAGCCCGTCAGGGTTGCCTGAAGCCAGAAACGGCGCAGCTACGGCCAGCCCTGCGAATGCGACCGCTCCGAAAGCAGCGACTTTCACTGTGCTCACCTTCCTGTGGGCGTCCTCAGCGACTATATCAGGCCGCGCCTTTGCTATGGCGCCGTATACTATAACGGTTATGACGCCTTCCCCTATCCCTGCCGCGCCCTGGAACAGGCCCATGAGCAGTACGCCCTGCTTCAGCGGGAAGGTGCCTGCAAGCCACAGCTCAAACGCAAGCGCAATAGCCGGCAGTATCATGCTGACCCAAGCACCAGCAAACAATGCGACAGGACGCTTAATTGAAAGCTTTGAGAGAGCAACAAAAGCGTAATATCCCGAAAAGCCTCCGATGATGCCCATGTTCATTATGTTCGCTCCCATCACAGTTACGCCTCCGTCGCCGAAGAGAGCCTGTATCGCGAGTACAAGCGTCATAAGCAGGACAGCAGCCCAGGGGCTTGCGAATATGATCGCCGCAAGAGCAGCTCCCACCACATGCCAGCTCACGCCCCCCAGCGCGGGTATCGGTACCAGGAGATTGGCAGCGATGTTTATGGTCTGCAGCACGAACATGCCAGCAGCCAGTACCCCGAAGAGCGGTATCATGTTCTCATCCATATCACTGCGCGCCCATTTTATCGACCGCGAGATGAAAAATGCGGCTATGACCCAGTAAATTGCCGCCTGACCGAGCGGGATATATGCGTCCGGAATATGCATACTTTAGACCTCCTATATTAAAATTTATTAATAAATTTTAATAATATACCCATATAGTATTACGAAATTGCAGATTCGTAATACTCAGAATAGTGCATAATAAATCGTTATGGTATATGTAAGTTTTGCTGCTTTGATGAACCGTTGGGCTCTTTGCGTGCTTTGCGGTGATTTATCCAATGAATTAAGGATCGAAATTCAGCCAATCGACAGGATTAACAGGATTGACAGGATAGATTTTTTTATGTTTCATCCTGTTAATCCTGTTATCCTGTCTAATTATTGGATGGGTTCATGACGACCGCGGTATTTATATACCATGGGTACATACATAGATACGTCGATGGGTAATAAAATAACTGAAGCTCAAAACAAACTTAAAGGGATGCGAGAGCAGGTTAAAAAAGAGATGGAGCACATTCCCAGAGGGAGCTATCTGCAAAATATGCTAAGATTATACTATCAACCTTTAAGGATGAACAGCCTGGGTAAAAAGGCACAAATGAACGCAACGAAAGAAGATATACTATCACAATCAATAGATGCAGTACAGAAGGAATACCCTGAGTTTATTCCGCAATACAATAAAGAATTCTTTCAAATAAAGAAATAGAATAGGCAGTATCAAAATGTCATCAAAAATACGGGGGGAGAAAATAACCAAAGCGTACAACATTGGTAAGATTTAAATATTATAAGATGTTCATACGCTTTCCTTTAGCCCATGAAAAAAGAAAAAATAAAAGAAACAATATTACCGGAAACCAGAGATCCCGCTTTCAGGGACCTCGTTCTAAAAACACCGGTCGGAGAGAAAATACCCACGTGCATGCAGTGCGGGATATGCGCGGGCTCATGCCCCGTAAGCCATGAGATGGATTACACCCCGCGGCAGCTTGTGCGCATGGTACAGCTCGGTCTCAAAAAAGAGGTCCTGAACAGCAACACCATCTGGATATGCACCACATGCTTCTCATGCTCGGTGCGCTGCCCCAGAGGCATACGCCCGACCGAGCTAATGGAGACGCTAAAGCCGATAGCCATAGCCGAGGGCATAAAAAATAAGAACGCAAAATTCGACGGCATCTTCTCAGAAGTGATAAAGAAAACGGGAAGAGCATCTGAGTTCCTTTTGATCTCCAAGTACAGCCTGTCTGAGCCTTCTATGATCAAGCAGGCTCCTTTCGGGCTTTCCCTCATAGCAAAAGGGAAGCTGCCTCTGCGCGCGGACAGGATGGAAGATACGCGCGAGCTTGAGGCTATCTTCAGAGCGGGAGAGAAGAAACAGGATGCAAAAGGAAAAGAGGCTCAAAAATGAAGTACTCGTACTACCCCGGATGCGCGCAGCATGGGACTGCGATAGATTATCGCGTATCGGTGGAAGCGGTGTTCCGCCGCCTGGGCATAGAGCTTGAGGAAATAAAGAACTGGAACTGCTGCGGTGCCCTGCATGTACCGGAAAAAGACGTAAAAATAGCGCTTTCGACAAGGACACTTGCATCGGCAAAAGGACTTGACCTTACAACCCCTTGCAACCTCTGCTACTCCAACCTGATGCGCACAAATACAGCGCTTGAAGATACAGCTTTAAAGAACATGATAAACGAAAAACTCACGAACAAATACGACGGGAACACAAAGCCAAAACATCTGCTTGAGGTCATAGTAAAAGACTACGGGCTTACGAAACTGGCTGAACAGGTCAAATTACCGCTTAAAGTAAAAGCTGTGCCCTACTACGGCTGCCTGCTGACCAGACCAGAGAACAAGTTCGACAGCCCCGATAACCCTAAATCGCTGGATAACCTTATTACAGCCCTGGGAGCCGAGCCTGTAAAATACTACTACAAGACAAAATGCTGCGGCGGTCCGATACTCCTTACCAACGAGGACCTGGCGCTTGAACTTGCAAAAGACCTGCTCACCATGGCAAAAGGGTCGGGCGCAGATTGCATGGTCGTGACCTGCCCGATGTGCCACCTCCAGCTGGATGCCAAGCAGAAAGCGGTGGAATCTAAATATAATATCAAATTCGATATGCCAATCATTTATTTCACGCAGCTTATCGGTCTTGCGATGGGCTTACATCCTGAAGAGCTCGGAATGAAAAAACACCTTGTTCCGACCGATGGATTGGTCGCTAAAATAGGGAGGTAGCGATGACAGAGAACGAAATGCCTAAGAACGAGATGCCTAAAACCGAAACACCTCCCAGGAACGATCAGAAGAAGACCGGCGTGTACCTGTGCAGGTGCGGCGGGAACATTGGAGATGTCGTCGATCTCCAGGCTGTCGCCGATGCTCTGAAAGTAGATAAGAGCCTGATCGTCAATATCCAGGACTACCTGTGCAGCAGCCAGGGACAGGAGAGGATAAAGAGCGATATCGAGAAAGGAAGAGTTGACCGTGTGGTGATCGGCTCATGCTCGCCCAAGCTTCACCTTGAGACCTTCAGGGGCATGGCGAAAAAAGCGGGACTTAATCCCAACATGCTTGAGATCACGAACATACGCGAGCAGGCAAGCTGGGTGCACGACAAAGCTGGTATAGATTCGAAGGTCAAAGGACTGATAAAAGGCGCAGTAGCCCGCATAGGCTCTATAGAGCCTCTTGTGCCTCTTGAGAAAAAGCTAGTCGACAGGACGCTGGTAGTGGGCGGGGGCATTGCCGGGATAACCACAGCCCTTGAGATCGCGGATGACCACGAAGTTATACTGATAGAGAAAGCCCCCTTCCTCGGAGGGCATATGATGGGCTTATCCAAGACCTTTCCAACAATGGACTGCTCCCAGTGCATTCTCACGCCAAAGATGGTTGCAGTGCACAACCACCCGAACATCACCTTGCTAACACAGACCGAGGTGGCTGATGTAAAAGGAAGCCCGGGAGATTACACCATAACCCTGAAACACAGTCCGCGCTACGTGGATATAAACAAATGCATATCCTGCGGCGCATGCGCAAGGAAATGCCCGGCGGGCGCGATATTCCTGCCGTTCGCCCAGGCTGTCCCGCAGGCGTACATGATAGACATGTCAAAATGCAAACAGTGCGGCGCATGCGTAAAAGTGTGCCCGCGCGATGCGGTCAACCTTGAGGCGAAAGAGGAAACGAGCACGGTCTCGGTGGGAGCCGTTGCCATAGCCACAGGATTTGAACACCTTGACCTCTCAGTGATAGAAGAGTACAACTACCCTGCCCCCAACCTCCTGACTGCCATTGAATTTGAGGAGATGCTGTCTGCAAAGAGCAAAACAGGAATGAGGCTTCAGAAGGCTGACGGCTCGTTCCCCAACCGTGTGGCATTCGTGCTCTGCGCGGGAAGCAGGGATTTCACCGGAAGAGGGAAGAAATACTGCTCCAAGGTATGCTGCATCTACTCGCAGAAACAGGCGCAGCTTGTAAAGAAAATGAAAGGCGACGCCGAAGCGTGGATATTCTACATCGACATGCGCTCGGCAGGAAGGCGGTTTGAGGAGTTCTACCACCACACGCAGGAAAAAGGCGTTAATTACGTGCGCGGCAAAGTGGCTGAAATAATCCCGAAACCCGACGGCACGCTCATGGTGCAGTACGAGGATACCAATCTCGGCATGAAAGGGCGCGAGATATTCGACATGGTGGTGCTGTGCCCTGCTCTTGTGCCGTCAGCAGGCACGAAAGAGCTTGCAGACAAACTCGGTGTGTCCCTGGGGGACGACGGCTTCGTAGAGGAGAAGCACGTCAAGCTTGACCCTGTGAATACGCTGAACCAGTCGGCATTCGCAGCAGGGTGTGCGCTCGGACCCAAGGACATACACGATTCTGTGACAGAAGGCATTAGTGCGGCGCATAAGGTCTCCCAGTTCCTGGGCAAAGGCATTATACTCATCCCGCCTGAGAAGCCAATGATACTGGAGTGCAACGGGTGCGGTGACTGCGTGAAAGCGTGCCCGTACAGCGCTCTCTCACTTGAGAACGGGAAGGCTGTGCTCTCGCCGCTGGCATGCACAGGCTGCGGCATATGCGTATCCTCATGCCCTGTAAAAGGCATCGAGATACGCAACTTCACGCGCAACCAGTTGAAAGCGCAGCTCAAAGCGATACTGAGCGAGGCACCCGGCGTTATCGTGTTCATAGACCCGTATGCCTACGCTGCTGCCGATATAGCTGGCGTGAACAGGAAGCAGTACTCCTCTCTTGTCAGGTTCGTAAGCGTTCCCTCCATACATATACTGGATGCCGATGTCGTCAACGCAGCCTTTGAATATGGCGCCACGGGCGTCATGCTCATAGAGGGTACGACAGATGAGAAGCTCACGTCGCGCTCGGACGAGCTGTACAAGAAGCTTAAAAAGGATACAAGGAAACACAAGAAACCGCTGCGGTATTCGCATATAGAGACCGCTCAGTACGAGAAACTCACTGACCTCCTGAACGTGTTCGCGTCGCAGGCTGGAGCCAAGGCTGAGAGAAAGAGCAGAAAGGAGAAAGGGGAAAGCGCTGAGGCTGCCGAAGAATAAATTTATTCAGTAATCGAAACTTGCATATCTATAAGAAGATAAAAAAACATTAGATAGGATAGACGTATATGATATCCTGGGCTGTAGAAGAGTTGAAAAAGCTGAGTGAAATTCAGCCGGAAATCGTTGAGAGTGCGTTGCAACGCCTCTGGAAAGAGGAGCCGCATATCTATAAATCCATTGTGATAAGCGCCTATGTGGATGAAAAAATAAGTTTAAGCAAAGCAGCAGAGCTTCTGGGTATAACAAGAATTGAACTGGAAAAAGAATTCAAAGAAAAAGGAATACCAGTTAGATCGCTCTCAAGAAAAGATGTGGTTTTTTACTGATTAACAGATTGGAAATTCTTTCACGAGTAGTTGGAAGAATTTACACCACAAAACAGGTAATAGACGAACTAAAAATGTGTACCTCAAGAAATGTTCTACCAATGATTGACTTTAGTCAGATCGATATTATTAGCCTTACTAATGATGAAAAATTAGTCTTTTCAAGACTGAACGAGATGTTTGGTAGAGGAGAAGCGTCCTGTCTTGCAATTTGCATGTCGCGCCATTTTAAAATACTCACAGATGACCTGGATGCAAGGAAATTTGCACAGAGAATGGGCGTTCCGGTATCTGGAACAATAGGAGTGATCGCATCTGCTGTTGGAAAAGAAATAATTTCAAAAGCGGAGGCTGATGATCTATTGTCTGAAATGATCAATAACGGGTTTTACTCTCCGATTAAAAGCCTTGGAGAGTTAGATACGAATGAATCCTGATCGACTAAGAACCTATCCATCAAGCAACGACAACCGCAACCATCAGCAATTTTTCAAAGTCAGGTCTTTTTAAATATCGCAATTTTAGATTTCCGTTATTTCAAAACTCACTTTTATAGAGAGATTCTTTGACATACATGTAACGCCCTCATTCTGATTCCAATCCGAATTTAGGCATGCAAGTATTACCTCACAATTCAGCCTTTTAGCCCGCTCAAGAATACTTGAATCTATGAAAGTATTTTTAAAATCCATATCTGGCGCTATAACCATCAATTTCAAGTTTTCAATATCAGCATCCCAGCACAATTGCAAAATCCTCGGCTTAAGCTCCTCCTTATATTTCCCAAGCCACTCAACATAAGAAAGCCCCTGAGAAACGGCGGAATTCAAATCCTCTCCCTGTTTTTTGACTTCAACTACGACCAATGCTTTACTGTGCCTCTCCTTTGCCAGAATATCGATATGCTCCCGTCCAAACTGCTTGTTTCGCTTGACTTTTCCCACAGGCGTCTCATAGTACAGGAATTCAAGGTCAAGACCGGGAAGACTACAATCATGCATTTTCTCGATGAGAAGAGAGTGCAGCCATTTCTCACGGTAGCCGATTGTATTGTTCTTGCGAAGTTGAATCAGATTTTTTGCTTCTGAGACGAAATGATTTCGCAGGTCTCTGTCTGAAACAGGAGGTTTTCCAGAACCAGTAAATACGAAATCCTTTTTCGCCTGATGAACACTCGTATAACCTTTGTTCAGAATGTTCTGAATCAGCGTGAGGACAAATCCGCCCGAAACGAGCTTTATTTCACCTATCTTCAGCCCTTTAACAATAAAGGAAAAGCCATTTTTCCTGCTGAAATATTGGATATGCAGGTCTTTATCCAGACTTTTGACAAGCGCAAGGATTTTTTCGCAATGGCGGCGCGCTTCTGAAGAAGGGATGCTGCTCAGATGCTCGGATTCATTTTTCCAGAGACCTGCGGCGCTGTCGAATGAACCGATGACGGCAGTAGGAGAATGATGAGAATTGGATGATGAGGGAGTATGGGATGGTTGAACTATCGGCGCAGTTATCATATTGGGGTCTCGCTTGATATGCAGACGGTATTGGAGATGGTCTTTTCTCGCATCTGTGTGCCATTTGCCGCAGAAGGAGCAGAAGAAATATTTTGAGGAGGGGGAGTTTGTCTCGTTCCCGTCAAGATGTGATAAATGCTGATTGCCAGTGGATGAAGAGTCATTAGTGCAGCGGTGCCAGGAGGCGCAAAGGGAGCAGAAGTAGTAGTCGCCGGGTTGGTTGATAGGTTTGATTTTAGTGTCCGTCATTACCGTCTCTCTTTCCTCATCAATTATTCTTATCAATTTCGGGTTTATTTCGGGTTTATTTCGGGTTTTTCGGGTTTATTTCGAGATAAAATATATTCTATATTTCTCCCTGTTTTCCCTATCCTCTCAAAGATATTCTTCGCGCAAATTTCAGAAAGATCGATAAGCGCCATTCTATCTGTGATATCAAACATCCCCCTATACTCCTTATTTGTAATCCTCCCTTTTTCCTTAACATACATAACTGCCCTGACCTGTCTGTCATTTAGACCTATCTTTCTGAGTTCTTCCTCCGAAAAAGAATCTTTCCTCAAATATACTGAAAATCCCCCAAATTCCTCTTTAAACTCAGGCTCGGGAATCCCTGCTTCATTTGTGGACTTCAGTATCCTTCCTATGCCTGAGCCGTACTCTTCAATCAATCCTGCAAGATAGAATACATGAACTATGATGGGATTTCTGGCTACAGATGGATGAGGTGTTTTCAATTGTTTCAGGGTTATTCCTTCAGGAAGTCCACCTATATTGAAGAACCATATTTTATCATCGAATACTTTGATCTGCGTTTGAACATTGTATCTGAAATAATCCCTGTGAATAACAGAATTAAGAAGAGATTCTCTGATAGCTTCGAGTGGATAATCCCAGATGTTTTCTCTCGTCAATTTTTCACCTGTGATCTCATATCTTACATTTATAAAATTTTTTATGGATTCCAGCGCTTCCTCAACCTGTTTGAATAGATTGCCTTCGATGTACCTGTCCCCAATGATAGTGACTTCGTCTTTGAACTTTCCAACCCGGACCACTGCGTTTATGAAACGATTTTGTGGTTGTTTCCCAAAAAGCATTATCGCTCCATTAGTCAATTTTCCATCAATAATAAGCTTTAACTTTTCAAGAGTTGTTTTAATATCATCCTCTTCATCTGTTTTTCTCAATCTCCCACTTGTCACAGCCATTCTCACAAATTTCCTTACGGTTTCAGCATCTATCTCTTCCAAGCTATAATCTCCAGTGAGTCCGTCCCAATTATTGCCTTTTGTGAAAAATGTCCTTAATTCCTCTCCCTGCATTTCCCTTGTGGTATTTCCAACCCGTTTGTAATATCTCCCTTCATACGAGATCGGCGGAGTGCTTTTCTTTACTTCCACCTTCAGGACATGTTTACCATTGACCTCAATACAATCTATCTGTGGATGTATCCCAAGTTTGTTTACTATCCTGTTTGTCATCTCTTCGATAGAACGGTTGCTGCAATCAAAACCCAGTACCTCTTTTCGGTCAGATATTCCAATATATAATAGTCCTCCGTTCGTATTTGAAAAGGCGGATAGACTTTTAAAAACGGAATCATTGACCAGTTCTTTGAATTCTATGGTTGAACTTTCTTCAATTTTCAGGAGTTCATTCAAATTCATAATTCTATCAGTGCATCCCATTCTGTATCTTACTCAACTTATCATTTTTTCTTTCATCATCCATAAATTGCTCATCTGTTTTCGTTGTTCTTGCCATGCCAGTTGATGAAGGGTCGTTTGTGCAGCGGTGCCAGGCGGCGCAAAGAGAGCAGAAGTAGTAGTCGCCTGGTAGGCTAAGGAATTTGGACGTGTTAGCTGTAGTCATCTTGGGTGATTTTAATAATTTTTTTATCAATCAAATCTTTTATATAATCTAACTTTTCATTTGCTTTAATTCGTATTTCATGTCCATTCGGAGGTTTTGATAAATCTTCGATGAGTTTGAATTGAGAGATTGTAACTTT
>Ga0209749_1000750_pt1 | contig 38363 bp, 34 predicted proteins | sample EPASupsiteSAE347_FD_187267 | JGI IMG/M metagenome (GOLD analysis project Ga0209749, IMG submission 187267) | Bioremediated contaminated groundwater from EPA Superfund site, New Mexico - Sample SAE3-47 (SPAdes) (version 2) | ecosystem: Environmental > Aquatic > Deep subsurface > Groundwater >...
GGGCTATCCGCCCTTTTACTTATGGCTTTGCAAGACCGGACAGATCGGCTTCCACGGCCCACCCCGCTCCGGCCATCACGACGGGTATCGCGATTCCCACCGCGATATGCGCGGTGACAAGCCCCAGATGCGCTTCATGGTCACCCCGCCGGAGCGCGTCGCTGGTGAGCACGCCCAGAATCACTTCGGAAACCATCAATGCCGCATGCGTAAAAAACGAATATAGGTGAATATCGGCATTCACCGATCGGGAATCGGTCGGCAGTTTCATCGAAAGACCGGTAACCGCCTGGCCCAGATAAAGCGTTTCGCCCGCCGCCAGAAGCCCCACATGCACCCAGCGCAAAGCCTGGTTCCCGCTCCATACCGAAGACAGAGCCGAAGCCGTGGCCGCGCTGTCTTCTTCGCCTATTCCGAGCAAATCGCGCTGTTCATGGCCGCGAGTCATCAAATCGATGCCGCGGACCGCGCCCACTACTCCCGCCGCGAACAATAGGCCGGTCGCGGTCCAACCGGCGGCCCTGTGGTACTCGACCTTCCCGGGGAAACCAAGGAAGCCCCCGGCCGTATCGGCCGACGCGGCGCTTATGGTCTCGGGCGCTCCGATTATGGACGGCTGCACCTGCGTGGGCGTAGGCGACGTCATCGGAATCGATGTTCCCGGTTCCTGCGCATATACACCTGTCCCCGCAGCCAGCAACGCAATAAATACCAGGCAGGCAATGCGCTGCGGCATCGAAACGATCCGCCGCCAACCCGCCCCGACAGTGCACAAGTTTTTCGTTTTTGCGTATTCCATACGGGTAAGTGTAATGCGGAATCCGCAAAAATGCGTAAAAATGCGCGGTGGACAGCCCGGCAAGCCTGGATTATGCTTGGAAACGGCACATATATGGCAAAGAATGACAAACGGGTCCGGATCTTTTCAGCCCTGGAAGTGGCGAACCTCTGCGGCGTGGTCAACCAGACGACCATCAACTGGATCAAAAGCGGTTTCCTCAAAGCCTTCACCACGCCGGGCGGACAGTATCGAGTCTATGCCGAAGATCTGATCGCCTTCCTGCAGGAGCGCGGCATGCGCCTCCCGCCGGAACTGGACGCCGCCTTCCACATCGACCTCGATCCCGACCTCGTACTCGTAGTCGATGACGACCGCGACCTCAACACGATCCTCAAACGCATGCTCGAGCGCCGTTTCCCGGACTTGCGCATCGTGCAGGCCTTCGACGGCTTCGAAGCCGGCAAACTCCTCGCCGACCGCCGCCCCTGCCTCGTCCTCATGGATGTCGACCTTCCGGGCATCGACGGCCGCGTTCTCTGCCGTCGCGTAAAAGCCGACCCCACATTCGGCAAGCCCGCCGTCATTTCCATGTCCGGCATCGACAGCGAAGACATGCGCACTGTCATGCTGGGCGAAGGCGCCGACGATTTCTTCCCCAAGCCCATCGATTTTGAATCCCTGCTCGTCAAAGTCGCCGAACTGCGTCCCGCCGCCAAAGCGGAATAGTTTCCTTCCGGACCCGCCAGGCCCTTCCGAACTCGCCGGCCCCGCGCAAGCCCCGCCCCCGGACCTCCCTTTCGGCACCTCCGCGGAGCCGATTCCACGACAACCCCAGACCTTGACTCCGCCGCGACTCGAATCGTATAGTCTCGATGGTTTTATGCCGGTCGCGTAAGCGACCGATAAAAAACGCGACCGTCGTACTGCGACGGTTGCAGGGAGAAAACCTGAGTGCTTCCCGGCTACTACCGGAGCAGCACGACGGTTACCTCTGAAATTGTGTTGCGAAAGCAACACATATAAAACGCGACCGTCGTACTGCGACGGTTGCAGGGAGAAAACCTGAGTGCTTCCCGGCTACTACCGGAGCAGCACGACGGTTACCTCTGAAATTGTGTTGCGGAAGCAACACATATAAAACGCGACCGTCGTATACCGGCGCGCATGTTCTTTGCATAGGTTTTATTTCGAGGGAAACCGCCGGCTCACGACGGTCATCCTCGATGTAGGTCGCTTACGCGACCGATAAAAACGCGACCGTCGTACTGCGACGGTTGCAGGGAGAAAACCTGAGTGCTTCCCGGCTACTACCGGAGCAGCACGACGGTTACCTCTGAAATTGTGTTGCGAAAGCAACACATATAAAACGCGACCGTCGTACAGAGGCGGTTCGGTTCTTTGAACACTGGTTTCAGGAAGCGTAACCGCCGATGCACGACGGTTACCTCTTAAAAGCGTGTCGCGTGAAGCGACACACTACCATCGCGATCGTCGTATGCCGGCGCGCATGTTCTTTGCATAGGTTTTATTTCGAGGAAAACCGCCGGCTCACGACGGTCATCCTCGATGTAGGTCGCGTAAGCGACCGATGACAATCGCGACCGTCGTATACCGGTATTACCCGAGCTTCCCAAGCTCGAGAAGCGGGTTCGACTCCCGTCGGTCGCTCGACACAGAAGGGCTATCCGCAGGGATAGTCCTTCTGTGTCTCACGGTGCTGGAAATCTGTTCAGATCGATCCCATGAAGTTGGGAATAGCGCGTTTCATGAACTCATCGAAAAGCGGTACTGTAAAGGCCATATCGCCGAAAGAAGGGCTGTATACCATTCCTTTCTTTATCAGGCTCGCCCGTACAGGGCCGAGAGAGGTCACTTTTACTTTGAGCAGATCGGCAATACTGCTGGTCTTTATCGGGCCCGGGCCTGACTCCGCCATTGCGCGAAGATAGGTTTTTTCTCGGGGAGTGAGCCGATCAAAGCGAACCTTGAAAAAATTTTCATCCAATCGTTTCTTAACGATGCGGGAGGCTTCTTCAATAACGGATTCTCCGATCGGGGATTTTTTGGCAAGATTCCACGCTTGATACCCCCATTCCTGGATGAAATAGGGATAGCCCTGAGTTTTTTTTACAATGGAACGCAACGCTGGCTGCGTGAATTCAATGCCCTCACGTTGTACTGGGTCCTGAAGCGCTTTCATCGCATCTGGCCCCGAGAGAGCCCCGATGACCGGGAAACTGAACAATCTTTCGGCGTAGGATTTAGACTCTCCGGCGAGTCCGGGAAGAATCGGCAGGCCAGCACCCACAAGCACGAAGGGAAGACTCTTCTGCTGCATTCGGTGCATCGCCATTATGAGGGCGCTTAATTCCTTGGCGGAAAAGTATTGAATCTCATCTATGAGGAGTGCCACGGCAATGCCTCGCTCATCAGCGGCTTCGGCTACTGCGGCAAGAAGATCGGGTAAATCGATCTCCAAATCCCCACTATCGCCAACTCCGACAAGAGGATCGGTATCGAGACTAAATTCGATTTCTCCCGTGTTGATCCTGATGGCGCCGATAAACCCCTTTAGAGCGGCAAGCGCTATCTTGGCTTTATTTCCCGCACCGGCCACCCTATCCAGGGAGAAAAGCAATTTTCTGAGCTGCGGGGCAAGCAATGCGGGTAAGGACTTGTTTTCGCTTGCCTCCACAAGAATGGTTTTATAGCCGTTCTCTTGTGCCAAATGCTCAATTTCGTTCAAGAGCACGGTCTTTCCCACGCCTCTCAGTCCGTGCAGGAGCAGACTTTTTTCAGACCGGTGATTCTTGACCCGTCCGAGGAGGACGCGGACCTGCTCGAGCACTTCGCCTCGACCAACCAATTCAGGCGGAGGCGAGCCTGCGCCTGGCGCGAAAGGATTACGATTACTTTCCACAACCCCTCCCCTATAGCAATTTATAGCTAAGTATACACTTTTTTACGTATAAGTAGGTATAAATAGACATAAGTACGTATAAATTCATATACGTCGAATCTTCAGCATCAGCAATGCCTGCATCGTGCCTTGTACTATCAACTCAGATAAGTCAGGCTAGATAAAGAATTGTACAGTAATAAAAGCGAGGGGATGTTGTTTGATACCCTTCTTGAAGCGGGATAGAGTGGATTCGTCATCGAAAACAATAGCAAAAAGGAGCCTCCTCGATGGATGCCCTTGCCGACGAGGACTTTGACACGGACAGCCTCGACACAACCCTCGACACCCTGTGGGTCCCGCTTCGGCGGTGGTCGCGAAGCGACAAAGCAGGGGATTATTGCCAAGCTAGCAAGGTTTTTCGAAAAATATCTCGGGCTGATTTGATCTTGTTTTATCGCTCGAGAAGCGGGTTCGACTCCCGTCGGTCGCTCGAATGACTAAGGCCCGAAGACCGCATCCCTATCCTCTTTGGAGGCGCGCAACTGCTGTCCGGATACCTTCGAAAACGGGATTCGCGATCGAGTCGGGAAATCCGGCGGGAAGCAGAGCCGATACAGTGCCTATAGCCTTCGGCATTCCTGTGATCAGCTCGGAGAATATGTCCTCCATCCCGGATTGAGCTCCGCAGGAAGCCGCCGTGGAAACCCAATGGCGCGCTTCGATCCTCGACCATTCGTAATGGCGGTTCTTTCCTGTGACAGCCATCGCCATGCGCAGTTTTTCGGGCGCAAGTTTTCCCTTCCCGTGTCCCAGGATCGGATACGCCGAAATCACATCGTAGAGAGGAGTAAGCGAGAATCGGCCTTCAGGTTGGATGAAGAGGCTGAAATTCTTTGCATGTCCGTCGGATGCCGCCAGAATCCAGAAAAGGATCTGCGCCTTCAGAAAGGTCTTCCTGTCGGCGAAAGCGTCGCGCGAGCCCAGGAGGATCTTCATGATCCCGCTGATGCCCGGGCCGCCTTCGCTTTCGTATTTCTCGCCAGGGGCAGTACCGGTCGCCTGACACATATCTTCTTGCGGTAGCCTTATCCACCATGATCCATCGGAGGCGGGTTTTCTGTCGAAACGCTCGACGACGAGTACAGTCTGATCCTCGAACGAGGCTATCTCGCTGTGGGCGATCGGAACACCGAGGGCTTCGATAATGCGCGAACAGAGCCATTCATTCTCGACCGATCCGCTCATGTCGGCCTGCATCGCTCCGATCGATCCTAGGGGAAGTTTGAAGATATGGGTGGAGGGCGTCGACCCTAGGGGCTTGCACCATGCCCCTTTATTGAAGAGAAACGCCGTCTTTTCCTGAGCGCCGGCAATCGAAATGCGAAAGTCATCGCCGGAGGCCTGCCCAAGGGGGAGAGAAGCGACGGCATTCCGCAAGGAGCGCGCCACGCCGGCTTCGTCCAACGGCTCCGCTTCTATCGTCCGGATTCCGCGAGGCTCTTCGCCTGCGGGCAGGAGCTGGATGGCGCCGACGCAATCCCGTCCGATTTCGGCGAGCAGGTCGAAGGCGGACCCCGACTTCGCGGCGAACCGCCTTTGAATGCGCCTGCGTATATCGACACTGTCGGGCAGGAGGTTTTCGAAAAACGCCTCCACGGCAATCCCGGTGTAAGGGTCGTCTGCGGGAACGAGGGGAAGCGAGAGGGATATTGGCCGGGTGTCGTGAAATTCCAGCCATGTCGTTTCGTAGCGGAACTCATGCACGCCATTGGAGCGGATCGACCACGAACCGACGCGTTCTCCATTCATCCACACGCCGAGGCGTCTGGTTTTCGAAACTCTGCCCATGATCACCACTCCGACTGGTGAACAGCATCGGTAGTATCGTTTTTGGGTGTGAAAACAAGTTCGAGCTTGAGCGCGGCCATGAGCTTCCGCAGGCTCTCCACGCTGCAGCGGCCGGGATCCGTCTCGAGAGTCGACACGGTCTTGGGCAAAAGCCCGACGAGTCCGGCAGCGTCTTTCTGGGTGAGTTTCAGGGCCTTGCGCCTGCTTTTCAACGCTTTAGCGAGTTGTTGCGAGGTGAAGATGAAGTTTTCCATTGCATCCCCCACAAGGTATATGCCCTATTTATACCCTATATGGTTTATTATTTCAATATACCCTATGAGGTTTATTTTATTGCCGAAAGAGGCTTTTTCAAAGGAGCAAAGCTCCGGGGTCGTTCATTCTGGCCTCGCCCTCCCAGGTAGAACCGGGCCGTCAGGCCCAGATCAGCCAGACCAGAAGGTATCCCGACGTTACGGCCGCGAGCGTAAAGGGCACGCTGATCTTCATGAACTGGCCTGCCTTCACCTCGTAGCCTTCTTTCCGCAGAATTCCGAGTCCGGCGATGTTGGCCGAAGCGCCGATGGGCGTCAGGTTCCCGCCGAGAGTGGCTCCCACCAGCAATCCGAAATAGATCAGCGTCGGATCGATACCGAGCTGGGCGGCTATTCCAGAAGCGACGGGGAGCATGGTGGCCACATAGGGAATGTTGTCGATGAACGCCGAGAGGAGGACGGACACCCAAACGATCAATGTGTAGATCAGGAAAACGTTGTTGCCGCTCACCCTGACGAAAATCTTGCTTATTTCGTCCACCACCCCGGCCCTGGAGATACCGGCGATGACCACAAACAGGCCCGCAAGCAGAAGCAGGGTAAAATAATCTATTTCTTTCAGGATGCCCAAAACGCCCTTGGCGCTTTTGCTTCTGACGATTTCGTAAATAAAACCGACTGTCATCAGACCCATACAGATGAGCCCGTTGATGTGATTGGTGATGAACGGTGAAATCCCGTCCTTCGGCGCCAGGGAGGCAAGAATCAGAAGGAGCACGGTGCCGACAAGCAGGGCGGTGGGGAAATAGTCTTTTACGACAGTGCGTTCCATAGCCTTGATGGGCTCCTTGTCCTTGCGGAAAAGGAACATCAGCACGAACGTGGAGACGAGAGCCCCCACCTGGACGACCCAGAACATTCCCGGCCTGCCTTTGTAGACGAAGAAGTCCAGGAAATTCATGCCTGCGTGTCCGCCGAGCAGGATGGACGTCGTGTCTCCGACCAGAGTGGCGGCACCCTGAAGGTTGGAGGAAATTGCGATGGCGATAATGGCGTTGACCGGCGAGATTTTCAATTTTTTGGCGATGGTGATCGCCACCGGGGCCACCATCAGCACGGTGGCGACATTGTCGACGAAGGCGGAGATGATTCCGGCGAAGAGCGCCAGCGCGATTATCGCCCATTTGACGTTGGGCATCTTCTCGATGATGAGATCGGCCAGAAGCGCGGGCATCCTGGATTCTATGAACAGGGCGACGATGCCCATCGTTCCCGCGATCATCATGATGACATTCCAGTCCACGGCGCCAATCACATCGCCTAAGGGAAGAATGCCGCTGACGACGAAAATGGCGGCGGAAGCGAGGGCTATATACGCGCGGTATTTCGAAAAGAACAAAAGGGCCAGATACGTCACGGCGAACAGGACGATAGCGAATGTCATCATGAAGAGTATTCCTCTCTTTTATGAGGCTTTTTCAAAAGTCGGAAGACTTTTGAAAAGCTACCAGAACTTGCAGCATTTGCGCACGGTTTCGTAGAAACATAGCACATGGCGATTGGCGCTGTCATCAATGCCCAACTATCAACTCAACCATCTCGGCATTCGCAGAGGCAATTGCGGCCGGCTTCCTTTGCTCTGTACAGCGCCCGGTCGGCCGCAATCAACAGATCCTTGTACGTAGTGCGTTCCGCGTTCATGTCCGCCACGCCGAAGCTCGCGGTCAGGCGGATGTCCTTCCCTTCGTAGCGCACGGATAGCGCTTCGATCGCCGCGCGGAGCTTTTCGGCCACCACAAGCGAAGCGTCGAGCGCGGCTTCCGGAAGCAGGATCAGGATTTCCTCGCCGCCGAACCGTCCTACGATGTCGCATATCCGAAGCGATGCGCGGCATGTGTTGGCGACCGCCACAAGCGCCGCGTCGCCGGCGGCGTGCCCATACGTATCGTTGACGAACTTGAAATGGTCCAAATCCAGCATGATCAACGAGAAGTTCCCGCCATACCGTTTCACGTGTTCGACTTCGCGGAACGCGGCATCATCCAGGTATCGCCGGTTATAGAGCCCCGTCAGATCGTCGTGGGCGGCCATGTACTCGAGGCGGAGCTGGAGATCTTTCATTTCGGTGACGTCATGGAAGGTCAGAAGCTTGCCCTGGTCTTTGCCCGAGCGGCTGTTGAGCGCTGCGGAAGTGACGTGAAAAACGCGGGAATCGGACTTGGTGTCGACCAGGAATTCGATGTCGCCGGGCGGCTCGGAGTTCAGTATGTCGATGAGAGCCGAACGGCCGGCGAGCATCTCCCGGGCGGGAACTCCCATTTCGGCTCCATCCAGGCCTGGCAGTATCGAGCGCATGCTAAGATTCGAGTCCGTTATCCGGCCCTGGCGATCCACCACCAGAGCGCCGTCGGGCGTGTTTTCGAAGATCACATCCCTGGCGAGCGGGGCTATGTCCAATATGCCGATCTTGAGAAAGCCGACCGCGAAAAGACCGATGCTTATGCTCAGGACGATCGGCGTAGGGTCCGCGTTGTACGGAACCAGCCCGAAATTATACGCCAGGCTGCTGAGCCAGGGCAGGAAGGAGCCTACACAGTAGATCGCGGCCTGGCTCTTCGGCACCGGAATTCCGCGGACGAAGCCGAGGATGCAAAGCGCCGAACTCGTGGCGAGATACAGGCTCTGGAATATCGTAACCAGATAAATCACCCATCCCCGGTCGTAGAGGAAAAGGGAAAAAGCGTCGCCGCTCGCCAGCCGCGCGTTCGGATGCATGAGATTGCGCCCGCCCAGCGTCTGCGAAGCGATGAAAAAAATCAAAGCTGGCAGAAGAAGCAGGGCGGCCGAGCGCGGCGTGACGGCTTTTCGCCGTCCCATGATGCACATGGTGAACATGAGCCAGAAGGCCGGCAGCGGCTGGATGCCGAAATGTTCGAAGCGGACCCAGAAAAAGACCTGGCCGGTTTCGGTACCGTTGATCTCCATCGCGTAGCCGAACGCATAGATGGCCACGCAGAGACAGCAGAGTGTAAGGAACACCGAAGAGGGGCCCGACACGGAGCGCTTCCTCATGGCGAGTACGCTCATGAAGAGAACCGCGATGCAGCAGCTGAAGAGCAGAGAGGTAACGATCAGCCTCATGGTATCCATTCTGTGCCCATTGTCAGCCGCAGGCCGCGGTTTGTCAATTTCGGCGCATGCCGCCGAGAAGAGTTTTCGCCGATCGTTCCGCCTTGCCGCATCAGGGCATCAGACATCAGGACACCAGTCCGATCAGCCGGTCGAGTTCGTCGATCATAAATAGCGGCACATTGAGGACATCGCCGTCGAGCCGGAGATTGCGCAGGGAAATCCGCACCTTGATCCGGGTATCGGCGGCGAACTTTTGACCATAGAGAGCGAGACTTCTGGAACGCACATTCCGGTCGGATTTTACTTCCAGCGGGAGGATTTCGTTTTTCCGTTGCAGAAGGAAATCCACTTCCGCCTGCCCGCCAGAACTCCAATACCGGGGAATCTCCCCGAACCGGCCAAGCAGGCTCTGCAGCACAAAGTTTTCAGTCAGCGCGCCTTTGAATTCCGTGAACAGGCGGACACCGTCGCCGAAAGCCGAAGGATCCAGTTGCGCCATCCGGCGCAGTATCCCCACATCGGCCGCATACAGCTTGAAGGCGGAAGTATCGTCATACGCCGCCAGAGGAAGTCCCGGCTTCGAACAGCGGAACACCTTGTACGCAAGCCCGGCATCGCACAACCAGGAAAGTGCGTCTTCGTATTCGCGCGCGCGTGCGCCCGTTTTGACCGCACCGTACAGGAATTTTTTGTTTTCACGCGCCAATTGCGAAGGAATGGAGTTCCACAGAAGCCCGAGTTTCGGAATGTCCTTCACCGGAGCATGCTTCGAAAAATCGAGCGAGTACGCATCCAGGAGGCTTTTCAAGACATCCTGCACAAGGCCTGAATCGCGTTCTTCGGTCCAGGATCTGACCGCCTCGGGCATCCCTCCCGTGACGAAATAGGTTTTGAGCCTTTCCGCCAGAGGATTGAAGAAGGCTTCGGGCAAGGGCTCGATGGAATCGACGGCATGAAGATAGTCATCGAAGTTTACGTCCCCGTTGGCGCGCAGAAATTCCGAAAACGACATCGGTCGTATCGTGAGGAAATCCACCTTGCCGACGGGAAAGGAGGCAGGTTTCGACAGCGCGATTCCCAACAGCGATCCGGCGCATGCCACATGCTGTTCGGGAGCGTTTTCCTGAAAATACTTCAATGAATTGAGGGCCGCATTGCACTCCTGGATTTCATCGAACACGAGAAGCGTTTTCCCTGGAAGTATCGGCCTGCCATGCAGCATGGAAAGATTGGCGGTGATTCTTTCGACGTCTTTTGTGGTTTCAAACAGAGAGGCAAGTTCCGTTCGCTCGTCGAAATTGAAATACGCCACATCGTCGAAATGGCGGGCCCCGAACTCCTTGAGAATCCAGGTTTTGCCGACCTGGCGCAGGCCCTTCATGACCAGCGGCTTCCGGTGTCGGGAATCCTTCCAGCGTACCAGATCAGTCAAGGCATCGCGTTCCATGTCTCGGTCTCCTGCAGTGGAGTATACATCAATAAATCTAAATTATGTGAAATTTATCACACTATTTTGACATATTGTGTGAAAACCCCTGTTTCGAAGCTGCGACATCGCAAAGCGCTGCGTTTCGGCTTTTTGCTTCCCGCAGCCCCGGGACAAAATAAACAGCCCCCGGAGTTTGACGCTCCGGGGGCCGTTGGTGCGGGCTGGAAAAACCCGTCACTCGCGATCTATCAGCGGTTTACCGCGTTCAGCTCGCCCGTGATCCTGAGAATGGAACCGTCGAGCAGAACCTGAAGCGCGCCTTCCCAAGCGAAAAGCTCGGAAGCGGGGGCGTCGGGGGCGATCTTGCCGGTCTTGGTCGTGGTGGTGCCGATGACCTTGCCGTCGGCGATGGAAGCGTCCCAGATCTTGGCCCAATTGGCGTCAGCGGCCTTGCCGGTCGCGGAGAAATCGGAGTGGATCACGTTGGCGGTCGTTCCGACTACGCGCATCATGGCGTTGGGGTTCGGGAAAATGAGCTTGCCCGAGGCGTCGGTGACGAGCTTGTACGCCGTACCGCGGTGCACGCTCTGGATGGTGATGGTGCCGTCGGCGGCCTTGGAGGCGGTGAGACCGTCGTTGGTCAGGGTGGCGTCATCGGCGATGCCATAGAGGAACAGGCCGCGAAGACCGGCGGGAAGAAGCTTTTTGCCCTTCACATCGGTGCGGTAGGGGTTGAAGGTGACGGTGGATTCCAGCTTGGAGGCGCCGGAAACGGCATCCGCGCCGAGAACGAACTGGTCTTTTTCGCTCGCGCCGACGCTGCCCTTGAAGGTGAAGAAGTTGTTGGCGTAGTCATGTCCGGCCAGATTGACCTGCGTGGAGATGGTCAGATCGGCGGCAAAGGCCGTGGCGCCAATGAGCGCGAAAACGGCGAGAAAGGCGATGATTTTTCGGTTCATCAGATTTCCTCCTGGAATGTTCCCGGCCATACGGTCGGGGCGATCGCTATACTACACCCTATATATCGATACGGCAATATCCAAAGGCCGGTCAAATATGAATTTTCATATTTTACGGCGTATATTACTGATTTTCGCGCTTTTCGCGCTTTTCGCGGACGCCCTTGTATGCGCCTCCGCACGGCGCTAACTTTGATGGCGTTGTCGCGGGGATCATGAGCCGTGTCCGCGATTTCCATACAAAGGAGAAACGGAATGCCTGAACGAACTCCGAGCGCCTACCTCGAAGCCCTGCGCCCCGTCGTGACGAAGGCCGTAGGGATTCTGGCGCGCCGCTACGGGTACACCTCCGCCCTGGGTACCGACGACCGCGGCATTTCCTTCGCCGCCACGCCCGGCGAAACGCGCACGGGCGAACCCATATGGGTCCAGCGCGGCTTTGTCTTCCGCGCCCAGCATGAAGGGAAAGTGGCCGAGTATGCCTGCGCAAAACTTCCTTCCGAAGAGCCCGGGGCTCTGGCCGAAGCCGTGGCCGCAGAGCTCGACCCGCTTTTCGCCTCGGGCAAGGGCACTCTGACCTATCCGCCCATCCCCGACGAACCCGCCTCGAAACGCTTTGTCGGCAGTCTCAAAATCGACCCCTTCACCGCCGATCCCGAAGCCGTGCTCTCGCGCCTCTCGGCCCTGCGCGATACCCTCATCGACGGCAAGGTGGTGGTCATGGCGCAGGCCAGAGCCGATTTCGTCGACGTGTCGCGCATATTCGTATCGCCGCACCGGGACCTCGGCCAGAGCTTCGCCTGGTCGCAGGCCTACCTCTTCGGCGTGGCGCGCAAAGGCCACGATTCCAGGATGTCCTACCGCTCGGTATCGGGTAGAAACGGACTCGAAGTCCTCGACGAACTCGAAGGAAAGATGCCCGACCTGCGCGAGGAACTCGCCTCGCTCCTTTCGGCCGAAAAAATCGAACCGGGCGAATACGAAGTCATCCTCGACCCGGACGTGGCGGGAACTCTGGCGCACGAAGCTTTCGGACACGGCGTCGAGACCGACATGTTCTTCAGGAAACGGGCCAAGGCGGTCGAATACCTCGGCAAGCGCGTCGGGTCCGACCTCGTGACCATGTACGACGGCGCCGATGGAGTCGACCACACCGGCTCTTTCCTGTTCGACGACGAAGGCAATTCCGGCACAAAAACCAAGGTGATCGACAGGGGCATCCTTCTGGGCGGCATTTCCGACACCCTGTCCGCCCTGGCCCTGGGGATACCGCTCACCGGCAACGGCCGGCGCGAAGCCTTCTCCCACAAAGCATACGCCCGCATGACCAATACCTATTTCGCACCCGGCGAATCGCGCTACGCGGACATGGTCGCCTCGGTCAAAAAAGGCTGGCTCCTCACCAAGCTCGAATCGGGCATGGAAGACCCCCGCAACTGGGGTATCCAACTTGTCTGCATGGTGGGAAAAGAAATAGTCGACGGCAAATTCACCGGGAAAGTCGCAAGCCCCGTCATCTGCTCGGGCTACGTGCCCGACGTTCTTTCCGCCATCGATATGGTGTCAGGCGATTTCTGGCTCGCGGGCTCGGGCGCCTGCGGGAAGGGCCACAAGGAATTGGTGAAAGTTTCCTCGGGCGGTCCTTACGTCAAAACGAGAATGAGGTTGGGATGATGACCGAAGCGATACTTTCCGCAATCCGCGACTACGAAAAATCCGGCTCCGTCCGCATCTCCGACTGGCGCCTTGTCCGGACCGAAAGCTCCGGCCGGGAACGCTATTTCGTGGGCTCCGCGCTGGAACAGGCCAGGGCGGTCGATACCGACGAATACAAGCTCACCCTGTACGTCGATTCCGAATCGGGCGACAAAAAATTCCGGGGCGAGTCGACGGTGACGATCCGTCCGACCGATACGGCCGCCGAACTTGCCGCCACGGTGGCGCGCTCGGCCTTCGCCGCGTCCAAATCGCGAAATCCCTGGTTCTCGCTGCCCGGCCCGGCGACGGCCAAGGTCAGCCTGCCGGCTTCGGCATTCGATGCGGGCGAAACCGGCTCCCACCTCGACGCGGTCCGCGACGCGTTGTATTCGCCGCCGTCCGCGGACGACGGTGGCGCGGGCGATACCGCGGGCGACGCAGCAGGCAACGGTACGGGCGCAGCCGGCATGCCGGGCGCGGAGCCCGCGGCGACGGCGCGCATCAACTCGCTCGAGCTCTTCCTGCGCCGCGAAAAAACGCATTTCCTCAACTCGCGGGGCCAAAAATGGTCCAGCACGCGAAACAGGGGCTACACCGAATTCGTCGTCGAGGCCACCGGCCCCGGCGTCAATGTCGAGCTTTTCGACGACCTGCATTTTTCCGAACCCGACCGCGTCCGGCTCGCCGGAGCGACTGGAAACCGCCTTTCACAGGTGCTCGACCGCGCCAAAGCCATCCCGATGCCCGCGCTGGACGGAATTCCCGTCCTCCTCTCGGGCGCCGAAGCCGAAGAAGTGTTCGGCTGGTTCTTCGACAACGCCCGCACCGACATGGTGTTCTCCAAGGCATCGTCCTTTTCCGTGGGGATGAACGTGCAATCGCCGGAAAGCGGGGGCGCGGATGCGGGGGCGAAGGCGACGGCGGGGGCAATGGCGGTGGCGGACCCCCTCGACCTGCGCGCGGAAGCCGTACTCAAAGGCATGCCGTCGTCGACGCCGTTCGATCCGGACGGCTTTCCCCTCGAACCGGTCGACGTAATCTCGGGCGGCATCCTGCAGTGCCTCACAGGCTCGGTGCGCCATGCCGACTGGCTCGGCGTACCGCGAAAAGGCTCTTTCCCGCTCTTTTCGGTCTCGCCGGGCCGCGCGACTCAGGCCTCCCTGCGCGCCGCTCCGCACCTCGAGCCGGTAATGTTCTCGGATTTCCGCCTCGACACGGTGACGGGCGCCTTCGGCGCCGAGATTCGCCTCGCATACTGGTTCGACGGCGTAAAACGCGTTCCCGTAACCGGCGGCTCCATATCCGGCACCGTCGGCGCCGTGCGCGCAAGTATGCGCCGCTCCGCCGAGCTCAGGCTGGGCGCCCGGTCGCTCTGCCCGGTCGCGGTGCTCCTGCAGGGTGTTTCCATCACGGGCATCGCCTGAGGCCTTGCGTATGTCCGCGCGGACAAGCTTTCCGCGCGGGATAAGGGGGGCGCCGTGCACAAAGCACGGCGCCCCCCTTATCCCGTGATTGCTTCCGGGTTACCGTATCGCCTTACGCAGCGCCTCGACCATGTCGGTACGCTCCCAACTGAAGCCGTCGCGCCCAAAGTGGCCGTAGGACGCCGTGGCGCGATAGATGGGTTTCTTGAGATCCAGATGGCGGATGATGCCCGCCGGCGTGAGATCGAAGACTTCCAGCACTGCGCGGGCGATGGCTTCTTCGTCGACAGCCGCGGTGCCGAAGGTTTCGACATCCACCGATACGGGATAGGGAACGCCTATCGCATACGCGAGTTCCAGTTCGCAACGGTCGGCCAGGCCGGCCGCGACTATATTCTTGGCCACATAACGGGCCATGTAGGCGCCGGAACGGTCGACCTTGGAGGGATCTTTGCCCGAAAATGCGCCGCCGCCGTGCCTGCCCATGCCGCCGTAGCTGTCCACGATGATCTTGCGGCCGGTGAGGCCGGTGTCGCCGCCCGGGCCGCCGGTGACAAAGCGCCCGGTGGGATTGATGTAGTACACGGTATCGGCGTCGAGGAGGCCCGAGGACGCAAGGACCGGTTTGATCACTTCTTCGATCAACGTTTCCCTGATCGTGGGGTAATCGACGTCCGGATCGTGCTGGTGCGAGACGACAACGTTGGAAATCCGCACGGGCTTGTGCCCGGCGTATTCGACCGAAACCTGGCTCTTGGCGTCGGGCCTGAGCCAGCGGATGGCGCCCGCTTTGCGCAAGGCAGCGGCGCGCTGCAGGATACCGTGCGCATACATGATCGGCGCCGGCATGAGTTGGGGCGTTTCGGTGCAGGCAAAACCGAACATCATGCCCTGGTCGCCCGCCCCCTGCTGTCCTTCGTATTCGGCCAGTCCGCGGCCGTCGACGCCCTGGGCGATGTCCGGCGACTGGGGGCGAATCGCGTTCAGCACCGCCATGGACTCCGAATCGATGCCGTACGCCGGGTTGGTGTAGCCGATCTCGCGCACGACATTGCGTGCGAGTTCCTGCACGTTGACATAGGTCTTGGTGGTGATTTCGCCGCCCACGATGACCAGGCCATTGGAGGCGTAGCATTCGCATGCGACTCTGGCGTGCGGGTCTTTGGCGAGGCAGGCATCGACCATGGCGTCGGATATCTGGTCGCAGACTTTGTCGGGATGGCCTTCGGAGACGGATTCCGAAGTAAAGGGCTTGAGTTTCTTGTCACGCATGGGGTAGCTCCTGTTTAGCGTGCATTTCTTTGCCGCCCGCAATTCGGATAAATCGGCGGCGCCGGGGTGCTGCAGACAACGTCGCGCTTCTTCCCGGCTTTTCGAATATGCCAAAATATTAAAATTTCTTCAAGTATTTTCGGCTATTTCCGGCGGAATTTCCCGATATGTATATCGAGTATGCGGAATTTCGCCGTTCGCGTCGGAGCGGCCCACAGCGCCGTACCGGCCGCGCTTTTCTTCATTTTTCTCCTCGCGTTCTGCCTTCCCGCAGTGCCGGGGGCGCGCTCAGTGTATGCGCAGGACACGCGCGACAGTCCCCTCGATCTGCCGGTGGCGGGCAAGTATCGTCAGGCACTCCTGGCCGCGGCCGAATCCTATGTCGGCACCCCGTACCGCTCGGGCGGCGAGGATCGCGGCGGCATGGACTGTTCCGGGCTCGTCTTCCGCGCCTTTCTCGATTCGACCGGCCGAACGGTTCCTCGCACGGTGGCTTCGCTCGCGTCGTGGGTCACCCTGGTCCGCATGGGCGAACTGGAGCCCGGCGACCTCGTGTTCTTCCATATCGCGGGCGTGACGCCGGGCGCCCCTCTCGGAGCCGCCGATCATGTGGGCATATATCTCGGCGAGGGGCTTTTCGTGCATTCGGCCAGTGCGGGTTCGCGCGCCGGCGTGCAGGTTTCCTCGCTCTCGGAAGCGTATTGGGCCCGACGCAGGCTCGGCGCGGGCCGTGCCCTGCCGCCCTCAGGCTATCTGGGCATCGTGGTCGACATGGGCGCAAGCGTCTTCACCAACGCCGAATTCGCCACCGCGCCCGACGTGCGTGGCGGCGCCCTCTGGGTCGGCGCGGCATTCCCCCTGTTCGATGGCCTGCGCGCGGGTCTTCAGACCCGGGTGGCATACGACGGGCTCATGCATGTCGGACGCATTCCTCTCGAAGCGACCCTGTCCCTGGGCAACAATCTCGATTTTTTCGCGGGCCCGGCCCTCACCCTGGGCACTCCCGTCCTGCCAGAGGGCGCCGCAGGCGGCACGGGCGCGGCGCGCGCCTATGAACCCGCTGGCCAATGGCTCGCCTCGGCCGGCATCCGCTGGACGCCTTTCCTTCTGCGAAGGGGCATGTGGCGTTTCGGGCTCTCGGCCGAGTTCCGTTACGACCGCTATCTGGCCGCCTCGGGCCTTGCGTCCGACCCCGCATCCGACAGACTCGCAACGATGAGCCTGGGACTCGCTTTGCGCGTGCGCACCACGCGCTGACCGGCCGCAAAAAGCCGCACGGTCGCGCAGGCGCCGGCCACATCAGGCCGCCGTGGCGATCGATCCTGTCGATCCTGTCGCCGCCATGGCGGCCCTATTCCACGATCCTGAGCCAGCCTTCGGGCGCGGGAACGCTTCCTTCCTGAATGCCCATAAGCGTGTCGTAGAGCTTTTTCGTCCAGGGGCCGGGCTCGGTTTCGCTGTGGAACACGTGGAGCTTGCCGTTGTGGAAGATGCCGCCGATCGGCGTGATCACCGCCGCCGTGCCGCAGGCGCCGGCTTCGGCCAGCTCGTCCAGCCGGTCGATATAAATGTCGCGTTCCTCGGTTTTCATGCCGAAATAGTCGCGGGCGACCTGCAGAAGCGAATATTTGGTGATGCTGGGCAGAATCGAGGGCGAAAGGGGCGTCACAAAGCGGTCATCGCGCGTAATGCCGAAGAAATTCGCCGCGCCCGCTTCCTCGATCTTCGTATGCGTGGCCGGATCGAGGTAGATGCAGTCCTGGAAACCCCGCTCTCCGGCGATCTTGTGCGGCAGAAGGGAACCTGCGTAGTTGCCGCCCACCTTGGCCGCGCCCGTACCGTGAGGGGCGGCGCGGTCGTATTCGCTCGCCATGAAATTGACCGGCTTGAATCCGTTCTTGAAATACGGCCCCACCGGCGAGCAGAACACGCTGAAGTGGTATTCCGGCGACGGCCGGACGCCCAGATTGTCGCCCACACCCATGAGATAGGGGCGCAGGTACAGCGAGGCGCCCGTGCCGTAGGGCGGAACCCAGCGCATGTTGGCCTTCACGACCTGCATGCAGGCATCGATGAACTTTTCCTCCGGAACATGGGGCATGACCAGGCGGTCGGCCGTGGCGTTCATGCGGCTCGAGTTGCGGTCGGGCCGGAACAGTTGCACCCGCCCGTCGGCGCGCGTATAGGCTTTGAGGCCCTCGAAGCACTGCTGGGCGTAATGGAGGGCGGTGGAGCCCTCGGAAATCGTAATCATGTTATCGGAGACCAGGCGGCCCGAGTCCCAGGATCCGTCCTTCCAGTGCGACACATAGCGCCAGTCCGTCTTCGTATAGGAAAACGAAAGTTTTGCCCAATCCAGGTCGACCTTGGTCATTCAGCGCGCCTCAGGCCATAACCATGGCGGGCACTTTCTTCGTGGCGCCCATCACATCGGTTTCGATCATCTGATAACACTTGGTCGGACACTTGGCTATGCAGGTGCCGCAGGACGTACACTTGGCGTAGTCGGTGACCGGGATACCGTTCACCATCGTGATGCATTTTTCGGGACAGTTCTTCACGCAGAGTTCGCACTTGATGCATCCGACCTTGCAGGTCTTCAGGACGTTGGCCTTGAGGACATTGCGGTTCGAGCAGAGCACCACGGAACCCTTGCGGTCGCGCGGCACCATGGCGAAGAGCTTCTGCGGACATTCCTCGGCGCACATGCCGCAGCCCGTGCAGTTGTCGTAGTTCACGTGCGGCAGGCCGTCTTCGCCCATTTCGAGGGCGTCGAACTTGCACACGAGGGTACAGTCGCCGTAGCCCTGGCAGCCCCAGGCGCAGGCCTTGACCGAGCCGGTCGAAAGCTTGGCGGCGCGGCAGGTTTTCACGCCCACATAGTCGCCCTTGGACAGGGATTTGTCGTGGGAGCCCTGGCAGAGCAGCACCGACACGAGATCTTCGGCGACCGCGGCGACGCCCATGATTTTGGAAACCGCTTCCGCGGTGGAGGCGCCGCCCGCTGAACACTTGGTGGTCGGGGCGCGGCCGGTGGCCACCGCTTCGGCGTAGCCGTCGCAACCGGGGAAGCCGCAGCCGCCGCAGTTGGCGCCGGGAAGGGCTTCGCGCACTCTGTCGATCATGGGATCGCGCTCGACCTTGAACTTCTCCTGGAAGAAGCCCAGGGCCCAGCCGAGAAGGAAGGCCAGGATTACGGAGAAGGCGAGGGTGATCAATATTATGGTGAGCATTTCTCCGACTCCTTACTTGATCAGTCCCGAGAAGCCCATGAAAGCGACCGCGATGAGACTCGTGGCGGCGAACAGAATGGGCGTTCCCTGGAGGAACTTGGGGATCGGGCTGGTCTTGATCCTGATGCGTACCCCCGCGAGGAGGATCATCGCCAGGAGGTAGCCCATCGATACCGAAATCGCATAGACGATCGACTGGATGAAGGTGTAGCCGTAGTCGATGTTCTCGAAGGTTACCGCCAGGATCGCGCAGTTGGTCGTGATCAGCGGAAGGTAGATGCCCATCGCCGCATAGAGGCCGGGAATGTTCTTCTTGAGGTAGAACTCCACAAGCTGCGTCAGCGAAGCGATGACCAGGATGAACACGAGTATCTTGAGGAACGTCAGGTTGAGCGGAAGCAGGATAAAGTGGTAGATGGGCCATGTGGCCGCGGTCGCCAGCACGGTGACGAACGTCACGGCGAAGCCCATGCCCACGGACTGCCCTACGTCGCCCGTCATGCCGATATACGAACAGAGGGCGATATAGCGCATCAGGACGACGTTGTTGATCAGCGCCGCTACGAGAAAAATCTTCATCAGATCCATTTAGGCACGCTCCTTGGCTTTCGCAGCCTTCTGCATCTTGCCTTTGAGCCAGATGTTGAAGGAGATGAAGAGTGCGAACACCAGGAATCCTCCCGGCGACATCGTAAAGAACAGGATAGGCTGATAGGTGTCCGGCATCACCTGGATGCCCGCGAAAGTGCCGTTTCCGAGCACTTCGCGTATGGCGGCTATGCCCACCATGACCCATGTGTATCCGAGGCCCATGCCCAACGAATCGGCGATGGCATCCATCACCTTCTGCTTGTAGGCGAAGGCTTCGACGCGGCCCATGATGATGCAGTTTACGACGATGAGCGGTATGAACACGCCCATCGATTTGGAAAGTTCGGGGAAGTAGGCCTGCATCACCAGGTCGATGATGGTCGTAAAGGCCGCGATGATGATGATGAAAATCGGCATGCGCAGGGAGTTGGGAATCACCTTGCGGAAAGCCGAGATGATTATCTCGGAGAACAGGAGCACGAAGGACATCGCCAGCCCCATGCCCACCGCGTTGGACACCGACGTGGTGACCGCGAGGGCGGAACAGAGGCCGATCATCAGCATGAGGAGCGGGTTCTCGAACACGAGCCCCTGTTTGAATATTTTCCAGAGTCGCTTCATGTCATTTCCCTCCCTCGGGCGCGGTCTCGGGCGCGGTTTCAGGCGCGAGCATGGCCGCGTTTTCGATCCAGGCCGCCGCCGCGTCTCCCGCCGCCTTGACGATCCTGGTGAGCGCCTTCGAGGTGATGGTGGAAGCCGTGATGGGAATGACGTCTTTCTTGACTTCGAACGCGTCGGTCACCACTTTGCCCGCGAACTGTCCGGGGAAGGTGATCCTGTTCGCCTTGTCGACAAAGTAGCTTGCGTTTTTGGCGTTGGCACCGAGTCCGGGAGTGTCCTTGTTTTCGAGCACACGTACACCGACAATGCGGCGGTCGAGGCCCGTTCCGACCAGGAGCACCGACTGCCCGCCGTAGCTCGATCCTGCGGCCTTGACCGCGAGTCCGAGCAGTACACCGTTCTTCCTGGCCTGATAGGCCGTCTGGAATATTATCGAAGGATCGGCGGAGAGGACATCCGTAGGCACGAATTCGTCGGCGTCGGCGAAAAGGTCCTTCAGGGATTCATTGACCTGCCTGGTTTTGTTGGCTTCGATCGGGTCTTTGGTTGCGGCATATACAAAAGAGAGCCCCACGCAGGCCACGGCGGCGAAAATCGCCAGGATGAGGCCGAGTTTCGCGAATTGCTTCATCATTTCGCGGCCTCCTTGGCGGGTTTGGCGGATTTGGCGGGGACAAGCGGTTTGACGTAACCGTATTTTTTGCCGCGGATCTTGTTGAGGTAGGGGACGATCATGTTCATGATCAGGATCGCGTAGGTCACGCCTTCGGGGAATCCGCCGAATTTGCGGATCACCACCGTGATGAGGCCGATGCCCACGCCGTATAGCGCCTGGCCCGCCCGGGTGAGCGGTCTCGTGGCGTAATCGGTCGCCATGAAGAAGGCGCCGAACACCACGCCGCCCGAAAGTACGGCCAGGATCGGGTCCATGCCCAATAGCAGGGAGAAAAGCATCGTCGAACCGATCATCGCGACGGGAACGATCCACTGGATCACGCCCATGGCGAGGAGGAAGAGCCCTCCGATCAGGATGAGGAGGATGGAGCTTTCGCCCAGGGAGCCCGAGCGGTACCCCATGAAGAGCTGGCGGTACAGACCGCCCGCGCCGTCGGCGCCGAAATACGCGGCGACGTCAGCGATGGCCGTACCCTGTTTTATCATGCCCAGGGGCGTGGCGGCCGACGTAGCGTCGAGCGCCTGCAGACCGTTGGGCAATGACCATGTGGTGATGGCGGCCGGAAAACTCATGAGGAGGAAGGCGCGGCCGATCAGGGCGGGATTGAAGGGGTTGGCTCCGAGTCCGCCGAAAAATTCCTTGGCCACGATGATGGCGAATGCCGCTCCGAGGGCGCCCATCCAGAGGGGCGTGGCGGGCGGAAGCACCAGGGCGAGCAGGAGGCCGGTCACCACGGCGGAAAAGTCGCTGATGGTGGTCTTGGCCTTGATAAGCTTGCGGAACACATATTCGGACAGGATCGCGCTGGCCACCGTGACGAGAATGAGGGCCAGGGCGTGCAGGCCGTAAAGATAGACGCCGTAGCCCGCGGCCGGCACGAGGGCAATGATCACCGACAGCATGAGCTGGGGCGTCCGCACCGGCGTAAACGCGTGGGGGCTCGACGAAAGCAGCATGCCTTTACCGGGCATTCTGGGCCTCCTTCTGTTTTATCGCGCGCAGGACCTGTTTGCCGACCCTGAAGCGCTGGACGAGCTGCCGGCGCGCAGGACATACGAAGGAACAGGTGCCGCACTCGATGCAGTCGAGAAGTCCGATCTTGTCGGCTTCCTTGTAATTTCCGTCCTCGATCGCGATCGCGAGGAGAACGGGCGAGAGCCGGCAGGCGCAGGCGCGCATACAGCGGCCGCAGCGGATGCAGGTCTCTTCTTCTTCGAAAGCCGATTCCTCTTCGTTGAGAAGGAGGACGCCCGAAGTATTCTTCTGGATGGGGATGGCGTAGTTGGGAACCGCCACGCCCATCATCGGGCCGCCGTAGATCACGCGGCGCAGGGCTTCGTCATCGGCTTCGGAAAGACCGGCCGCGATGATGTCCGATACGGGCGTTCCGATGGGAGCCACCACGTTGGCGGGCTTTTTGCAGGCGCCGCCCGAAATGGTGAGTCCGCGCTCGATGAGAGGCTTGCCGTCGCGGAAAGCGTCCACGAGGGCGCAGAGGGTGCCGATGTTCTGCACGACGCAGCCCACGTCCATGGGCAGGCCGCCCGAAGGCACTTCCTTGCCGGTAAGCGCGGTGATGAGCATTTTTTCGCCGCCCTGCGGATACTTGGTCCTGAGCAGCTGGATCTTGATGTCCATGCCGCCCCTGCCTGTGCGCGGGCTCTCGGCGAGCGCCTTTTCGAGGGCGGGCAGCACGTAGGCCTTGTTGTCCTCGACGGCGATCACGCCCGAAGGCGCGTTCACGATCTTCATCGTGATCGCCACGCCTTCGACTACGTCGGCCGGGCGTTCCATCATGGTGCGCTCGTCGATGGTGAGCCAGGGTTCGCACTCGGCGCCGTTGGCGATGACGAGGGAGATGGGCTTCGGGGGAGCGAGTTTGACGTGCGTCGGGAAACCCGCGCCGCCCATGCCCACGACACCGGCCGCCCGCACACGCATCAGGGCCTCTTCCTTCGTGCAGGCGAATGCGTCCAGCGGCGGCATAAAATCGTTCTGCGCGGCCGTCGCGGCGGAAGCCGCGGGCACTTCGCCGCCTTCTGGTATGGGAGCGGGCGCCGCATCGATGATGATGCAGAGCCCGTCCGTGTTGTTGGACTGGGTTCGCGGTTCGATCTTTTTGACGATTCCGGAAATGGAGGCGTGCACGGGCACGGTCATCCTTCCGTCGGCGTCGGCGATCTTCTGGCCGCGTTTTACGTAATCGCCCACTTTGACCAGCGGCTGCAGCGGAGCGCCGAAATGCTGGTTGACGGGGATTACGACCTGTTTGACATCGCGCAACCATTCGATGGCGATGCCGCTCGAACGGTCTTTTTTTTCTGGCGGATGCGCGCCGCCTCTGAACGTCTTCACTGCCATGGCGGAAAGGGTCTCCTTTGCCGGTATGGGTCCGTGCCGGGGTCGAAGGACAAGAGAAAGCCCTGCGACGGCGTACGGAACTCGTAGACTGGTGGGATATCGCGGCATAATAACGCGGTTTTTCGAAAACGGTCAAGCATGGAGAGAATGCATATCATTTCCGTACAATTATTTCGATAACTTTATATCCATTTCTTCCGCTTGAAGTAGATCAGTTCGCCGATGACTACGGTAGCCATTACGCCGAGCACCGCCGGGTATGCCCAGGGCTTGTCCAGCTCGGGCATGTGCCGGAAATTCATGCCGTAGACGCCCGCGATGAAGGTGATGGGTATGAAAATAGCCGACAGAATGGTGAGCAGTTTCATGATCTGGGACAGGCGGTTGTTGATCGCCGACAGGTGCAGTTCCAATATCTCGGCCGCGTGCTCCCTGTAGGACTCGAGGGCTTCGATGGCCTGCACCGTGTTTTCGTACAGGTCCCGCAGGTACGGCGCGAGCGCCGGATCCACGAATCCCCCGTCCGTCCGCGCAAGGGCTCCCACCGATTCGCGCACGGGCCAGACAATCCTGCGCATTTTGGCCAGCTCGCGCTTCAGTTCCTGCAGTCCGACGACAAAATCCCTGTCGTATTCGTTTTCCTCGTTCGTAAAGTCGAACCCTTCAAGCCTGTCGCCGACGTGTTCCAGTACGACAAAATAGTTGTCCACGATCACATCCAGGAGGCGGTAGAGCAGATAGTCCGCACCCATCGACCGGACCCTGCCGGCACCCGCGATGATTCTTTCGCGCACCGGAGTGAAGCAGTCGCCCGGGCGCTCCTGGAAGCTGACCAGCGTGCGCCCCTTCAGGAGAAAGCTGACCTGTTCGTATTCGATCTCGCCGTCATCGTGCAGGATGAGCATCTTGGTGATGAGGAAAAGGCAGTCGCCGTAGCTTTCCAGTTTGGGGCGGTGTTCAGTATTGAGAATGTCTTCGACCACAAGGGGATGCACGCCGAGTCCCGCGCAGATTTTTTCCGGCGCGCCGCCCGACAGGCCGTTCACGTTGATCCAGTTGACTTTGGCGGGATCGATTTTGCGCAGGAGTTCTTCGACATCGCGCGGAATGATGAGTTCCGCGCTTTTTTCGTCGTAGCAGTAGGTGGAGTAGGTGGCTACCGTGGGTTCGCGGTCGCCCACGTAGACCGGAGTGCCGGGCGGCATGCCCGCCGTGGCTTCGGAAACACCGGAAAAGGGCAGAGGCGAACCGCGGCGCCTACCGCTCCGGCCGTTCGATTCGCTCTTGCCGGAGAGTCCGCCGGCCCTTCCGTCCGTTTTGCTTTTCCCGCCGGACCGCCCCGTGCCGCGCCGTTTTCTGGCCATGCCTGAAAGCCTACTCCGGGAACTCGCCGCGCGCAAGATCGCCCCGTGCGCGGTCGCATCATGCAAAAGGCGCCGCGCGCGGCGCCTTTTGCATGAGTTGCTGAGCCAATTTCAAAAGTCGGGTGCTTTTGAAAAAGCCTCTATTTATTGGTTATTTCCTGCCGCGGAACATGACGCGGACCTGCTTGTACAGGCCCTCGCCTTCGCTCTTGGTTTCGATGTCCACGATATCGTTGAGCGTAGTGTGCACGATGCGGCGCTCGAAGGGATTCATCGGCTCGAGGAGAACCGAGCGCGACGTGCGGCGCACCTGCTCGGCCGATTCGTATGCCATGCGTACCAGGGATTCCTCCCTGCGGATGCGGTAATTCTCGGAATCGAGGATGATGCGCATGTCCTCGCGGCCGAGCCTGCCCGCATATACGTTGGCGAGAAGCTGGAGCGCGTCCAGATTCTTGCCCTTTTTCCCGATGATGATGGAGGCATTGGTCGAGTCGATCTTGAGGCCGATCTTTTTTTCCTCGCGGAAAAGCACGGTCACTTTTGCGTCATAGCCCATTTTGGCGATCGCTTCGGTCGTCCAGGCGATCATCTTTTCCTCGAACTCACCCTCGGGGATGAGCGGGGCGGCCGAAAGCGTGCGCGGCGTGTGCGACATGCGCATTTCGGTCTCGTCATCGCCGGACTCTTCGTCGTACGCGGCAGCCGCGGCGGACGAGGCAGACCCGGCCGAAACCGCCGACATGACCGGCGCGGCCGCGCGGACTTTCGCCCCGGGCATTTCGTGGGTATGGACCCTGATGCGGGCTTTGCCTTTCTTGAAAAGCCCGCCGGCCTGGCTTTCCAGAATTTCAACGTCGAAACCGTCGGTCTCGAGACCGAGCTGGGCGGCAGCGGCTTCGATCGCCTCGCGCTCGGTCCTTCCTTCGAACTCATATATCATTTCGTTGCTCCTGATCAGTGAGGAATCAGCGCGCTTTCTTCTTGCCCGAACCGCCCGAAGCTTTGCCCTTCGCGGCGGAGGAAGCATTGCCTTTCGCAGCGTCCGGCCGGCTTTCGGCGTCACCGGCTTTCTTTTCGAGCCATTCCCGGGTTTTCTCGCTGAAACTGCGAGTGTCGGCCCTGGGCCCGGAACGCACCGTCGTCTTGCCCGCGTTTTTGGCGTTGACCGACTGTCGGTTCGCATCGGACCCTGTCCTCGCCCGTGCGCCGGAAGAACCCGTCGCGGAACCGCCCGAGCCTGAGCCCGCACCACCGGAGCCTGCTCCGGAGTTGCCGGCCGCCACTGCGTGCCGATGGCTCTTGATGACCCGGTTGATCACGATCTGCTGGGCAATGGTGAGCACGTTGCTGATGATCCAGTAAAGGAGAAGACCCGACGGTACGTCGTACAGCATGAAGAAGAACATGATGGGCATGCCGTAGGACATCATCTTCATCTGGTTGGCGGCCTGGGCGTTTTGACCGCCGGAAGCCGACGGATTCGACGCCTGCGTGTACTTGCCATACAAAAGTTGGCTGAACAGATAAATGATGGGCAAGGCCCTCAAATCGTTCCAACCGAGGATCGGAAGCCGGAAACTGCCGAAGTTGAACACGGTTTCGGGCAACGAAAGGTCGGGAATCCAGCCGGGGATGAACATCGCGCCGCGCAGGTCGAAATGGTTGTTGAAAAGGTTGTACATCGCCAGGAAGAGCGGCATCTGGATGAGCATCGGCAGACAGCCGGACATCGGATTGTAGTTCTCGCGCTTGTAGAAAGCGGCCGTTTCTTCATTGAGTTTCTGGGGATTGCCCTTGTACTTCGCCTGGATTTCCGCAATCTGCGGCTGCAGTTCCTGCATCCTCGCCGAAGCCATGGAGCCCTTCTTGGTAAGCGGGAACATGATGGCTTTCGTAAGGATGGTGACGAGAATGATGGCCACGCCGTAGTTGGGAATGAGGCTGTAGAAGAGATTGAGAAGGAACTTGAGGCCGATTTCGAGCCAGCCGAGTATGTTGGATCGCTCGACCGCGTCCTCGAGCCGCAGGCCGGAGCGCCCGAAGGCGTTTTTGTCGGCGTATTCATATTTGGAAAGCTGCGCGGTGGTCTTGGGACCGAAATAGAAATAATACGTATCGGTCTGACGGCTCGCCTTGATCGTCGGCCGGATGAGTGCCATGGTGTTGGTCTGCTTGATTGCAGGATCGCTGCCGGTCAGGAACCTGTAGGTCGCGAAAGGCGCTTCGGGCACCGCAATGAAGGCAAAATACTTGCCCGCGATCGCCGCCCAGGAAGGCTGTTCCTTGGGAACGAGGGGCGTTCCCGCCTTGGGCGATTCGATTTTCCTCTTGCCGCCCACCTCGGTGATGTATTTGCGGGAGTCCGCATTCTTGGGCAGCTGGTCGAACCTCGGTCCGATCTGCGGTCCCATCGTGAGGGTATACGCATAGCCGCCCTGATCGAGGGGCAGGTATTCGTTGCGGGAATTTTCGAGGGTGACCGCCAGGCCGAACATGTATTCGCCCTCGCGGAAGGTGAACGCTTTCCTGTAGGTGAAGGGCACCGGCTCCGCGGAACCGGCTACGGTCGCATAATAGGTGCGGCTGAACTCGATGGTTTTATGATCGCCGCCGAGCCACTGGACCGACATGAAATCCTTCACGGGCGCGGCATCAGGTCCGCCGAAGGCCAGCGAGAGGCCCTGGCTTCCCGCGGAACCGGGAACGATCAGGTCGACGAAACCGCTTTTGTCTTTGTGGTCCTTGAGTCTGAGCGAGACGAGGTCGCCGCCGGCGTTGGTGAAGGTCGCCTCCAGGAGGTCGGTCTGGACCGTGTAACGCTGCTCCGCGAGAGGAGCAGCGACCACGGCGCTGGCCGCGCCGGCAGGAGTCCCGGCCGCCACGGGCGAAGCCGGGGTCTGGACGACGGGCGCTTTAGCGTTCGGGTCGGCCGAAACGAGGCTCGTTCCGGCGCCCGGCACGACGCCGGGCGTCGTGGTTGAAGCCGCGGGGGCGGCTTGCGTCGTCTGGGTCGTGGCGGGCGGGAAAATAGCGTTCTGGATCATGAATCCTACGCCGACCACCAAGGTTGAGAGCACCACCGCGATGATGGTGTTCCTGTTTTCTTCTTTTGAACCGGATCCGGAGTTGAATAAGCTCATGGTACTGGGTCAAAGCCTCCCGGGTGGAATGGATGACATTTCAATATCCGTCTTGCCGCGAGCAGAATGCCCTTGAACGGGCCGTATTTGGATACGGCCTCGTAGGCGTAGGCGGAACAGGTGGGAACGAATCTGCAGGACGGGGGAAAGAGCGGCGAGATAAGCAGCTGGTACAGCTTTATGAGGATGAGAAATGGAAAGGAAAGCAGCCTTTTGACCGCGTTCATGTTCGCATTCATGCACGCATCCCTGCCAGGATTCCAGCCTTGCGGAGGAGCTGAGCCATCCTCGAACGGTATTCGGGAAGTCCGGCTTCGTCGGGGAACATGACGAACGCGACATCGTAGCCCGGTTTGATCCGGCTTTTGTCGAGCCTCCAGGCTTCCCTGGCCAGCCGTTTCGCCCTGTTCCTCTGCACCGATCCTGCGAAGGACCGGACGGGAACGAAAACCGCCCGGCTATTCTCCAGGGAGTTTTGCGCTATATGAATGCGCATCCCTTTGCAGGAATACCGGGCTCCGGACCGGAAAACCCGGTCTATCTCGGGTTTCGACCGAACGCGATCCGCTTTCGGAAACCCTTGTCCGTTTTTGTCCATGCTCCCCGTCCGGGGATGGGCTTCAGTATTTCTTGTTCTCGTCGGCGACGGTCAATTTGCTCCGTCCCTTGGCCCGGCGCCTTTTGAGGACGAGGCGTCCACCCTTGGTGCTCATGCGGGCACGAAAGCCGAATTTGCGGTTCCTGCGGGTCCTGGAGGGTTGATAGGTGCGCTTCATGGCGACAGTCTCCTTGGTATATGCGCCAGAGCCTCATGGCTCCGGCCGATATTCATGGTTTTGGACTCTCCGGAGACCGGTCAGGCTCCCGGAGCGTACAGGGGTGGGAGTATACAACCCGCCCTGCCCTTGGTCAATGGCGCGCATGGCCTGCGCCCGCAGCGGCGAGGCGGCCTGCAGCCTGTCCCGGAGCCTCTGCGTTTTTTTTCATTCATCGATCGGTATCCCCCAGCGCAGCGCAAGGTCGCGCACGTTGAGCAGGCTCATAACGGGCACGCCTTCCTCCATCATCATGGCCATGACGCCCCTTTCTTTTGAAAGATCGAAAGGATAGGGCGGCAGAAAACCGCTTGAAAGCTCGATCACGGCGTCTGAAGTGCCGAGACTCGCGTCGGCGCCGCCGATATTCGCATACAGCGCCATGCGCTTCCCCTTCGCCGCTTCGCGATAGAGGGACATTCGCTTTCCCACCGCATCGGCAAGGCTTGCAGGCTCGATAAAGCCGGCGCCCAGCGCTTTGGCCGACCTGCGGGCGATTTCAGCCGCAAGACTCCTCGCTTCCGGTTCCAGGTCGGCTGCGGTATCTTCCGCTCCGCCCGCCGCGACACCTACGGATACAGGCTCCAGATACCCCCCTTGCGACAGGAGGACTTCCATCTCGGGCCAGGTGAAACCACTCTGGTTCGCGCCATAGGTCGAGGCGGTCACCGAGGACACGACCGCGAGCCGCAGGCCCAGGCTCCGGCAGGCCAGGGAAAAGGCGAGGTTCAGTCCCGGGAAAGAGCCCGAAAAACTCGCCGCGACAAAATCGCCCTCGCGCAAGCCGGCACCCCAAAGTTTTTCGACCAGAACGGCCGCCCACCGCGGGTCCTCGGCGGTCCGTTTCGCGGAATGGCTTCCGAGAGTCGTCGTGAGAGGCGTCAACTCCTCGCCCAGAAGCCCCTTGCCCTGAATGTCGGCCAGCAACCCCGCGTCGATTTTGCGCGCGCGGATAAAGGCTTCGGCATCGCGCATCGACGCTTCGGCCCGGGCTGCCGCCGCGGCGACTGCGGCCGGAACCGGCGCCCCCGCCTCTGTGGGCAGGGTCAAAAAGGCGGCCGCAATCGTGCACAGAATGGCGGCAACAAAAACCGCGACGGGGACTGCGGCAAGGGCCGCGGGAGGAGTCGAGGAAGGAGCCGCGACAGGCCGCCCGACACGGAATGCCCCCTTGCCGGCCATTGTGCCGAATTTCCGCTCGAACGGCGCGGGCGGCCGAATGACGCCGGTCACAGCAGCCTGAGCGCCCCCAGCGCCGCAAGCAGAAGGCGGACAATGGCCGCTCCGCCCAGCGATACCGCACAGGTCGGAAGGACGCCATCCGAAAGCATTCCCGCGGCAAGAAGGCCGGGAATAAGGTAGCCGATGCTCCTCAATTCACCCGGGAGCCCCGGCACCGCGCCTGAAATCCGCTCCGCGGCAAAACCGACGACGAAGCCGACGAGCAGCGTCACCGCGAATCGCCTCCTGCCGTAAAGCACCATGATCCGCGAAAGCACGAAGCGCACGAAAACCCAGGTGAGAATGGCCAGGGAATACGTCGCAAGAATCCGCAAAGGCCGGTTGAGAAAGAGCGCCAGATAGCCCGGCACTACGAATCCGCCGGAAGCCAGGCCGAAAATTTCCGTCGCGACGAGATTCACGACGATCCCCAGCCCGATGGCGATATCCTGGATCACGAAGATATCCTTTCAGGAGCAATGCCGGCTCCCGGAATGCGCCAGCCCTTTGTGTTCCCGCAGAACACAACGCGGGGCGCGACCTTCCCGGCCGCGACTGCCGCATCGAGCCTGGCCGCAAGCGAGGTTTCAAGACCTCGCCGAGGCACGAAGTCGGGTTTTGCGCCGCCTCCGGCCAGGCGTTTCAGCAAAAGCGTTCCGGGCGCGTCGCCCGTCACGATGAAGTCGCCCGGCAGCGACGCGGCGATAAAAGAGGCAAGACGCGAAGTCCGGTCGACCCGGTGATTGTAGACGAAAAGAAGTGGCCGTTCCCTGCCGCCGTCTTCATCTACAAGCTCCAGGAGCGAATCAGGATCGTTGGCCGCCGAGGCGTCAAGGGCGCGGAAGCCCCCGGCCAGATCGAGTTCGCGAACCGCTCCCGGATCGGCTTCGGCCTTGCGCATGCCTCTGAACGCGACATCGTCGGACAGCCCCAGACTCCTGGCCACTTCGAGAGCGATACCCGCGTCTTCCATCCACCAGGCGGGAGCGCCTTCCCGCAGTCCGGACGGCGCGGGCGGCGCGAGACGCAGCTCGGTTCCGAGCGCCGCGGCCCGGCCGGCCAGCATCCGGGCGACGAAAGGGTCGCCCACGATCAGCGTACCGTGTTCGGGAATCGTATTTCCGAGCGTCGCGGCGATTTCCCCGACGCTGCGTCCCATCGTTTCAACATGATCGAGGCGGGCATTGGTAATGACGCCGATCGTCGACCGTATCATCCGGCGCTCGGAAACCCACTGGAATTCGGGATTCAGCGCCATACATTCGACCACGAGCGCCCTGGCGCCCGCGCGTTTCGCACGCTTCACCGCGTCCATCTGTTCACGGACATTGGCCTGCGACCGCCTGCCGATCGTTTCCTCGCTCCCGTCGGGCAGGACATAGCGCGGCGTGGTCCCCGTGGTCTTGGAAAGCGCGGGTATGCCGCCTTCGCAGAGTGCCGCGCGGATAAGCCTGGCCGTCGTGGATTTCCCGCGCGTGCCGTTCACATGGATACGGATGGGCACGGCGTTCCGTGCGCGCCAGAGCGCCGCCCGCTCTGCGATGCCAAGCGCCGACACAAACGCGAGCGCTCCGCCAAGCACGGACAGACTATTCAAGAAAGGCTCCGGGACCGGCCGCAGGCATGGACTGCGCGGTCAGGCCGGTTGAACGTTTCCGTTTCAGTAAAGGTTTTGATGAGGATACTCGGAGTTTACCCATCTTGATTTTTGCCATAATAAGGGCGGAAACTCGGGCAAACAAGGTATTTCGCGCTTTTTATACCGTTTTCCCGCATACTGTCGCATAACGGCCTCAGTCCTTAAGATTCTTCCTCAACCGCTCGAATATGCCCAGCAGCTCGGGCGGCAAATCCGCCGCAGGGGCCACTGGGGCCACTGGGGTCGCCGGGGCCACAGAGACGGCCGCCACTACCGGCGGCATAACGGGCGCCCTGGCAGTTTCGCTGGAAGGCGCGCCTGTCGGCGCGCCTTCCAGCGTGCCCTCGGGCGCGCCGGGAAGCGCCCGCATGCGCTCCCCGGCAGTCAGCTTCAAGGCCATGGCGCGCACGCCCAGCTCCGGATAGCGCTGCTGCACCGACGCGACGATCTGTTCCTGCCGCATCTGCAGAAGCTGAATCCAGCCGGAGTGCTCGGCCTCGACGATAAGGATCCCGTTGCGCACATCGACCGGCCTGGAGTGGTCGCCCAGCCGCGGACCGGCGATTTGCCGCCAGGAACCGAGAAACTCGACATAGCGGCCGCCGGCGCCCATGGTCTCGCGGTCGAAAAAGACCTCGAGCAGCGCGGAAACATCTTTAATGCGCGAATCGCCCATGTTCCACCCGGTACACCAGCGTGTCCGAATCAGAATACTCCTGCCACGGTTCCTCGGGAAGGAAGGTAAAAAAGGCCTGCGCTTCGGTTTCCGGACCCGGCAGAAGAGCGAGAAAACGCCTTCTCTTGCCTACGTCCAGCTCGAGCAGCACGTCGTCCAGCAGGAGCACCGGCCATTTTCCGGCCCGTTCGGCGTACAGGGCCGCCTGTACCGCCCGCAGAATAAGCGACGCAAGCCGCAGCTGCCCCGTCGACGCGGTCGCCGCGAAGTCCGCTCCTTCCGACCGGAAGATCCAGCGGTCCCGGTGCGGGCCTGACAGACTCGTACCAAAGGCTATTTCGCCTTCCCTGGCCGCTTCGAGGCGCGCGGCGACCGCCGGAATGTCCGCGTCGACGGGCCAGCTCGGCCGGTAGTCCAGGTCGACCTTCCTGCCGACCAGGGACACGGCCTCGTACATCGCGGGAAAGCGCGGAGCAAAGGCTTCCAGAAGCGCGAGCCTGTCGCGCATGAGTTCGAGCCCCACGCCTGCGAACTGCAGATCGAGAGCCTCGATGAGCCCGACGTCGGCGTCGCGGATCGCGGCATTCCGCTGTTTCAGGATGCGCTTGTATGAGCGCAGCGTGTCGATATACGCCACCGACAGCATGCTCGCGCACTGGTCGAAGAAAAAACGTCTGCGTTCGGGTTCGCCGTCGGCAAAGCTGAAATCTTCATGGCAGAACACGACCGCCGGGTTGTGCGACACGAGTTCCTTGCGGTCGTGCAGAGGCTTGCCGTTCAGCCTTATGTCTTTTTCCCTGTCCGCAAACCGCACCGAAATCGTCTCGGGCGGGTCGGCTTCCCAGGTTCCGGAGAGGAAAAATCCGGGCGACCCCCTGGCGGGAACCTGCGCATCCACGGCCCCTCTGAAGGAAGCGCCATAACAGAGGTAATAGAGCGCTTCGAGAAAATTGGTTTTTCCCTGACCGTTCTCGCCGACGAGGAACACCCGGCGCGCATCCGTCACAAGTTCGCCGTCGGCAAGATTGCGGAACGACGAAACGCGCAGACCTAGAAAGGACATGGGCGCAATGGCTTTTTCAACACACCGCCAGTCTCCGCGGGTCCGTTACCTCAGCCCTCAATCGAGCTGCATGGGCATGACCACATGGAAGTAGTCCTGCGCCGGCTCGGGCTTGATGGTGATCGCGCGCGCGGCTTCGCTGAATTCCACCGTCACGGACTCGGAATCCATGGCCTTGAGGGGTTCCTCGACATACTTGTAATTGAGCGCAATGGTCAAATCTTCGCCTTCGTAGCGGCAGGGCAATTCTTCGCGCGCCGTTCCGATCTCGCTTTCCTCGGAAGAAAGCGTGAGCGTCCCGTCGGACAGCCCGAAAAAAGTCCGATTGGATTTCTGCTCGACGAAAATGGATACGCGCCTGAGCGCGTCCGAAAGATCGGACTTCAGCACCGTAAAGGATTGGCGCTGGTTTTGGGGAATGACTTTCTGGTAGTTGGGAAACTGTCCTTCGATAAGGACGCTCGATATGGAATAGCTGCCGAAGCGGAAAAACACGTTCCGGTCGGTGACGGCCATGGAGACCATGCCTTCGTCGCCCGATCTTTTTACGAGAATGCCTAAGGCTTTAGGGGGAACGATCACCCCGCGGAAGTCGGGAATGTTGCCTTCGAATTCCTTTTTGGCGAAAGAAAGCCTGCGGCCGTCGGTGGCCACCATGATGACGCCGCCGTCCGGGGCTTTTTCCATGAATACGCCGTTCATGAAATACCGCGTTTCGTCGGTGGACACCGCAAACATCGTCTGCGTCACCATTTTGCGCAGTTCGCGCGCGGGCACTTCAAAATAGGATTCCTCGGGAGCCCTGGGAAGTTCGGGAAATTTTTCGCCCGAAATGGTCTTGAGCTGGAACCGGACTTTTTTGTTGGAGGGTTTCAGCGTAACCCGGCCTTCGGTCTGTTCCACCGTGATCTCGCCGTCGGGAAGGGAAGCGAGAATGCCCGACAGTTTGTCGCAGAATACGGTGACCGATCCCGAAATCGCGTCCGAAACGGGGATTGTGGTTTCAAAAGCCACTTTTACATCGGTGGCGCGGAGCGTGAGGCTTGAGCCTGACACTTCGAGATACACGTTGGACATTATCGACAGCGCGTTTCTGGATGCGATGATCTCCTGGGCAAAGGAGATTTCGCGCGCGAAGCCGGACTTGTCGCAGGTAAATTTCATTGATGACCCCCCCGATCCGGGCGATGCCGGGTGTTGACCGAGTATAGCAGAGCTTGAGAAGTAACGGAACGGCTTTTCCGCATCGTATGGCATGCGTGGAAAAGTTTTTCGCGTTCTTCTTGTTATTGTTTATATAGTTCTATATATCAATAATAATAGTAATAAGGGCGGAGTAAATGTGTATAACACTTATAACCGTATATAACACAATACTTTAGAGGTTGTGGAAAAGCTGTGTTTTCCGCGTTCCCTTTTTGCACATTTGCAGTCGGGAACAGGGTTATCCACAAGCGGGGCCTCTATGCGCACGGTTTGTGCACGGCTTTTTATTCAGGATTTTACGCCATATTCCTTTGCGATCCGCGTGAGTCCCTGCAGGGTGGATTCAAAATTCGGGTCGAGTTTGAGTCTTTCTTCTATCTTCTGGCAGGAATGCATGACGGTAGTATGATCCCTGCCGCCGAACTCCATGCCGATTTCGGTGGTCGAGTATTCGGTGATGTCCCTGATGATGTACATGGCGACCTGGCGCGGAAAAGCGATGTTTTTGCTGCGCTTTTTTCCTTTAAGGTCGGCGAAGGTGAGTTTGTAGTGCTCGGCCACCGTCCGCATGATGGAATCGACGGTGACGTTGTCGTGCCGGAACTTGGAGAACATGTCCTTAAGCTGTTTTCGGGCGACTTCGGGAGTTATTTCCTGGTGCACCAAGTCGGCATAGGCGACCAGTTTGGTCAGGGCGGCTTCGAGGTCCCGCACGTTTGTGGCCACGTTTGTGGCTATTATTTCGATCACTTCGTCCGAGACGGGGACGGAAGCCGACGCCGATTTGCTTTTGAGTATGGCGCAGCGCGTTTCGTACTCGGGCGGCTGCAGGTCGACATTGAGGCCCCGCTCGAAGCGGCTGCGCAGGCGGTCCGACAGGTTTTTGAGTTCGGACACGGGGCGGTCGCAGGTAAAGACCATCTGTTTGTCGGCGTCGTACAGGGCGTTGAAGGTGTGGAACAGCTCTTCCTGCACGCCCGGCTTGTTCTGGAGGAAGTGGATGTCATCGATCAGGAGATAGTCGACACTCCGGTATTTGTTCTTGAATGACTGGGTGGAGCGGTCATGTATGGTCTGGATGAATTCGTTGGTGAACTCTTCGGCCGTGATGCAGATGATGCGCGATTCGGGGCGCGTGGTGAAGACGCGGTTTCCGACGGCGTGCATGAGGTGGGTTTTGCCCAGTCCGACGCCGCCATAGATGAGACAGGGGTTGTAGACTCTGCCCGGGTTCTTTGAAACGGCTTCGGCCGCATTGGCCGCGAATTTGTTGTGTTCGCCCACGACGTAATTTTCGAAGCGGTAATCCGGCCGCAGGAGCGGGTGCCGGCTTGCGGCACGCGGGGCGGGTGCCGACGCGCTCTGTTCCGGCGCGGGGCGCACCGGCGCGGCGTCTTTCGCAAGGATCTGCGTATTCGCGTATCCGGGCGAACTCGCGTATCCTTGCGAGTCCGCGTATCCTCGCGAGTCCGCGTATCCTCGCGAGTCCGCGTATCCTCGCGAGTCCGCGTGCATGACGGTATCGGCGGCGTGCACGGCGCCGGATTCCGTGCCGGGCGCCTCCATGACCTCACCAGAATGCTGCACTTCGATTTCGAGCGCAAAGTCGAGCCCCGAAACCGCTTTGAGACATTCGATCATGTAAGGTCGATACTTACGGAGGAACTGGTCGCGCTGGAATGTCGTGGGGGCGGAAGCTTTGACGGCGGAGCCTTCGATACCGAGGAAACCGAGCTTGAACCACATGGCGAATTCATGGTCGGCCAGACCTTCTCTCGCCTTGTTCATGGCAGCGTTCCAGAGCTCGATATCCTTTTGTTCCGTCATCGCCACGCCTCGGTTTTCCCCAGGAAGGGACTTATATTTACACAAGTTTTCCACAGGAACGCAAGCGGTATTCGCCGGCGATCAATTTTCACCGTCCCTTCAGCGCAATCCGCAAATTCCGGAAAACGCTCCTTTTGGCTGCCGTTTTTGCGCAAAACATACCGAAAAATGCCCCTGCGGCCGGGGAAATAGGGAAAAAAACATTACCCGTTTGCGTGGGGCGTAAAAAAAAAGATACGCAACCGCGGCCGACGGGGAAATCCACAGGGGTTCCCACAAGTTTTCCACAGGCGGATTGGCCTGGCCTTACAAGATGAAAATAGCGTTTCGTCTAGTGAAACGCTTGCCCCGTCGTCTTTACTTGAAAACCCTTTCCGAGTATACTCTGAAGCTTCGGGGCGGCAAGGGCATAACGCTCATCCGTTCCGCAAACGGCACACAATTTTTCACCCGGGACAGGTATGGATTCGAATTATTCCGCAAACAGCATACAGGTATTGAAGGGTCTCGAAGCGGTCCGCAAGCGCCCGGGCATGTACATCGGTTCGACGGGCGTCGATGGCCTGCACCACCTCGTGTACGAAGTGGTCGACAACTCGATCGACGAAGCCCTGGAAGGGTATTGCACGGACATCCTCGTGGTGATCGAGCAGGGCGATGTGATCCGGGTCGAGGATGATGGCCGCGGCATTCCTGTCGGCATACACCCGACCGAAGGCATTTCCGCCCTCGAGCTTGTAATGACCAAACTCCACGCCGGCGGCAAGTTCGACAAACAGAACTACAAAGTCTCGGGCGGACTGCATGGCGTCGGCGTATCCGTCGTGAACGCGCTTTCGACCTGGATGGAAGTGCAGGTACATGGCGATGGCTCGATGTATGTGCAGCGCTATGCCAAGGGTGTGCCCCAGGCTCCGGTCGCGCGCGAAGGCGACTCCGACCGGCGCGGCACGATCGTACGCTACCAGCCTGACCCGACCATCTTCGAGGAAATGGGCCACAGTTTCGACGTACTGGCCACGCGCCTCCGCGAGCTCGCTTTTCTCAACAAGGGCGTGCGGATTACGCTTGTGGACGAGCGGCTGGCCTCGCCCCGCCGGGTCGAGTTCAAGTTCGAAGGCGGCCTGCGCGAATTCGTCGAATACCTCAACAAGAACAAGACGGTTCTCCACCGGGAGCCGATTTACTTTACCGGCACGCGCGACGACGTCGAAATCGAAGTGGGAATCCAGTACAACGATTCCTTCAACGAATCGATGTTCGCATTCGTCAACGGAATCAATACGCGCGAGGGCGGCACGCACCTCGTCGGTTTCCGCAGCGCGCTCACCCGGACCCTGAATGAGTTCTTCAAGAAATCCAAACTCGCCAAGAAGCTGGACGAAACCCTCTCGGGCGACGACGTGCGCGAAGGGCTCACCGCGGTGCTTTCCATCAAGGTCATGGATCCCCAGTTCGAGGGACAGACCAAGGGCAAACTGGGCAATTCCGAAGTGAAGGGCATCGTCGACGGCTTCTGTGCCGACCAGCTCGATCTGTATTTCCAGCGCTTTCCTGAAGTCATCGACGCCGTGCTCGACAAGACGGTGCTCGCCGCCAAGGCGCGCATCGCCGCGCGGCAGGCCCGTGAACTCACCAGGCGAAAATCCCTGCTTGAAAGCTCCGGCCTTCCGGGCAAACTGGCCGACTGCCAGGAAAAAGACCCGACCAAGTGCGAAGTCTTCATTGTGGAGGGCGATTCGGCAGGCGGTTCGGCCAAAATGGGACGCAATCGCGTCAATCAGGCCATCCTTCCGCTGTGGGGCAAGATGCTCAACGTCGAAAAGACGCGCATCGACAAGGTGATCGGCAACGACAAGCTTCAGCCCATCATCGCCAGCCTGGGTGCGGGGATCGGACCCGAATTCGACCTCGCGCGACTGCGCTATCACAAAGTCATCATCATGGCCGATGCGGACGTCGACGGCTCGCACATCCGCACGCTGCTTCTCACGTTCTTCTACCGCTACATGGCTCCGCTGCTCGAAAAAGGGCACGTCTACCTGGCCATGCCGCCGCTTTACAAAATTAGCTGGGACAAGGACTTGCACTACGCGTACGACGACACCGAAAAGGATATCGTCATGGCCCAGGCTTCCGCGGCGGGAAAGGATCCGGCGAAGATCGCGATCCAGCGCTACAAAGGCTTGGGCGAGATGAACCCCGACCAGCTCTGGGAAACCACGATG
>Ga0209749_1000753_pt1 | contig 38144 bp, 26 predicted proteins | sample EPASupsiteSAE347_FD_187267 | JGI IMG/M metagenome (GOLD analysis project Ga0209749, IMG submission 187267) | Bioremediated contaminated groundwater from EPA Superfund site, New Mexico - Sample SAE3-47 (SPAdes) (version 2) | ecosystem: Environmental > Aquatic > Deep subsurface > Groundwater >...
GCAGCCGGGCCTCATCAAAACAGCCCTTCATTGCGACATATTTTATCCGCAAATCCTTCATGCTGATTTCCATGCCACAAACATACCATCTTTTACAAAAGTGTGCCAGTTATTTTTGCAAGCGTACTAAGCCTGTCTTTATAACCGTAAATTTTCCGGAGTGCAAGGTCATTCGTGCATGGTCATAAGAAACTCCACGTTGCTCTTTGTTTTTTTCAACTTATTGACCATCAATTCCATGGCCTCAACCGGCGCCACGCCGTTCAGCGCCTTGCGCAAAATCCAGATCTTGTTCAACTCGTCCGGATGGAGCAGCAGTTCCTCCTTGCGCGTCCCGGATTTCTCTATATTGATGGCCGGGAAAATGCGCTTGTCCACGAGGTGGCGGTCCAGGCACAATTCCATGTTGCCCGTGCCCTTGAATTCCTCAAAAATCACCTCATCCATCCGGCTGCCCGTGTCAACCAACGCCGTGGCGATGATGGTCAGACTGCCGCCATTCTCGATGTTGCGCGCCGCGCCGAAAAAGCGCTTCGGCTTGTGGAGCGCGTTGGAATCCACGCCGCCGGAAAGAATTTTTCCGCTGTGCGGTTCCATGGTGTTGTAGGCGCGCGCCAGGCGCGTGATGCTGTCCAGCAGGATCACCACATCCTTTCCGCACTCCACCATGCGCTTGGACATTTCAATCACGATTTCCGCCACCTGGATATGGCGTTCCGGCGGCTCGTCGAAAGTGGAACTGAGCACATGGGCCTTGGTGCTGCGTTCCATGTCGGTCACCTCCTCAGGCCGCTCGTCAATCAGCAGCACTATCAGGTAAATATCGGGATGATTTTTGGAAATGCTGTTGGCGATCTTCTGCAGCAGCACGGTCTTGCCGGTGCGCGGCGGGGCGACGATCACGCCGCGCTGGCCCATGCCGATGGGCGTGAAAATATCCATCACGCGCATGGAAACCTCGTCGGATTCCCGTTCCAGCATGATGCGCCGGTTGGGGAAAAGCGGCGTGAGGTTCTCGAAGGGCACATGATTATGGGCCTTTTCCGGATTGACGCCGTTGACCTTATCAACGCGCAACAACGCAAAAAAGCGCTCCTTGTCCTTCGGCGATCTGATCTCGCCCTCGACCGAATCGCCGGTCCTGAGCGCGAAACGCCTGATCTGCGACGGGGAAACATAGATATCCTCGGGACAGGGCAGATAATTATAATACGCCGAACGCAGGAAACCGAACCCATCCGAAAGGATTTCGAGCACGCCTTTGCCGAAAAGGCAGCCGGTATCGCGCGCCGTGGCCCTTAAAACCTCGAAAATGAGTTCGTGCTTGCGCAGCGCTCCCAGGTCAATCAGACCGAGAGCAGTCGCCATTTTGTGCAGTTCCGGCACGGTCATTTTCTGCAAATCCGAAAGGTATACCGTTTTACCGGCGGGCGCCGCCGGAGCAACAGAAACATTCGCCCTTTGATCCTGCGCCTGCCCCAAGTAAGATTCGGGCCCGGATGGGGGACGTTGAACTGTTGTTACGTTGCGATTCTCCTGGCCCCCGACTTCAGGTTCCGCTTTCTTTTCAGGCTCCGCGCTGCCGCCATTATGCGGCGGGACGGGCGCCGAATCCACGTATATTTTGGACGCATACTTTCCCTTGCCATAGCCGGGTCTGCGCCCGCGGCGCCGAACGGCACTATCTTCTCTACTGTGTTTTTCTTCCATGTCACCTCTCTGCTTGCTCTTTTAGATTCCGGATAATCAACCCGGCCTGACGACGCAGACCGGTAAAATTTCCGGAGTTGAAAACAACGTAATCCGCCCTGGACATTTTTTCATCCAGCGGCATCTGGACCGAAATTCTCGCATCCGCCTCACCGGCGGAGAAACCTTTTTTTCTGAGACGCGAAATCTGCAGGGCGCGCGGGGACGCGACGCAGACTATTCCGTCCCAATCCCGCTCCCAACCGGCCTCATAGACAAGCGGAACGAGAGCGGCGGCAAACGGCCTGTCTGCGGCCTGCTGCCGTTCGAACCAAGCCTTGATCACGCGCCGCGCTTCCGGATGAAGCAGGGCGTTCAATTTTTTTCTTTTTTCGGCATCGTCAAAAATAATCCCTCCCAAAATCCTGCGATCCACGGCGCCCGAACGATCCAGAATGCGGCGTCCGAATTCAGCCGCCGCCCGCCTGGCAAAGCATTCCCGTCCGAGCAGTTCGTGGCAAATTTCATCCGCGTCAACAACAGGAACCCCCCGCCTGACCAGGATATCGCCGAACGAACTTTTTCCGCAGGCTATGCCGCCGGTGACGCAGATTTTCTTCATTTCAGGTGCCGCCGTTTCATCAACTTATCCAGCCGCAACAGCGTTTCCAACGCCTCCCTGTTTCCAGGATCGTAAACAAGGGCCAACTCGGCCCTGCCCTGCGCATCCTTTAACCTGCCTAGCGCGACTTGCTGGTTTGCCAGACGCACCTGTTCGCGCGCCGTTTCCTCGGCGGCCGCCCCAATGACCCGGAACACGCGGTACTTGCGGTTCTGCCAGAGCGGCTGAAACCAGCGCATCCCGGAGGGCTTGAACTCGAACATACGCGCGACCGCACCGGGAGGCGGATCCAATGCGTTCACGAAATATCGCATCTGCATCTCGGGATGCAGGGAAGCGAATTCTCCGGACGAATAAACATAAAGAGCAGCGCCGTGCCGGTCCGCCCAGGAACGGAATCCGGCCTCATCGGATTTGAACAGCATCTCGCCGTATTCCCGAACATTTTTCATTACCTCCGGGGTTTCAAACTTGGGATGCAGAATTATCGGACACCCGGCATAAGCCAGCAGCGAGGCGCTGATCCCGAAATTTGCCAGCACCGGCTGTCCCGGTGCATTTGACTTCAACCAGTCAATCAGTTCCCTCCGCTCTGCCAGATACGGTTGTGCCCTGCCCCAACGCAACGGGCTGCGCAACACATTGGCGGCCTCAACCGCCACACCGCAAAAAAGCAGGAAAACAATGACCCAACGCACCCAAATGCGCCTCTGTTGAACAGCCCAGGCCCCCAGGAGTCCAAGCACGGCCGCAAAACCTACGGCCGCGAAAACATACAGACGCACAAACAAAATAAACGCCGCGAATGACAGACTGCTGAAAAAGAGAAGTTCCGTTGTTTCGGGGTCCGCTCGCCGGCGAGGATCAAACAAAAAATTCTGGACTTTCGGTTTTAGATTTTCGCTTTCGGGATCAATCGGCCGGTGACGGCCAAACAAGAATATACCTGTTGAAAGTAAAAACAGGGGCAGAGTAGCCGGAAAAAGATTTCTTGTCAATAAAAAATTTGCCGAATTCAGCGCCGGTACCCAGAGAATCCTCTGGGCAAAGGTCAAGGCGGCCGGATCATCCGGCTTGTGGTTGAAAAACATTATTTTCGCGCGAAGCAACTCCGTAAAATGTCCGTAACTTTGAAAGTACCCGTTGAAAACAAGCAGGCCAAGGATCAGTGGCAGGAGAACCAATGCCAGGCGCAAAAAAATCAAGTTAGGCGGCAAAGCCGCAACTGTTGTCCACGTCCCATGTAGGGCCTTCGCTTGCGAAGGCCGTTCCGAATCCGATGCGAAACGGCGGCGAGCAAGCTCGCGCCCTACATGAATTCGGCGCGCCGGAGTCCCCCTCCCGCTCCACGGCAGTGCCAGCAAAACGCCATACCCCAGAAGCATGGGCGGCGACTGCAAAAAACCATGCGCCCGCAAATAAGGATTAGCCGCGCCCGCCACGGCCAGGGCCGCAAACGTCACCCCCCATTTCAGCACGGTACTGGGGTCCAAAAAATATTTTCCGGCCGCGGCGCGCCAGGCCGAGACCAGAATCCAGGCGATCAAATAAAACTGTATCAGGTCCCAAAGCATCAGCGCGCAAGCCAGAAGAATCGCCGAAAAAGAGCAAAGCGCTACATACAGCGACAAGGCGCCCCCTTCCCGGCCTTCACCACTCCCTCCCCGGGAAAATTTTTCCGCCAAAGCGCCGACCGCCAGAGAGGCGATCAAGAGCGGCAGGGCAAAATTTTCATGCGATATCTCCTGGCCGGTTGAACGCATTACGCCCGCGAGCGATACGGCGTAAAACAAGGCGCCCGTAAACGCCCCGAAAATTGACGACCGCCACCACCAGAGCCAGAGAAAAAGCGCCGGGATCCCAAGGCAAAACCAAACCGCTGAAATCCAGCGCACGCGCTCGGCGAGCGCAACGCCTGAAGGGAAAAGTCCGGCCAGGGCGGCATAAATATGTTCGCAGCCGATCTCATATGTTTTGGCCGGAGCGAGGCCTTCCGGATACTGCACCATTTTGTCAAGCGCCGGAAGCTTACCCTCCTCGACCAGCATGCGCACGTAGCGGAAATAGAGCGCGCTCTCCAATTCAAACGGCAACGGCTTTCCATAACACTCATACTGCGCGTTCAGCACCGCGCGCCGGACTGCCAGGCCGGAGCAAAAAAGAGCAGTAAGGACAACGCCAAACAATAAAATTCTTCTCATAGCCACATCACATTCAAGGCAGGCCAGGTCGCCAAAAGCGGCCCCCCTGCCCAATCCGACAGGGCAGGCTGCCGTGCGCGGAGCGCCCGGCCCACCAGAACATGGTATTTCTCACAGCCTGCCCGAACTCGGCCAGGGAGACCACAGCGTTCGGAGAGAAGATAGTCTTATTTCCGCCGGAAAAAATATCTCTACTCTGTCTTCTCTGTGAGCTCTGTGAGAGATATTCCTATCTGTCTGTGCCACGTCTGATTACATCCCGGAGGCCAGCGAGTGGAATTCCATGCGCCTGAAGAAATCCTGCAACCTTGCCCCGTCCGGCGGATTGAGACGCATATCGTCAAGACCGCACGGCAAGGCAATGTTTTTATCCAGGCTGACAATCTCGACATTGCGCAATAAGTTCCCGCGATGCGTTTCCAGGAGGCGACGGATTTTTTCCGGCTCGACCTTTTCAGGATGATCGAACATCTCGCGCAGCGAGCCCCACTGATTGAGCAACTTTGCGGCCGTCTTGGCTCCGATCCCCGGCACGCCCGGGATGTTATCCGAGCTGTCTCCGACCAGCGCCAGCCATTCGACAACCTGTTCCGGCAGCACGCCGGTTTTAAGTTTTACCGCATCAGCGCCGATCTTATCCTCAATTTTGCCGGGGGCGATCAGCGAGATTTTTCCGCCGGCAATCTGCATCAAATCCTTGTCGGAACTGGCGATCAGAGTCTCGAAGCCGGCGGCATCGGCCAAACATGCGGCTGATGCCAGAACGTCATCGGCCTCCTGGCCTTCCAGGCGAAGATGACTGAGGCGGCAGGCGTCAAGATATTCCTCTATATCTGCAAGCTGAACGCGCAGTTGGTCCGGCATGGGAGGACGCTGCGCCTTGTATGCTTCGAGAAGTTTTGTCCTTCTCTCGGGCCGGCCACCGTCAAAAACAACACAGAAATGGGTAGGCTGCCAGACGCGGTTCATCTGCATGACGGTTTTGATGAAACCGAAGACCGCGTTGGTGGGATGTCCCCCGGCGGTCGCCAGGGACTTAATGGCGTAAAAAGCCCGGTAAATCACCCCCAAAGCATCAATCAAAATAATGCGTGAGTTCATTGTAAGGGCCTGTCAAAGGCGGTATCAGGAAGGCAAACTGCGGAAGGCGGAATTTTTGAAAAGTTTTCCCATTCCATGACGTCCGCGCTTCATTTCAGCAACTGTCACGGCGTTGCCTTCGCGGTAACGCTCCCACTGCTGGATGTTGCTATCGCCGCGGTCGCCGTTCCCTTCTTGATCTTATTGCCGGCAGGATCGACCAAAGTGGCCGTAACAAAGATCAGGAGATTCTTCTTCACACTTTTGGTGGTTTTGCTTTTGAAGAGGTAACCGAGAAATGGAATGTCGCCAAGGAAAGGTATTTTATCCTCGGTATTCACCTGTTGTTCGGTAATCAAGCCGCCCATGACCACGGTTTGTCCATCCCAGATGGAAATACCGGTGGTAATCTGCCTGCTGTGAAAGACCGGCTGATTGAGGGCGATGTGATACGTGGTTCCATCGGTGGCCACCTGATCATAGCCATAATCAATCCATTCCGCCAGTTCGACGACCTGGGGAGTCATGGCAAGATCGATCGTCTCCTTGTCCGGCCCGACAGTCGGAGTTACTTCGAGCAGCACTCCGACTTCCCTGGTTTCAAAACCGGAGGGCGTCACGACTATCTGCACCATGCTCTGGTTTCCGGATGTGCCCGTACCGATGGATTGGGCCTGTTGCTGATATTCGGTGGGATAAATCAATTCCCGAATGACTTTTATCGAAGCCCCCTGTCCGCTCTTGGTAGTCACCTTCGGCGCGGAAAGAAGGTTTGCGCCGGTCTGTTGCTCAAGGGCATGAAGAATAACCGACAACTCCGGATTGGTCAGAATACTGGAAAACGACGCAATATTGCCGTAAGTGCCGCCTGCCGAGACGGTACTGTCAGACGCAAGGTTACGCAACCCCTTGGTTATATCGCCCTTATCCATTTGAATGCGTCCGCCGGTGGTGGTATTGCGGGCGATCTGCCAGTTATCATTCAGAATCCATTCCAAACCAAGTTCTTCAAGATCGGTCTGCCCGATTTCGACGAAACGGGCCTCTATTTCCACCTGCAACGGCGGCTCGTTGATTTTGGTCAGCAAACGCTCGACCGCCTCAAGATTTTCCACCGTATTTTTAACGATAAGCAAACTCTGGCTGGGCAGGTATTTAATGGATGTGCCCTCGGGGAAAGGCACGCCGGCGTCAATAAAAAATTGCTTCATATCCTGGCGCTCGGCAGTCACCCCTCCCATACCGCTCCCAAGCTGCAACTTGTCACCCTCGGCCGGAGCGGCGGCCGCGGCCCCCTGCATCATTTCCACCATCGAGGAAAAAACCTTGTAAGTCCTGGTTTCGAGTTCACCATAAACCGTATCCGCATAGTAAATGACAACGGCCTTGTCTTCCACGCGGAATTTCAGGCCGGCATTTTCAGTTATGTATTTCAGGGCCGTGCGCAGATCCACGTCAACAAGTGAAAGCGTAATCCTCGGCTCATTGCTGTCCATACTTATGGGCCTGGACTCTTCCGTAGCCAACAGGTCGGTGTTCTCCGCTTTCTGGGCGGGCGCAGAAATCCCAAAGGCACGCCCCGGATTGCGCGGTCTGAAAATAACGTTGACGCCCCTTTCACCGGGAGGGGACTCGGTGTCGTATTCACGGCTGCGTTCGCAAAGGAACTTGACCACATCGGAAATGGACGCATCCTGAAAATTGATCTGCTTCATCTTGATGTCGTCCAGTTTTTTTTCGAGACGCTTCTGCGCGGTGGAGACCACCATGGTTTCCCCGGCGACGCCATCTTTCTTTATAAAAGTCTTGTTAATGGGCGGCGTCCAGGCGGCGCGGATCTGAGAGAGCATTTCCGCCTTTGTGCGTTTGAACTCCTCCCCCTCGAAATCATAACGCTTTTCGGCTATCTTCCTGAGATTGTCAGATGCCTTTTCGTTGAAAGGATCCTCTATAAGAGCGCTCTTGAATTCCTCCTCGGCGTTATTATATTCCCTCATTGCCATGTACTCACGACCACGTTTTATGTCCCCGGCAACCGCCTTCCTCATGCTCAGATATTCCGGAGATTGTTTCAAGGGAACGGGCTGGGCTTCGACCTTGGCCTTGCGTGTTTCATCCTGTTTGATCTTTGCAGAGAGACGGGCGGCTCCGGAATGCTGGGGATAATATTCGAGCGCGCGGCTGATGCACCGCTTGGCTTCGTCAAGATTTCCATCGCGATAGTTCTGCAGGGCAAGGCGGTACTCGCACTCGGCTTCGGTCATGTGCGCCTTCTGCCGCGTCTCGATCGTATGCGGCCTGGCAGGCATCATATTCAAAGCTTCCTCAAAAATATTCAGCGCCTCATCGAATTCATTGTTGGCGAAAGCCTGATAAGCCTGGTCAAGCCGTTTCAGACTTTCAACCTCTTTTGCCTGGCGGCGGACCTCCTCCTGGGCGGCGAGCAATTCGGCCGGAGTCAGATTCCTGTTAGTCACTGCTTCGGAAACGTTCGCGCCGACGGAAGCCTTTTCAACAACCGCGCCGTCAGCCGATTTCCGTTTACCGCCGAACAATCTTCCCCAGAACGATTTTTTTTCCTTGCCGGACTCAGCCGCCGGGGACGCCGATTTACGCCGCTCAATCTCAAAGCCGGAAACCTGACCGGCGCCGTTTGTTACAACAACCGAATCATTTGAAGAAGATTCCGAAACGGAATTGGATTGGACAACAACGACACCACCAGACTGATTCTCATCCTGCGCGCCAAGGTGCAAAATTCCACAGACCAACAGAATGAAGCCGATATAATAAAACGCTCTTTTTCTCACTCTTCAGTCCCTACTTTTTGAAGCAAACCGTCGGACGGTTCAAGGGTAGTTTGCGCGCCTGATTGCATGTCCTGCACGATAGCACTTTTGCCCTCGATGTCAACAATTTTATATTTGAAATTTTTAAGCGACAAAACATCGCCTTTTTTAACCGTAAACTGTGTATTGTCAATCAAATAAACGAGTTTGGCGGCCTGTTCGCCGGCGCTGTTTTTATCCCCCATGATCAACTGGTAATTTTTCCCGTCCTTGCTCAGTTTCAAAACGGAGACATCCTCAACGATTTCAATATTGCTACGCCTGACTTTTCTGGTTTTTGGCTCATAACCGGACACCAGATAACCCTCAACCTTCTCGCCGATGCGCGGGAAACTATCACGGCCGGTTTTCACGCTCTTGACCTGAAAAGACATGTTGCCCTTGCTGGTTTCGGTCTTGCCGCAGAAAACAAGCGGGAAGGGAATTGAACCTGTCTTAACCACGCGCAGTTTGGCAACCGGCGGCGGGAAACTGTTGGGATCTTTCGGATCCGTGTGGGCGAAGTATTCCTCGTAATTCGTGAACCCGTCGGCATCGTAATCCTGCGCCGCGTCATCCATGGCGACGTTCAGTCCATATTTCTTTTCCCATTCGTCCGGCATACGGTCGAAATCGGAGTCCTTTTCACCCGGCAAAATCAATTTGGGCTGCCTGACGCGGCAGTTAAAAAACGGACAGATTTCAGCGTTGATCGGAATCGGTCGGCCGCATTTGACGCAGGAGACCCGCAGTTCGGCCGTCAACATTCCGTTGGTCCAGCCGCCGACCTGGAAAGGAGCGACGATCGCCTCAACCGCGTCGAAGGCCTGGGTGGCGTCGCAGACCTGCCGCTTTGCCGGCGCCGCCGGAGGCTGTTTCCACTGAAGGTCGGATAACGATTTCTTCTCCCTTCCGGTCGAATATATCAAATACAAAAGCGAAAGCAGAATTGCGACCAGGATAACGACCAAGACAAGCTTGTCGTAATATGAACGCAACCAGCCTATTATTTCTTCTTTCCTGAGATTCACCTTGTCTCCGCTGCAATTAAATTTTCAACTTGTTTTTAAGGTAATTTCCGGCCTCTCCGAAATTGTAAACATCCAGTTCCATGTTCACGTCCAGTTCCTCGCGACCAAGGATAATGCGCTGCTCGCGCGAGAGTTCGGTTTGGTCGGACGAGGGTTGTCCCTTTGCCTTTTCGTCAACGGCCGGCCTGGATGGGAGGGCGGTCAACGAGGTGTCCAAGCGCGGGTTTTTAACCTCAATCCGAGTCACAACGGTAAACATGGGCAGACACGCCAGGCGGTTCAGAAAATCGAAGAGGGCGCCTTCTTTTGCGCGGAAGCTCATCTTGAAATGCTGGGCGGAATAAATATTTTCATCCGCCGGCCGCACAGCTCCGGCCGCGGCGGGAGCCCTACCGCCACGGCGGCCGGACGCAGACGCCTCGGTTGCCGCCGGAACATCGAACTGGTCCCGCGTGAACGAGGCCAACTCGCTGATGCCGGCTTCCGGCAGGAGGTTGCAGACCTGCTCCATCATAAGAAGCTGCTGGACAAGGCGCGGGATATCATTGACATTAGGCAAATTGCCGCTGGTGTACTTATCAAACCCGAAGGCATCCTTATCGACAAAAACGACTCGCCCCCCCAGCAGCTTGTTCTTTATGCTCTGCAGTTTCTTTTCAAGGTAAACATTAAAGGCATAGGCATCCATGGGCACGGGGTTGATCTGGTCGGCTACCAGCAGGTTGTGCAGTTCGTTGTATTCATCCAGCAGGCTGGTCAGACCTTCCTTTGCTATCCTTACGTTGGACTCAGATGGGAACGGATCGCGTCCATAAAGCCGGTCAAGACGTCCGCCGGTTTCGGAAAGGTCGCGTTTTTCCTTCTGGTAATTCTTGCAAACGAAGAAAAGCCTCGCCCCCACCGCGGCGATCAGAACTGACGCCACGATCAGGCCTATGACAAGCACCGGATATTTTTTTACAAAGTCCATTATTCCTTCAATTCAACCTCTATCACGAAAGAACGCGCAAAATCGCTTTGGGCCGGCATGGGCAGGGAGGTTATGGTGGTATTCGTGCCGAAGAACGGCAATCCGACCAACCTGCTTTCAAACTGCGACACGGAATCGTCACTGGCCTTGTCCGCAAAAATACGGCCTTCGATCTTTAGCGCGTCAAAATGCGGCCGTTCCGGAACGGAGGATGATTGCGCTCCGCCGCGGCGCCGTCCGCGCGCATCGGCCTGGCTGCCGGCGCCGGGAGGCTGCTGCCTGTTAAAGGGAGTCAGGGAAACCAGCCACATGCCGTCCGGCATGCAGCAATGAATGCCGTTCAGGATCTCAAGCCAACGGGTTCTCTGCCTGATTATATCGTCCAGTTCGGCAATCTGTTGGCGCAAAACGGCCTGTTTTTTTTCCAGCGGCTGAAGTTTCTGTTCCACGGCTTCGAGTTGGGAGGCCATGTCGCCGATCTTGAGTTGCTTCTCATGCAGGCGGCTGGTCATCACGGAAAAATAAAGGGCCCACAGGAACGCAATCAGAACCAGCCCGGCCGCCGCCGCAATCAGGAACGGCTGCTTGCGCTTGAAAGTCCGCTCGGAGATCAGTTTTGGCGGCAAAAGGTTTATTTCCAGCGGGCACGGCAGGGAATGGCGAAGCCCCACGCCGACCACTTCGCCCATCAAGTGCGCGCACTGGCCGATTTCATCCTCTGTTATCGCTTCGCTGACCACGACATTCTTGAAAGGATTCAGATATTCCACCTCGATCTTCATCTTTTCCTTGAAGAATTCGTCGGTGCGCGCGATTACGGCGCCGCCGCCGGCCAACAGCAGGCGCGTGGGAGCGTGGCCGCCCTGCTGGGTGCGATAAAAATTAATGGACCGCTCAACCTCGATGTGCAGACGCGTCATTACTCCGCGCACGGTCTTGGAAACCTTGGAAATCACCTTGTCGGAATAATCCTCGTAAGCGCCGCCGAAGGCGACCGAGGCATGGGCGAACTTCAATTCCTCGGCATCCTTGAATGGAAGGTTAAATTCCTTCATCAACTGCTGGGTGATCATGTTTCCGGACCCGACCAGGGGCAGGTTGCGGCTCCAGAACTGTCCCGCCTCCATGAAAACCAGGTTGGTGGAACGCGCGCCTATGTCAATCACCAGGGTGCATTCACCGAGATCGCCGTAGTTGTAACAAACGGCATTATAAAGCGCCATGGGCGCAACATCCACCAGTTCCACCTCCAGCCCCACGGCCTCCACGCAATCGGTCAGGTTTTCTATGATGTCACGCTTGATCACCACCAGCATTACGTTCAGTTCCGCCTCCGAAGCACCCATGAGCTGATAGTCCCAGACCACATCATCCATCGGGAAGGGCAGGTTCTGCTGGGCCTCATAAAGAACCGTCTGATAAATCTTGCTGCGCTTGACGGGCGGAAGTTTTACCAGGCGCAGAAACGCTGATTGACCGGTTACGGAAAGCACCACCGGCGCCGGACGTATGTTCTTCTCCTTGATGGCGGTTTGGAGGGCATTGACAATCGCCAGGGTGGCATCGTTTTCAGCCGAGGCATCGGAAGACTGCGCAACGGCAAGCGGCAGTTGATAAACACCGAGCAGTTCCATGCCGGACTTGCTGAATGAAAATTCTCCCAGCTTTATCTGGCTGGCGCCGATGTCAACCGCCAATACCCTGTCTGTTTCGAATAAGGACATGCCTTATGCCTTTTACTGATTTTATTCACCGCAGAGACGCAGAGGTCGCTGAGGTAAATCCTGTTTTTTTCTGTATTAAAACAATTCATCTTCTTCTCTCCGCGTTCTCAGCGCCTCGAGCGCAGCGGGCGGTAGACCCAATCTCTTTTTCACCGCAGAGACGCAGAGAGCGCAGAGGTAAATCCTGTTTTTTTTCTGTATTAAAATAATTCATCTTATTCTCTCCGCGTTCTCAGCGCCTCGAGCGCAGCGGGCGGTAGACCCAATCTCTTTTTCACCGCAGAGACGCAGAGAGCGCAGAGGTAAATCCTGTTTTTTTTCTGTATTAAAACAATTCATCTTCTTCTCTCCGCGTTCTCAGCGACTCGAGCGCAACGGGCGGTAAACTCAACCTCTTTTTCACCGCAGAGACGCAGAGAGCGCAGAGGTAAATCCTGTTTTTTTTCTGTATTAAAACAATTCATCTTCTTCTCTCCGCGTTCTCAGCGACTCGAGCGCAGCGGGCGGTAATACAGATTCTATTTTCCCCTCAATGTTTCGTAATTATCAGGGGCAATGAGCGCGAAAGGAGTCTGAGAACGGTCCATGATATAACCGTCGATCGTTTTCAGGCTGGCGACCTGGGAACTCTGCCACCATTTCGAGTTGCCGACGGAACCGGCAAAGGCAACCGTTTCCCCGCCCAAATTTATTTCCACACCGGCCTGTTCCGGCACTCCATAACGCTCCGTCGTGCGCGGGCGCAGATACACGGCGACCTGACGGTTGCGCCCCCTGGGAACCTCGGCGTAAACAAACGTTCCGGTCAGAATGCTGTAAACGCCGGTTTTCTGATTTTTCACCAGCGCGTAAAACTTCATCTCAAGCTGGTCAATCCACTCGGCTTCCGTATTAAGATCGAAGCGCACGAGAATCCTGGCCCAGGGAGTCTGTACCAGGGTGGCTTCGCTTGCATTGCTGCTGTAGTCGGGCGCCCTGACATTTGCGTTCAACTCCATTTTTTTGATAATTACCGGGCTCTTTCCGGCCGTGGATGCCGTTGCACCGCCGGCCTTGCGGGCCTGGGCAAAAACATTCCCGCCGGACAGAAAAACCGACGCGGCCAGAATCGCGAAAAAGACCTTTTGCAACGAACCTGATTTCATGCTGAACCTCCATTTGAAGCGGCCGCACAAAGCATTTGCGCCTCGCTTTTTTTTGCAAACGAATTAGTGATATCTCAATCGAATTATTTTTTCAAGACCGAAAAAAGTTTTTTGGGATAATCTATGTTAAGAACAAAATTACACAAAAAATTTTTTACTCCCAACAAGGGAACGCGCAGATTCGGCATAAAATCCATCAAAACGTTGTCTGTTGAAAAATCAAATATCTTTATGCAAACGGTATGACCGTATGCAATGGTCATACCGTTGCCGGTACTTACTTTCTTTGGACGGCCTGACTGCAAATCGTGACTTAAAGGAAGAGCAAACGAAGCAGGCAAAGCACACTCGTCGGCGCCGGTATCCACCAAAGCAAAGACGTTCAAAAGTTTATTATTTTCGGGATTTACAATTGAAACGGGAAGATATGGCCGAGCGACGTCGCCGAGCCGCATTCTTATAAAAGGATAGTCCTTAATCAACATAATAAATATGCACCGAAGCGTTGTCCGGAACGTAAAGAAGAAAAGGATTTTTAACGCCTTTTTTTCTGGCTCCGTTCAAAGCATCTTCAGGCACATCGCCTACCCCAACAGGCGTATAATCTTCCGCGCTGATGACGGCGACGTATTTTCCATCATACTTATTCGATCTGAACAATATCTTTCGTCTCATAAGCACCATAATAAATAATCAGGATGTCAGGTCAATAAAAATCATGCCGAATTTCGGGGGCATCAAGGACTTTGAATTAGGCGGCAAAGTAGCAACTGTTGTCCACGTCCCATGTAGGGCCTTCGCTTGCGAAGGCCGTTCCGAATCCGATGCAAAACGGCGGCGAGCAAGCTCGCACCCTACATGAACTTTGAAATTCCTATGCTTAAATTTCGCATTCCAGCTTCATAATTCTTCATTCTTCATTCTGCCTTTCCGCTAATCCCCCAGCCATTTGATATTTCTCACGAACATTTCACCGGTATAGGGGTCGCGCCAGACAATGACCACGGCCCGCTGTTTGGCCGGATTTTTGGGGATATTTCTGGGCATGGTATCCCCCGGACCGGACGCCGCCTGCGCCTCGATGATGATCGTGAACATGTTCTGGCGCAGATTGAAAAGACCGATGGCGTTGCGAAAAAAAGATTCACGCTGCAACTCGCTGGAAATAGAAATAGAAGATCCGCCCATATTCGTCAGACCATCAAAATTTATTAATCCCCGCCCAATGTCGGAAAGATTGGTATAATATCCGCCGTCGATCAGACGTTGGGCAAGCGTCCTCGCCGATGTCATAGACAAACGATTGGAAGGGCCGCCGAAATACTCATCCACCGGCATTTGCGCGAATACTGCCGCAAGTGCGTCAACCTGCCTAGAATTTGGATTTACTGTCCCACGAGAGATTGCGTTAACATAAATCGGAATGATAACGCTCGAATCTCCAGCAGAAGATATGGTTAGAGAAACACGCGCCAGGGCGTCGGCTTGTGTTGCCGCCAGTCGAAATGAATTTTTAGACTCATAAATCACGTAATAAACCGTATCGGGAGATAATGGCGTAGGCAAATGACCGGTGGTCTCCAAAATCACAGGATCTCCGGTCTGATAATTTCTGCCTTCTGGCACGGCAAATATGCCGCTGGCAGGAATCACGACAAACGGATCTGCTTGCAGTCCAAACTTATCCAATACGGCATTCAAACCGGGATTATATAACTTAACCGTACACCATGGCGAATTGGTGGAATAAACAAGATACCCCAATTCGGCCACTGATTTCAATGGTCGGTTGGCGATAAACATTCGTGCATCTTTATCGCAATTATAACTCGCATCGTTTAAATCATCCTTGGCGAACTGATTAACTTCATTTAAAGTGGTTTGCATCGAGTCCTGCCACGAATTATACCTCCACAAATTCGTATTTGTGATGTAATAATTAAATCGCGGATCGCGACATTCGGCCGAGGCCATCGAAAAATGTGTCTGCCCCTCGATGCCGATGGTCGTATTAGTTAATGAGGCCGTTCCTTCTGTGCCCTCCAATTTATCAACCGTTACCCCACCGCCACCAATTTCCACGCTTACCGTAATTTTAGAATCAAACGCCACATTACACGGGGAGGACTTCGTGAAACTCTTTGGGCCAAAATCGCGTCGGATAATATGGAAACTACCAGTTGCAACAGGAGAGCTAATGGTACTATGCGATTCACCCACAGTGTCCGGCGCCATACTTCCTGAAAATTCCGCCTTGGATACGACATCAAAAGATACATCCGAATTGGAAACGAAAGGATACCAACATTCAACATAAACAGCTCCAGTTATAGTATGCTCATAACTACCATCAGGCACCTTAGAAACTGTCAGAGTATTACTTACCACGATCTCATTGATCATTGGAACAGGTTCTACGGCATACGGTGAATCCCAAACATGATTAGTGTCCACATAATCAATCAGATTATGCCATATGGTATAGGCGTCAGTATCTAAAAAACCAGCGTCGGCCAACGCTTTTGTAATATAAACTTGCCTAATGTTAATATTCGTCCCCGCCAAATTAACCTGCGTTTGCACACCACTATTCCAATAACCCGGCAGACCGCGTGAATAGACGAACAGATTGGATGACTGTTTCGCGTAGTCGTTGATCATCGCAACATTCAATTGCGCCAGATTTTCGAAACGAACACTGTTGTTCCTGCCGATCAAAAAGAAATTAAGATTAGCCTGTTTGGCGATATCAGGCAAATTTGTGATCGCGATTTCAGCCGGATTCGTTCCTCCAGCCCGATCCATGCCTCCGACATAATTGGCGTCCAAAAGTCCGGAGCAGTTGACTATCGTGTACGCCACCCTGCCCATGAGATTCGATTCCACGATCACATTTGTCCCATGATTGTTTGTCAAAACCACCCGTTCAACCGGCAGCCAGTGATTTGCGGAATTAAGCGCGTCGGCGGCTTGAACCACTGGCAATAACGTCTGGGGAATATAATTGGCGGCCTCGCCGCTGGAATTCGTGACCCCAATCGCCCAGCGCGCAATATTAGTATACGAATTGGTCACGTTCCATTCCGGATACGCCTTTCCATTGTTGCCGGACAAGCCGTTCGTACCGAGCAGATTGGTGGAGAGATCGTTCATGGCCCGCGCCAGGCCGACGTATACCAGTTCACGCGCGCGGAGAATGTCAACGGCGTTACCGGCCGCCAGCCGTTCCGTGCGCATGGTCACGGCAAAAGCCACGGCCATGATGGTCATGACCGTCAGGAGTCCGAGAACCATGATGACGGCGACGCCGGATTGTGGTTTTTCACCGCAGAGACGCAGAGAGCGCAGAGGTAAATCCTGTTTTTTTTCTGTATTAAAATAATTCATCTTATTCTCTCTGCGTTCTCCGCGACTCGAGCGCAGCGGGCGGTAGACCAAATCTCTTTTTCACCGCAGAGACGCAGAGAGCGCAGAGGTAAATCCTGTTTTTTTTCTGTATTAAAACAATTCATCTTCTTCTCTCCGCGTTCTCAGCGCCTCGAGCGCAGCGGGCGGTAGACCCAATCTCTTTTTCACCGCAGAGACGCAGAGAGCGCTGAGGTAAATCCTGTTTTTTTCTGTATTAAAATAATTCATCTTATTCTCTCTGCGTTCTCCGCGACTCGAGCGCAGCGGGCGGTAGACCAAATCTCTTTTTCACCTAAGAAGCGCAAAGATGCTTTCATTACTCTTTTAATTTTAAAACCTTCCTTTTGATTCCATTCTTTAGCACATCCACACTAAAATTAATCAATAGTCCTACATGCCAACCTCCCAACTTGAGATAAGTCAAAAGTTGCGCCTCATGGATAGGGAGGATGCAATCCATCGCTTTGATTTCCACAACAACGACATCAGACACCAACAAATCCAGGCGATAACCGCAATCAAGCTTTACGCCTTTGTATTCAACCGGCAATGTAAGTTGACGCTCAAACTTAATTTTACGCAGAGCCAACTCCCGGCACAGGCATTCTTCATAAGCCGATTCCAATAGCCCCGGCCCGAGAATGCGATGCACTTCAATCGCCGAACCGATTATCTGGTCAGTTATCAGGTTAATGTCCATCTATCTCGGCGTCCTCCGCGCCTCCAGCGAAGCGGGCGGTAAAACATTTTATTTTGCCCCTCTGTTCGGGAAACACACCCGCGTGGTATAAACGCGCGAATTGGTCATGACAAATCCCGTCTGATCGTCGCCGTCCAGGCTCAGCGCCCGCGCCATGTTCTGTTCGCTGAGCATTTCCAGCGATATATCCACACAGGCCGGCAGCATGTTGCTGTTTTTTGCATCCGAAGAATCATAGGCACATCCGACCACGCCGTTTGTCATCTGGTTTTCATTGGAACATACGGTTATCGTCAAATTCCAGACATTGGTGATCAACAGCGCCTCATACCACCCCTCCACGTCCCAATCATAACCACTACTATAGATGTATTGGGAATCTGTCTTGTTGGTCGTCATAATGCTATGATCGGCAAAAACGAACTTGACTCCGCGCATATTCCGGTCATCTCCTGACATGGCAACGAAGATTAGATCGGGAGTATCCGTCAATTTAAATCTTTTGACGATCGCCACGCCGCCGGTTGAATCCTGAATAGTCCCGGCCACGGCGCAGGAGAGTTCCCTGGAGATATACTCGATGGCGGCACGGGCGGCGGTATTCATTTCCGCGGACTGCGTGCCGGAGTCCCATGCCGTCGAAGTATCGCGGAACATGTTGGTGACCATGAGCACGATCACCACCAGTACGGTCATGGCGACCAGGACTTCGAGGAGGGAAAACCCGGAATTTTCACCGCAGAGACGCAGAGGTCGCTGAGGTAAATCCTGTTTTTTTTCTGTATTAAAATAATTCATCTTATTCTCTCAGCGTTCTCCGCGACTCGAGCACAGCGGGCGGTAGACCCAATCTCTTTTTCACCGCAGAGACGCAGAGGTCGCTGAGGTAAATCCTGTTTTTTTTCTGTATTAAAATAATTCATCTTATTCTCTCAGCGTTCTCCGCGACTCGAGCGCAGCGGGCGGTGAATTATTACCTTCCCTCATCGGTTCATCTTGTAAAATTCCGAATAAAACATGCTGGGGTTGCTGGTCGTCCCGAACTCGTCCGGCCAGACGCGCAGGGTAACCGCCTTTATCAATCCGTTCGTGATAATTGTGCCGCGATAACGCAACGCATGATCTACAATGTTTGTGGCGTCAGAACGACAATAAATATTCGTATAAACCATGTCGTCAAGCCAGGTTTTAAGAGCATCCGGGTCGTTCCATTTGGCTTGCGCGGAAGCCTGAATTCCAGTAGTTGTGCCCATTGAGTTTCCTCCGATCATGTCCCAATTCGCCTCCGCATAAACCCGCAGCGAACTGAAGACCTCCCCGGCGAAAAGCGCGGCATGGGTGTCGTTGATGGAACGAGAATTCTGCTCCAGGCCGGCCGGAAACATGCCCAGGATGCTCAGCATGGCCACGCCCACAATGAGCAGGGCAAGCGAAACCTCTATCAGGCTGAAGCCATGGGAAAAGGCTGGATGCTGAAGGCTGAAGGCTGAAGGTACGGAAGGTGGCGAAACAGAGGAAGACGGACTGTTTCTCACAGAGTTCACAGAGCATACAAAGGGAAAACCTTTCCGGAAAATTTTTCCTTTCCCGCCTCCGCGGTCTCTGTGGTCTCTGTGAGAAATCATCTTTTTTCCATTTTATTTGTTTTTCAACTTTTCTTTCCTATTTCCTGAGCGCGCCCGCCATCGCTCATGACACTTTTCGCGCCATCATCCGAATCGCCCATTGATGCGCCTCCTCAAATGAAGGGAACCTGTGAATTCCTTTTGGCATAAACGGCCTGTCTCTTCGCAAAGAAATGACCGTCCGCATTAAGCGGTCCGCATCCTGCCAGGTTCCCCGGCTCCGCCGTTGACCTAATATTTTAACAGATGACGAAGGACTCATTTTCTTCCCTACTCCACCCTCATGCCGCCGGTCAGGCCGTTGACAACGATTGTTTTCTTTATATTTCCAGCAGCCGCGTCGGATTCCATGGACTTCCTGTCATAAATACTTATATTGGCCCAGCCGCCAACAATCCCGCCATCCGACTTGAAAATAACAAAATGGCCTCCTTTATCGCTGTCAGGCAGAGCTTCCGTATTGTCATCAGCGGGGACAAACATCACATCCAGCGGGAGTCTCGGAGAACCGTTGTATTTATCGAGGTAATTCGTGCTTATAATTTCAAACCCGGCCGCGTTGGTGGCGAAATAATAGGATTCCAGGATATCATCACCGCCCTTAAAATACACGAACGAAACATTCTCCCTATGGGTAATGGCCCACTGGCGCAGAAGCTGCAATGTGGAGCGGACACTCGCCACCGCGCCGTTCATACCGGCGCCGCGCCCCATCCCCATGAAGGCCGGAGACGATATGCCAATCAGAATGGCGACGACCACGATCACCATCAGCAACTCGATCAGGGTAAAGGCATTCTTCATTTTCCCCTTCCCCCTCATCTCGCCTCTTCCCAGGTATTTATCGAAAACTTATTGCCGTCCTGAGCGAGATTCGTGATGCCGCCGAACGAGACCACGGCCGCATCGAAGTTCGTCACATAATAATTGCTGGCGAAATAACTGTTGTTCTGCGGCGGGGATGAAAACATATTAAAATAAGGAACATTGGAAATATCTATTTTCAGACCGGCGTCCATATTTTCATCCAGGACGATGACATAGGGCACGCCCCACGGATCAATGAAGTTGGTGAGGCTGTCCAATTGGTTCGTGGCCTGAAGGGTAAGATATACCTTGCCGCGCGGATTTTCCACGGGATCGCGGGCGATCAAAGGAAGGATTACCTCCCAATTGTTGGTGAAATATTGCGGAGGATCTTCCGCGGCCTGATTCTGTTTCGGCCACTTGCCATAATCCATGCGATAGGTCTTCAAGGCCAGCAGGACATTGCGCACTTCGACCCTGGCCTGTCTATCGCGCGTTTTTTCCCTCATACCCACAATCACCGGGAAAAGCAGCGTCGCCAGAACAATGATCACGCCCATCACGATCATGAGTTCGACCAGGGTGAATCCACGTTTTTTTTCACCGCAGAGACGCAGAGAACGCAGAGGCAAAGCCTGTTTCTTTCCTGTATTAAAACAATTCATCTTCTTCTCTCCGCGTTCTCGGCGACTCGAGCGCAGCGGGCGGTGAACTCAATCGCTTTTTCACCGCAGAGACGCAGAGGTCGCTGAGGCAAATCATATTTCTCTTCATTTAAAGAATTTATTTCCTTCTCTCTGCGTTCTCGGCGACTCAAGCGCAGCGGGCGGTGAACTCAATCGCTTTTTCACCGCAGAGACGCAGAGGTCGCTGAGGCAAATCATATTTCTCTTCATTTAAAGAATTTATTTCCTTCCCTCCGCGTTCTCGGCGACTCGAGCGCAGCGGGCGGTGAAATATTCCGCTCATCTCCAGCTCGCGACGTCATCGCCCTGGCCGTACTCGTTTTCCCGGTTCTCGCCTACCGACCAGACTATCACTCCACGATAAACCGTTTCTCCGCCTACCGTGATCTTATTGGCATACGTCCTGTCAAACTTCACCTGATAAATCTGCCAAGTAGTAGACTTATTCGGATCGGACCAGGGATCGTATGCGGTGGTCGAATCCATCGACGAATTGGTTACGAATTCAAACTCATAAAAGGGAATTGCCTGAGAATTGGCGCCGCCCACGGCTTCACCGCGCAATATCCTAAAAACATCTCCTTTAACATCGCCGTCCACGAACTCGTCCGGCCAGACCTTGTAGGCATCCAGGTAGCTTCTGAAGGCCGTTTCGAGCGCTTTGACCGCGACAAGGGCCTTTGTTTCCCTGGCCCGATCCTTGGCTTTATAATATGCGGGAATAATCAGCCCGGCCAGGATGGCGATGATCGAAATAACAACCAGGATTTCAAGCAAGGTAAAGCCACGCGAATTATTCATGTTTTAATAGTCGTTTTCCATATGGTTTGTAAGAATATAAGTCAAGCCGTTCGTGCAAACGTATTTCCACTGCTTCTGTGAAACCGGATCAATAGCCTTGGAACGATTTATCGCATTGCCTTTAATATATTGCATGACTATTGTTTCAAGGATACCGCCTTTCGATCTGCGCACCTTTGTGGTGTCAAATACGTCAATGCCTTGTATTTCCTTCGGGTTATAGACCAGATAACCGACCGTCACCTCGCCGAATTCCATGAGCGGTCTGGCGCCCGCATCAAGTTGCTTTAGCATGAGCGGGTATGTAAGACCATAATCCACGTATTTGGTGCATTTATCCGTTTTCAATGTTTCAACGACGTTGGTCGCCAGGGCAACATTCGTAAAAGGGCTGTTGGTCGTGTAATAACATCTCGTACGATAATTCTCAGGATAGTGCGACAACACGTAATTGTAATTATCAGGCCGCCATTGTCCGGAGAGTTCATCGCCATTCTCCGACGGCGTAATCGGGTATTCGCCGTAGGCGGCCCGATAATCCTCCAGGGCGTTCCTTATCTTTTCAAGCATTATTTTCTGATTCGCTTCGCGGGCACGCCTGGCAACATGTTTTGAAACCGGCAGAGTAATGCCAACCAGGATCGAAATCACGACAATCACAACCATGAGTTCGACGAGAGTGAAAGCAATGATCTTTTCACCACAGAGACGCAGAGGTCGCAGAGGCAAATCAAAGACCTTTTTCTTTTGATTTTTATCCATTATCTCTTCTCCGCGTTCTCGGCGACTCGAGCGTAGCGGGCGGTGAAACCTATGGTCCGGCGGACGTGAAATAACTCAAGGTGATGTCATTGGAGGTTACTGATGCCACATGACCGTCCATGGCCACATAATTGGCGTACATATTCGTTCCTTCGCCATGATGAAAGCCGACCTCGGTCAGGCACCAGTTTGTGGTCCACTTAGGCTCGTCCTGCTTGATGGTTCCATCCAAACTGGAAAATTGCCAACAATTTGAAGATCGATAAAGAGTGGCGTCAGAGTAATACACCGACTGCCACCCTTCTTTTGCGTTCCAGTCAATAAAGGCGACGGTATTTGCGGAAATATTCGTCCTGTCCTTCCGGTACACGTCAGTATAATTATTTATGGCATAGGTAGTGAAACAACTTGCGAGGATCAGATTACCGTCCGCATCATAACCAGCCCCCCACAAGTTCTCAAAATCTGCTATCGTGGCATCGCTGTTATCCACCATCTGGTCGCGAAACCCCTTGAAATTAGGAGAATTTGTATCGAAATAATTTCCGCTTTTCAGTTCCATCTGAACCGAGGGACATATTCGCACCGACTGGACACTGCTCATCAGATACGCAAAATTCGTCTGCGCCACTTTAGGAAGATAGTCATCGATAAAAGTCCACCAATAATGCGCACTGGAGGAGCCGACGCCGCCGGCGCCGGCATGGATACCGGCGTCGTAATCATCGGCATTGAAATCCTTGGTGTCATATATCACCCCGCCGCCATCTCCGGGATAGATAAAATAACCTTTATAGTCGCTCATGTATTTTGCCAGGGCAATGCCGTACTGGCGTAAATTGTTACGGCATGATGTCGAACGCGCCCGCTCGCGAGCATTATGCATGAATGGGACAAAAAGCAGAATCAGGACTGCAATAACGGCGACCACCACCATCATTTCGACAAGAGTAAAAGCACTGATTATTTCACCGCAGAGACGCGGAGAACGCAGAGGTAAATCAGAATTCTTTTCTGTATTAAAATAATTCATCTTCTTCCCTCCGCGCCCTCAGCGCCTCGAGCGTAGCGGGCGGTAAAATCATTCTCCCCCAGTGATGGCATGATATCCTTCTCCGCCGGTCGCCAGCATGTTCAGCTCAAAATACAGGTAACTCGATGCCCAAATGCGCCAGACGCCCAGGCTTTCCCAGTAAACCGCCGGGTCAACCTTGCCGTCGCCGTCATAATCTCCCGGAACGGCAATTTGCCCCGCCCCGCCCCATCCGAGAATTTTGCTTTCGCGATAAGAGACGCCGGATGCCCACACACGCCACGTGCCCGTGTTCGACTGATAGACGGCCGGATCAATCTTGCCGTCGGCATCATAATCAGCCGGAACCGGCAATTGTCCAGCCCCGCCCCATCCGGCCGCAACGGTTTCCGCATACCCGCTGCCTGAAAGCCATATGCGCCAAGTGCCCGTGCTTTCACTATAGATTGCAGGATCGGCGTACTGGTCGCCGTCATAATCAGCCGGAACAGGAGTCCAGCCCGCCCCCCCCATGCCGATCAAGTCAGTTTCCACGTAGCCTGAATCCGAAGGCCAGAGGCGCCAGGTTCCGGTTGAAGATTGATAAACAGCCGGGTCCGCCAAGCCGTCGCCATCATAATCGGCCGGAACCGCGGTTTGTCCCGGACCTCCCAACCCCACCGCCAAAACGGTCCGATAGCTTGAAGCCGAGAGGCAAACCTGCCAGGCGCCGCTGACATCGTGATAAACGGCCGGATCGGTCCTGCCGTCGCCGTCATAATCCCTTGATACCGCGCGCGTTCCCGACACTCCTATACCGGTGGCGCTTGCCGTGCCATAGCCTGATGCGGAAAGCCATGCCAGCCAGGCGCCGCGCGCATCGTTGAACAAGGCAAGATCCGTTTTCCCGTCGCCGTCGAAATCGCTCCAGACCTGCTGAATCGCGGTCGAGTCGGCAAGGGTCACTATGTCTCCAAGCCGGAGCGTCGAGTTGTTGGATAAATCAGGATCCTGCCATCCAGATGGCAGAGTATGATTGATGAAAACATAGACGTAATAATTGCTGGTGGCCCATACCGGTATGGAAATGATCTGCCGCATGAGTTTCGACAAAACAACCCTCGTTGCCGAACCGGAGTTCAATGTAAGTGTGGAATTGGTGCCGCCGAACCAATAAGCCTCGTTCGTGCCGAAAATCGAGGAGCGCGACAGATAAAAATCATATCTGACGGAATTGTTGGGTTCGGCCAAATCTATCTGACTCTCATTCGAGACCTTGAAAGAAACCGCCGACGGCTTGGCCAACAGTCCGCACACCTGAGGCAGAAACACAAAATCCGATACGGCAAGATCCAGGACGCCTATCGCCCTGTAACCTGAATCATAACCGCTGAAAGCGCTGGAGTATATGCCTCTTTTTGATTTGACCCAATAATAATAGACCGTACCGGGGGTTGCCGAAACATCGCGGTACGACTCTAGCGTAACATTATTGACCAGCCTGCACGCCGAGGAAATATTCGTGCTTGTTCCGCGCCAGACCTCATATGAGGTTGCCCCCGGCGCTCCGCTCCACCTCACGGTGACTTCGTTAGTGGAATTTCCGTCCGAGGCGGTAATGTCGGCGGGCGGAAGCATACCGCGCCAACCCGAATTAAACGTGCTGAAACCGCTGGCCCCGTAATTATTAAAGGCCTTCACCCAGTAATAATAAATGGTTCCATAGTTCGCGCTGCGGTCTTCATAAACGTTGGTAAGCGATGATCCCACCACCGCGGCATGAGTGGGATCGTACGTGTCCGAACGGTAGAGCGTGTAATACAATGTGCCAGGAGCCGCCGTCCAGGTAATCATGATCATATTGCTGTAAGTGCCGTCACTGGCATTCAAGTCGGTGGGCGTGCCTGGCGGAGTTGCGCCCGGCGAATCCGCGGCCACCCAGACGCTGCTGCCGTAATTGTTCCTGGCGGCCAGCCAGTAATAATATGACACTCCGCGGGTAATGCCGGTATCGTCATAATTCGTTGCCGTGACCGAATTGTAAACCACCTCGGCATACCTGACGGCGTCCTCAACATGTTCGGTTTCGCTGCGGAAAATAACATGGGCAGTGGCGTCTGTGGAACCGACAATCCAGGACACGCGTATCATATTGGAATAGGTTCCGGCGCTGGCAAACGCCTCCTGGGGCGCCGTCAACAGGCACCACCCGACGGCGGAATCGCTGAAACCGCTCAGGCCGAAATCATTAGTGGTTCTGAGCCAGTAATAATAGCGGCGCATGGGAGTTACGGTATAATCCGTAATGGACTGGCCGGTGACATTCGTAAGCACAACTGCGCCGGCCGGATTATCATCGGTATCGCGGTAGAGAAGATAGGAAGAGGCGCCGGTAGAGGAATTCCAGCTCAAATCCACCTGATGGTAATTTTCAGCTTGACTGGCCGTGAGGCCGGCGGGCGGCAGGCACGGAATGCCTCCGCCGGCTGAAGGAGAACTGAAAGCGCTGATGCCGGCCTCGGAGTTAGCGGCTTTTATCCAGTAATAATGGCGGAGGCCTGGCGCAACGGCGGTGTCTGAATAATTGGTTGACGTGGTCGAGGTAATCTGCACGGCGGTTCCGGTGTTGTTCACCAAACTGCGATATACGTAATAATCAGTGGCATTGCTGGAGGCGTTCCAAGCCACTTCTACCGAATTTGTCGGCACGCCGCCGCTGGCCGAGACACCGGTCGGAGGATTGGGCGGAACGCCGCCGTTGTCGTCGGCGCTGAAAGAACTCAAGGCTATCGGGGTCTTCACCTTGACCCAGTAATAATAAATCTTACCAGAGTCAATAGCCGAATCATTATAATTGGTTTGGGCCAGCCTTCGAATACGCGTGGCGGTGGCCGAGGAATTATTGGTATTGCGCCAGAGTTCATAACTTACGGCGTTGGACGATGCATTCCAGCCCACGCGGATATAATTGGTGTAGGTACCTTTTGATACCGTCACACCGCCCGGACGCAGAAAATCTGCAATATTCACCCCCTGGTTGCCGGTGCGCAAGGCATCACGCCGGTACATCGGCCAGGCGCTGTCGGCCGGCGGATAGTCTCCGTAAAGGGCGTAAACATACCAGTTGTCACTCACATATATCGTGCCTTCGCTGTCAATCAAAGGCGACTGAAAAAGACTGTACTGATCAGTTTCGAAAACCCAATTGGTGGTGCCATCAGAACGGCACGAATAGACAAATCCGCTTGAAGAACAGAAAATAACGGAACCGTCCGCGGCAATTGCCGGAGATGACCTGACCTCGCCGGCCAAACCTCCCGCAGTCCATATATTCGTTATCGCGCCATTGGTATTAAACGCATAAAGATTACTGCCGCCGCCAATATAAATGAATCCATTAGTGCCGATTGCAGGGGAGGAAAAAATGGAACCGGCAACCGTACCGGTCCAGTTGATCGTGCCGTCGGGATTAAAAGCATACAACTTGTTGCTGCTGGCGGCGTAAATTGTGCCGTTCGAGCTCAACGCAGGGGATGAATACATTTCTCCCGGCACCGTCCACGACTTGCTCACGGAACCGTTTGTCGTATTAATCCCATAAAGCACCGCTCCGGAGACCGGCGTGGATGCCACGGCATAGACAAGACCATTTGAAGCGACCGACGGAGCCGTCTTGGAAGATGAAGCCAATGTGTTTGTCCAGGAAACATTCCCTGTACGAGCGAGAGCATACAGATACGCATTCTGGCTGAACAAAACATTGCCGTTATTGTCCAGCGCCGGGGCCGACCAGAAAGTCGGGGCCGCACTCGCAAACACCAGGGTTGCCGCACCGGTCGAATTGATTGCATAGACGGTTCCGCCGCTCGTATTGACGTAAATGATATTGTTTGTCCCGACAGCCGGAGTTCCGCGTCCCTCACGGTCGGTGGCATATTCCGCCACCGACGAATTGATCGGCGCCGTCCAAAGTTCCGTGCCTGAACGGGCAAAAGCGCACAGGGCCGTGTTGTTGCCGACAAACACCGCTCCATTCCATGCAAGCGCAGGCGAACTGCATCTGACCGTCGCCATTATGTTTCCCGCGTTGGTAAGAGCCTGCTTCCATTTCAACGTCCCGTTCCCCAGCTGTGCCGGGAATTTGCTTATGAAACCGTCGACGGCGCCGCCGCCGAAATAATTCTGGTAGGTGGTATCGCTGGAAGGAAAATAGCTCGACGCGGTGACGCCGGCGACGAAAACCATGCCGGTATCGGCGCTTATCCCCAAAGCCAGGGCCCGATCATCTGCGCCGCCACCCAAAAATGAGGAAACGTACAGGTTGGTCAGCGGCAATTCGTTGGTTGTCACCGATGACCGGAAATACAACACGAAAGCGTCTTCTCCTCCGCTTAAGGAACGGCCATAGGCATTGCGCGTGGCCGGAAAATTGGAGGAAGACGTGTAACCTGCCATATAAATGTAGTTATAAGAACTGGTTACCCCGAAGTAGTTTATGGAGACATCGGAGGCGATCGCCAGTGTCCTGGCCGCATCATCGTTCACCCCGCCCAAATAAGTCGAGGCGCACAAATTGGAAACGCCATTGGTCAGACAGGTCACAAACACGTCATCCCCGCCGCAATAACGATTCGTGTGTCCCTCATAGTAAATATTATCCGTGGGGTTCCGGGGAAAATTATCGGAATGAGTTGAGCCGGCCACATAAATCCGGTTGCTGCGGTCAATAGCGACCGAGTACGCGATGTCATTATCCGAGCCGCCCAGAAAAGTAGAGCCGATCATGTTCGTCAAAAGAACGCCTAAACGCGTGACAAAAACATCGTTGGATCCGTGAAAGTCGCTCTGACAGGCGTTGGTGATCGGGAAATTCTCGCCAACTATAGGATCCAGGTTTCCGGAGGCCGTATAACCGACCACGCAAACGGGATTGGTGCTGCCAGGCACAACCGCCACGCCAAAAGCCGCATCGTCCGCTCCGCCGCCAAGGTACGTTCCCGAAAGATAGGTGTTCGTGGCAACGTCATTTGTAAACAGCAACACAAATGCATCCTTGCCGCCCTTGTAATCGCGATAGTAATTTCTCTTCGGAAAATCGGCCGAGGCGGTATAGCCGACCACATACTGGCACTGGTTGGAATTATTCATGGCAATGGCCGTGGCGGAATCCTGCTCGCTGCCGCCCATATAGGTGGCCCGCACAAGCGAATTCAAACCGCCGGAAAGGATCGCCACAAAAGCGTCGCCGTTGCCGCCATAGTTCGTATAAGCCGCCAGAGGTGTTGTGCGCGACACCGGAAAGTTTGTGGATTCGGTATAACCGGCCAGCCAGATTCTTCCACCGGCGTCAATGCCCATGGCAAAAGCCTGGTCATTCGATGATCCTCCAAGATAAGTCGAGGCGGACAAGGTTTCCAAATTGCCGTCAAATTTGGAAACGAAAACATCGTAATTTCCGGCGTTGGCAGTGCCGACGGTACTGTTGGTCACGGGAAAGTCGGAAGAATCGGTATATCCGGCCACATAGACGTTCGTCTGACTGTCCACAACGCAGGCTTGCACCGCATCCGCCCCGCCGCCGCCTATGAATGTGGAGGCAAGCAGCGGATCGATGACCAGCGTTTTGTTCTTATCATAGGGAGAAAGTTCAAAACGGACCGTGCCGTCTTCGTCCAGGGCATAGTCAACGGCCACCGGAGTCAAAGCAGAATCGAAACGTTCAACGCTCAACGTTGAACTTTCAAAATTCAACCCCCTCTTTTCGGCGTTGGAAGTTGGAAGTTGGGTGTTGAATGTTTCCGCCTTTTCCCCAACCGCCCACGCCACCGGCTTGCTGAAATAGACCGGTCCCAGAGCGGTCCGCACTTCAAGTTGTCCCTCGGCGGTGACTTCAAGAGAAAGAGCGCCTTCGTAGCGGAAACCTATTTTCCGGTAATCAGCGCCGGGGGAAACCACAAAAACCTTTTCCACGTTATTGCCGTGCGCGGACAACAGGAAATTGATTCCGTCATAAACTTCGCCAAAATCAAGCCTGTCAAAGGCCGGCAACCCCATCTTCCAATTTGACGGATCATTGCCGAGGCAGGAATTGACGGACGTCCGCGACTTACCGACCCCCAGGGGCGTTCCCCATCCGCCTGTTAAATTTTCCTCCAGCACGGCCGAGCCGGTCTGCCGGCCGCCATCCAACCTGGGCAGACGATAAACAATCCGGCCGTCGTCCATGGCATAAACCGTGCCGCCGAATGTTTTGGCGTAATACCTTGCGCCGCCATCAGCCAACTGGCCGTCGTTGCGCACAAAAGGGACGCGGGCGGAATCGAGAAGCGCGCCAGGCATGACGGCGCCATCGACGGCCGGGGACGCACCGCACAAAGCAACAGAAAGCGCCGTCAGGACAGAAAACAAGCCCGGTTTAAATTTTACGGTTTGAAGCATTGTGTTATAAATGACCAATATTCGGCGCAATGGTGAAAAATATTACATCATTTGATACCAATTGCCAACCATTTATTTGCTTAATTTCTCGTAAACCAGATCCATATTCCGCGCAGCGGCCACCTCGTCAAGCCTGCCCACGCAGGTTGTGACCGGAGCGGCCTTAAGTGATTCCGGATTATCGCGCGCAATTTCCAGCAATTTCCGCATGGCGGCGACAAATTCGTCAAGAGTTTCCCGCGTTTCGGTTTCGGTCGGCTCGATCATCATGGCCTCGTGGACGATGAGCGGGAAATAAACCGTCGGCGGATGGATGCCGAGGTCAATCAGGCCTTTTGCGAAATCGAGCGCGCGCACCCCGTTTGCCGATAAAAATTTTTCGGCGCTCAGAACGCATTCATGCATGCAGGTTCCTTCCGTGGCTGAAGGGAAACATGAACGCAGCTTTTCCAGGATGTAATTGGCGTTCAGAACGGCATGGTCGCTCACGGCGCGCATCCCTTCCTTCCCCAGCATAAGACAATAGGCATAAGCGCGCGCGATGACGGAAAAATTGCCGTAAAAAGGCGCCACGTAACCGATGCTTTCCGGATAATCATAGTCCAGGCTGAACATGCCGTCCTTGTTCTTGACCACGCGCGAAATCGGAAGGTATTTTCTCAGTTTTTCAACGACTCCCACCGGGCCTGCGCCCGGGCCGCCGCCGCCGTGCGGCGTGGCAAAGGTCTTGTGCAGGTTCAAATGGCAGACGTCGAACCCCATCCCGGCCGGCTTGCAACGTCCGATGACCGCGTTGAAATTGGCGCCGTCATAATACATCAGGCCGTCCACCGAATGAATTATATCAGCAATCTTCATGACATCCGGCTCGAAGATTCCCAGCGTGTTCGGATTGGTCAGCATCATGCCTGCGGTTTCCGCGTTTACCGCCTCTTTAAGTTTGGCAAGGTCTACCGTGCCGCGCGCGTTGGACGGGACGGTCACGACCTCGAACCCGGCCAGGGCCGCGCTGGCGGGATTGGTGCCGTGCGCGGAATCCGGAATGATTATCCTGGTTTTTCGGCTGCCATGGTCGCGATGATAGGCGGCAATGAGCATGGCGCCGGTAAGTTCGCCGTGCGCTCCTGCCAGGGGCTGCAACGTGAATTCGGCCATGCCGGTTATTTCGGAAAGCAGCCGTTCGGTCTCATAAAGCAGCCGCAAGGCGCCCTGCGTGAGCTGTCCGCCGTGCCGCAACTGCGGCCAGAGCGGATGAATGCCGGCAAACCCAGGCAGGGCCGCCGCAACCTCGCACGCCTTGGGATTGTATTTCATGGTGCAGGAGCCGAGCGGATAAAAATTGGCGTCCACTGAAAAATTCCTGCGCGAGAGATTGGTGAAATGACGCACCACTTCAACCTCCGGAACTTCCGGGAGATCGGCCGGTTTTTCACGCAGCAGTTTGGCGTCTATCAGTTTTTCCTGCGCCGCCGGACGCGGGAAACCGGCCGCGCGCCGTCCCTTTGAACTCTTTTCAAATATCAATTTCATTTTCTGAAAATTTTACCGCAGAGACGCAGAGGTCGCAGAGGTAAATCGAAAACCTTTTTCTTTTGATTTTTATCCATTATCTCTTCTCCGCGTTCTCCGCGACTCGAGCGTAGCGGGCGGTGATTTTCTATTCCTTACAGTACCGCTTCCAGCGCGGCCGCAAACGTGTCTATTTCCTCCTTGGTGCGCTTTTCGGTCAACGCCACCAGTAAAACTTTTTCCATTCCAGGATAGTAACGTCCCACGGGGAACCCGCCGGCGAAACCGCGGTCAATCAGCGCGCTGACCACGTCGGCCGCGTTAGCCGGCAGGGTCAGGGCGAATTCATTGAAAAAATACCTGTTGAAGGTCGGAGTAATTCCGGGTATGGCAGTCAGCTTGCGCCAGGCATAAGCGGCGTTCGCGGCGCAGCATTCCGCCAGTTCCACCAGCCCGGCCTTGCCGAGAATGCTAAGATAAATGAGGGAACGCAGCGCGCACAAGGCCTCGTTGCTGCAAATGTTTGAAGTGGCTTTTTCGCGCCGGATATGCTGTTCGCGCGCCTGCAGCGTAAGCACAAAACCGCGCCGGTCCCGAGCATCATTGGTCGCCCCCGCCAGGCGCCCGGGCATTTTGTGGACATGCTTCTTCAACGTGGCCATGAAACCGAGATACGGCCCGCCGAACGAGAGCGGCAAGCCGAGGCTCTGCGCCTCGCCAATGACAATGTCCGCCGCCATGACGCCCGGAGTCTTTATCAGGCCCAGCGCAACCGGATAGACCGATACGATTCCCAACGCTCCGACCTTGTGGGCCTCGGCAATCAGGTCGGAAAAATCATCGAGACAGCCGAAGAAATTCGGGTTTTGCACGATGACCGCAGCCGTGTCTTCCGTCAGCATCTTCTTTATATTGCCGCGGTCGGCAAGCCCGCCGGACATGGGCACCTCTATGAATTCAAACGAAAGATTGGCCGAATAGCACTTTAACATGGCGCGATAAATGGGGTTGACGCCCTCGTCAATCAGCACCCGCCTGCGGCGGGTAATGCGAAAGGCCATCATGATCGCCTCGAAAATGGCCGTGCCGCCGTCGTAAAGCGAGGCGTTGGCCGCTTCCATTTCCGTCAGGCGGGCGATGCAGGTCTGATATTCATATATCGCCTGCAGGGTGCCCTGTGAAACTTCCGGCTGATAGGGAGTGTAAGCGGTGTAAAATTCAGCGCGTCCGGACAGGGCGTCCACCGCAGCCGGAATGAAATGGTCGTAAAACCCGCCACCGCAGAAATTGACCAGATGGGTGGAATTGGCGTCGGCCAGGCCGGTCAGGCGGCGCGTCATTTCAAGCTCGGTCAGCCCGGCCGGCAGGTTGAATTTTCCGGAACAGGCATCGGACGGAATGGAAGAAAACAGATCGTCAAAAGACGACAGCTTCAATTCCGCCAGCATGGCCCGGTCATCATCAGAACTGCTTGCAAAATAGTCCATTTTTCGATTTAAATCAAAAATCCAAATTCCAAAATTTCTAATTCTGTCTCGCCGTTCCTTTTTTATAAAACGGCAGTTTTACAATTTCAACCGGCAATTTTTTTTCACGCGAAATCACCGCCAACTTCCGCCCTGCGTCTGAACAGGCGCGTTCCACATACGCAAGCGCCACGGCCACGTTCAAACTCGGACTGAAAAGCCCGCTGGTAACTTTTCCGACTTCGCGTTCTCCGTCAAAAACCGAATCATCCGGTCTGGCAGCCATGCGCCCTTCCAGTTGCAAGCCGACCAAACGGCGCGTACTTTCATCCTGCATGGCGCGCCTGACCGGATCGCAGCCTATAAAATCCTTGGACAAATCGATAAATTTTCCGCGCGCGGCTCCGGCCGGGGTGTTTTTTTCGCTCAACTCGTGCCCGTAAAGCGGGAACCCCATCTCAACCCGCAGCGTGTCCCGCGCCCCCAGCCCTGCCGGCAGTATCGCCCCCGGCGCAAGCAATCTCCTCCAGACCGAAACCGCGTGTTGAACCGGAAGATAAAGTTCGTAGCCGAATTCGCCCGTATAACCGGTGCGGCTGAGGACGCAGTCAATGCCGTCAAAGGCGAACGGCGTAAAATGATAATATTCCAGGTCGGGCAGTTTTATTCCCAGCGCCTTTTCGATCTCCATGCGCGCCCGTGGCCCCTGGATATCCAGCTTTGCCGTATCATTCGAGATGTCGCGGAATTGAGTAGCGGATGAAAGATGACTTTTTATCCATAATGAGTCGTTTTGGGCGGTGGAAGCGTTGACCACCAGCCAGAATTTCTCGTCGGCAAAGCGATAGCAGATCAGATCATCCAGCACACCGCCGTTTTCATTCAACAGATAGCCATAACCGCAGCCGCCTTCGGGAATTTTGACCACGGACTGGGTCAGCAGTTTTTCCAGGTCGGCTTCGGCGGTTCTTCCGGTCAATTCAAACTCACCCATGTGACAGATGTCAAAAACCGACACCCGTTCCCGCGTATGAACATGTTCCTGAATTATTCCGCGGTAAAGGATGGGCATTTCCCATCCGCCGAAAGGCGCCATCCTGGCCTTCAGGGAAACATGCTCGTCATAAAGGGATGTGCGCAGATTCTGAGACATGGGGGCCATAATAAAAAAACAAACGGCATTGTCAAATACCATCCGCATTTTTTTGACTGTACCGTGCAAGCGCAAGTCCGTCGACAAAAATTCTCGCAAATAATTTTCAATCAACTATCTCATCAATCCCGGCAGCGTCGGCCAACCCCGCGATAGAAATCCATGCGCCTCTTATGCAATTTTTGACGTCGAAGCATACGAAGTCGAACTCCGGCGAGTGGAATATGACGTTGCCTCAACTCAGGCAAAAATCCGCAACGCCGGACTTCCCGATCCGCTGGCCGCCAGGCTGGCAATTGGAATTTGACAATTGATTTTCAGTCTGGTTCACTTATGACCATGAATACTAATACTCAAACGACTATTGCAAAATATCTGATCGAAAGTCTGAAAAAAACGGGCGTCAGACACGCCTTCGGCGTACCTGGCGATTATGTGCTGGATTTCATGGACCGCGTCCTTGAAAACGGCATCGAGTTTGTCGGCAACTGTAATGAGCTTAACGCCGGCTATGCAGCCGACGGTTACGCGCGCGCTCACGGCATGGGAGTTGCCATAGTGACCTACGGCGTCGGCGGATTCAGCATCCTCAACGCCGTGGCCGGCGCCTGCGCCGAACAGGTGCCGCTCGTGATCATCAGCGGCGCCCCCCACTCCAAACAGAGAAACGCCCACGCCCTGGTCCATCACCTCGCCGGCGACTATGGCCTGCAAGCCGATATTTACAGAAAAATCACGATTGACGCCGCCGTGCTGGATAATCCAAGGACGGCCAAAGCCGACATTGACCGCGTCCTGCAAAACTGCCTTGCGTACAAAAAGCCTGTTTATTTCGAGATCCCGGTGGACGCCGTTGACCTGGCCTGCGAAATAAGTTCCCCGCCTGCGAAGGGGGGATTGCAGACCGAGGCCGCTTCGAGGCAGTCCGATCCGGATACCCTTGACGAAGCGGTCAGGGACGCGGCCGGCATGATCAACGCCGCCAAAAATCCGGTCATGATCGCCGGCGTTGAAATTCTCCGTTTCGGACTCGCGGACGATGCCATGAAAATCGTGGAAACCGTGGAACTGCCCTATGCCACCACCATCAGCAGCAAATCGGTTCTGCCGGAACTGCACCCGCAATTCATCGGACTATACCAGGGAGCTTTCAGCCGCGATTACGTGCGCGAACAGATCGAAGCCTCGGATTGCGTCCTCAACCTGGGCGTCATAATGAACGACTTCAACCTCGGACTTTTCACCGCCAAACTTGACCAGAACAGACTCGTCAACGCTCGTTCGGAAAGCGTGCGCATCAGACATCACGTCTACGACAATGTCCGGCTCGGCGATTTTTTAACGGCCCTCCGGCCGCTGCTCAAGGAACGCTCCTTTTTGCAGTCGCACCCCAAAACGCACCTTGCCCGCCATGATTTTCAACCGCAGGCCGGCAGGCAGATAACCGTGAAGCGGTTTTTCGAACGGCTCAATAATCTGCTCGACGACAACATGATTTTCATCTCCGACACCGGCGACTGCATTTGCGCCGCAGGCGATCTTTATATTGAAGAGGCCGATAACTTCATCGCCCAGGCTTACTATCTTTCAATCGGTTACAGTCTGCCGGCAACGCTCGGCGTCTCGCTGGCCAAACCGGGCAAACGCATCATCGAAGTCATAGGCGACGGCGCCTTCCAGATGACGGCCCAGGAAATTTCAACCATCATCAGGAACAAATGCAATCCGATCATCTTCGTCCTGAACAACCATGGGTATGTGATCGAACGCATGATCCACGACGGGCCGTACAACGACATTCAGAACTGGCAATACTCCAAACTTCCGGAAACCTTCGGCGGCGCGGAAGGATTCCGGGCGCAAACCGAGGATGAGCTTGAAAAAGCCGTTTCCGCCGCTCTGGTTGAAAAGGACAAGTGCGTTCTGATCGAAGTCCAGCTCAATCCGACCGACTGCTCGGACATCCTGGCAGAACTCGGCCGCAAGGTCCGCGGCATGAGCAAATAAAATCAAAAAATCCAATCAAAGCGCGCCTGAGGGCGGCTTTCAATGGAGCGGCGGCCCCGTTATTTTTTCAGGACCGGCGCGTTGATCTCCAAAAATGGACCGCAAAATAACGGAAGCCTTTTCATCGTGCTTTTTCAGCTCATCCCAATTCAATTTGCGCATACTCATCATCTCTATGACCCTTTTCAGTTTCTGATCATCAACGCCAGATAAGGCAAGACGAACCATGATGGTGCGTATAAATTTTTCCATCGCGCCCGCAATCTCAAGCTTATCGGATATGTTCACCCGCCTTATCGGCAAACCTGATGCCAACAAACTTTCCATGGGAAACGGAAAACGTTCCTTAGGGATTTCCTGATTCACAAGGATTTCATTAAACGCTAACATCGGCACGCTGAGGCCGTCAGCATATAATTTCAACATGGCACAAGCCTTATTTGGAAGATTCAATTGCGCCACCACGCGGTTGCCACGCTTGGATTTCGTCTCGATAATAAAATTTTTTCCATCCGCCGTTTTGACCTCAGGCGGAATGCCGACGTCAAAAAATGACCGCAGGTCCATGACCGTCCTGGTCGCCGGATTTTCAACCTTGCGCCTCATGGCAAAATCGAAGGTCAACCGCGGGTCGTCAGAATCATTGTCTGCGGATTTCTTACGTTCGGTTTTCAACTCAAATATCGGACTTAAATCGAACAACAGAATTTCCGCGGAAACCGGATCGTAAAGCATGCATTGATTTGCCGTGCCCATAAACAACATGGCGCCATCATGCAAATCGAAAAGTCTGACCGCAATTTGATCGGGTTTTTTTGCGGAAAAGATAAACCCCCACTTCAACGGCGCTCCCGCTTTATTCTCGGCCATTTCAAAAATCCCCCTGGTCTCAAACGATGAAACGTCTTTTTCCGCCAATGAAAGGCGGGGCACATGCTTTAGAAGTTCCCCGGCGTTCGGCATATTGTTCGTGGACGGGGCCGCATTCGTCACAGACTTTTTTTCTGCGGCTGTCTGTTTTTGAAGCTGCTCGAATTTCCGCTCCACAACGGCTTTTCTTTCCAAGTCCGCCTTTATGGAAAAATACCTGAAGGCGAGAAAAGCCAAACACGCGAACAGAAGGAAGATAATAAGCCCGTATCCGATCCTTGCAGCCCTCGATCCGGCCGTCGCCCCCTCATGCCCCAGCGCCAGCAATAATCTTTCCGCCTCCTCCGGAGTGACTCTGCCATCCGCAATCATCTTTTTTATCCGTTTGCGGTCTTCCATCACGGCAGGGTCAGATACCGCCGGATGACGGCGCGTGCCGGCTATAAAAAAATAAGCCGCCGCTCCGATGCAATTACCGAAAAAGATTATCGCCGACCATGCGAGTTTGGAATTGACGTTTCCGAATTTCCTTTCAAAGCGTCCGGACGGCCGCAAAAGGCAGTCAAGCAACGCCCATAGCCAGAAGACCATTGCAAACAAAGCCGCAGATACAATCATCATAATAAAAAAATCAAACATACCATCTCCTTTACTTTTTTTTCGTTTTCCAGCATTTCTCCGGCCCGGGCCGCGGCATGAGCAAGCAAACTCCCCGTGCCTATTCCTCTCTTTTGTTCTTCAATATTTCTTCGGCTTGAGACGCCGAGATTTCCTTGTTTTCCAACGCATCCAGCACGATCTTCTGCCGCCTGACTTCAGTTGGAATCTTTGACGAAATAATTTCAATTATTTCGTCCAGGCGCAGACGGATCGTCGGGTAGGAAATATCGCGTCCGGAAGCCAGGGATTTCAAATTCCCGGAAAGCTTGAGAAAATCCACCACCAATTCCTGCTGTTCCTTCGAAAGTCTGGCCAAAGGCGACATCTCGAATTTCCCCTCCACCGCCACCCCGCAACTGTCGCACCGCATCCGTTCAACCCGCATCTCGCCAAAGCAATACTGACATCTTGTGGAAAATTGCGCCATTTTATCTCCTTTTCAGGATATTTAATATAATACTTAATAATGTCAATGTTTTTTTATAAAAAAATAAATAATACTAAACATTTAGATAAATATCAGTTAAACTCCCCGCGGCAAGCCGCGGGGCATCTTTTAGCGCAACTTGAAAGCAAGTTGCGCAGGCCCTTGCTCAAGGTCTTTATGATGACGTATATATTTTTCAATCACCTCACTCGTCATTCGGTCGCCCACAGTCCGAGCAAAATATCCATCTTCCCACAATTCCCCACCCCACAACCGTCTTCGCAACCTCGGAAACTCGCGAAACAGTTGCCGCCCCATAAGACGCAAATTCCACTATCTCGAAGCGAGATTTAGGCAATAGTGATGGGGGCGGGAAGCGGATTTGCGATTTCATTGTTTTGGCTACAAAGTCACCTTCAATAAGTCCAGGATGCGTTGTTGATCGGCGGTAGGGCGCGCAATGACGGCCTGCACGGCTTTTCCGTCCAGTTCAGCGTCCATGATCTGAATCGCCTTCAATGTC
>Ga0209749_1000756_pt1 | contig 37962 bp, 32 predicted proteins | sample EPASupsiteSAE347_FD_187267 | JGI IMG/M metagenome (GOLD analysis project Ga0209749, IMG submission 187267) | Bioremediated contaminated groundwater from EPA Superfund site, New Mexico - Sample SAE3-47 (SPAdes) (version 2) | ecosystem: Environmental > Aquatic > Deep subsurface > Groundwater >...
ATTCGAGGCCTTCCATGGACCCCACCGATCCGAGGATACCGGCGATCACCGCGAGTTCGGCCGCTTCGGGCGAGCCGTTTCCGTACGAAGCGGGACGCGGCAGTACGGCCAGCGCTTCGAAACGCAGCCGGTCGGCCCTCCCCGGACCCGTCAGGCGCGATGCCAGACTTGCGGCTACGGGATCGCGCGGCGTCAGAACCGCGCCGTCGGCCTTGCCTTCCGACACGAGCGGCGCTTCGCCGCCATAAGCGAGAGTCAGTCCAGCGGGGAGATACTCCTTCGCGCTCCGGGGAAAATTGTTTCCGCTTTTCACCGCGGCCTGCGCTGCGGTCTGCGCTCCGGCCTGGGTTGAAGTCTGCGCTGCGGTCTGCGCTCCGGTCTGCGCTCCGGCCTGCGCCGTAGTCGCGGCGAACAGGACAGTCGCCGCCAGCACCGCGAGCGCGGAGGTCCGGACGAGGCGCGACGCGAACTGTACGAACCGCGTGAATCGTGAAAAAATATTTCGCACGGTCTTCCCCCTATGCCTTCGCCATGCCGCGCAGCTCGCCGGAAATGGCGAACGCGCTGTCGCCTATCTTTTCGACATGCCGGACGAGGTCGATATACAGCAGCTCCGATTTTACGTCGGCGCCGGCGGTCATGCGCTTCCTGGCCATTTTTTTCAAGTGTTTCCTGAAAGCGTCGATTTTTTCTTCCATCTCTGTAGCCATGCCGAGCTGGATTTCGTCCATGCCCTCGCTCAGGCGTTCCGCCGTGAATTCAAGGAATTCGTCCACCTGCGCCGTATAGGGCACAAGCGCGTCCAGAGACTCGGCATCGAAGACAAGTTTTTTGTCGACCCTGCGTTTGAGGAGAAACGCCAGGCTCAGGCAGTCGTCCGTAACGTTTTCCAGTTCGGCGACGATACGCATCTTTCGCCCTATCCGGTCGCGCGTCCGTTCGGACAGATCCTGCCTGGTGATTTCGAGGAGGAAGCGCGAAAGCTCTTCCTGCATCATGTCGGCGTATTTTTCCTTGCGCTCGAACCACTCGATCTCCGCTTCCGTATCGCCGGGCATTTTCCCCAGATCGACCCTGAACCGCGCGAACATCGAGCGCGCGAGCGCGGACATGTCGGAAATTTCCTTGCGCGCGTGCAGAAGCGACAATTCGGGAGTGGCCATGAGGGACTGCGGAAGATAGATCGCCCTCGCCTCCGCCTCTTCCGGCTTTTCCCTGATCAGTCTCGACAGAAGCCCCGCGTACTGGTTCACGAAGGGCAGAAGCAGCACCGTATTCATACCGTTGAACAGGGTATGGAGCATGGCGATGTGCACGCCCATGGACGCGGGCGTGATCTCGCCAGGCACGACCCAATCGACCAGCCTGAGAAAGGGGTCGAAAAGCGCCACGACCCAGACCGTACCGGCGACGTTGAACAGGATGTGCGCCCATGCCGCCCGCTTCGCATTGGTCGACGCGCCCGCGGCGATGGAGGCGAGGAAAGCGTCGAACGTGGTGCCGATGTTGGCGCCCAGGGTGAGGGCGGCGGCGATCCTGAAATCGATGACTCCTTCGGCCGCCAGAGTGATGACGATCGCCAGGGTGGCGGACGATGCGTTCACGAGTATGGTGAACACGGTTCCGACCAGTACGGCGATGATGACCGCGAAGAATCCCATGTCGGAAAAATTCTGCAGGAAAAGCAGGACGTCGCCGGAAGGCTTCGGTATGGCTTTCGAAATAAAACCGAGCCCGAGGAAAATCATGGCGAACCCCATGAAAGCCCGGCCGTAGCTTCTGAACGAATCGGGGCGTTTCTTCATTATCGACATGAAGAAGCCGATGCCGAAAAGAGGTATCGCGAAGGCGGAAATGCTGAATTTGGAAATTCCCGCGGCCGCGATGACCCAGCCGGTCAGGGTAGTTCCGATATTGGCGCCCATGATGACGCCGATTCCCTGCTGAAGCGTGAGAAGCCCCGCGTTGACGAACGATACGAGCATGACGGTCGTCGCCGACGACGATTGCACCGCAATAGTGACGACCGTACCCGTGAGCACGGCCATGATCCGGTTCCTGGTCATGAAATTGAGCGCGCGCTGGAGTCGGTCGCCCGCCGCGCGCTGGATGCCGTCCGAGGTCAATTCCATGCCATACATGAACATGGCCAGACCTCCGACCAACTCGAAGGCCATTGTTATAAATTGCATCGCAGGATATTCCTCCATGCCGGAGTGGGCGTACGTCGTCATTTGTATACACGGATTGAAGGAAGCATCGCAAGCGGCTATCATCCTGTACGGAGGAATCCAGTGACCTTCGTCATCTCCCTCGGCGGCTCGATAGTCGCCCCGCCCGAAGGCCCCGATGCGGCCTTTCTTACCGAGTTCAAAGCCCTCGCGGAATCCTGGCTCGCAGGCTCGCAGGACGGACGCCTCATTCTCGTCGTAGGCGGCGGCGGGCCGGCACGGCTCTGGCAAAAAGCCTGTCGCGACGTGTATGCCGCAGCGACGCCCCCGGACCGGGAACTCGACTGGATTGGCATCGCCGCGACGCGCCTCAATGCCCAGCTCGTAAAAGCGGTGTTCGGGCCGCTCTGCCCCGACGAGGTCGTGACCGATCCTTCCGCATCCGTCGCATTTTCCGGCCGTATCCTCGTGGCGGCGGGCTGGAAGCCGGGATTTTCCACCGATTTCGACGCGGTCTGGCTGGCCGAGCGCTTCGGCGCCCCTCTTGTCCTCAACCTGTCCAACATAGCCAAGGTTTACACCGCCGACCCGAGGCTCGATCCCGGGGCGACGCCCATCGATCGCATCACTTGGCCCGAATTCCGGAAGATGGTCGGCAATGAGTGGTCGCCCGGCGCCAATCTTCCCTTCGACCCGATAGCCTCGGCCAAGGCCGAAAAAGCCGGCATTTCGGTGATCTGCGCGGCGGGACGCGACCTCGCCAACCTGAAACGCATCCTCGACGGCGAGGCATACGTCGGTACGTTTATCGGCGACGGCCCTGGCGACGACAGAGCCGTGCGGCAGCTGCCGCGCCGTACGGGCGCCTCTGCGTGAAAAAGCGCCCCTGGTTCAAGGCGGACGGCCTCCTCCTTCTCACCGCGATCATCTGGGGCCTGGCGTTTGCCGCCCAGCGCAAAGGCATGGACTACATCGGCCCCTTCGCGTACAACGGCCTGCGTTTTGCGATAGGCGCCCTGTGCATGGCTCCTTTCGCGCTGCGCGCCTCGCGCGCCAGGGCAAGGACGGCCGCCATCGGAGCGCCGACAACAGACGCCGGAACGCCGCCCATGAAGAGCGCGGAAAAAGCTCTGTGGTCGGCCGCGGCGGGTCTGGTTCTCTTTGCGGGTTCCAGCCTCCAGCAAATCGGCCTGGTCGAGACGACCGCGGGCAACGCAGGCTTCATCACCTGCCTCTATGTGGTCATTGTGCCTTTGCTCGGCGTGCTTGGCGGTAAAAAAGCGGGCCTGCGCATCTGGATGGGAGCCGCCCTCGCCCTGACGGGCCTTTACCTTCTCTCAATCCGCAACGGCTTCCGGATGGCCCCCGGCGACATACTTGTACTGATCGGAGCCTTTTTCTGGGCCTTTCACATCATCATCGTCGGCAGGCTCGCGAGGGTAATGGATCCTTCCGAACTCGGGTTTGGCCAATACACCGTCTGCGCCGCGCTCAGCCTGATCTCGGCCGTCGCTTTCGAACCCGCGCCTTTCGCGGGCACCATGGCGGCCGCCATACCCATCCTCTACGGCGGCTTTCTCTCCATCGGTGTCGCATTCACCCTTCAGATCGTCGCGCAGAAAACCGCCCATCCGGCCCATGCATCCATCATACTTTCGATGGAAGCGCTCTTCGCGGCATTGGGCGGCGCCGTCATACTCGGCGAGACGATCGACGGGCGTACCGCCCTGGGCGGCGCGCTTATGCTGGCGGGTATGGTGATTTCGCAGACCATAAAGCCTGAACCCGCGCCCGCTTCACGATATCCTCAAAGTACCAGGAGCGGATCATGAACGATCGTTACCGCGGAGCGCCGGATACGGGCTCCGTCGACTTCCTTGAGAGCGGCCGGCAAAAGGCGCTCGACCGGCTCACTTCGGCGTTCGCACTCGGCGACATCGATGTCGACGAGTATGAAAAACGCGCCTCTTTAGTCCAACGTGCGCGCGGGCAGACGGATCTCGAGGCCTGCGTGGCCGATCTCCCGGAATCCCCGATGCCCCGGGCCGCGCCGAAAACCGGCGTTCCGAAGAAAATGCGGGAGCCTCGTTACGAAGAAACGGCCCTGCGCGTCGAAGACCGCGGCGGACCGACCGAAACGGTCGCATGCATCATGGGCGACCGCCGCATGACCGGCGACTGGCTGGGGGGAAACTCGGTCACCAGTTTCACGCTGATGGGAGAGACTGTCCTCGACCTGCGCCACACCGCCTTGCCGTCGGGAAGGCTGAAAATCGACGCATTTTCCCTGATGGGCGAGATCAAGGTCATCGTCCCGCACGGGCTACCGGTCAAAATGTCGGCATTTCCCTTCATGGGCGAAGCGCGCATGGCCGAGGACGTGGAGCGGCGCATCGACCGCGGCGCCCCCTGGGTCGAGATATCGGGTTTTGCCATGATGGCGAGTATCGTGGTCAAGGCCCAGGATTGAAGGACGCGCCCTGGACGGGCGGTGCCAGATTCAGCACCAGCCAATACAGGCCGAGGTTCTGTATGGCTTTCAGGAACTGGTTGAAGTCCACGGGTTTGCGGATGTAGCTGTTGGCTCCCAGCTCATAGCTGGCGACGATGTCGGGCTCCTCGGAGGAGGAGGTCAGGACCACAACGGGCAGCAACCGTGTTCGCGGATCCGTCCGTATGGCCCGCAGGACCTCGAGCCCGCTCACCTTCGGCAGTTTCAGGTCCAACAGGACGACCTGGGGAAGATTGGCTGCGCTCCGCCCCTCGTATTTGCCGGTTACGGACAAGTATTCCAGCGCTTCCTTCCCGTCGGTCGCGACGACAACCTCGTTGGCGATATTGTTCTTCTTGAATGCCCGCAGCGTCAATGCGACATCGTCCGGATTGTCTTCGACCAGCAGGATGATTTTTTCGCTCATGGTTGTTGCTCCTTTTCTGAAATAACTTCGTGCAGGTCCGGAATCGTAAAGTAGAACGTCGCTCCCCGGTCGACCTCGCCCTCGGCCCACACCTCGCCGCCGTAGCGCCGGACTATCCTCTGAATCGTCGCCAGTCCTATGCCGGTACCGGGGAAATCCTGTATCGAATGCAGCCTCTGGAATGCCACGAACAGCTTGTCCGTATATTTGGGCTCGAATCCGACTCCGTCGTCGCGCACGAAGAACGCATGCCCGCGCACAGGGTCGTGCACTGTGCCCATACTGACATGTGCATGGTCGCGTTTCGACGTGAATTTCCACGCATTGCCCAGCAGGTTGACCAGCACGATCCGCAGCAGATCGGGATCGCCCCTCGCGGTCATACCAGGTTCGATGCGCATCTGCAGGTCCCGCTGCGGGTTTTCGCGCGCCAGCTCCCCGGCCACTTCGGCAGCCAGGGCGCTGATGTCGATCTCGCACGTGTTCATCCGGCTTCGGGTTACCTGTGACAGCAGCAACATGTCGTCGATGAGCTGCCCCATATGCTGGGTACCGCGCCGGACCCGCTCCAGGTAATCGCGCCCCTCCTCGGGGACCAGGGAACCGTAGTCTTCGAGAAACGCCAGACTGAAGCCATCGATACTGCGCAAGGGAGCGCGCAGGTCGTGGGATACCGAGTAGCTGAACGCCTCCAGCTCCTTGTTGGCCGCCGACAGCTCCATCGTACGCCGGCGCACGCGCAAGTCCAGGTCGGCGTTGAGCGCACGGACCTCTTCCTCGGCCCGCTTGCGCTCGGTGATATCGGTGACATAGACGCGCAGAGTGTCTTCGTCGGGCGCATACAAAACTCTCAGGAAGGTGGCTTCGCCAAGGCGGATTTCCCGAGTCTGCGGCTTCCGGACGCACTGCGACCGCAACAGGGCCAGTTCCTCCGGTTCACCGGGCAGGAACTGACGGGCATCGGAGTCGAGTCCGAGTCGGGCGAGCGTGGCTGTCGCGGCTGCATTGGCGAATCGCACCGTCCCGTCGATTCCGATTTCGAGGACCGGATTCGGGTTCTGCGCCGGGAACGAAGCCATATGTGCGACCTCCCGCTGCAGCTTCTTGCGATCGGTGATATCCCTCACTACGGAAACACACCCGATGATCCTGCCCCCGGAATCCTTCACGGGAGAGGAATTGACGAGGCGATACCGCAAATCGCCGCTGCGCGGCAGCCGGACGATCTCTTCCATGTCTATGACGGTTTCACCCGCCAGGGCGCGCAACGGGGGAGCTTCCCCGGGAGGGCGCGGACTGCCGTCGGGGCGGAACACCTCAAGACCCAGCGCAAACTCCTGAATATCTGTGTCGCCCGCGCTTTCCAGCGCGAAAGCCTTGCACGCTGCAGGGTTTGCCAGCGTAAAATGCCCATTGGTGTCGGCAAACCAGACCTCATCGGTCATGTTGTTGAGCAGGCGATCCTGCATATCCTTGTCGGACTGCACTTGCTTCAGCAGAGCTTGCGTTGCTTCCTCCGCCTTTCGCTGCGCACGGCTTCCCAGATACACGGCCCCGCCGATAATGGCCAACATTATCGCCGTTCCCGCCAGAACCCACCCATACAGGCGGTCGTAGCGGGCGTTCAACAGTGCAAGGTCCCGCTGGATCAGGGAATCCACGAGCCCGGCGTGTTGTTCCAAAGAGTAGAACGCGATGCGCAATTCCGCTTCCAGTGCTGGATCGCTTCCCGGAGTACCTGGCCAGCGATCCAGGATATCGCGGAAGCCGCGTGAGTCCTTGATGAAATCGGACAGTGTGTTGCGACTGATATCATCTGCTGCGCCGGCTCCTCCAACACCCAGGCGCTGCTGGAGCTGGCGGACCTGTTCCAGCGAAGTCTGAGCCTGGTCCAGCAAGGCCAGTCCCAGGTTTCGGTCAAAAGGCGACAAGGGCGATCCTGCCATCGTGACATGGAGATAGCCTTTGATCAGGTCTATGCGCGATTGGCGTACCAGGATCAGCTCGGCGCTGAGTTGGGTGGCTAGTTGGCGCTGACGCGCCGTCAGCCAGAATGTCGAACCGGTGATCAGAATCGCGGCGACGACTATCGCCCATACCCAGTATAGCGGGCTAAGCCTTCGCCTGACGCGGGTAAAGGAACCTGCGGATGAATTCGTGGCGGTCATGGCGTATCCATCGACAGAATCATGTCTGTCGTCACGGTGCCCGGCAAATCATCGTCGCTGAAACCGGCCTGGAACAACAAAACCCGATGTTCCACGCTGCCGATGAACCGGGCCAATTCACGATTCCAGGCCTGGCGCAGGGCATCATCGGATTTTCGAAAGGCCACCGCCCCAAAGCCGTTCAGATAGCCGCCGACGGGCGCCGGCTGGGCGAAGGGTTCGGAGATTTCGGTGTTGCCCATCGCTCCCTGCTGCACCATGCGCCGGATTGTCGGCAACGAAAGCGCCAGGCTGCCGGCAAGCCCGATCTCGACCGCAACCCGACCGGTGAGTACGTCCGGAACACTGATCCTTTGGGATTCGGGAACACCCAGGTTGCTGAGCAAGTCCTCCTCGATCGCACCGCGCAGAGCCGCGATCTTTACCTCAGGATGCTGCAGCACATCGGTATAGGAATGGAGCTGGTAGGGATTGCCGGCCTGAACCAGCAGAGCCTGGCGCACGTGGAACGTCGGCTCGGAAAAAATCACGCGCCTGGCCCGTTCCGGCGTAATGAACATCCCCGCAACAATGATGTCAAAACGATCGGCTTCCAGGTCGGAAATGAGCGATCCGAATTCGGTCTGAACCCACTCGATCCGCGGAATCGCCAGCCGCCCGGCGACGACTTTGCCCGTTTCGCATTCCAGCCCGGTGAGTTTCCCTTCGGCATCCAGAAAGATATACGGCGCTTCAATGGCGTATCCGATCCGGAGAACGCCGGCGCGCCGCACACGAGCCAGCGTGTCGTTTCTGGCAGGCGAGAGAGCGAACCATAGCGATGCGGCACATACGATCCCAACGACGACTAGCGTCAAGCGTATCCGGATGACTCTGCCACGCAACTTCTTCGCGCCGGTCGTCGTCATGCTTGACCTCTACTTTTATCTCCCACTATCTCCCAAAGGAACATCGCCACGCGAAAAATAGTGTAGTGCCCCTTTTTACCCGGCGCAAGACAATCGCTGCGGCCAGCGTGCCGGGTAAGTACATGCTCCACAACACACCGGATACGTGCGTTTGCCCGTTTCGGGTCGCGGCCGGATTCCGGAATCGTTTGCCATTGAGGTTTTTTCAAAAGTTGGAAGACTTTTGAAAAAGCTACCAAAACTTGCGGCATTTGCACACGGTATTGTAGAAACCGGAGCAAATGGAGCCAATTCCAAAAGTAACCGACTTTTGAAGTTGGCTCTATTTCCCCGCTTTACAAGTTTACGGAGCCGGGATAAGATGCCAAGGCTATGCAACCGTGTGCATAAATCGATACGGCACTTACAGAATGGACCGCATATCGGAGGACTCACGTGATGTTTCCGCACAGAATCGAAGGCACCATCCCCTCGCCCTCACCCGTCGCCGATCTCCGTGCCGAGCGGAACGATGACGGCGTACGCTGGACCTTCCGGACGACGGCGCGCCGGGTTTTCGGCCTCGGCGAACGCTTCGACTCGGTCGATCAATTCGGCAAAAAGATAGAGGCGGCCGTAATAGACAAGTTCACGGAACAGGGAAAGCTCAGTTATTTTCCCGTCCCCTTCTTTTTCACTGAACTGGGGTTTTCGATCGAAGTCGAAGGCCATTTCGCCGTTGTCTTCGACCTGGCGGCCGAAAAGGCGGGAATCTTCACCATCGACATCCGTTGCGGCGAAGAGTCGCCGCCTGCGTTGGTGCTGCGCTATGGCAGCCCCAATGCGCTTCTTTCAGCCTTCGCCAGTTCGAAAGGTCTTCCCTGCCTGCCGCCGGACTGGGCTCTGGGACCATGGATCTCGGCCAACCGGTGGGACAGCCGATCCGTCCTCATGGAGCAGGTCGGCATCATGGAAGAACTCGGCATACCGGCCACCGTCGCGGTGATCGAAGCCTGGAGCGACGAAGGCGGATTTTTCGCCTGGAACGATGCCGCAGACAGCCCGGGTCACGCGAAAGGCGCTGGCGCGGGCGCAGACGCAGGTGGCGGCTACGAGTATCCTGCGCAAGGGCGCTGGCCCGATCCCGCCGGGATGATTGCCGAACTTAGGGAGCGGGGCCTGCGCCTCGTCCTCTGGCAGGTGCCGGTCTGCAAGCTGCCCGGGAACTGCCCAGACCAGGCCGTGGAACGCGAGGCCCGTGCGCTCGCCGAAGCCGAAAAAGGCGGTTTCCTCGTCAAGCGCAAGGACGGTTCCACCTATGCGATACCCGGGGACCGCTGGTTCGGCGGAAGCCCCATCCCCGATCTCACCAATCCGGCCGCACGCGAGTGGTATTTTTCCAAGCGCCGGTACCTGCTGGACCAAGGCGTGGCCGGATTCAAGACCGACGGCGGAGAATTCGTCCATGAGGATGATCTTGTCTTTCACGACGGCAGCTCGGGCCGCGCCATGCGCTCAGGCTACACGGCGGCCTACCTTGAAGCCTATGGCCGGTTTGCCGGTCCCGACCGCGTCCTGTTCAGCCGCGCCGGCTGGTCCGGCTCGCAGCGCTGGTCCACCCATTGGGCGGGCGACCAGAAGTCCGAATGGTCCGAACTGCGCGCACAGTTGTCGGCAGGGCTCTCGGCCGGCCTTTCCGGCGCGGCATTCTGGGGCTTCGACATCGGCGGTTTCGCAGGTCCTCTGCCCGACGCCGAACTGTACCTGCGGTCCTTCGCCCTGGCGGTGTTTTCCCCGCTCATGCAGTGGCATTCGGAACCGCTCTACGGCCAGTTTCCCGCGGTCCAGCGCGCTTCGGGCGCCGTGAACGACCGCAGCCCCTGGAACATAGCCTACGCGACGGGCAACGGGCGCGTCGTCCCCTGCTGTCGCGCTCTTTCGCGCCTGCGCATGGCACTCATACCCTATCTTTCCCTCTGCGCAGGCCGCGCCGCCTCGACCGGACTGCCGATCATGCGCCACCTAGTGCTGGATCATCCGGATGATCCGCGCGCACTCGCAACGCAGGACGAATTTCTGCTCGGAAGCGACCTCCTGGTCGCCCCCGTGATCGAACCAGGCGTAGAGAGCCGGAAAGTCTATTTCCCGGGCGGTTTCTGGACAGACATCTCGACGGGCCTCGAATATGCGGAAGGCGACGAGACCGAAGTCGCCGCGCCGCTCGGTTCCATTCCCGTCTTCAGGCGCTCAGGCAAGGCGATACCTCTCGACGCGGCATGGATCGATGGGGGTACCCCGCCCCATCTCGGCGCCTGAAAGCCGTGGCCGCCTCTCCGTCGGCGACAAGCGCGGCTCCATGAGACGCAGACCCCTTCCGGCCGCTTTCGCACTTTCCTGTATTTTCGCTCTTGACAGCACACCGGAAGGGGTCTACGGTATCCTTGCTATGCAACCGTGTGCACAAAAGGAATCGAGTCGATGACCATCAAGGACATCGCCAGACTGGCGGGAGTAAGCCACTCCACGGTCTCGAGAAGCCTCAACGACAGCCCCCTCATCCCTCCCGAGACGAGAGAGCGCATCAAAGCCATAGCCCGTTCCAAGGGCTACGAAGTCAACGCGATCGCACGGAGCCTGAGCAGGGGAAAGACCTCCTGCATCGCCCTCATCTACCCGGAATACTTCGAGCTTCCCTCCATCCGCATCTTCTTCGTGTCGTTACTGAGCCATATCCAGCATGTCTTCGAACGCGAAATGATCGATATCATGGTTTCCTTTCCGAAAAATCTCCACTCCGGCGCAAGCAGCATCCAGAAACTCGCCAGGGAACGCAAGATCGATGGGATGCTCATCGTGAACAACGAGATCGACGCCGATGACTTCCTCTGTCTGGAGGAAGCGCGCATTCCCTTCGTATTTCTCCACAAGCACCCCCCTGAAGCCGATGTGGCCAAGGTCGATTTTTTCTGCACTGACCATGCCGCGGGGGGGCGGCTCGCGGGTGAGCGTCTTCTCGCCCTCGGGCGCAGGCGGCTTCTATGCGTATCCGCCATCGGGGAAGAGTTCGACGCGCGCACGGAAGGCTTCGCCTCGGCCCTCTCGACCGCCGGCATCGGCTTCGACACGTCGTCGATCCTCTATGGCGATTGCAGCTTCGATTTCGGCCTGGAAGTGGCACTCCGGCGCGTCATCGACTCCCGCAAAGGCCCAGGGCAAGGAATCGACGGAGTTTTCTGCCAGACCGACCTCATGGCGCTCGGTCTCATTCAGGGTCTCGGAAAGGCGGGCATACGCGTTCCCGAGGACGTTTCAGTTGTGGGGTACGACGACATTGAACTCGGATCCTATTTCAGCCCGAGCCTCAGCACCGTCCATCAGCCTCTCGGAGAGATAGCGGCGCTGGCATGCGAGCGTCTCATTGAACTTCTTTCCGGAAAAGGCGCTGCCCAACCCGAGCACCGCCTCATCGCACCCAGCCTGGTCGTAAGAGAATCGTGAATGCGGGCAACGACGGCGCACCGCGGTACTGGAAACACCCAAGTGCACACGGTTGCATAGAAATAGAGGAGCAATGAGACCATGATCAATTGGATAACCAAGGACAAGGCCTGGGAACTGCCCGCGTCGCCCCTCCTTGGCGCGGCGGCACGGGGCGCCGCCTGCGTCCTCGAACTCGCCAAAGGATCCATCGAGCTGACGGCCGTCGAGCCCTCGATCATGCGTCTCCGGTACTCCCGGTCGGGAGCCTTTTCCGTACGCCCTTCACGCGCCGTCGTGGCTCTCCCTACGGGTTCGGTCTCCCTCGTCGAAGGGAAAAGCGGACCGGAAATCCTCGCCGGGCGGTTTTCCGTCGATTTCGACCGGTCCTCCGGCGGCATAACGGTGTCGGGTTCGAATGGAATCATCTTTTCGGGCGAAGGCCCCTTTCTGCTAGACCGCGACAGCGTGTCCCTGACGGCAATCCTCGCGCCCGACGAGTCCATTTACGGTCTCGGCGAAAAGACGGGGTTCCTCGACCGTCGCGGCAGGCACGTCGAAATGTGGAACACGGACGATCCGGTCCACACGCCCGACAAAGACCCCCTCTACCAGTCCATCCCCTTCCTGATCCGCTTCGACGGTGTCCGGGCCTCGGGCCTCTTTCTCGACTCGACGGCGAGAAGTTTCTTCGATCTCGGGTTTTCCGATTCCGAGCGATTGGGCATATCAGTCCACGATACCGAAATGGATCTCTACTTCATCGAAGGTCCATCGATCGCGGATGTCGTATCCGCCTATACGAGGCTGACGGGCAGGATGAGCCTGCCGCCGCGCTGGGCACTCGGTTTCGGCCAGTCCCGCTGGTCCTATCATCCCGAATCGAGGGTCATGGACCTCGCCCTTTCCTTCCGCAAGCGCGACATACCCTGCGACACGATCTACCTCGACATCGACTACATGGACGGCTACCGCGTCTTCACCTGGAACGGCGCCCGTTTCCCCGATCCCGCCCGCATGTGCGCCAAGCTGGAAATGATGGGATTCCGCGTCGTAACCATCGTCGATCCGGGGGTCAAGCGCGATGCCCTGTACCCTCTGTACGTCGAGGGCGCCCGCGAAGGGCGCTTCTGCCGCCTCGCCGACGGTTCGATTTACCACGGCAAAGTCTGGCCTGGCGAATCCGCCTATCCCGACTTCTCCTGCGGAGCGACCCGCGAATGGTGGGCGCATGCCCACAGGCCTCTTCTCGAATCGGGCGTGTCCGGAATCTGGAACGACATGAACGAACCCTCGGACTTCTCGCCCGAAACCGACGGCGACAGAAGGAAGGCGACGGTTCCCGATGAAGTCATGTCGGACGAGGACGGCGACCCCCGTTCCTTTGCGCTGTCGCACAACGCATACGGCCTCGACATGTGCCGCGCAACCGCTCAAGCCTTCGAAGAGTTCAGGCCGGGGAAACGCCCCTTCGTGCTGACGCGCGCAGGCTATGCGGGCATCCAGCGGTACGCCGCCGTCTGGACGGGCGACAACCATTCCTGGTGGGAGCACCTCGCGCAGGCCGTGCCGATGCAACTGGGCATGGGGCTGTCGGGTGTCTGTTTCGTCGGAGGGGATTCAGGCGGCTTCCAGGGCGACGCCGACGGAGAACTCTTCGCGCGCTGGATGGAGTTTTCCGCGCTCACTCCCTTCTTCAGGGCGCATTCTTTCATCGATTCGAAACCACATGAACCCTGGTCCTTCGGCCCCGAAACCGAAGCCGCGGCCCGGGACGCGATCCGTCTCCGCTATTCTCTCCTGCCCTACCTCTACAGCGAGTTCAGGAAGGCCAGCCTCGACGGGCTTCCCGTCATGCGACCCCTGGTCCTCGACTATCAGAACGATGCAAGAACCCGCAATCTCTGTGACGAGTTCCTCCTCGGCCGATCCCTCCTTGTCGCGCCCGTACTGCGGCCGGCCGAACGGGAACGCCTAGTCTACCTGCCCGAAGGGCTTTGGTACGACTTCCACACGAAGGAAGCGGTCGAGGGCGGCCGATCTATCATCGCGGCCGCACCCTTCAACCGCATCCCGCTTTTCGTGCGCGCCGGAGCTCTCATTCCATTCGCCGAACCCGCGGACTCCACGGCGCTCATGGATTTCTCGCGGCTCAGGATCGAAGCCTACGCAGGAGCCCGTGGTGCCTTCGAACTCTACGAAGACGACGGGGAGAGCTTTGCGTACCGCGAAGGCGCCTACACGCTTACCCGTTATGAAATCGCGCAAGCCTCGGACGGAGAATGGAAAATCCACAGCGAGAGGATCTGCAACGGGTGGACGGGAGCCTGCGCCTCGCCCGTGGTCAAGCTGATAGGAGGGCCGTGGAAAGGCCCCGGGGGCCTTTGACGGACTCCCGCCGAATTCGTTCGCTGACGCCCGGGGGAGAATCCCTCAGGCGATCATCATACAGGAGGTAGGATCATGAATAGGAGAATCGCGAAGATCGCAGCGCTGGGCATCGCCCTCGCCGTGATGGTCGGCGGCGCCGTGTCCGCCCAGACGGTGAATTACCTGAACTTCTCGGGCTCGGGCGACAATCTCAAGTACCTTGAGCAGATGCGTGGCATTTTCGAGCAGAAGAACCCCGGCATCAAGGTCAATATCGAGACTCTTTCCTTCGGGGACTACTTCACCCAGCTCCAGACCAGGGTCGCCGCGGGAACCGCGCCCGACTGTTTCGAACTCAATTACGAAAATTTCGTGACCTATGCCAAGAAAGACGTTCTCCTGGACCTCGGTTCGAACTTCAAGGAAACCAAGTTCGACGTATCCGTCCTGTCGTCCAAGGCCCTTGCGGCTTTCAGCGTCGACGGCAAGCAGTACGGTCTGCCCTCCAGTTTCTCGACCGTCCTCCTCATCTACAACAAGGATCTTTTCGACAAGGCCAAAACCGCCTACCCGAATGACTCCTGGACCTGGAAAGAGGAACAGGCTGCGGCCGAAAAGATCCGCGCCCTCGGCAAGGATATCTATGGCATCTCCCACCCCATCCAGTTCTGGGAGTTCTACAAGGTCGTCAGACAGAACGGCGGCTCCCTTCTCTCCGCAGACGGTAAACGCTTCACCGTCGACACTGCGCAGAACGTCGAAACTCTGACTTTCATGGCCGACAGGCTCAACAAGAGCAATGTCATGGCCACCCAGAAGCAGATGGCGGGCATGGGCGACTGGGATCTCTTCAAGGCAGGCCGCCTGGGCATGATTGTCACCGGCGTCTGGGCATTCCCCGATTTCAAGAGGGATTGCAACTTCGCCTGGGATGTAGCCGTCGAGCCGGGCAACAAGGCCAAGGCCACGCATTTCTTCTCCAACGGCATCGTCGTCTCCAAGACCAGCAAGAACGCCAAGGCGGCAATCGAGTGGGCCAAGTTCATGGCTTCGAGCAAGGAAGCGGCCATGATCCGCGTCGACGCCGGCTGGGAACTTCCGGCGATCACCGACGCCACCGTGCTCGCCGCCTATGAGAAGATGACGCCGCCCGCGAACAAAAAAGCGGTGTTCAAGTCCCTCGACTATCTCGTGACGCCTCCGGTTGTCGAGCAGTCCCAGGAAATGGTCGATATACTCAATGCGCAACTCGAAGCGGCACGCGACGGCAAGAAGACGCCCGCCGAAGCCCTGTCCGATGCGCAGAAGGAACTCAGCTTCAAGATCAAGCTTTAAACCGCGGGAGGAAAGGCGCGATGCGTCTTTCCTCCACGGATTTCCGCGGGGCTGTGCCGGCCGGCAGGGCCAGGTCCCGCGGGAGAGCAGGGAGGTGCACCGTGGCGATCAAAAAACGCGCATCCGCTTGGACGACATTCCTGTTTCTGGCGCCTTCGCTGGTGGGCCTTCTCGCTTTCAGCATCCTGCCCATGGCCGCATCCCTCGTACTTGGATTCACTCGATGGGACGGGCTCAAGCCAATACGCTGGAGTACGGTGCGCGAAATGTGGGTCGGACTGGGGAATTATGCCGCGATACTCGGCGACGCCGAATTCTGGCGGGTCCTGAGCAATACCTCGTACTTCATCGTTCTCTATCTTCCCCTGATACTGATCGCTTCCATCTCGATCGCTCTCCTTCTCAACCGCAAGAAGCCTCTCATCTCGGCGTACCGCGTGATCTACTATATTCCCGTGCTCTGTTCCTGGGTCGCGGGCGCCCTGATCTGGAAATGGATATTGAGCCCCCAGTACGGCTTGCTCAACAACATTCTGGCTCTCGTCGGCATAGAGGGACCCGCCTGGCTACAGGATGAGCGATGGGCGATGCCCGGCATAGTCCTGGCCAGCATCTGGAAGGATGCGGGTTACTTCGGTCTCATTTTCCTCGGCGGAATACAGGGCATCGACCCGAGCTACTACGAAGCGGCAGAGTTGGATGGAGCCTCGCGAATCCAGAAGCTGTTTCGCATAACGCTTCCCCTGCTGACTCCCACCATTTTCTTCGTCGTCGTGATTTGCGTCATCAACTCGTTCCAGCTTTTTCCGCAGGTCATGGTCATGACATCGAACGGCGGCCAGGGCGCCGGCGGCCCGCTCGGCGCCACCCAGGTCATGGTGGAGAGGATCTACTCATATGCATTCAAGTACTACAAGATGGGCTATGCCGCATCCTGGTCTTGGCTACTGTTCATCATCATATTCGCCGTAACGGCGATCCAGATGCGGCTGCAGAAGAAGTGGGTCTACTATGAAGCCTAAAAAAGCCGCCGCAGGAGTGCTGTGGTACGTTTCCGCCACGTTAGTGGCCGTTTTCGCCCTCCTGCCCTTCTTCTGGATGATCAGCACTTCTCTCAAGGCACGCGGGGCCCTCATGGTGATACCGATCCAATGGATACCCGAGGAACCTACGATCGATGCCTTCCGCAAGGTTTTCTCGCTCGTCCCCTTCGCAAGAGCCATCCTCAACAGTCTGTTCGTGTCCGTGTCGGCTACTCTGATCACACTGACCTCGGCCTCGATGGCCGCCTACGCGTTCGCAAAGCTGCGGACACGATTCACCGACAAATTGTTTTCGGTCTACCTGGCGACGATGATGATACCGATGCAAGTGACGGTCATTCCGTTGTTCATCATCCTGTCGCGGCTGAAACTTATCGGAACCTTTTCAGGGCTGCTTCTGCCTTCCCTTTTCAACGCTTTTGCGGTATTCATGCTCAGACAGCAATTCATGGCGCTCCCCGAGGACTACATAGACGCGGCGGTCATGGACGGCGCATCCCAATGGCGGGTCTTCAGTCAGATCGCCGTACCTATGTGCTCACCCGTCATAGCGACACTGGTGGTGATCACATTCATGGGTACATGGAACGACTATTTCTGGCCGCTCGTCGTGCTCACCGACAAGGCGAAGATGACGCTGACGCTCGCTCTCAATCAGATGAACGGCCAATATACGACGCAATACAATACGCTGATGGCCGGAAGTCTCCTGTCGATGATTCCGATACTCATCCTCTATGCTTCAGCGCAGAAATACTTCCAGTCGGGATTGAAGCTCGGCGGCCTCAAGGGTTGATCATCCCGGATCATGGCGCAGCATACAAAAAGGCGGCCCATCCGGACCGCCTTTTTTCTTTCGCCCCGCGCGAGGCTGCGCTATATCTTGTCGATCAGCATCGAGCACTTGCCCGAAGGGATCGGCAGGGTTTTCTTTTTCTTTCCCAGAACGTTGATCGTGAAATAATAGAGTTTTTCGCTTTCCATGTGGATTTCCCAGCCCCGCCCCGATTTGTTGGACAGGATGGTGACCAGGTTGCGCTTCAGGGAAAGGTTTTCGATTCCCATGATCTCGAGGTTGGGAATGATCCAGTCGACCGTCTTGCGCGGCAGGGAAATATAAAGCCCGACGATGTTTTCGATCATGAGGGCGACGGTGGACAGGCCGGTGAAGGGCAGATACTGCGGATAGGGCCAGTCGGGTTTTTCGGCCCATTGCGCCTTTCCTTCGCTCTGCGGCAGGTAGGCGCTCCACACGATCGGTTTTGCGTGCTCGTGCTCGCTCGAATCGCGATCCTCGCTGTGCTGGTGCATCGAATCAAGGATGAAATACATGTGCCGGATGGCGCAGTCGCGGGCGAACTCGTACTGACCGTACTTCTCCAGCCCCTTGATGACCATGTAGGTGAAATTGGGCAGGACCGAGCCCCGATAGCCTCCGCCCGAGCGGTCGTAGTCGGGATGATCGGCCGACAGCGTCGGAAAAGGATGTTCGGTGCCGAAGACTTTCGGATCCTTGAGGTAGGCGATCATCCGCTCGGCGCGCTCTTCGTTGGGGATCTCGGCGAGGAGGAGCCAATACGTGCCGATGGACTTCGTCTTGACCTGGGCGCCCGAAGCGTCGAGGTCATAGTAGAAATTGTCCTCCGCGTTCCACATATTGCCGTTGATGCGCGTTTTGAGCGAGAAATAGTCGCGTTTGAACTGGAAGGAAGCTTCCTTGTCGTTGAGAATGTCGCCCAGCGCGGAAAGATACAGGGCATTCATCGCCATCGCGGCATTGAAATCCACAAGGTATTTCGCGGCGCCTCGGGGCGAATTTTCCATGCCGGTGGCCGAAACGGGGACCGCATACAGTCCGTTGGCCTGTTTGAAGGTAGTTTCGACCCATTTCCAGTGTTTCTGGAGAACGGGCATAACTTCTTTCACCCGTTTTTTATTCGCGGTCTTGTGATAGAGGTTGTATTCGGCCCAGGCGAAGAGAGGCAGGCCGAGCCCTTCGGGATTGTCGGGAGCGAAAATAGGCTTGCCGGTCTCCATGTCATAGCAGGAACGGATCGCGCCGTCGGCTTCCTGGAGGCCATACAGAACGTCCAGACCGCCGGAAGCACCGTATATCCTGTTGGAATAGACGAGAAAGAAGGACGAAAAAACCTGTTCCATCATGTCTACGACGGGGCGCTGGGGATAATAGAAAAACTTGGCTTTTTCGAAACCGCTCCCCAGGCCCCCCGATGCCCAGCAATCGGAAGCCCAGGCCCAGGTTCTGTCGTATACTTCGACAAAATCCTGGTCATAGAAGTGGACGCGCGGAAAATCCTTCTTGTTCAAGAACGACCCCTCTCGTTATATGGAAAAGCCCTTGCGGAGCACTACTCCGATCGGACCGAAAGTCCGCGATCGAAGTCACGGTTTTCGCCTGATTGCATAATAATGCACATAATGAACCAATTATTTACTATAATGAGCTTCATTCACTTTGTCAAATTGAACCCGGTTTTTTGCCTTTATATCGCTATATCGCTTTTTGGGACCTTTCCTTCAATCTGACCAGACAATCCGATTCGGAAGCCAGACCCTTTACGATATCTTCGGCCAGAGCCATGCAATCCGGCGAACCGCAGGCGCCACAATCCAGCCCGGGCAGGCTTTCGGCGATCGTTTCCATCTTCTCCGCCATGTCCAGGGCTTTGACCATATCCCTATCGAGCACGAAGGCCGGTTTGGGCTGGAGGCTTTCCGTCCAATAGCACCCGGATGCGCCACCCAGCGAACCCGGCGAACCCGGCGAAGCTTCCGGTTCCGGCCCGGCGATTTCGGCCGCCATGGCGACCGTGCGTATCAGGGAACGGGCCACATGGGGATTGGACACCGCCATCGGTCCTCCGACGCAGCCTCCAGGGCAGGCCAGGGCCTCGATATAGGGTAAATCGCCCAACGTATGGTTTTCCAGTTCTTCCAGCAGCGCGATGACATTGGCGATCCCGTCGACCGAAACGGCGCCCGGCACCTGCAGAGCTTCAAGTTCGCCATCGGCGCGGGCCCAGCCGATACCCGGCCCGAGTCCGGAAGGCCGCGGCAGGCCGCCGCGGCGCGATGGTTCCCGCCTCGCGCCCATCGTACCCATAGCGCCCATCGTACCCATCGCGGCCTTGAGTGCGGGCAGCAAATCCTTGATCGCCAGCACCGCATCGACTTCGGACCGCCCGTAACCGAGCGGAGCCTTGATGGCGGTCACTTTCGCCGTACAGGGACTCACGAAAAAAAGGCCGACTCGCCCGGCCTCCGCTCCCAGAAGGCGCCTGACCTCGCGAGCGGCCAGCTCGACGGGAGGCAGCACAGGAGCGAGATGGGGAATCAGCGAAGGAAAACGCAGCTGAACCAGGCGAACCACGACCGGACAGGCGCTCGAGATACGCGGCACAGGTCCCGGCCGGCGCAGAAGTTCGCGCGTCGCCTCCGTGGCGCGAACCGCTCCCCACGCCACATCGAAGGCATCGTCGAACCCGATCGCGCAGAGCGCTGCCATTATATCGTCACGACGTTTCCCGGGACCGAACTGCGCATACAGGCTCGGAGCGGGCAAGGCGATCCTGACGTCGAATCCGCCCATCGAAGCGGGCGGATCGGGCAGCGCTTTCTTGGCTCCCTTGGGACAGGTCCGGATGCACTCGCCGCAGTCGATGCACCGCTCTTCCATGATCCGCGCCTTGCCGCCACGGACACGGATAGCCTGGGTCGGACATTTCTTGATGCAGGTGGTGCAGCCGACGCAGAGCTCGGTGTCCAGCGTCACCGAATGGGGTATGGCCGGCTTCACGATGCGTTTCCACCGTCGGGCAGGGTGAATTCCATGCGGACCCTCGTGCCCTTGCCCGGAGCGCTGTCGATTTCGAGCCTGTCGGCGTTGCGCTTCATGTTCGGCAGTCCCATGCCGGCGCCGAAGCCCATGCTCCGGACTTCCTCGCTCGCTGTCGACCAGCCTTCGGTCATGGCCAGCTTGATGTCGGCTATTCCGGGACCCTGGTCTTCGAAACGGACGACGACCAGAGCCCGGCCGATTTCCACCTCGGCCCTGCCTCCGCCCCCGTGGATGGCGACATTCATTTCGCCTTCATACATGGAAACGGCGATACGCTTGACCATATCCTGATCCAGGCCCAACCGGGCGAGAAGGCGTTTCACCTCGGTCGACGCTTTGCCCGCGGCGGAAAAGTCCATCCGCGGAACTACGAAGGACAACTTCACCCCTGTGACCGCCCGGCCGACTGTCGCAATGCTAGAAGCATTCCAACTGTCAACCAAACAGTATTTTTATGACCTTCCGGTTTTCCGCGACACTGTCGAAGCCAGGGTAGTGCGGAAAAAAACCGGTACGTCATTTCGGGCGCTCTGTTAAAGTATTTCGCGGACGCCGCCGCCGCGCAGACCGGCTTCGTAGAGCCGCCCGCAGGCGAGGAACATCGAGTATTTCGTGGACATGAGGATCATCCCGTTGTCGCGGGCGATGCGTACGAGATCATCGGTGGGCTTCTTGCCGCGGACGAACACCACGACCCTTATGTCGAGCAGATCGGCGGTGCGGAGCGATTGCGGATTGAGGAGCCCGGTGAGCAATACGACGCGCTCCTTGACGAAGGCCATCACGTCGCTCATGAGATCGGCGCCGCAGGCGGCCAGCACTTCCAGATCGAGTTGATCCTCGCCCGCGTATATTCCCGCGTCGAGGATTTCGGCTATTTTCGCTACGGTCATGATCGCTCCATGGATTTCAGTCTAGCACGCGGCTCGGGCCTTCAGATAGGGTCGAAAGGTGCTTTCAGAAGGCCGTACGGCCCCTGAAGGAACGCGCCAGGGTAAGTCTGTCGGCGTATTCGAGATCACCGCCCACCGGAATGCCCGTGGCAAGACGGGTCACGGCCACGCCTTCCTTTTCGAGCGTTTTCTTGAGGTAGAGAGCCGTGGTATCGCCTTCGACCGTCGGGTTGGTAGCCACGACGATTTCCGAAATTCCCCCTGCGCGGATACGCGACACGAGGGAAACGATGCGCAGCCGGTCCGGTCCCACGCCGTCCAGGGGCGAAAGCAGGCCGCCCAGGACATGGTAGAGACCGTGATATTCGCGCGAGGCTTCGATGGTGAGGACATCCTGTGGCTGTTCCACCACGCAGATGAGCCTGCGGTCGCGGTCGGCGGCTCCGCAGACCGGGCAGGGGTCGCTCTCGGTATAGGAACCGCAGATCGAGCAGAATTTGACCGATTCCTTGAGCGAACCGATGCGCTCGGCGAGCGCCGCGGCGAACGCATCGTCCGCCTTCAGGAGATGATACGTCACCCTGAGCGCACTTTTTCGCCCGATGCCCGGCAGGCGGGCAAGAAGCGAGGCGAGCTCCTCGATTGCGTTCACTTGGACCCGCCGCCGAAAAGGTCAGGCGGGAGCTGCATGCCGCCCATGCCACCCATGCCCCCCATCCCGTCGGCGACTTCTTTCTGGAGCGCTTCCTTGATTTTTTCGGAAGCGTCGTGATGGGCCGCACGCACGAGATCCTGCAGCATCCCCGGATCGGCAGGGTCTATCGCTTCGGGAGAAATCTCGCAGGTGAGCATTTCCATCTCGCCGGAAAGGGTCACGCGGACCATCCCGCCTCCCGAGGAGCCCGTCGCACGGATCGAGGCCGTGCGGGAACGCAGTTCGTTCATCTTGGCCTGGATAGCCTGGGGATTCCTGAGCATGTCCATAATCTTCGAAAAATCCATGATTGATTCCTTTCAGAAGGGGTTGTCGTATTCCGTGTCAACTGCCGCATCGGGGGACGGGCTGTCCGAAAACTCATCGGCCGGATTCCCTGTCGAATCTTCGGCCATCCCGACCGGGATGGCCGGGGTGACCGGGATGGACGGAGCAACCGGGGTGCCCACCGAAACGCGCGAACCGCGGAACAATCGTTCCACGAGACTTACTTTGGATTCGTCTTCCGCGCCCAGCGCCGTTCCGGCGGAAGTACCGCCGGTGGGGACTTTAACGTCGCGCGCAACGGACGCCGCCGTCGCAGTCGAACGGGCACCATAGGTTCCCGCAGCATCCTGCGCGGTTTTGGCGGACAAGGCGCGATCCGCGCGTCCGGTTTCACCGAGTCCGGACAGGCGCGGGTTGTCCGGAGTTTCCACCGCCGTCGCTACCGCTGCCGGAACATTGAGAGGGGCACCATGTACGATATCGATTTTAAGCGGATGTCCCGCCCTCTCCATCACATGTTCGGCGATGAGCCCGATGAATTGCTTCAGTAGGGTCACTTCCATGCCCGATTGCACATGGATTCTCAGCTTGTCGCCCTCGATGAGCCATGGGCCGGATTTGGACAGGCTGGTCGCGATCATTCCGTTGACGCGGCGAAAGTCCGCGGAAACCGCTTGCTTCAGCGTCTCGGGGTCCGAAATCGCGAGTTCAGGGCCGTCCGGGGCCGGCATCGATTCGGAAACCGGCCCGGAAACCGGCTCAGGAAAGGGTTCGGGCGATTGGACGGTACCGGCTGCCCTACCGGAGCCCGCAGGACTTGCATCTATTGGAGCCTTCGATGGAGCCTTCGAAGCCATCGGGGTTTGGGGAACATCGCCTGCAGTGTCGCGTCGTGCGGTACCGCGTTCGGCTGCGCGGCGCAGGGCAACCACCGCCTTGACCACTTCGGAGGGCGCAACATAGTCCCTGATATGCGCAAGCTTCGCGACCGCAAGCTCGAGCTCGAAACGGGGCTCCACGGAAAAACGGAGATTCCTGTAGGTTTCAAGAATGACGGAAAGAGCGTATTCGATGCGTTCCGTCGAAAGCGCCTCGGCGAGCGACGGATCGAAAGACGAAACCGGCGCTCCCAGAAGTCCTTCCCTCGCTATGCCGTGCTTGAGGAAAAGCAGCCCCCTGCAGAACTCGGCCGCATCGTTCAGGAACTGCTCGGCCGATACGCCCTTGTCGAGTATTTCGTCCAGGAGCGAAAGGGCGAGCGCGGAATCGGAAGCGATAAAATGCCCGAACAGGCTGTTCATCCTGTCCTGCCCGACGAGCCCGAGCTTGTCGCGTATCAGGGCCGCGGTAATCTTGCCTTCCGCGAAGGAAACTACCTGGTCGAACAGCGTGTAGGCGTCGCGCACCGAGCCGCCGGATTCCCGGGCAATCCACAGCAGAGCCTCATCTTCGGCCTCGATTCCGGCTTCGGCGGCGGCGGAAGCCAGGAGCACCTTTACCGTCTCAGGAGGCACGAGCCTGAACGCGAACTGCTGGCAGCGGCTCTTGATGGTAGCCGGGACCTTGTACAGCTCCGTAGTCGCGAACATGAACACGATATAGGGAGGCGGTTCCTCTATAGTCTTCAGGAGGGCGTTGAAAGCGCTGGTCGAGAGCATGTGCACTTCATCGATGATGTAGATCTTGTATCGCCCGCCGTTAGGGGGAAACAGGACCTCGTCCTTGATCTGGCGCACATTGTCGACCGAAGTATTGGAGGCTCCGTCTATCTCGATCACGTCGAAGGAAGAGCCGGCAGTGATGGCTTTGCAGGAATCGCACACGCCGCAGGGATGCGCCGTCGGCCCATTTTCGCAATTGAGCGCCTTGGCGAGGATGCGGGCCGTGCTCGTCTTGCCGCAGCCGCGGGGACCCGAAAAAAGATACGCATGCGCAATCCTGCCCGACGCCAGGGAGGACTCGAGTGTGGCCGACACGAACTCCTGGCCCGCAAGCTGGTCGAAACTCTGGGGGCGTTTGCGTGTCGCGGTGACTTCGTAGGGCATGAGGGCAAAATAGCACGAGGACGGATTGGGGTAAAGGACTTCGGGCGCTCGAAGCCAGGCGCTCTGCGGCACCGCACCTACCGCGTACCGTTGCTTCCTTCCGGACCTGGCGGGGTTAGGCGGCGGTTACGAGCGCAGTGCCTGGCTTCCAGCGCCCGAAGCTGGAATTTTCCCAGGCGAGCGCGAAAATGCTTGCCCGGGAAAGAAAAAATGCGGAGAGATAGGGATTTGAACCCTAGGTACCCTTACGGGTACACGCGACTTCCAATCGCGCACCTTCGGCCGCTCGGTCATCTCTCCGAATGTCGCTACTTATCAATTTTTACATAAAAAAAGGCGGAGAGAGGGGGATTCGAACCCCCGGAACCCTCGCGGGTTCAACGGTTTTCGAGACCGCCCGATTCAACCGCTCTCGCATCTCTCCCGGTCGTTGCGCGCCGGTCCCGGCCACCGGCTTCCATCTTCTTCGCGCGTTTTTCGCAGATAAGCCCGCGAAAAACCGCCAAATGAACAGCGAAACGATTGGTCACAATCGTGAAGCGGTTCATTATGAGGCTAAGCGGATTCGAACCGCTGACCTTCAGATCCGCAATCTGATGCTCTATCCAGCTGAGCTATAACCTCGTGAACGGAGAGGGGGGGATTCGAACCCCCGGTACCCTTTAGGGGTACAACTCCTTAGCAGGGAGCCCGATTCGGCCGCTCTCGCACCTCTCCTCTTCCCGCTCGGGGCGGGTTTTACGGAGCAGGAGGGATTCGAACCCTCGGTACCTTGCGGTACAGCGGTTTTCAAGACCGCCTCCTTAAACCCCTCGGACACCGCTCCAATATGCGGAAAAACACCGATTCCCGCGCAGAAGCGCAAAGAACCGGCGAGTGTCGACAATAAGGGAAAGCCTCCCGCTTGTCAATAGCGCAGGTTCGCGTCCGCCAGCCCCTTTGGGGCCCGCCGATGACGGTGTTTTCATGCCCTGTCGCCCTGCCGGGTTCCCCTGCGCAGGAGTTCGGCCTCGACATCGCGATAAACCAGTGATTTGTCGGGCGGAGGAAGCGGGTCGAGCGTAGCGCCGGGCAGGAAATCGGCGCAGAGTCGCATCACTTCGACCCCGGGCGGGAGCGCCTCGATGCAGTCGGCGAGAAGAGCCGGCAGTCGCCCCGGGTGCAGGATCGCGATCTCGCCTGCGGAATACTCGTCGGCCAGCGCCGAGCCGCGGACCAGGCGCAAGTTGTGGAATTTCACGCCCTCGATACCGCATCCGACCGCAAAGCGCAGACTTGCCAGCATGGTTTCGCGCGTCTCGCCCGGCAGGCCGAGAATCAGATGGACTGCCCGGCGCAATCCCGCTTCGCCCGCGATGCGAGCGGCGCGCGCGAAACAGGCGGCATCGTGACCGCGATTGATCCGTTCGAGCGTTGCATCGTTCGAACTCTGCAGACCGAATTCGACCCACACTTCCAGCCCCTGCGACGCATAGCCCGAGAGCAGGGCCGCCTTCGCTTCGTCGAAACAGTCCGGCCTCGTGGAAACCACGAGTCCCTTGAGCCCGCCCGGAGCGAGCCGGTTCACCTCGTCCAGCGCTTCGCCGTAAATCGCGGCAAGTTCGCCGACGGGGAGATTCGTGCAGGAATAGGCCTGGAAATATGGGAAAAACGCTTCCGCGCCATAACGCCTCCTTACGAAGGCCATCGCGCGCGCGATCTGCTCGCCTATCGGCGCAATCCCAATCCCCGAAACGGTCGGGGCCGACCCCGCCCCGTGCCTGCTCTGATAGGGTGAAAGACCCGCCTCCGGAGCGCAGAAAGCGCAACCGCCCTTCCCCCTTCCGCCAGCGCGATGCGGACAGGAAAAACCCGCGTCCAGGCCGAGGCGCCAGACACTGCAACCATGCCGTTCGACGAGGCGGTCGGCATGCCGGTTGAACCTCGATATCGCCACTTTCGCTCCCTATCGCATGTCCGCGGGAGCCCGAGGGCGGGGCGGCCTTGTCCTCGCGCACCGCACGGGCTATCGTCGACCCATGTTTCGCAAGACACACGGCGCCGGAATTCCCGCAGGCCCCGTCCGCAAAACCCTCAGAGTCACCCTGGCAGTCGCTTCCGCGGCGGCTCTCCTCGCGACAGCGATCGTGCTGCCGGGCCGTATCCGGTCGAGGGCGGGCCCCGCCGAACTCTGGACCGACAATCCCGGCATCCTTGCCGCCGCGGAACTTTTCAACGCCTCGCAGAACCGCCACCTCGTCGTCGTACGATGGAAAGACAATCTGGCCGAAGGGCTCAGAACCACGGACAATCCACCCGCCATCGCAGTCGGACAGGGTTTGCGGTCGCGCACCCTGACATCGCGCTTCCGGGACCTTGATCCCTTCCTCGATTCGAAAGCGATCCAGAGTGACACATTCTACCCGTCCCTGCTCGCTTCGGGAAGCTTCGGGCAAACTCAAGTCCTGCTTCCCCTTTCATTCGAACTCGATCTGATCGCCTTCTCGCGGAACTCGACGACGACACAACGCCCCTTGTTCATGGACAGCGAGGACTTGAGCGCGGCCGCGAAAGAGTGGCTTGCGAAGCCCGGTACCGGAAGCCCGCCCGGGGAGGCGCCTGCGCAGGCGCCCGGTAAGGCTGCGGCAAAAACCGCAGCATCCGACAGGATGGCCTTTTCATATCGATGGAATACCGATTTCCTGACTGCCTGGATCGACGCGGCCGGAGCAAAGTTCGGTGAAGCGCCCGCCGATGCCCGCAACAAAACCTCCGAAGCCGCCATGGTTCCCTTGCGATGGGACTCCGAAGGACTCGCCGGCGCGATCGAGCGGGTCCGGGCGACGGCAGTCGAGCTGAACGGTTCCGCGGCGGCCGAAGACGAGTTTTCGTTCAAATACATGGTCGCCCCTGCGTACCGCCATGCGGCGGAAGGCAGGATACTGTTCGCGCCGATGGATACAGCCACCTTTTTCCTGCTCGACGGGAACCTGCGGCGAAAGCTCGACTTCAGATGGAGCACGGAAGCCGGCAAACTGCGGATAAAAGACAATGCCTGTTATGTCGGCCTGCCCAAAGCTTTGTCGGGCCGGGCGGCGGCAGATGCATTTCTGCGCTGGTTGTTCCGGAAAGAAAATCAGGAAGCGCTGCTCGAAGCAGCCGACCTGAACCGGTCTTCGGAAAGCAGTTTCGGCATCGCGGGAGGATTTTCGTCGCTCATCGCCATAACGGAAGGAAGTTTTCCCCGCCGCCATCCGGAACTCATCGGGCGCATACCGACGGCGGATACGCTTCTCGTCGCCGAACCGCTCCCCACCCGATGGCCTGAAATATCGGCTTCGATCGTGAGCCCCTGGCTCGCCGAAATGGCGGCAAAAGCTCCCGGTTCCGGCGTCGACGGCGCGACGCTGACTGCGAAAATCAACGACTATCTGTCCAGGAATCCTGAAGCCGCGCCCTGAGGGACTTTGTCATGGCGCCTGGTCCGTCGTGGCGCCTGGTCCGTCGCAACCTTGGTCCGTCGTGGCGCCTAGTCCGTCGCGATGGCCAATTCGTCGAGCACCGCGCCGAATTCGGCGGCGGTCGAACAGTGCACCGCGCGCGCGCGCAAGGGGGCCCCGCCCTTAAGCCCCTTCGTATAGGCGCAGAACTGCTTGCGGAACTCCACACAGGCCGTTTTCTCGCCGAAAAAACCGATCGACAGCTCCAGATGGCGACGCGCCGCCGCGGCGACTTCCGCATAGCCCGTCTCCGGTTCCGGCAGACCTTCCAGGAGCGCATTGGCCCGCTCGAACACAAAAGGATTTCCCATGGCTCCCCGGGCGATCATCGCACCGGAACATCCCGTTTCGCGCAGCATGCGCACCGCGTCGACGGCCTTGAACACATCGCCCGAACCGAACACCGGCACAGAAAGCCGCGCGGCGAGCGCGGCGATGGCGGCCCAGTCGGCCTTTCCGGAATATCCCTGGGCCCGGGTGCGCGCATGCAGGGTCAGCGCCGCCGCCCCTGCCTCGACGGCGACATCCGCGACCTCGTCATAATTGATCGAAGCTTCATCCCAGCCGAGACGGATTTTGACCGTCACCGGCAGACCCGACGCATCGCGCATGGCCCTCACGGCCTCGCCGATCAGTACGGGATTTTTCATGAGTGCGGAACCGGCCCCCGTCCGCACGATCTTGGGAACGGGACAGCCGCAATTAAGATCGAGGATGAGAGGATTCCAGGCGGCGGCCATGCCTGCGGCACGCCCCAGCACATCGGGCCTGGAACCGAACAGCTGGACAGCGTATTCCGTTTCGTTCGGGGCGCGCTCGAGAAGAAGGCGGGTTTTGGGATGCCCTCTCGTGAGCGCTTCCGAAGACACCATTTCCGTGTAGCAGAGCGCCGCGCCGCGTTCGAAACAGACCGAACGGAAGGCTCCGTCCGAATAGCCCGCGACGGGCGCGAGAAAGAAAGGGCCCCGCAGGCGGATTCCCGCCACGCTGGGCCCCTTTCCCGACGGATCGACAACCGCCGACATAGTCTTCTCGCCTCTCAGGGCGTCAGCCTGAAGAATCTGCATGCGTTTTGATACGTGGCCTCGGCCGCATCCTCGGGCGTCACCTGCTGGATCTCCGAGAGGAACCACGCCGTCGACGGCAGGTATTCCGGCTTGTTCCGCTTGCCGCGATACTCAGCGGGAACCATGAAGGGAGCCTCGCTCTCGATGAGGACGCGATCGGGCGGCAGCATCTCCACCGTCTCGTGCAGATTGCGCGCATTGCGGTAGGTCAGGTTGCCCGCGAAGGAAAAATAGACATTGAGCCCCATGGAGAGCACTTTGTCGGCATAGGCCGCGTCTTCGGAGTAGCAGTGCAGCACCGCTCCGGCTGCGGGAATGCGGTCGCGCAGGATATCCAGCACGTCCTTGCCCGCTTCGCGGTTATGGATTATGACCGGCAGGTCGAGGCGCGTCGCCAGGTCGAGCTGGTCGATGAAAAGTTCGATCTGGCTCTTCCTGTCGCCGTAGCGGTGAAAATAGTCGAGTCCGATCTCGCCCAGGGCGATGACGCGCGGCAGCTTGACCGATTCCTCGATCGTCCTCACCCAGTCTTTGCCCGGGTTCTGGACTTCGGACGGCGAGACACCCACGGCATGATAGACGTGTTCGGCGGACTTCAGGTTGTCGTAAACCTGCCTGAAATCCATGAGGCTGTTGCATATGCTCACGAGCCGGCTGACGCCAGCCTGCTTCGCCTGCTGGCAAGCCATGAGCTGCTCGATCGGGTCATCGTATATAAGCCCGATGTGGGCGTGAGTGTCGAAGTACCGCATCTGTCTTCCGTATGAAAATGGTGATGGTGGGAGTCCCCGTACGGGTATACATTCAATGTAGCATGCTCCGGTGCTGTCGTCAACGTTACATTCTAAACTCTTCTCCGAGATACAGGCTGCGCGCCTCCGGACTGGCAAGGACCTCGTCCTTTCCGCCTGAAATCATTATACGACCAAGATTTATAATATGAGCGCGATGCGTGATGTCGAGCGTATCGCGCACATTGTGGTCGGTCAGGAGAACGCCGATCCCCGATTCCGAGAGCGACCTGACGATCTTCTTGATCTCATGGATCGCGATCGGGTCTATGCCCGTAAACGGCTCGTCCAGAAGGAGGAACTTGGGCTCGAGGGCAATGGCCCGGGCAATTTCGGTCCGGCGCCGCTCGCCGCCGGAAAGCGTGTATGCTGGCTGGCGGGCCAGGCTGGCAATGCCGAACTCTTCGAGGAGCTGCGCCGTGCGGCGGCGGCGGGCGGCGCCATCGAGGCCGCCGCGCGCTTCCAGCACCGCGAGAATGTTCTCTTCGACCGTCATTTTCCTGAAGATCGAGGGCTCCTGCGGCAGATAGGCCAATCCCAGCAGAGAGCGCCTGTACATGGGCAGACCGTGCAGATCGTGGCCGTCCAGGCGTACCGTGCCTGCGGTCGGCTTGAGGAAGCCCGCGATCATGTAGAAGGTCGTGGTCTTCCCCGCCCCGTTAGGCCCCAACAGTCCCACCACTTCGCCCGACCGCATCGAAAAACCGATGTCCGCCACGGCCAATTTGCGTCCGTAGAGCTTTCGAAGACCTTCGGCCTCCAGCAGGGATGGGGTCAAGGAGCCGTTCCTTCCTTCTTTTTCGTCGTAATGGTACCGCTCACCTGCCCGGAGAATTCCAGGCTGTCGGCGCCGGCGGCGCCCGTGATTTTGTCCGCCTGGATCGTGCCCGATCCGGTTGCGGCCACGGGAACGCCCGTCAGGGCGAGGCTCTCGTCGTTGCGGTTGAAAGTGGCGAATTCGGCGCGCACGGCGAAGTCTTCCTTGAGGATGTGGACCGAGTTTCTCGCTTCGACCAGGGACTCCTTCTGGTCGAACTGCACCCATTCGGCGTCGAGAATCACGCCATTTTTGGAGTCGTCGAGTTCGACCTTGCCTTCGGCAAGTCCTATTTCCGTTTCGCGGTCGTATACGAGAGTCGCAGAGACGAGGGAAAATTCTTTTTCGGTATCGATGACCGAGACCGAGCCCGTACAGGCGACGTTGCGATAATCCGTGCCGGTGAGTTCGATCCGGTCGGCCTTTATTTCCATGCTTCCGGTAAGGACGCGGGCCTGGCCGACCAGAATGGTTTTTTCTTTGCCCTTGGCGAGCACGCTTTCCACACGCTTCGCGGAAAACGAGATCGTATCCTTGACGCCTTCCGCGGCAGTCTGCGCATATGCGCCGACCGCAACGGACAGCCCCAGCACAAGCGCGAGCGCTGCGCGCTGCACGCCCCGGCGGGCGCCGCCTCCGACCCCGACCGAACCGAAGCTCATTGGTCACCTCCGCACGCACTCACGCCGCGCAAGCACGGAACATTGTATGCGCAAATACAGCCGCATACGCCGGGCGCCGTCATTTGTTCCATATGGTCCCCTCCACGTCTTCGCGCAGGGAAAATATCTTTTCGTCCACGTCGGCGAAAAAGCCCTTGCCCCGCATGAAGAGGGTTTCGCCGACCCTTATGAGAACCGTGCTTTCGGGAGCGCCTTCGAGCGTTTGGGTCGCGCCCGAATACTTGAGCCGGTCGGTCTCGAACGAAGCGTTTTCTTCGGCCGAATACAGCCGGATATAGCCCGAGAACTCGGCGTCACCGCTTTCCTCGTAATATATCGCCTTTTCGGCTTCGCCCGATGCGGTCATCTTGCCGGTATCCGGATCGAGCTCTTCGAAAGACAGGCCCGAGATAACGTATTTCCCTCCGTCGCCAAAGTATTCGGCGAGTTCGGCTCTGGCCTTGAACGTTACCTTGCCCGAGGTGATTTCCGTGCGCTCGAAGCCCCTGAATACGGCTTCGGGAATGTCGGGGCCGCCCGGCGCCGATGCGCCGTAATCGAAGCTGCAACCCGACAGCGCAGCCAGCGCGACCGCTGCGGCGACGCAGCCGGCGATCTTCGCGATCTTCGCGATACTCGCGCCGGCTGTGTGCGGGAGGTCGCGATTCCGGACACGGATTTTAGAATACATCGGGCTTGAGTATCCCGCGGCCGTATTCTCCTGTCAACGACGGGCCGCGCAGCAGGCCGCGACAAAATCCCTGAACAGCGGGTGCGCTTTCGTGGGTCTGGACTTGAACTCGGGATGAAACTGCACGCCCAGGCCCCAGGGGTGATCCGGCCACTCGCAGGCTTCGACGAGATCTCCGTCGGGCGTCGTCGATGTGATGCGCAGGCCTGCCGCCAGCAGGTCGGACCGAACGGCATTGGACACTTCGTAGCGGTGTCTGTGGCGCTCGCGGATGAGTTCGGTACCGTAAGCCCTTCGGATTGCGCTGTCGGGAACCGTGATCGACTCGGAAGAACCCAGGCGCATCGTGCCACCGTAGGCTTTTATGTCGATCTGGTCCTCCAGGAGGCCGACCACGGGATGCGCGCTCGAAGCGCTGAATTCCGTCGAATGCGCGTCAGCCCAGCCGATAATGTCGCGTGCGTACTCGATCACCATGATCTGCATGCCGAGGCAAATGCCGAAATAGGGCACTCTATGCTCGCGGGCCCAGCGCGCCGCGCGCACCATGCCCTCGATGCCCCGCTCGCCGAAGCCTCCCGGCACAAGAATGCCGTCGACCCCCCCAAGCACCGCGTCGGCGTCGACATCGGGCGCTTCGAGTCTGCCCGAATCGATCTTGACCAGATCGATGCCTGCGTCGTTGGCGATGCCACCATGATAGAGCGCTTCCCACACCGACTTGTAGGCGTCATGGAGTTCCATGTATTTGCCGACGATGCCGATCTTTACGCGCTTTGCCGGTTTCAGGGTCCGTTCGACCACGGCTTTCCACGCGCTGAGTTCGGCGTGCCTGCTTTCGACGTTCATTTTTTTCAGGATGAAGGTGTCGAGGCCCTGTTCGCGGTACACGAGCGGAACCTGGTAGATGGTCTGCTGGTCAAAGCCCGAAATCACGCCTTCGAATTCGACATTGGTGAAACCGGATATCTTGCGCCTGATTCCCTCGTCCAGGAGTTCCGCGGAGCGCAGGACGAGGACATCGGGCTGGATTCCCATTTCCTGCAGTTCCTTGACGGCGTGCTGGGTCGGTTTGGTCTTGATTTCGCCGCCGGACACGGAGGGCACGAGGGTCACGTGGACGGAAATCGCGTCTTTCCTGCCGAATTCATGGATGAGCTGCCGTGCCGCTTCCAGGAAGGGGACGGATTCCATGTCGCCCACCGTACCGCCGATCTCGACGATGGTCATGTCGACCTCCGGCCCCGATGCCACGGCCAGAATGCGGCGTTTTATCTCGTCGGTGATGTGGGGAATGACCTGGACGGTGCGTCCGAGGAAGTCGCCCGCGCGTTCCTTTTCGATCACCGCTTTGTAGACTTGGCCTGTCGTGATCGAATTGGCCCGCGACAGAGGGGCGTTGGTAAACCGGCCGTAGTTGCCGAGGTCGAGGTCGGTTTCCGCGCCGTCGTCGGTGACGTAGACTTCGCCGTGCTGGTAGGGGCTCATCGTGCCCGCATCCACATTGAGGTACGGGTCGATCTTGACCATGCGCACGCAAAAACCGCGCGCTTCCATGAGGGCGCCGATGGACGATGCCGCTATGCCCTTCCCGAGGGAAGAACACACACCGCCCGTAACGAATACGAGCTTCTTCATGGGATTTCAGTATCCCGATACAGGACTCGTCGTGTCAACCATTCGCCACAGCTATCCGCGGCTGCCTACAGCTATCCGCGGCTACCTTCGTCTGCCCGCGCCTACCGGCAGCGGCCTTTGACGAAAAACTCCCGACCGGTCTATGCTTGAGGTATGTCCACGAACGCCGATCTGCTCGCGCGCGGCCTGGCGGCCCTCGACCTGGAGCCCCACGGAGCCCTCTACGACTCTCTTTCGTGCTATGTCGCGGAACTGGAGCTCTGGAATCCGGCGTACGGTCTGGTGAATGCATCGGGCGAAGAACTCATCGTAAAACATATACTCGACAGTCTTGCGCCATGGAAAATCGTCTCGGACCTTCTGGACCGCTTCGATGAGGCCGCGGGCGCCGCCGCAGCGACAGGCGCCATAATCGCGGGCGCCGCCGTGACCGGAGTCGCGACCGGCCGTGCCTGCCTTACCGACCTCGGCACGGGAGCCGGGTTGCCCGGCATACCTCTTGCCCTGGCTCTGCCCGATCGCCACGTGCGCCTTGTCGAACGCATGGGAAAGCGGGTGACATTCCTGGAAAGCCAGAAAGCCCGGATCGGGCTTCGAAATGTCGAAATCGTCGAAAGCGAAGTCGAACGGGCGCCCGGACCGCATCAGGTCGCCGTATTCCGCGCCTTCAGGCCCTTCGCGGAAATCAAGCTTTTCCGCGCGCTCTGGTCGCGCACGGCGCCCGGTGGAGCGTTCCTGGCCTACAAGGGCAAGAAAGCCAACGCGTTGGCCGAACTCGAAGCGCTGGGCGGCGATCCCGCCCTGGGCGAGGCGGCGAAAGCCGCGACCGTAGTGCCGCTTTGGGTGCCCTTCCTCGACGAGGAGCGCTGTGCGGCCATTCTCATGAAGCCGTTCTCCAGGAAGGATTACTTACCCGGCAATTGAAAAGAAACCCCTTCGTCTGGAATGGGCTTGGCCGTAGCGGCTCATTCCAGATGCTCCAATAGAGCCAATTTCAAAAGTCTTTCGGCTTTTGAAAAAGCCTCAATAGTTTTCAATTGCCGGGTCAGTAAGCCCCGTAAGCCTTTCGGCAAGCGCCGTGAGTTCACTCGCGCGTTTCGGGTCGCGTATCGCACGCGGCAGGGCCGCCGTCGAATCGCCTTTGAAATACGCGAAATTCGCGATGTCCGACCCGCGGGATGCGCGGATAGCCGTTTCCACAGGCTCGTTCCAGCCGGCGGCGAAATCGACGCCCCGCTTGAGCCGCCCCGCTCCGGTTGCGGTATCGACCAGGAAAGGCGCTACGATCGCCTTCACGATCCGGTCCGACCAGCCGCCCGCGTACATGATTCCCGTGTCGATCACGCCCGGATGGACGGCCGCGCAGCGGAGCCCCCAGGAAATGCCGCGCGACGCGAATTCGGCCGAAAACGCGGCGAGCGCGAATTTCGCCGCGGCGTAATACAGGGCTCCGCCTGCGACACCTTTCGAGCGCGGTCTGGCGTTCTCGTCCCGCGAAAGCCGCGCAAACACCGATTTCCAGCTTGAAACGGAGTGTATGGCCGAAACCGTATCGACGACGGCGGGGTGCACGGAACGTTTCAGAAGAGGCTCGAGCAATCTCGTCAGGAGGAAGGGCGAGAGAAAATCGGTCTGCATTACAAGCTCGAAACCGTCGGCGCCGGAAGCGCCGTGTCCATGCGCGATGCCCGCATTGTTTACCAGGAGATCGAGCGGCCGGGCTTCGGTCATGAGATGCGTGGCGAGGGCGCGGACGGAAGCGAAGGAGGCGAGGTCGAGTTCGACGAAGGTGATCCTGCCGAAAGCGGCGCGCCCGGCTGCGGAAGGACCGGCCGCGGCTTCAAGGGCCTGGCGGGCGCGCCGCGTGTCCCTGCACGCGGCGATCGTGTCCCAGCCTTCGCGCGCGAGATCGAGGGCCAGAACCGCCCCCAGGCCGCGGGACGCCCCCGTCACCAGCGCACGTCTACCTTCGGCCGGAAGTCTGTCCATCGGATCGGTCACCTTTCGGGAAAATACGCGGAAACCGCGTGGATCAATGCGTCGCGATATGCGTCGGGGGCGACCCAGAACGAATCGCTGTGTTTGCCGCCCTCGATTTCGAGAATCATTTTTTCGGTCGGGCACGCATCATACAGAATTCGTTCCATCGCAAACGGCACGAAATCGTCGACCTTGCCGTGCACGAAAAGAAAGGGTATGCGCGTCTTGCGCAATTGCGCCACCGCGGAAGCGTCGCGGACGGAAAATCCGATCTTTCGTTCCGCAAGCTTTTCCGCGGCGTTCAGCATCGGAAATGCGGGAAGGCCGTACATGCGCTTGAGCTGATGCCGCAGAATGTCTTCGACCGATGTGTACCCGCAGTCTTCGACCGCGAATTTCACCGCCGGCGAAAGATCTTCCTCGCCCGCCGCCATCATCACGGCGGAAGCTCCCATCGACACGCCGTGCAGCATGATGCTCGCTCCGGGGCCGTTCCTCTCCGCAATCATTTTGGCCCATTTCACCAGATCGCGGCGGTCAGGCCATCCGAAACCGATGAAGGTTCCCCCCGATTCCCCGTGACCCCGCATATCGGGCATCAGCACGTCGAATCCCGCTTTTTCGAGGTAGAAGCGCGCGAAGGCGGCCATGTCGGCGCCCTTGCCGGAATAGCCGTGTACGAGAATGACTGTGTTTTTACTTTCGCGAGGAGCCTTCAGATACCACGCGGACAGCGGAATTCCGTCTTCGCTTTCCAGCGGGACACGCTGCGCGCCCGAGGCGGCGAACCAGTTGCGTTCTGTAGCCCAGCAGTCGAGCACTGTATCGCCGCAGTCAGTGTCGGAAGCGAATTCCGGGTCGCTGCGCAGAAAGGTTTTCGGTTTTCGCGCAAAGGCGATCGAGTAGAGTACGTTGGCTCCCACGGTGAGGGCGACGGAAAAAACCGCGACCGCGGCTCCTGCGGAGACTGCGGCGATCGCAGCGGGGGTCATACCCGGTCCGCGGTTTCGACCGCGAAACAGCGCATCGAAATGCTCGCGTTCTGGATCGATTCGTGGAAATAACGCAGGCGATCGCCTTCGCCCGCGCATCCCAGCACCGCAAGCGCCGGAAGATAGTGCTCGGGTGTCGGTACCGCCAATTTCGACATTTCGACAGGCAGGGCGAACGAAGCGAGAGCCTCTCTGTCGCCGCGCGCGACGCGATCCTTGAAGCGTTCGTCGAATTCTTTCGCCCAGGGGTAGGCGGGCGCGTCCGTATCGAATTCGAAAGCCGACAGATTGTGTACGATATTCCCGGACCCCAGGATCAGTATGCCTTCTTCCCGCAAGGGCGCGAGGGCAGCGCCCAGGGCGAAGAAATCCTTCGGGTGGTTCCGGTAATCGAGGCTCAGTTCCAGAACGGGCACCGAGGCGTCGGGATACATGTGAATGAGGACCGCCCACGCCGCATGATCGATTCCGCGCGAAGGATCGGCGGCCGGTTCATGCAAACCCGCCGCGGACAGAAGTCCGACGGCGCGCGCGGCGACCGACGGGTCGCCCTGAGGGGCGTATTGCACACGGTACAACTCGTCGGGAAAGCCCGAAAAGTCGTATATCTGGCGCGGCGCCGGCGCGGCGGTCACTCTCGTCCCCGGTGTCATCCAGTGCGCGGACACGACTAGCACGGCCGCGGGCCGGGGCATCGCGGAAGCCTGCGCGGCGAGAGATTCCGTATATGCGTTATGCGATATGGCGTTCATGGGCGAACCGTGCCCGATAAAAATCGCCGGCATTCTGGTCTTCATAGGCTCCCCCGCTAAACTTTATGTCCTGATCATTTACTGACCCGGCAATTGAGGCTTTTTCAAAAGTCGGAAGACTTTTGAAATTGGCTCATTGACTGTAATCAAGATAGCATTTTCTGTCGGGCGTTTCCACTTCGGGCGTCCATTCGGACGCCCAGAAGTTCGGGCAGGATTTCCTCGGCCCTGCCGAGACGGATTTCGCGAAACCACGGAACGGGAGGATCGAGAGGTTCCAGATTGACGAATATCGTGCGGGCCCCGGAAACAGCCGCTTTCCGCGCATAATCGGCGGCCGGCCACACGGTTCCCGAAGTGCCCGCCGCGATGAAAAGGTCGCATGATGCGACGGCGGCGGCGGCCTCGCGGCCTTCCGGTCCGAGCGTCTCGCCGAAGAAAACGATATCGGGACGGAGCGGAGAACCGCACAGCGGACAGCGCGGCGTCCCGCCCGAATACGACTCGTCGTCATCGAAAGGCTCGAGAGCGCATTCCGGATCGCTGCAGCGGGTGCGGCGCACTCTGCCGTGCAATTCCGCGACGCGGCGGCTCCCTGCGCGCAAGTGCAGGCCGTCCACATTTTGCGTGGCGAGAAGGAAGCGCGAGTTTTCGGGCAGACTGCGCTCGAATTCCGCGAGGGCGAGATGCGCGGAATTCGGCTCGGCCCGGGCGGCATCGATGCGGGCTTCGCCCCAGAATGACCAGACCGAGTCAGGATCACGCATGAACGTATCGATATGCGACAGCCGCACCAGCGTTCCGTCGTTCCAGAGCCCGCCCGGTCCCCGGAAAGGCTTTATTCCCGAAGCGACGGAAAGCCCCGCTCCCGTGAGCACGACAATGGAGCGATACGCGCCCGGATCGATGGATTCCATGACCGCAACTATACGACGGCGGGCCCAC